>Ga0335075_10014846_pt1 | contig 11677 bp, 15 predicted proteins | sample Lox_Sample_24_FD_206723 | JGI IMG/M metagenome (GOLD analysis project Ga0335075, IMG submission 206723) | Soil microbial communities from Loxahatchee National Wildlife Refuge, Florida, United States - Lox_Sample_2.4 | ecosystem: Environmental > Terrestrial > Soil > Wetlands | place: USA...
ACCAGAGACGCGACGCGGGTGTATGCCGGCACGCGCGTGCCCCTGACCCACCCCGACCGGCGCCTCACGCCGCTGACCCTGGACGTGACCGGCGCGGCACAGATCCAGGCAGCGGCCCGGACAGTCAGCTCTCTCGACATCCTGATCAACAACGCCGGCATCGCGCTGTATGACGACCTGACCGATCGTGCCGCGATCGAACGCGCCCTCGCCGCCAACCTCTTCGGTACTCACGGCGTGACCCAGGCTTTCCTGCCACACTTGACTCGTTCCCGCGGGGCGGTCGTCAACAATCTGTCGACCAACGCCCTGGCCGCCTTCCCGCTGATCCCGGCGTACTCGATCTCGAAGGCAGCCGCGTTCAACATGACGCAATCGCTGCGCGCCCTGTTGGCCGGGCGGGGCGTGCGGGTCCACGCCGTCCTCACCGGGTTCGTGGACACCGACATGACCCGCAGCGTCGACCTGCCCAAGGCATCCCCGCAGTCGGTCGCGCAAGCCATCTTCGACGCCGTCGAGAACGACGAGGAGGACATCTTCCCCGATCCCATGTCCCAGTCCGTGGCTGAGGGCTGGCGCGACAGCGCGGCCAAAGCGCTCGAGCGCCAGCTCGCGGCGCTCGCGCAAACGCAGCCCGTCACGGCATAAGCAAGGCCCGGAAACCGGGGCTCTCGCACGGCCTTGAACCTGAAAAGGACGCCTACCTGCTCACCGCCGCCAGCCTCAGCCCGGTGCGGTGATGCACCGAGAATGGCCCAGCCGGGCCAGACGCTGACCGCGGCAACGTGAGATGGAGGGGTGCGATGACGAGTGTCGAGCCTGAGGGGATCGACGAGCAGCAGCGGCGGGCAGCGTTCATGTCGGCGCTGGTGACCGAGCATTTCGTGCTGCAGTCAGCCGCCTCAACCACGGTCAGCGAGTCGGCCGGCCGGGCCTCGGTCTACCTGTCTGCGTTGTCCAGCTCGCTGGTGGCGACAGGGTTCATCGCGCAGTCGCCGCGCCTGTTCGTGCCGTTCGCCGCGAGCGTGATCCCGGTGCTCGTGCTGCTCGGGATCTTCACCACGGTCCGGCTAGTCGACACCGGCGTGCAGAACCTGCAGTATCTGGAGGGGATCGCGCGCATCCGCGAGTACTACCGTGAGCTAGATCCGCGCAACGCCCACCTGTTCACCGCCTGGGGACGCCCGGGCACAGACCGAACCAGCCAGGCGCTGGAATCACTCGCGCTCAAACGAAGCCCAGCGGTGGGCCTGTTTAGCACAGCGAGCATGATCGCTGCCATCAACAGCGTCATCGCGGGTGCTGGCGTCGTTCTTGCCTTTGCTGTGCTGCTGGGCACGGAACGCCTCGCGGTACTGATCCCGCTCGGTCTGCTCGCGGCCGCGGGTAGCCTAGCTGGCTTTTACCGCTATCAGGGCTCACGCTTTCGGGCGCGGGAGGCAGTCCCGGATCCAGGCTGACCGAAAGGCCCTCGGAAATCGCCGCCCAGCCCGCTCCCGCCTGCGGCGATTCCAGCAGGCATGCCGGGTCTGCCTTTGACAGACCGCCCATCCCGGGCAGTCACACGCAGAAAGGATCGCGAGGAATATGATGCCGGGTTACATCTTCGACCATCCCCTGGCCCGGGGGTTCATCCGCATTGGCGGCGAGGCGGTCGTCCGTGAAAACGACGCCACGCTGCGGAAGTACTTCGCGGAGGACTATATCCGCCGCACGCTGAGCGGCGATCTCGACTTCGAAGGGCTGCGCATCTACTTTGGCGCCCTGCGTGCCGCCTTCACCGGCTTCCGGGTCGTGCGCGATGGCCTGCATCTGAAGGCATACGACGATGGCCGGTAACGGTTCTGCTGGCCCGGCAGCTGATCTGCGGGTGGCCACGCCTGGCGGGGGGCTGTACGTCACCGATCGCCCGGGCGCGGGCCCTGCCATCGTCATGATGCATGGCTTCCCTGACGACTCCCGTATCTACGATCGCCTTGTCCCCCTGCTCAAGCCTTATCGTGCAGTCACTTTCGACTGGCTGGGCTACGGGCACTCCGACCGAACCGACACCGCGCGCATCACCTCCGCCAACCACCAGGCTGAACTGGACGCCGTACTCGATGAGCTGGGCATCGACCGCGTAGTCCTGGTTGGCCACGACGCCTCCGGCCCGGACGCCATCGACTACGCACTCCACCACCCGCACCGGGTCGCCCGGCTGGTGCTGCTCAACACCTACTACGGCAACGCCGCGTCGCTGCGCTTCCCCGAGATGATCCGGCTGCTCGCCGACCAGAACCTGGAGCCCCTCGCCGACGCGATGCTCGCCGACCCGGGCCAGCGTCTTTGGCTGCTCCTGCACACCGCCAGGCGGTTCGGCTTTAACACAGACACGCTGGATCCCGAGGGTGTGGGAGCCACATCGGTGATCCCCCAGTTCCTGGGCGACGCGGACCAGCCCGACGCCCTGGCCGCCATACGCGCCTGGACACGAACATTGCACGCCGCGCTTGCCGGGCAAGACGCGACCATCGCCAGCGGAGCACTGGCAGCCCTGGACGTTCCCGTCACCCTGATCTTCGGCCCGCGTGATGAGTACCTGTCTCCCGCACTCGCCGCCCACCTGTCCGGTCTGTTCAGCAACAGCACGGTGCACCTGGCTGACGGCGCATCCCACTGGCCTCAGCACGACCAGCCCGAAGCCGTCGCCCAGCTGATCAAGGGGGACATCTGATAACTGGCAACCGCACGAACACACGAAAAGGAGCATGCCATGTTCGCGGACACGAAAACGTTCAGCGCGTTCGCCGTCGACGACCTGGCCCAGGCCGGGAAGTTCTACGGCGCGACCCTCGGGCTCGAGGTTTCCGGGCAGGACCGATGGCTCACCGTGCACCTGGCTGGCGGCGGCGAGATCCGGGTGTACCCCAGACCCGGCCACATCCCGGCCGCCAGCACCGTCCTGATGTTTCAGGTGGACGACATCGAGGCCGCGGTCGGCGAGCTGACCAGGCGCGGCGTCGGGTTCGAGCACTACGACGGGATGGACCAGGACGAGCGCGGCGTCACCCGGGGCGGCGGCCCGATCATCGCCGCCTGGTTCAAGGACCCGGCCGGAAACATCCTCGAAGTGATGCAGGAGCGGTAGGACGAGCGGCACATGAGAACCCTGCCCGATCGCCCGCCACAACCGGAGGAACAGACATGATCATCGCAGGCAAGACAATCCTGGTGATCGGGGCCAACCGCTTCTTCGGCCAGGCGCTGGCCGAAGAAGCGCTCACCAGAGACGCGACGCGGGTGTATGCCGGCACGCGCGTGCCCCTGACCCACCCCGACCGGCGCCTCACGCCGCTGACCCTGGACGTGACCGGCGCGGCACAGATCCAGGCAGCCGCCCGGACAGGCAGAAGACAGCAGCCAGCCGGCCGGGCGCTGACCGGGTCACGCTGGTCACGCTCACAACCGTGCTAGCCGTAGCTGGCGCCGCCGCCGAAGGCGAGGTTCTTCAGCGAGCAGGCCGCACACCAGCCCGGGCAGGCGCTGTATCGGCTGATGGAACGCCACCAGCCCCAAGACCCGTTCCGGTTCCTCAACTATGCCGAGATGGCTGGGGCCAGATCGGCCCCGCCACATGACAGGAGGACGCCATGACCACCACCTCCATGATCCCTGCCGGCGCGGCAGCTGGCGCTGGCCTCATCGAGGCTCTGCACGTCAGCAAACCAGCATCAGAACACCAGGACAAGCTCATGCTCTTCGGCCGCTTCGTCGGCTCGTGGACCATCCACTGGACCGGCGCCGCATCGCAGCAGGCCACCGGTGAGCTGCACTTCGGCTGGGTGCTCGCTGGCCGCGCCATCCAGGACACCTGGATCGTCCCCGGGCGAGGACAGCCTGGCGAGGGCGAACCACCGCTGGCCTTCTATGGAACAACCGTCCGCTTCTACGACCCCGTTATCGACGCATGGCGCTCCACCTGGATCGAACCAGTCAACCACCAAGTCCGGCGGTTCATCGGCCGACCCGAAGAAGACGACATCGTACTGCTCAGCCAGGAAGACCAGCCCCCGCTGCGATGGCGGTTCACCGACATCCACCCGGACTCCTTTACCTGGATAGGCCAATCCTCAAGCGACGGCGGCGCCACCTGGAACGTAGAGGAAGAAATGCACGCAAGACGCACAGCCTGAATTGCCAATCACCGAGGTGACTGGCATGCCAAGCCCGCAGATGCAGCGCACCATCGACGCGTTGAAGCAACGCCAGATCGACCGCGCCAGCCAGGTGCCGAGCCTGACCACGCCGTGCTTCTCATCCACGGCGGCGCCTACACGCACGGGTCACTTCGCAGTCACGGTCTCCTCGCTGTGGCCCGCGCGGCAAACGAACGCGGCGAACTGCTCCTGGCCGGCGCCTTCACCGAGCCCGCCGACGGCGCCGCGCTCGTCTTCAAGGCCAACGGCCGGGCAGTCGCGGAGCGCTTCGCCGCGAGCGATCCCTACGTCAAGGAAGGGCTGGTCAAGCACTGGAGGGTACGGACTGAACCGTAGTGATAGGAGACGGCTCCTGACTGCCTTAACCCTGGGACCAGACTGAACACTTGCGTAAGCTGGAGGGCCAGAATCTGCCCGCCGATCCTCCTGCCCCCTGAAAGTCCCCGCAACGTTAGACATCCTGAATTCTCTCGGCCACCGCCGAGCTGGACCGCCTTGACGATCAGCAGCACCGTGACTACCAGGTTGCCTGCAGCCGCACGCCGAGCTTGATGCCTGCGCAGGTTAGGTGAGAGCGGATGCGATGCGCTCGATGGCCATTGCAAGCACCGCTTCGCTGGTACCGAAGTTCAGCCGGACGAAGCCGGCTCCTGGCGTGCCGAACCGGGGACCCGGTTCGAGCGCGACGCGACCGCGGCTTAGGAACAACTCGCGCGGCTGGTCGCCCGGCCCGATACGCCGGCAGTCGAGCCAGGCCAGGTAGGTCGCTTGCGGTGCCAGCTAACAGCGGGGAGCTGTGCTGCGATCAGGTCGCTGAGCTGACGGCGGCGCAGGCCGAGGGTGGCCAGCAGCGCGTCCAGCCAGGGGCGGCCCACGGTCAGGGCCGTGACCGTGGCGAGCACGCCGAAGTGCCCGATGCGCCAGTGCCCGTCCGGTGGCAGCTTGCCGACGACGGCCTGCATGGCCGGTGATCCCGTGACAGCTCTCGTTGCACTACCTGGTGAACCAGCCAGAACGAATCAGCGTAGCGAACCAGGGCACCCGCTTTCCCGGCGCCGAAGCTATCGCTGCGAGCCCACGGATTATCGCCTTCGTCGACATCCCGCCAGGGACCAGATTCTTGCCGCAGGCCGCCGAGCTCAACGACGGCCAGGTGGTCACGTTCTTCAGTCCGCTGGTCGAAAAGCTAAAGCGGGATCGCGGAACGGTCGTGGAGGATGTCATCGGCGCAGGCGGGCGGCCCCGCTGGATCGAATATCGCGTGTTCTTCGCCAGCGGCGAGACGGTACACCTAGATGTGTCCGCTCGCGCTGACTACGACACTGGCACATTCGCTTATTACGTCATCCGGCGCGGCGAGCGGCACGGATTGAGGATCATGGCCAGCTTGAAATCGGAGCCGGCGTTGAACCTTCTAGCCGCCTACGACAAGTAGGAATACGGCCGCGGAACGCCTACCCAATATCACGCTCCGTCGTAGTGGCCTTGGACAGGCACGCACGCGGACCCGCCGCTCTGGACGGGGTAGCGTTCGAGCTCGGAAGGACCCGCGACCGTGCAGATGAGGGTGATCTGCGTGTCGCGCGATTCGATTGCCCCGGCGGGGCGGAGTGCCGGTCGTCGGGACATTGTTCTGCTCGCGCAGTGACCTCGCCACCCGGCTGGGGTTCACTGCAGGTGGAGGCGGACATCGGCGCGTCGTATGGCCTGCGCCCTGGTGATCAGCGGGACTCTTGGGGGCGGCTGGTGGCGGCGTCTTGGACCAGCAGCGCGATCTGGACCCGGTTGTCGGCGTCGAGCTTGGCCAGCAGCCTGGATACGTGTGCCTTGACGGTGGCGAGGCTCATGTGCAGCTGGGCGGCGATGTCGGCGTTGGAGCGGCCTTGGGCGATGGCGGCTGCTACCTGGTGCTCGCGGGGGGTGAGCGAGGCGAGCCGGCGCCGGGCCTGCTGTTGCCGGGCGGCCGTGTCGGGGTCTCCGGCGACCAGGGCGATGAGGCGGCGGGCGATCGCGGGCGACAGCGAGCCGTCGCCGGCGTGCACGGCCTGGATCGCGGCGACGATATCGGCGGGCGCGGTGTCCTTGAGCAGGAACCCGGCGGCCCCGGCTTGCAGCGCACGCAGCACAAGTTCGTCAGCGTCGAAGGTCGTCAAGACGATGACCTGGGGCGAGCTGGGCTGAGCGCGGAGCAGCCGGGTCGCGGCGATGCCGTCGAGGCGGGGCATGCGGATATCCATCAAGACGACCTCGGGATGGCAAAGGTCGGCGGCGGGCAGCACCTCACGGCCGTCGTGGGCTTCGCCGACGACCTCGATCGTGCTTGCTCCGGCGAGCATCATCTTCAGCCCGGACCGGACGAGGGGGTCGTCGTCGGCCAGCAGTACCCGGATCGGCATAGTCATGGCTGCCTCGGGATGGTCGCGCGCAGCACCCAGTCCCCGATTGCGTTGGGGCCGTGCTCGAGCTGGCCGCCGGCGAGGGTGACCCGCTCAGCCAGGCCGATCAGCCCGGCCCCGGTCTCGCCCGGTGCGGCAGCGCCCGGCGCGGCAGTCACGGGTTGCCGGCGGCTGATGACTTCGGCTGTTACCGCCTGGTCGTCGGCAGTGACCCTCACCTGGACCAGCGCGCCCGGGGCGTGCTTGCGGGCGTTGGTCAGGCCCTCCTGGATGACCCGGTAGACGGTGCGGCCGGTCCCTTCTGGCTGCTGCCCGTCGTCGGGCAGGTCAATGCGGGCATCCAGGGTCATCCCGGCTGACCGTGACTCCTCCAGCAGGTCGCCCAGTTGGCCGAAGCCCGGCTGGGGCGGCCCGTCGGTGGCCGCGGAATCCTCGCGCAGCACGGTGACGATCTGGCGCAGGTCCCCGAGAGCGGCGGCTGCCGAGGTCCTGATCACCTCGGCAGCCTCGGCGATATCGGCGGCCGGGGCGTCGGGGCGGAAAACCAGCGCCCCGGCGTGCACGCTCAGCAGCGACAGCCGGTGGGCCAGCACGTCATGCATCTCCCGGGCGATGCGCCGCCGCTCGGCCTCCCGCGCCTGCTCAGCGGCGTGCTGCCGGTCGGCTGCCAGCCGCTCGGCCCGCTCCCGCAGCGAAGCGAGCAGGTCGCGCCGGGCCCGCAGGTACAGGCCCCAGCCGAACGCAACGACCGTGACCAAGAACGCGGGGAACCCGACCTTAACGATCTCCCCGGCCGCAGGGTTGACGACAGGGAAAACGGCGCTGACCGCAGCCGCCAGCACCGCGACCGCGAGCAAGCCGCGGCCTCGCACCCGCGAGGCCACGGTGCAGACGGCGACCAGCCCGGCAAACTGGGCCAGCGGTGAGAACACCGCAGCACCGACGGCCACCACGAGGACCGCCACCGGGTGGGCGCGCCGCCACCACAGCGCCAGGCACGCCAGCGAGCCGACGGCTAGGTCACTGGCGTCGAGGACCGCGCCGTGAATGTGCCACAGGTAGCCCTGGGTGATCCCGCCCAGCACGACCGCGAACGCGAACAGCCCCGCGTCGGCCAGCCGGCTGCCGGGCCGGTCGGTGCCCGCCGACGGCTCGCTGACCGCCGGCAGGTGCCGCCACGTCACCACGCCGGCGCCGGGCTGGGGGATTCTGGCCATTTCAGCGCCAGCGTACGCGCCCGGGCCGACCGGGCACCCCATACCAAAGTCGATGTCCCGGCCGGCCAAGGACGAGGACGGAGATGACCGGCCGGCCGACGCTGCGGCAGGCGCCCGGCCGCGACGCTGGCGGTATGGAAGCTACCAGCCACACCCAGGGCAGCGGGCCGGTGGCCCGCACCGCGCGGGCGGCCGCAGGCCGCCCGCCCGTCACCCCAGCCGCGGCCATCCAGGTGGCCGGACTGCGCAAAAGGTTCGGCCACCTGGCCGCGGTGCAGGACGTGTCGTTCACCGCCGCCTACGGCCAGATCACCGGGTTCCTCGGCCCTAACGGCGCCGGGAAGACCACCACACTGCGGATGCTGCTCGGCCTCATCCGCCCCGACGCCGGCACCGCCACCATCGGCGGGACACCCTACCCGGACCTGGCCAGCCCGGCCCGGACCGTCGGCGCGGTGCTCGACGCCGTCGCCCACCCCGGCCGCTGCGGCCAGGACCACCTGCGGGTACTGGCCGCAGCCGCGGGGATCCCCGAGCAACGGGCCGGCCAGCTGCTGGCCAGAGTTGGCCTGCAGCATGCGGCCCGGCAGCGGGCCGGCGGCTACTCCCTCGGCATGCGGCAGCGGCTCAGCCTAGCCGCCGCCCTGCTCGGCGACCCGGCCGTGCTGATCCTCGACGAGCCCGCCAACGGCCTGGACCCCCAAGGCATCCGCTGGCTGCGCGACCTGCTCCGCTGCCTGGCCGCCGAAGGCCGGGCCGTCCTGATCTCCAGCCACATCCTCGCCGAGGTCGCCCAGATCGCCGACAACGTCGTGATCATCCACCATGGCCGGACCATCGCCCAGGCCCCGCTCCCGGACCTGCTGGCCACCCGCCCCGGCGCCAGCCTGGAAGACATCTACCTCGAACTGACCCCAGAAGGAGAACCGTCATGACCCGCCTGATCCGCGCCGAGGCGCTGCGGCTGACCACCACCCGCACCTACTGGCTGCTGGCGGCCGGGACCATCGTCCTGATCGCCGGCGCGGTCGCCGCCACCGCAGCCGCCACCAGCCCCACCCCCGGCACCAGCCCGGCCCGTTCCGTGCTGGCCATCGCCGGGCTGGCCCAGACCGTCGCGCTGATCGCTGGCGTGCTGTCGGTCACCGGCGAGTTCCGGCACAAGACCATTGCCGCGGCTGTCTTGATCACACCCCGCCGCACCCCGCTGCTGGCCGCCAAGCTCATCACCCTGACCGTCTCCGGGCTGGCCTTCGGCCTGGCCGCCACCGGCACGGCCACCGCCATCACCCTGCCGCTGCTGGCCGCCCGGCACCTCCCCGCCGAGATCTCCGGCCCCGGCATCGCCGCCGTCATCGCCGGCGGCGCCATCGCCACCGCGCTGGCCGCCGCCCTGGGCGTCGGAACCGGCGCGATCATCCGCAACCAGGCCGGTGCCATCATCGCCGTCCTCGCCCTGCTGTATGTCGCCGAGCCGCTGCTCGGCTTCATCCCGCACCTGGGCACCATCATCCAGCAGTACGGCCTCGGCGGCCTGGCCGCCGCCGCCACCGCCACCGCCGGCTTTCCCAGCAGCGCCCACCTCCTCGGGCAGCCAGCAGCCGCGCTCATCCTGGCCGGCTACGCCACCGCGGTCCTGCTTGCCGGCGCCACGCTGCTGCGCCGCCGCGACATTCTCTTATGACCGCTCTCCCCTGGCACATCTGCGAGCCCGGCCCGGCTGCATGATCGCCCGGCCGGGTCCGGGGCCAGCACGCTCCGCCCAATAGCCATCCACGCCACCCAACTGAGCGCCGTCACCCCCCAATCAATGCCGCGCAGAACCGCCTACTCTCTAGCCCGAATCAGGGTGTCTTCGCTGTAACCGCCGCAGGTGTTTTGTGTGCTTTTCCCGGCGTGCGGACGCATTATCTGAATGGTAAGGGACGTCGAGAATCGGCTGATCTGTGTGCGTCATCCTCGCACGATGGCATGATAGTCAGCCGTCCGTAATCGGCGTTGTCCCGACATCGGAACAACGCTGATTAGGAATGTCTACTGAACTAGTAGCCATATGTGGGTCCCGTGTGGTCAGAACATCCATTCCAGGGCGCAGCCCGAGGACCAGTTGAGGTTCAACGAGCAGGATCAACGCGATCGCTAGCGTCCGCACTCACCCGCAGCCCGCTGCGCGGGTGCCGCCTGCTGGGGTGTCGGCAAGCAGACAGCGAACGTGTCAGCTGGGTGACTGAGATATCCCGGCAGGCCAGGCAGCCTGGTGGAGACGCTCACGCATCAATCACGAAATAGGAGAAAAGCGATGCGTTCCCTTCTGATCAAAGGATCCCTAGCGGTCCCTGCCCTAGCCGCAGGTGCCATCACGATGGCCATCATGCTGTCGAGCAGCGGTCCGGCCGGAGCCGCCACACTGCATGAGACCGGCCACGCGGTCACAGCCCGGATCGGGACACCCCTCAACGCAAAGCTCCTCGCAGCGAAGGAGCAACAGCAGCCCGCGATTTTCGGAAGCTTCAAGACCGTCGTCGCGGTGGAGACGGCATCGGTGCCGGACGGTGCTGAGAACGGTGTCGCCATCACCTGCCCCGCGGGTTATGTTGCCACCGGGGGCGGAGGCGGAATCGGCGCCAATGCCAAGGGCCAGCCGGAAGGGACCGTCGGAGCGTACCTGACGTCGAGCGCCCCCTTTACGTCGTCGGTCGAAGGCAATACCCCCAGCGGCGGGACGCCCAACGGGTGGCTTTCCATCGTGACCAACGGCAGCGGCGCGACGCAGACCCAATTTGCCTGGGCCGTCTGCACCCACATGTAGCGGTCTGCAGCGGACCGGAACCGGATTGAACGCCAAGGCCGGGTAGCCCCGGGCAGCTCAGCCCAGGGCGACCCGGCCTGATACGACAAGCAAAGCCGAGACATGTTCACTACTGCTGCTTGGGCTGGCCGTTCGCGCCGCTGTAACGCAGCGGACACGTGAGGCAGGGGAGGAAGGCGCGAACCACCGTTCGTTCGGATGAAAACGAAAACTATGCCGAACGGTCCGTGGTTCTCGTGGTCGAGGCCCTCGCCTCGCGCTATCCGGCCTGGGCGCAGCGGCCGGCCCGGTAGGGGGCCCGGAGGTGGCGCTTGCGGAGCTTGCCCGATCCGGTCCGCGGCAGCTCGGCGGCGATGTCCACCGACCGCGGCACTTCGTAGCTGGCCAGGTGCTCGCGCGCGAACGCCGTGATCTCCTCGCCGGTCAGCGACGATCCCGGCGACCGGCCCGGTCGCCGGGCGACAGCGTGATCTCACTGTCCGGCGGGCCCGGCCGTGGGCGGATCCTGGCCGATAAGGCCCACGGATCACCCGCCAACCGCCATTACCTGCGCCGCCGCGAGATCAAGGCCACCATCCCCGGGCAGGCGCTGGCTGTGATGGCGACGTAGAGGAGCAGGCCGGGCTCACAGGGCAAGCGGGTTACGCGCCCGGCCGCGACCCAGGCGACACCCTGCTCACGCTTAAGCGGCTGGCCGGCTCCCAGCCGTGCTCGGTGCGGGCGTCGATCAGGCCGACGCTGAAGGCACCCATCGCCGGCCGGGAGGGGTACCAGGTTTCCGCGGTCGGGCCCATGGGATTTTGTCATCGACAATCAGATCACAAAGCCATGTTCCGAACGCGTCGAATGAGACCTGGCATGCGCGGTCCTTTCTGAAAGGCTCGCTGTTCAGGGCTTGAGTGGCGGATTCGCCGGATCGAGGAAGCCGTGATCCTTCAGCCAGCCGTACAGCGGGGTGGTGGCCGGGTCGTGGCCCCATGCGTGGTCCCCGCCGGGGTCCCCGGCGCTGCCGAGCAGCTGCTGCTGGACGGGGGTCAGCCGGCCGAGCCAGTCGCT
>Ga0335075_10014847_pt1 | contig 11677 bp, 13 predicted proteins | sample Lox_Sample_24_FD_206723 | JGI IMG/M metagenome (GOLD analysis project Ga0335075, IMG submission 206723) | Soil microbial communities from Loxahatchee National Wildlife Refuge, Florida, United States - Lox_Sample_2.4 | ecosystem: Environmental > Terrestrial > Soil > Wetlands | place: USA...
TGGGACCTATGTCGAACGACCTGGAATACGGCGTCCAGTTCAGAGGACGCCACCGCTGCATGTTACGAGGTACTCGCCCCAGATGAAAGCTTATTAACATTCAGTATCTACTCTCCGCACAATCGTTATTATCCGGTGCTGCTACCGACTACAGCGTGTCCTCTATGTACAAGGGTCTCATCATCTTGCTACTATCTATCCTCGTTCTGATGCCGAATTTATACTACTCCAAGCTACCACCTCTCGTTGCCAAGCAACTCGGCATTGTCACTTTCATCTTTGGAATTCTCATGTTCGGGAGCAGTTACGTTGAAGAAGAACATCATTTCTGGTACTTGGTAGCTCCGACTCACTTTCTCATTGCCTTTATTCAGCTGTATGTCCACCCTTTAGCACTCTTCTAACCGTCCCCTAGTTATCCGTTACCTCCTCAATCCGGTGAGATCGGACTGCTTGGTCTTTTACTCCAATTGCCTCTTACCAGGATTGTCTCTGGGTGGAATCAAACTGGTATACCTGCTATTCCTTCATCCTAACAAGAAGGTCAAAAACATGCTGGCGCTCCCGACATTGTCAAAGAATTGCTCATTCCTAATCCTCATTTCCTCGGATGGCTCGTTCTGTATACATATCTATATTCAGGATATATGCTTTATCGCAGTACATTCACAACAAACGATGCATTCAGACGAGAAACGTGGCCCATTGTCCTCGTTGGAACAGCATTTCTATTCAAAATCTCAATGGCAGGTGAGGCGGGTGAACCACTTCCATTCTGGCTGCACCATATCCCGTATTCATTGTCATGGACCGCAAGTCTAGTCGCTAAAGCACGACTAAGTTTCATCGCTCAAGGTCTCGGGATTGCATGGTATACCGTGCGGTGGATAATATCAGATCGGAAAACACCATGGATTACAGGAGCCTTCCCCTTTCTCAATCTATTTCTCCTGTGCCAATCTCGCTACGCAAACATCCCTCTCTTCCTCCTATTCGAATCACAACGCCATTTACTAGAATCATCGAAATCCGATGCGTTGACGTTGACGTTCAGTTGTTTAATAATGCAACATGTCTCCTTCTTTGCATTAGGAAATTCGAATTCCTTGTCCTCGGTCGATTTATCAAACGCTTATAATGGAATAAGTTCCTACTCTATCCCTCTCGTGGGATTACTCACCTTCATTTCCAATTGGGCAGGACCCATCTGGTGGAGTACAGCAAGTCTGCAATTCCTCGCACAACGCAAAATGTCGCTTTTCCATCGCCACACACACAAGAAACCTACCAGCCCCGTCCCTCAAAAAGTAGAGGAAGAGAAAAGTATAGATATATTTGTGGATTGGATGGGATGGAGTTCATGGTTTCACGGTATGGCAATATCGTTTCTAGTGTGTACTTGTATAATATTGAGAACGCATTTGTTCATCTGGACAGTATTTTCACCAAAATTCTTGTTTCAGGCAGTTTGGCTCGGGTTGCATCATATTGTTGTCGAGGGCATAATGGGAGGCTTAATATGGCTAATTAGCTAGAACATAGAAACTTTACGAGATTGCATAGATAAATAGGAAGATAATAATGTTAGTATCCCATTAATGCTACTGCTCCGCTTGCGAACCATGCGCAATGAAATCCCACAGCGGCCCAAAACGGTTCTAAATGCCATGATCCCTTTACTCGAGCCCAAAACAACAATCCTAGTCCTAGAGCGTGAAACAGTGTGAATCCAATAGCAACTCTCTTTCCGATCTCACTGGACACATGGTGTGTCCTCAAGGAAAACACTAGTAGGATGAATGGAAAGAGCGTGATTGCATTGGCGCGGATGAAAAATTGTGTTGGATCGCTGAGAACCGATTGGTCCTTGAAGAGCCGAGGATGGAGAGTTATGAATAGGAAGCAGTCGAGCGATTGAATCACGAAGAACGAGATGTAGGCGATGCGAAGATGTCGCGGATTCTGCGGAGGTAGTTTCTTTGCTGAGGACATGGCGAGGGGAAGCAAAATGATGAAATGATGGGAATTTCTTTCCTCGCTTGCGTATGCTCTTTTCGGAAAGCGCTCCGCTGATCAGGGGCGCTTGGAAACTAACAGAACCGCTATATAGATGACAGATAGATCGCTGTGCCTTGAAGAGAATCACTTGTAAGTCATTAGATTATCAGCTTGAGAGCGAATGTATTTACTTCAATGACCCTCTCACTATCGAGTACGTTGTCGTTCATTTGGAATGGTCTATCTAGGCGCCGGTGCAGCCCTATACCCTATTGGCTCCGGAAACGGTATCTTCGAGGTCTTCGACAAGAACTGCGGAAAAATGCCGATAAGTCCCATCCGAGGCGAGTACAAGGCGAATTTCTTTTCTTCAAAATTCGCGGCAATAGCCACCCCACGGCGCGATCCCATCCTTCCTGTCCAAATCCGTGGACAATCTGCAATAGTAACCGGACCGCTTTGCATGTCGGGAGTCCAGATTCCCAACGTACTATCAAACGAATTGTACAAAACGATTTCTGAGGACGCCAGAGATACATGAACACCATCTTGCACATTAAACTGTTTGGCTGATCTTTCTTCCAGATGCGCGATCAGAACTTGCCGAGCTTTGAACACATCCCTCCGGAACATGTTCCCCACAATATTTCTGAATCCCTGATAAGTTACTTCTAGAGCCAAGAAACATCCTTCCTTTTCAGTTGATACAATCGGAATAGCATTATGAATCTCCATGACAAAATCTCTTATTCGAGCGTACTGAAAGCGGTCCCCAGTCACAAGGGTAAATCGTGAGATAGACAACCATCGCGAAGTTCTGCTCTCGACATACATATGGAAGAGGTATTGCCCACTTTGATCGTAACACAGAACATCCTGATCCAGTTTCTCACACTCCGCGACGATGTCGACTTTCATGCCACCTTGCCAATGCTCTTGTATTAAGTGTGGTTGTCCTCTGAATGGTTCTGCGGTAGCCATCCGCTCAGGCATGTCCAATCCAGGGCCGAGGGCAAAAACTGATATCTTCCACGGCGCTGTGACAGTCTTTACAGCGGCCCGCATTTCAAGACCGCCACTTGGAGGTTGATGTGCGGTAAGCCTACTCGTTGAATACATCTCTAAAAATACTTCCCCAACGGCGAAACATACAAACCGACCATTTGGATCGAAAGCAGGTTTTGGTATGCCACCAAGGAGGTGTCGTGAAATGGTGGAAACCCTTGTCCACATAGGGTGCGGCCTAGGGATTGAAACATCCCAGAGTTCAAGTTGTTGGTGTACTGCGAATGACGGCGGGTTCGTCTTTGCATGCATGACTACCGCAATCAAAGTATTTTGGATGTTAACTTGGATCTGGTCCAGATTCCACTTCCGAGGGGCTTGGGGTCTAAGGGCATCATGCGGGACATTGTACTTTCCGCCTGTGTCGGGTTGAAGGGCTACAATTAGAGACGATCGAGACGTCTTATACAATACCATTATTTAGGCTGAGAACTTCCAGGGATGGAGGTTGTAGTTCGGCCCTCAAGTTGCTTGAAGAGGGTGTGTCGCTGCTCGATACAATTGGAAGGACCGAAGTCTGGTCAACTGTACCATCCCATAGACTGGGAATCTCTTCTTCCGCTAAGGACGGCTCTATGACAACTTGTGAGTTGTGGCTGTCACTCTTTGTACTCTGAACCGGAGGTTCCGACCTCACGGAGGCCGACTGAGGCATAAAACCTGCTCATTAACAGGACCAATAACTGAGCTACCCTGAAAATCCGACGCCAACGTCGTCAACGTCGAGATGCGTGAATCGATTGTTTGGAAGTCCTGATAAATTTGTACATGCGATATATTCGAAGGGAATTCCGCTTCGGCAAGCTTCCTAAACTCCGTCACCAAATCTCCAGCCGATGGTCTGTCTTTCGGCTCAACCTTCAAAATCCTCAAAATGAGTTCCTCCATACTTGTTGCAGATGTTTCATCGAAACCATCGATTACGACCTCAAAAGAGATTTGCCCCTTACTATATTCATACACTTCGAAATCGTTAGAAAAGGCCTTCTTGAATGTAGCAAGTTCGTATAGAATACATCCAATGGCCCAAATATCGACCATGTTGTTGTATTCTTTTTGGGTGACTAGTTCAGGTGCGCGATAGCTCTCTGTTCCTCTGCCAAGTTGAGAAGTAAGAAATGTTTTTGAACCTCCTTCAGACGTGAGTCCAAAATCAGCAATTTTCCACTCACTATCCTTTCTCGAGAAGAGGACTATGGAAATCAGTATACCCACCCTGACTGCACATGAAGGAAAGGGAAAGAGAAATGAGGAGTTACTGTTCTGAGGTTTAATGTCTCGATGAGTTTCATGGTGAGAATGTATAAACGCAACACCACTTGCAATTTGTTGAATGATATTCCAAATCTGCAGTGCTTTCACTTGTGATGATGCGTCTTTGATGAAATACGGAATTGCGTCAGGAAGCGTCTTCGAATCGTCTCGATAAATGTAATCTTGCAAATTGATATCGCATAATTCCATATCGATAAAGTAATATGGCGAGTCCTTCAGTTCGCCTATTCGGAGCACTTCAACGATATTAGGATGACAACCGCTACACAGCTTCTTGATTGCACGAGTCTCATTCTCGATGATTTCAGGTTTAGCCAACCAACCTCCTAAATCTATCACTTTTCTGGCGAAGACCTATATCAGCTTTCAGGTATCGGATGAGCTTTACCCGGCCCTTTGGAATATCGTAAAGCTAGAAGATTAGCTTGGCTCGCAATACAACAAGAGGTACCTCGTGGACAACGGCAGTTAGTCCAGCTGCAATCTTTCGTTTGTGTCGCAATGTTGGATCGCCGCCTGCTGTCCACTGGAAACGATCGCGAGACGAAGCCATATTCGATCACACCTCCCAAGAACCACTCTTCGACTTCTCCGTGGTGAAATGTCAACCGGTTGGGAGTGACTATGGAATGAAATTTAAAGTTACGAAGAGAAGGGCAATAAAATTAGACTTTTGGATGGCGCAGCCATGAACAAGTCGCCGATCCCGAGATGCGACTCGTCTGGGGTGATGCGAGAGAGTTTTATTGGGCAGGTCCCGGCTGCCCCTTGGTTGGTCTGAAATTACACGAATCAAAAGGGCAATTCCAGCACTGTTTAAATGATCTGTCAGGGACGGACCGGCTGGCGTCTGGGCGGAGATTCCTGAAGCCTCCAGTTGTTGAAGAGAACGAGCAAAAACATCAGAAGAAATGGAGTATAACCGTTAGAAATGGCAGAAACATACTGCTCCGCCGCCTCGTCCACTTCAAGAAGCCTTAAAATCTGAAGATGTCAAAATTGCAAATGGGATCCGCTACACATGAGTTGCATAACCAACTTCTGATGATACACAGTGAAAACATTCTCGTTGTTCAGGTCACTGCATCCCCTGATAATCTCACCACGAATTCCAACCATGGTCAACACATCCCACCACCCGTGCCACATGCCAAATCTCTGGTTACCGTGAGATGGTCGACCCAGAAGCAGCTATACGAGAATATGAAGCGGACAAGGTCGAATGTTCCATCAGAAATTGCCTCGAAACCAAGCCTTTCACACTCACACCATGACCACATTCCGCCTAGCCAAATCACTGCGACGCACTCTGCATAATCATCCTTTTCAACGGGGCAATCTCATTAACAACCTCCAATCCCCAACTCCTCAAAGTAACGGCAACTCCATTCTGAACAGAATACAACTTATGCAACTTATCACAAACGCCAAGCATCCTATGATTCGCAAAATACCGTGCCCGAGGATATTTTCCCAGCGACAAAAGGGAACCTAAATCCTCTCCTAACGAAATTGATTCTGCCACAGCGGAACTAAGTGATTTTGCATCTGCCAAGCCGAGATTCAAGCCCTGTCCTGCAAGAGGATGGATAGTATGTGCTGCATCGCCAATTAAAGCTATTCGAGGGACGATGTATTTATCCACGTGCGCTAATTTGAGAGGAAATGCAGCTGGTGTGCCATCTTCCACATGGGTTACGCGAGGTGGAAATGTGTTTTCATCTTGTTTGAGAAGTGATTCTCGCCAGACAATTTCGCTTTCAATTTCTTGAGCATCCGAGAGAGTTGATAAGTATTGCAAGTCGGTACGGGATAAGCGATATGCAGCATTGACTAAGGCAACGAAAGTCTCAGGGGGTAGTGAAAGTAATTGTTTTGCAATAGATGGAGTCGTAGACCATACCAGCGAACAATAATCATCTGGCATCTATCTCGTCAGCTCTAACCATCAACGTTGGAGGATAATTACCGGCAAATGAGCAATTGGTCCGGTGGCAAGAAATCTCTGCCAAGCTGTTGGTACGATCCAAGAAGGCTCACATTTCAAAGTTGCAACAACACCCATACGTTCATAACTCCATCCCCTCGACTCAATTTTCGCAAACTTCCTGACGAGACTATTGGGTCCATCGGCTCCAACCAACAGTCTCGCTGCAATTGGTCCTGTTGGAAGATGTAGAACAGGCCATCCAGTAAGATCATAGCTCTCAGTTTCATCGCCGTAAGTAATTTGTTCAATCGACGTGTTGTTCATAACGGTCAAGTGTGGAAAGTCCTGAAGCCGTGTGAGAAGCGCGGACACCGTATTTTGATTTTCAACCATTGTAGCTATGGTAGGTTCAGATGAGGACTGTGAAGGCTCGGTTTCACTGGAGGACGGTCGTGCAAGAGTTGAACCAAATTCGATTCTTGCTGAGGAAATTCCATCCCATACCTATTATTAGCTCTTTCAAACAGATAAAAGTACTTGCATATCGTAATACGGCTGTATTCTGTCCAACTGGATGTGATTCCACGCTCCAATGTCTATGATTGTTATCCAGGGAGCCAACCGAGAAGATACCTTTGAGAAATCCTACAGATCCAGGGGTGAGAGAACTACATCGATTTGAAGGCGATTCACTTAACTTGGATACATTGAGTAGATTGCGTTCAATAAGAGCAATTTTCAAGGATCTGGAAGAGTCGGAGGCAGCTACATATTAGAAATAGTACCAAGTTCTGCATACCGACACTCGTCGCAAATGCAAGTCCGGCGATTCCTCCTCCCACAACAACAATGTCATAGATATCTCCATCGTCAAGTGGAGCTGTCGTTGATGCCTGTCTAAGAGGAATGAAATGACGGACTGCTTTGGACTGAAAGAGCCAGTGAAGTCGAGGTTGCCGCTGGGCAACGCATCGGAGCATGCAAAAATCGGAGAACCGATTTGACCGCAGATCAGTTATTTACGAACATCTCAACCCAAATCACCCATTTCCGAACCATCGCAATAATCGCAAAAAGATGACATTGGTTCTATCATACATACGATAGAGGTATAAAGTAGCCGTTATGATGTCCAGGTATCTCATCTATAGTTATAGCCTTCCTCTCCATAAGCCAAACAGCATCCACATTCCTCATCTCAAACACTCGTCTAACTTCTTCGTCATTCTTCCCGGTATTTTCAATCCAAGGCCACACAGCTTCCAACATCTCATCGAACACCGCCGGTTTCTGTTCCGAATACCTCACAATCGCACAAACAGTCTTCACAGCAACTTCTTTCTCAGGACCAGCACCGCCACCCAACACCACCATTGTCTTATCATTACCCTTGGCGAATTTGCCCTTGCCATGTCCACTCTGAGCAAGTTTCGGCACAGTCAAAATCTTTTTAAGCTGTGGCCAAAGATCCTTTTCAACTTTACTCCCCAAAAACTCACCCTCCAAAGACAATAACTCACAAATCGTCTCCAACGCCGCATTTCTTACATAGACTTCCGGATCATTAACTTTAGCACACAGACTAGGCCATATTTCCTGAGCGACAAGTGGTAAAAAGGGTTGCTGTTCACCATCTTCTTTCTTAATTGCCGTTGGGATGGAAAGAAGCGGAATTGCTTTTTGGAGTAGGAGGATTAAATTGAAGCGCAGGTTTGGAGAAGGGTGGGTTGTTAAAAGGATCGATTTGCGAGCTAGGGTTTGGAGAAGGGAGGATGTTTTTGGAGGGAGTGGTGGCGGTGGGGCTGGTATTATTGAATCTGGTTTTGGTGGGAGATGTTCCTCGTTTTTGAGTACTGTTTCGATCAGTTGGGCGATGGGTTCACACACCGAAGTATGTTGCACATCCATTGAGTAGTTGTTGAGGAGGCTGTTTGACGATGGTGGAGGGAATGTAACTGTCTTTGAGATTTCAGAAACGATGCCAGTCATCACGGCAAAAACACCAGTGACTAACTTCTCGTATCCATGAAATCGATCAACGATATCGAATAAACAAGCCCATACATCATCCATGTACGGAACAACCTTGTTCCCAGCCAATCTGACGACAGTGTACAACGTCGCCAAAACTTGAACACTGACATCGAATACATTGAGTTTCAAAGCGACACTGTTGACTAGGTAATCGGTATTTTCGAGAATTAAGGTCTGCGTATCCCCGTATCCCGTTGCTTTAGCGATGATATCTAAGGTCGAACGAGTCGTGGCGCGGATTTGTGAGGAAGGATGGACTGTGAGTGACAGTAGAGGGTATAATATGTCTATCAAAGATGAACGGAATGAGTCTCGCCGTGCAGAGGCCGTGAAGGATAAAATCGAGAGAGAAATTAGGATTGGGGATGTTGGAATAGCGGATGACGAGAATGAGGAATCGGTTTGGATTAGCCAGTTTGTTGCCATGTACGACAGATCGTCAAGGAGTGGAGAGTCTCGTATTTGACTTCCTTGGAGAATTTGTAATGCTAGCCAGGCGTTGGAAGAGAGATCTGATGCTTGAATCGACTCTTCAGATAAGAGTTTCTGGATTACAGATTGCGATATACTAGTTCGTCCCACAGCGTGGAGTAATTCTTGCAACGACGATAGGACCTTATCATCTTTGGCGTATTGTAGTGTTAATTGCGATGACTGTTGCGTGTCCTCTTCGAAGATCAATTGTAGACTTTGGGAAGGTTGAATCGCTCTAGCTGAGGCATAGACATCATTCTCAAAAACTGAGACGTCTTGTAGCGAAGTGATAAGTGATTGAATAGAAGATAATATTGCGCCATTGTCATTCGAGAACTGATTCACTGCGACCATAATCCGTCGAAGCAGATTCACCTTCGCCGCATCATCGTTATTTCTCATCGTCCGGGGAAGAGCAAGACACCAATCATACAAGGCCTCCTCCAATCTCTCACCAAGAATCTTCTTTACCTTGACGTTCGCTCGAAGTCGGGACAATGTCTCCATCGCCGCATTCCGAACAGACGGAAAGTCATCGCTTTGGAGCATGACGACTGTCTCCGCCAACAAAGACTGACAATTCTCCAAAGTCCTCGAACAATGAACCAACAGACTTTCACAAAGCCGAATTGCACTTTCTCGGACAAGAGGATGGGAGTGAGTGCGAATGAGAGGAAAGAAACTCTCTAGAGCGATTTTGACTTGTCCTTTTGTCGCATTGTACCAGCTTTCCGTCATCTCTATATAATACATTTCCTTCAACCCAGCGGGTCGTGGGTGTGGTATCAGTCCATCGTCGAGGACCTGCGAGAGAGTCTTACGAAGTAAATCCAATAGAGACACAATTAACTTATGATTCAAATTGGAGGCTGATGAACTGAGGGTGCGAGAAATAGTCGACACTGTAAGCGGTAGAAATCCAGCAACAATCTGCCCATCTCCCAATAGCGAATTGTACAACAGATCAAGTGCCTTTATAGCATCAAGCCGTAAACTTAGAAGAGCTTCCTTCAAGAGCACATCCAGAATAGCAGTTGCAGTATGACCCATCAAAGGCCGTAATTTTGCACCCTTGATCGCTTCCTCGAATTCCAAATCCTCGTTTACACTCCTTTCCGCAACCAGGAACAAGGATACAAGACATTCCGCAGCAACACCTTTCACGTCCTCTGACTGTTCTTTTCCCTTTCCTTCAATGATAATAACCAGCATAAGACAAAACTGCTCAAACATCGGCAAAGCGAGATTCGAAGACCATGAAGTTTGTAACAACACATTGACACATTTCAGGGTGTTTTCCAGTACAGAATCAGACCATTCGTCTTTGCGTCGAAGGATATGGGAGAGAGGGAAGAAGATGTAGTCTCCCATGGCCGGAGTAAGAAGCGAACGATTGTCTATAGCCAGCAGTGAGGAATGGAGATCAGAAAGGGCGGATTGAAGGTCTCGCGACGTTGCGTTCGGTTTTACTCGTAGAGCGTAGTCTGATACTCTGATACAAAGAGGTTTTAGTTTTTGGAACAGGGCGGTCTGCTGGGGAGAACGTTGGACATGGGCCATCCTCAACCTCAACAGCTTGGCTGACCGACCGCAAGCAACGCCGACGGTTCTCGAAAGTCAGGATCGTGGGCAGTGAAAGTGCTGGTGATCAAATCCATCGATCGACATTCTACACAACACATCCAAATGGCGATCGCAACATTTCTTTCTTTCATTTCATCCGATTTTCAACTGAGTCACAACTGAAACTTCAATTCATGACTGAAGCCACTGCCCCGGTCGATTCTCTATCTTCATCTAGTGGACTCCCCCGTGGGTCCCCCGGTAAATTGCGCTTGAAGAACCATTATACTAACAAGCAGACGGCCTCACAGTTGGCCCCGTAAACCCCCTCTACCTTCCATCTGACATGATTCAGTTCGCCTCGTCACGCTCGGAAAACCATAGTGGTTCCCCTACAAGTGATCCTCAGCCTCTTTCTGGCTCCCACCTAACTCCAGCCAATACACCAACACCCTCCACGACACGTCTGCCTGGTCAATATGAATATGAAAGCTTTGAAGAGGTATTGAGATGGATCCGTCGTTTGACCGAGGTGCATGGCCCTAGGTTGGCTGTCGCCTTCGATCGGTATATCCGAATTCGGAACTATTTTTTGGAGGAGGAGAAAGAGCCAGATCGCGCTCATATCATAGAGTGCATTATCAAGAACGATGTTGGCGTAAGAAGACTCAGAGAGGATTGTCCCGAGATGTTTCAAGAACCCAATATGGGACGGGAAGTCGAGTTTCACGAAGGGAGGTTTCTGGGATGGACGGATGAATTGAGTAATGAGGAGGTTGTAGGGCTCAGAGCTGTTTGTGCATATGAGATATAGGAGGAGCAGATCGACGCATCATATCAACAAAAATAGAACGGCACATTTCGCCTGAGCGTAGCAGACAATTGGGATAAGTATAATATTGAACGAGAAACACACTACTTCATGAAATATGCATATAGTCTTCCCGGTGCTTTTCTTACTTGATACTTACGGACGTCCTGTAGGTGGCCGACCGGGATCCTACGATCAACAAAATAAGGGAAAGGCACTTACATTCAAATTCAAATTCTGCATCTGATTAGACAAATAATACCCATCAGGTCCAATTCTAGGACTAAACTCATATATAGCCCTGTTATAATTACTCGAATAAAACCTGTATCCATCATCTGCAACCGGTCCTTTATAATGATGTGTATTATACGGCCACAATCGACTATTCGCCGGTCTGGTAAGACCACCGTACTCCAATGACGGAGGTACCACGAAAGCTCCTGCAAGGGGAGCTGTTTGTGCAGGTGGGAGAGGACGAGTAGCAGGTGGTGGGAGGGGGGTAGTGTGGACTACAATTGGAGGGC
>Ga0335075_10014848_pt1 | contig 11676 bp, 3 predicted proteins | sample Lox_Sample_24_FD_206723 | JGI IMG/M metagenome (GOLD analysis project Ga0335075, IMG submission 206723) | Soil microbial communities from Loxahatchee National Wildlife Refuge, Florida, United States - Lox_Sample_2.4 | ecosystem: Environmental > Terrestrial > Soil > Wetlands | place: USA: Florida...
GTCATTGCCCAGGTCAATTTCGACATAGTGATCGCGCGTCACGCCCTGATACTGTCCGCGGCCAAACGTATCGAGATATCGCCCATCGAGGGAGCGCAGAATATCGGTCACGTCGTTGCCGCGATCGTCGGCCGCACGCGCGACAGGATGAGGCGTTTCGGTTGCGGTAATGGCGAGTTTGACTGGCGGCACGACGAACCGTTCGTCGGTGAATATCTCAGTGCCCGCGGGATGATCGACCGTCATCAGCTGCAGCCAGTCGTAGTAGTAAGTCTCCCAAAGCTCGCCGGTGATGCGAAGGTCGTAGGCGCCGTCGCGGGGCACAAGATCGTTACGAGGGATCTTGTACCACTCCTGGGTTGCGGCAATGCTGGCCGGTCCAAGCGCATTGATGCGCAGACCGATGGCCGAGCCCCAGGGCACGGTGTCCTTTACAAATTTCATCTCCTTGCCATCCCACGCAAAGAGGAAGGGGCACGATCCCTTGAGCCGCTGTTGCGCGAGGACTTCCTGATCGGCAGCCATTTGAAACTCGGCATTCACGGTGCCGTTCGGCCACAGGATGCGTGCAACGTCGGTCGCGGTCCACTCGCCGAGACCGAAGTGTTCCTCCGGCGCTCGGATCGCCTGCGCCTGGAGCAGGAGTCCGGAGCGAATTTGCACTACGCCGCCGATGCCGAATGAATTGATGCGCTGATCGCCGGTTGCTGTAACGGCGCGAGTACGGATGATCTGCCAGTGATAATTCTTTGTGCCGTGATTCCTGAGCGTGAGCGGGCGGCCGCTGGCGTCGAGTGCCAGCAGACCGAGGCGGCCGGTATTGCCGAGGTTGGCCACGCCGAAGACGCGCGCAGCACCGGCGGGATGATCCATCAGTGTGAAGGAGCCGTCTTCCCCGGCGAGCCAGATTAACGGGCTACCTGCAATGCCTGCCGGGGCAACCGGCGCGAGCAACAAATCGACCGCGCCATTGTTATCGAGATCGGCGGTGAGGAGCCGAACCGGACTGGCGATGACTTTGTCAGGGTTCGGAATACGCGCAATTTCGCTCGAGGTCCAGGAGTCATCCTCGTTCACCAGACGGATAATGGCGCCGTCGGCTTTCACAGCCAGCAGATCCAGAGTCCCACTGTGGCGTGTATCGGCCGCGGCGATCGCTGCGACTGGACCGAGCTTTGGAACGGAGGCGACCTCATGGAAATTTCCGGCCCGTTCGTTGTGGAAGATATGGAGCTGGCCGGAGCCGTCGATGAGCGACGCGTCGGGATTGCCGTCGCCATCCAGATCGGCCCAAACAAACTGCTGCAAGCCGGAAACGCCGGCGAACGGGTGTATGGGTGTGAAGGTGCCATCGCCATTGTTGCGGAGGACCGTTGGGATTTCGGTCTGGGTGCCGAGCACGATGTCGAGGTCGCCGTCCGCTTCAATGTCCACGGCCCACGCGCCGGTGTAGTTTCCATTCAACACCGCGGTGGGAAGTTTTGTCAGTGCTGTCACGTCGGTGAATTTTTGCGGGGAATCCTGGCGAAGGAAGCGAACGCCGCCGGCACCGGCCAGCACCAGATCGGTTTTGAAGTCGTAATTGAAGTCCACGGGCAGAATCGACTCCGGCCCTGGTGGAACATTGTGAGCGCCGCCTGGGAACGGGAGCGAGGGACCGCCCAGCAGGCTAACCGTCTTCGCGTTTGCGGTCACGACTACCGGCGGCTGCTGATCATTGAGTTCCACGGCGCCGATCCAGTTCCATGTTTGACCCGAGATTTGTGTTAACGGCTCTGCGAGAAACGTCATCGCGGTATCAGGCGCGGCGGGCCGCGAAGACGGTGAGGGCAGCCGCAAGAATGTCGCGAATGGCTGCGCCTCTTCGCCCGGCTGGGCTTTGATAACGGCCAGGCTCTGGCGAAAACTCGGCACCTGCATCAGTACGTTGCGCAAAAAGACGCTGCGCACCGCGGCGGAGGCGGGCGCGCTGGCCGCTGCGCTCTCAAGTTCGGTGAGCTGCTGTTCCACGCTGGGCGGCCACGTCGACGATTGTGCCGCGATGCGCCCAACCGCTCTCCGCAGCGTCATTGCATCGCCGCGTTTCGCCGCGATCCGGGTCAGCTCGACCAGCGCCGCGAGGTTATCGGGCTGGGCGACGAGGATCTTTTCGATCAACTGCTGCACCTGGGCTTCGCTGTCCTGCCCACCCTGGCGTTCGACTTCGACGGCAAGCAGATACAAGGCGCGCAGATTATGCGGATCGAGATCGACGGCCCTTCGCAGGTTGGCGATCGCCTCCGCGGAGTTGCCGCGGGTGCTCTCCAGCACGCCGAGGTCGGCATCGATCTGGCTGTTGCGGGGAACGAGGGCATGGGCGCGATCGAGGCGCTGCTTGGCCTGATCGAAATTGCGCTGACGCAAGGCCAGAATGCCCCAGTCCGTCCAGGCCGCCGGCTCTCCGGGGGCCAGCTGCGTCGCCTGCTGCAGCTCGCTTTCCGCGCGAACATCGTTGCCGACTTCCATGGCCGCGAGCCCCACATAAAAAGCCTGAACGAACTGGGTGTATTGGGCCGACCGCGGCCTGGGCAGACCCGAATGACAGCCGGTGGCAAGAAGGGAGGCAGTAGCCACGACTGACACCAGGGCACGGCGCACACGCGTGAGCGCACCGTTCATCGCAACGCGCTGGGGCACTCCGCGGAGATAAAAGTCCGGGTAAGGAACGAATCGCAAAGCTCCGCCTACCTTATCCAATGCGGCATTCGAGTGTCTTCCACCGAAAGGTGGAGACGTTGTGCCGTCCTCAGAGGACGGGCAGGGATCGGAGTTTCCAACGCATCCCGAGTTGCCGCCAAACGCAGGAAATTCCATCTTTGGTTGCTTGACGATTGTTGCTGACCCGATTGATTCTGGCTCAGTTTACGTTCTGGAATCCCCAGGTGGAAAGGACGAATACGATGCCTCATATTGCTTTGCCTGAAGGTTTGCCGGGAATTCGCGGCGCGATGGCCTTTCGCCCGCAAACTGCAAAGCCTCTGAACGACCTCGTCGAGGCCCTGCTCGTGGCGCCCAACACGCTTACGCATGGCGAGCGAGAGTTGATTGCCACCTATGTTTCTTCGCTCAACGACTGCTACTACTGCCAGACGATTCACGGAGCTATCGCCGCCGCGCATCTGGACGGCGATGAAGACCTGGTACGCCGCGTGAAAGCGGATTTTCAGCACGCCAATATTTCCGAGAAACTGAAGGCGCTGCTGGTGGTCGCCGCGAAGGTGCAACGCGGCGGTAAGAATGTGACCGCTGCCGACGTTGAGAATGCCCGCAGCCACGGCGCGACCGACGTCGAGATTCACGACACTGTTCTGATCGCGGCTGCTTTCTGCATGTACAACCGCTACGTCGATGGCCTGGCTACGACGCAGCCACGCGATGAGGCTCTCTACCGGGAGCGCGGCAAACAGGTGGCGCGAGAGGGATATGTAGCCGTGAGCAGAACTTATTTGCCCGTAGAGCCGATGACTCGCTGATACCGCTATGGCAACCGCCTCGCTCGCTTCTTCAAATTTTCACGATCCTCAGGCAGTCTGGTGTGGATGATCCGGCCGACCCGTCGCCTTGTTCCCACCTTTATATTGATATGCGCCTGCACGGTGCGCACGCCTGCACAGAGTGGCGTCACTGGTGTGCTCCCCAATGGGCGTGAAATTCATCCGGCGGGGAAGTGGATTCCGCTGGCGCCGTATCCGTTCGCACTGGCCATCACGGCGAACGGGCGCGAGGTCGCGATCCCCTCCATCGGGTTTCCCTTTGCGCTGAACCTGATTGACAATCCAGGGTCGCCGAGCCCCGCGGTTCAGCGGCTTCCGGCCAGCGATCTTCCGGCTCCACGAAAGAAAGATTCCGACGAGGTCGAGGTTCACGCCGGGCTCGCGTATTCACCCGATGGCTCGATGCTTTGGGTGGCAACGGGCGATTCCGGGAAGATCCGCGCATACAAGACGCGAGCCGCGGATGGATCGCCGGGGCTCACTGCGGACTTCGATATTCCGCTCGATGGGCCAACGGCGGGTGAGAACTACTCGGAGAGTTTCGCTGCGACGGTGCTCGCTTCGCGGGATGGCCGGACGCTTTACGCGCTCGACCAGGGCAACTGGCGGGTCGTGATCATCGATGTCGCGACGCGCCAGCGCGTGGCCTCAATTCCCACGGGGCGCTACCCGATGAACCTGGCGCTTTCGCCGGATGGCATGCGGCTCTTCGTGACTAATACCGGCATCTTCGAATACACGACGCTGCCCGGGGTCGACGCGAAAGATCCGTTGGGCAGCGGACTGCGCTTTCCACCTTTTGGCTATCCTTCACGCGCCGCGCGCGCAGGTACGACGGTTGAAGGACGGAAGATTCCGGGCCTGGGCGATGAGAATTCCCTCAAGGGAAGCTCGTTGTGGACCTATGACGTGCGCGACCCGAGTCATCCCGCGATCAGCGCGCGGTTGCACCTCGGCGTGCCCATCTCGGAATCGTCCGTCGGTGGCTCGGCGCCCACCGGCGTGGCCGCTGACACGGATGCTGTCTACGTGACCCTCGCGCACGACGATGCGCTGGTCAAGGTCAGCGCAGACGGAACGCAGGTGCTAGGCCAGGCGCAGTTGTCGCCGTTTTCATCGCCGGAGTTGGATGGGCGATTCTTCGATGCGGAGCACCAGCCTCTTCGCGGCGTGATGCCGAGCGGCGTTGCAGTTCGCGATGGACGCGTCTATGTGGCGGAATCGGGTATCAATGCGGTGGCCGTGCTGGACGCGGCTTCGCTGGGAGTTATCGAACACATTCCCGTGGGCTGGAATCCGACTGCGGTCGCGCTTTCGCCGGACGGCGGGACGCTGTATGTCGTGAACACGAAAGGTAAGGGCGCCGGCCCAAACGGGGGCAAGCAGCACAAGCCTGGCGCGCCGTCTTACATTGGCTCGCTGGAGTTAGGCAGCCTGAGCGTGATTCCACTCGCGGCGCTTCCCGATCCCGAGACTCTTACTCAGGCTGTCGTCTCCGCAAATCTCGCCGAGGTCGACCAGCATGCGGCGCTTCCAAGGCTGCGGCACTGCTTCCTGATCATCCGCGAGAACAGGACGTTCGACGAAGTCCTCGGCGATCTGCCGGGAGTTGATGGCGATCCATCGCTGGCTCGCTATGGTATGAGCGGATGGGCGCAGGAGAACATGGCTGTCAAAGAACTGCGAGTGACGCCGAACCTGCATGCGCTGGCGCAGCAGTTCGCGGTCAGCGACAACTTTTACGTCGACAGCGACGTTTCCGCCGATGGACACCGCTGGGTGCTCGGCATCGACCCGACGACGTATTTCAATACTGCATGGACTTCCGGCTACGGCGGGCGGCGGCATGGCAGTCCGGCCGCGACGCAGCCGGGGCGGAGGGCGATGTTTGGAGGAGCCGATGCGCCGATGCCGGAGGATCTGCCGCAGTTTGGCTCGCTGTGGGAGCACATCGCCAACTCGGGCAAAGGCGTGCTGAATTATGGCGAGAGCCTCGAGATCGAAGGCGACGATGAGATGGATGGGAGCGCGCCGGAGGGCCAGAGGCTGTTTCTGAACGCGCCATTGCTGAAACCGGTCTTCGAATCGACTGATCGCCGCTACCCGACCTTTAATTTGGGCATTCCGGATCAGTTTCGAGTTTCGGAATTCGAGCGGGATTTTCGGCGACGTCTCGCGGCCGGAAAAATACCCGCGCTGACCGTCATCCGGCTGCCGAACGACCACACCGCCGATGCGCGCCCTGCGGATGGCTATCCATACCGCGCTTCCTATGTTGCGGACAACGATCTGGCTCTCGGCCGGATTGTCGCGTTCCTCAGCCGTACCGCAATCTGGAAGGAGTCGGTGCTTTTCGTCACGGAGGACGACGCGCAAAGTGGCGTCGATCACGTCGATGCGCACCGTAGCATCCTGCTTGTCGCCAGTCCATGGGTGCGGCCCGGCGTAGTCTCGCACCTGCACACCAGCATGGGATCGATTATCCGCACGATCGACGAGTTGCTGGGCCTTGGATCTCTGAATCTGGAGGATGCGCTGGCCGGCGAGGTGGCGGACGTTTTTGGTGATCACCCGCATCTGGCGCCTTATGCGGTGCGACCGGTGGATCCGAGAATTTTCATTCCCTCAAAAGCACGCTTCGCTAAACCAAAATCGGCGAAGGAGGCCGCAGCGTTGCGAGACATGGACGACGCCGACGAAATCCATAAGGAGATGCAGCGCTCTGCCGGGACGCTGCGCCGGCCGCAGGACTGATCTGACAATCCACACCGGGGAGCGGCGGGAAAAACGATCGACGATTTGCGGGAAATTCACACAATTGTCGCTTCCGTTCAACGCAGACCCAGGATTCTGAGCACTCACAGTAACCTTTTCCCCCCAACCTGCGTCGCGCGCTGACCGCGCGGAAATCAGGTTTGTTCAAACAGGCCGATCGCCCCCGCGAACCGCACCCACGATCCTTCCCGCTCTGTGGACTCAACACCTGCGACGAGCCTCGCGCTCGACTTTGAGGAGGTACCAGTGACCCTGATCAGAAATTCCGATTCGTTTGCCACGTTCTTCCGCCGAGTACCGCTGGCCGCAGCACTGGCTGCCAGCCTGCTACTTGCCAGTACAGCGGTCCATTCGCAGACTACCCAGGGCACCATCCTGGGGTCGGTGCACGATGCCGCCGGCGCGGTTGTGCCCGGCGCGATTGAGACGCTCAAGAGCCTCGATGAAGGAACGATCCTGACCACAAAAACCAACGGCTCGGGCGACTACAAATTCGTCGACATCAAAGCCGGTCACTACACTCTTACTGTCGAAGCTAGTGGCTTCGATAAGTGGTCGGTCGATGACCTTTTCCTCGCTGTCCGCCAGGAGTTGCGTGTGGATGCCAGCCTCGCTGTTGGTGCGGTGAAGCAGCAGGTGGTCGTCAACGGCGATCAGGCCAGTGCCATCGATACCGAAACGCCGACGGTCAGCAGTGTCTTCACCTCAGACGATGCAACCAACCTGCCGGTGAATACACGCGCCAGCTTTGGGGGCACGAGCGCCTTCAACATCCTTGGCGCAATGCCGGGTATGCAGGGCGACAACTATACGGGTGGATTTTCGCTGCAGGGTGGACTGCCTTATCAGCTGGATGTGACCGTAGACGGCATCACGCTGAAGAATCCGTCCGGGAGCAGCGTCATCGGCGACGCGTTTCCCTCCTCGGAATCGATCTCTGAAATCCGCGCTGATGGCGCGCTTGCCGACGCGGAGTATGGCGATCCCGGCCAGGTGGTTGTCACCACCAAGAGTGGCACTAACACTCTGCATGGCTCCGGATTTTTCTACTACCAAAGTTCCGCGTTCGATGCGATTCCCTACACCTATCCGACGACAGTGACCAAGCCCAGCGTGCAGGGTAAGACCTTCGGCGGGAGCGTGGGTGGACCGGTTGTTTTTCCACACCTTTACAACGGGCATAACCGAACCTTTTTCTACGGCGCCTACGAAGGCTGGCGGCACCCGGCGCAGGTAACGGAGTTCGAGAAGGTGCCCAGCACGCTGATGAAGCAGGGCGACTTCTCTAAATACACATCGACCGGATTCACCGGTCTCACCGATCCCTACACGGGTGCCAGCTGGGGTACGACGGTTCCCTCTGGCAACATCAACTCGATTGCGGCAAATACGCTCAAGCAGTTTTATCCCGATCCCAACATTGGCGATCCGACCCTCTACACTGACGACAGCACCGCCAACTACCAGCGCAATGTCGACGCCAGCGGTCACTCCGATCAGTTTGATGTGCGTGGAGATCAGTACTTTGGCAGCGCCCAGAAATTCCTTCTCTGGGGCCGCTTTACCTGGAAGGATTTCCCCACAAATTCCCAGCAGATTCTGGATCTTCCTTCCAACGTCAATACCAGCAACGACCGCGTGCTGAAGGTTGATACTAACTGGAGCCTTACACCCCGGATCGTGAACGAAGCGGGCTTTGGTTTCACCTTTTATACATCTGGCTCCAGCAATCCTTTCAACGGCAATGCCTGGACGACAGCCCAGGGCTGGCAGGGGCTGCAAAACCTCTTTTACAACGGAATTCCGGAAATGGACTTCCACTTTATTCAGAGCCTGAACGCCGACCGTCTTACTAATCTGAGTAAATCCAGGACTTACGATTACAGTGACACGGTTATTTGGACCAAAGGCCTGCATATTTTCAAGTTCGGCGCGGATATCCAGGCTCTGGAAGCGATCACACCGCTCGGCTTCAACGGATCAGACAACTATGGAACCTACACCTTTAATACCAGCGGTAGTGCCGGACTTTTTACCGGCGTGGACTTTGGTGACTTCCTGGTTGGGATCCCCGACCAGACTTTCTACGACGTAGTACGGCAGGATAATGACGGGCTCTCCAACCACTATGCCGCCTTCGCTCAGGACGAATGGCGTATCCGGCCTCGTCTGACCCTCTCCTATGGTATCCGGTACGAGCTGCACCCTGGCTACTACGACCGCTACGGCGACATCGGCAACTTCGATCCGAGCGTCGCGTTGTCGGGACGCACCATCTATCCGCAAGGTAAGCAGGATCTGCTCGCGCAATCCTTTCTTGCCAGCGCGAACGCCTGCGACCCGGATGGCGTGAACAATACCAACAGCGCTACGGTGAACGGGGCGCCCTGTATGCCGGTGCTGGGAAATGAGACGGCTAACTATCCTGCCGGGCTAAAGAAGTATCCTCACCTGCGGTTTATGCCGCGCCTGGGATTTGCATATCAGCCCACCAACAGCGAGAAATGGGTGATCCGCGGCGGGTTCGGCCTTTACGACATTAATATGCTGGGATCCAGTTTTTACTCCCTGACCGGAACCATGCAGGCCCAGACACAGCAATTCGTCAACACCTATGACTCCACCACGCATGCCATCGGTTATCAATGGCCGCAGGTTTATGCAGGCGCCGGGAACGCTGGCTGCACTACCTGCGATGGCACGGACTACTTCGGCACCGCGAACAGTTCCAACTGGCAAGACCCTTACACTATGCAGTGGACGACAAGCGTGGAACACGACTTCGGTTCGGGTTATGCCGGAAATGTTACCTACATTGGCTCGGTGGGCCGTCACGAAGTCTGGGCTCCGGATGAGAACACTTTGCCTTTCTCTACCACCCAGTCTGCTTACGATGCACCCATCACATCTCGGCTCTTTCCGAACTGGGGACGGATTAACAACCGCATGACCAGTTCTAACGACAGCTTTGAATCGTTGCAGGTGGGAGGCACGCACCGGCTACAGCGGGGGCTTGAATATAACTCCCTGTTTACCTGGGCCAAAGCACTGGCTGATAACCAGGGTCCGGGGAACTTCGGGTTCGCCGGTGAAGGCGGAGGCGATCGTGCTACGTCGATCCTGGATCCGCATGCGGACTTCGGCAATGTATTCGGCACGCGGCGTCTGAAGTGGAATACCACGTTGCTTTACGACCTGCCTTTCGGCCGTGGGCACGAGTTTGGCGGGAACATATCGCGCGCTGCAGACGCCGTTGTTGGCGGGTGGCGTCTGTCCTCCATCCTTACGCTTCAGAGCGGCCCCTTCGAATCGCCTTACTTTCCCAGTGGACAGGGCGATCCTTCGGGAACCGGATCGGGCCTCACCAGCAGCGCCGCCGGCTTTGATCCCGGCCACCGCGAGCAGCCTTCCGATATGGTGTCTGGTGTCAACCTCAGCACGGGCCGCAATCGCCTGGCTTATTACAACAAAGGCGCATTTGTATGCCCCGGTTACAGTGGCTGGCAGCCGGGGACACCCTGCACTACGGGTAGCGGATCAGGAGCCTTTCCCTTGCCCATCGGCCGGTTCGGCAATGCCGGAGCTGGTCCGGCTCCTGGACCGAGCCTCTTCAACCTTTCCACGGGACTCAGCAAGAGTTTCGCGATTACCGAGCAACTGCGGCTTCGCGCGGAGGGTACCTTTACCAACGTGCTGAACCACACAAACCTGGGCGACCCCATCATGGATATAAGTTCACCGAACTTCGGGCAGATCAGTAACACGATTGGGACGGACTTTGGCGGAGCGCGGACCGGGCAGATTGCGGCCCGTCTCGAGTTCTGAAGATTTGCATATTCCTGTTGGGAAATTGTGGGGGGGGCCGAGGTCGCCCCCATATTGCAGCAGACGAAGAGAGCTAGAAAGTAACCTTTGCAACTCCCTGGAAAACTCTGGCCCCACTGCCTGCCTGGGTTGCAATCTGACCGAAGGTGCTCGAAGTGAGGGTTTGCGTGAGGCTGCTGAAGGTGAAGTTCGGATGGTTCAGCACATTGAACGCTTCCAGCCGGAGATCAAGATTCAAACGCTCATGAAGCGGAAAGATCCGGGAAACCTGTCCATCGAACTGAAAGAACGGCGGTGTCCGGAAAGCATTTCTGCCAACGTCTCCATAAGTACCCAGATAGGCGCAGCCATTGAGGTTGCTGCCGCACGGGGCGGTCACCTGCGCAAAGGCGGCGGGGTTGAGGTATTCGCGGCTGGCTTCACCGGTTCCCGAGCGGAAATTGACCTTTGCATAGGGGTTCACGCCGGGAACCAGGCTGGGGCGATCCTGCGCGATATCGGTGAGAGAGTTGTCCTGGCCGGAAGCCACATTGATAGCCTGACCACTTGTAATGTGGAACAGCGGAGCGATCTCCCAATCATTGATAACTGCGCGGGTAAACCGGTTGAATTCCGATAAGTTACTCCGCGCCACGACGACGACGTTCTCGACATCGCGATAATCGAAGCCGCAAGGTCCCCAGTCTAGCCTCGGGTTATAAGGATTCTCGGTGAGCGTAGCCGCAATGTCGCCCTGGCCATCCGCGATGTCCAGGCACTTGGACCAGGTCCAGTTGGCCAACAGGCTGAAGTTACCGTTGAGGCGATGCTGGATGGTGGCGATCAGGCCGTTGTAGCTGGCTTCGCCCGTATCATTCACGTAATTGGATCCGGCGCCACCACCCAGGATCTGGTTGCCCTGCGTCGGATTTGCGATGGTGAGCGAGAAACGCGAAGTCTCATTCTTGGTTGTGGAGCAGTTAGTTCCCGCTGCGCCCGGCTTAACTGCTGCGGGACCGGTGGTCACGATGCCGGTGCACCCTGTGCCGTTAGCTCCCCATACTCCGGGGATGAAAACAGCCGGACTTAGTGGGGTGCCCATCGGGTCATGAACCGTTCGGTTTCCGATGTAGTCCAGCTGACCCTGCCAACCACGCGGCATCTCATGCTGGAGGCTCAGTGTCCACTGCATGGTGTAAGCCGGCAAGAATTGATTCGGCAGTACGATGTACTGCGATTGAGGGTAGAAAAGTGCAGTTGCCGGAGTAGGAATTACCGGTTGCGGAAAGGGACTGGTGGTGATGGAACCAACCGACCATGGCGTGGCGAAGGTCATAGGTCCGGTTCCTGAGGTTTGTGTGTTGCTGATGGCCGTGGCAAAGGGCGGGTTCTGCTGCGCGCGCTGCCCGGTGAAGAAGTTAGGCTTGTCGTAAGCCAGCTCCGCTCCTACGCGAATCACCGTCTTGCCGTTACCAAACGGATCCCAGGACGCGCCAATGTTTGGAGAGAATTGCCAGGGAGAATTCTTGGTGAAGCCCCTTGGCACGCCCTTGTCTCCATAGAA
>Ga0335075_10014849_pt1 | contig 11676 bp, 7 predicted proteins | sample Lox_Sample_24_FD_206723 | JGI IMG/M metagenome (GOLD analysis project Ga0335075, IMG submission 206723) | Soil microbial communities from Loxahatchee National Wildlife Refuge, Florida, United States - Lox_Sample_2.4 | ecosystem: Environmental > Terrestrial > Soil > Wetlands | place: USA: Florida...
TAATCGAATGCCGTTTCGTCGACGAAGGACTGGTATTCCGTCTCCTCGGACGTTTTGTCGCCCGCGATGGCGTCGAGAAGGCCCGTGGTACGAAGCGCGTCCACGTCGATGTACACCAGCGCTCCCGAACCGAGCGGCAGGTAGGAGGCCATGTCGCCCGCGCTATAGAGTCCCGACGACTTGTACACATACGCGCCGCCGATCGCTCCGACGCAAACCAACACCAGGAGCACGGCGAGTTGCCAGGGCTGAAATCGGTACCGCACTTTTGAAGGTTACACCAATTAAGATTACGAGCGGGGCAAGATCACACGGCGGCCGCGGCCTGTGTCATCCGCTCCTTCTTCCACAGTTCGAGATAAGGACGCAGATTGCGCATCATTTCGCGGAATTGAACCAGATCGAGCGATTGCGCGCCATCGCTGAAGGCCTTTTCGGGAGCGGGATGCACTTCCACGATGATGCCGTCGGCGCCAATCGCCACGGCCGCGCGGCACAAAGGCGCAATCAGGCTGCGCCGGCCCGTGGCATGGCTGGGGTCGAGAATAATCGGCAGATGCGTTAATTCCGCGAGCGCCGGAACTGCGACGATATCGCAGGTATTGCGGGTGTGCGTTTCGAAGGTTCGAATGCCGCGCTCGCACAAAATCACGTTGGGATTGCCGTGCGCCACCACATATTCGGCCGACATCAGCAGTTCTTTGATGGTGGAACTCATGCCGCGTTTCAAGAGGACGGGACGCGGGGTCTTTCCCAGCGCTTTGAGCAGCGCGAAATTCTGCATATTGCGGGCGCCGATTTGAAGCACGTCGGCGTATTCGGAAACCAGTTCAATGTCGCCGTCGCTCATCACCTCCGTGATGATGCCGAGTCCGGTCTCGGCGCGGGCCTTCGCGAGCAGTTTCAAGCCTTCAATTTCGAGACCCTGGAAATCGTACGGTGAAGTCCGCGGCTTGAAAGCGCCCCCTCGCAGCAGGTGCGCGCCGGCATCGGCCACGCCGCGAGCCGCCTGCATGATTTGCTTTTCCGACTCCACCGAGCACGGCCCCGCCATGACGATAAACTCTTCGCCGCCGATCTCGCGGCCGTCGACCATGATCTGCGACTTGTCGCGCCGAAACTCGCGGCTGACAAATTTATACGGCGCGGAGATGCGGACGGCTCTCTCCACCTGCGGCATGGCCTCGATGGATTCCAGACACTGGGTGACATCGCCGACGCCGACCACGCCGATCACGACGCGCTCCTCGCCCTCGATGGCGTGAATTTTATATCCGAAATCGCGAATGCGTTCGCACACCTGGTCGATCTCCTCGCGGGTCGAGTGCAGCTTCATTGAAATAATCATGGACGGCTCCTAAAAATAAAAAACCCACTCTTTCGAGTGGGCCGGTTTTGCGATGATTGCCTGCTTTCCTACGCCACTCGCCGCGATTCAGGCGGGATACCAGAACCAGAATCGAAACGAATAGCGTGAAAAACGCGACATGAAACGACCAGTATAGGCCGAAGCGCACCAGGCATGCAAGTCAGTTTCAACAGCCGGCTTTTACGAGGCGGCATGCACACCACCCGCTCGCGGAGCGAACCAGCGCAAACCCGCCCATACCGAATCGCTACGGCCCACCATAACCAATCGGTTATGGTGCAGCGGCAACTCGCTCGTAAGTAATTGGTTTTGTGTGTCTTTCGTTCGGCATCGGGACTGCCCTAAAGGAACACGTTCCACACGAGGAACAGAGAAGAAAAAGGAGAAGCCCCCATGAAAAGATTATCGAACGTGCTCTTCAGCATCGCCGCCGCCGCGGCTCTCACCACCGGATTCGGAATTGCACAGGCAGCGGAGCCAATCAATGCGGTCATACCGTTTGACTTCACCGTCGGCAAGACCAAAATGCCCGCCGGCCACTATTCAATCGAGACGAACAAGGCATCGCGATTCGTCGTCATCCGAGACGTCGCGAATCGACGCAGCGCAATTGTTCTTTGGAACGCCGATGTACCGTCTCAGCGGCAAGAGTCATACCTCACCTTCCGCGTCCACGGGAGCAAACACTACCTCGCCGGAGCGCAAAGTTCGGCATTGGGCGTGGCGTGGGATTTAGCCATGACTTCGGCGGAACGCGAGGCGATGCTTGCAGCCGGCAACCAGACGCAGACGCTCTTCCTCGCGTTGAAGTAGTTGACGGCCGCGGAACATGGATACGAAGCAAGGCGGGTCTGTGACCACTGCCGGTTGTCTCAGGCCCGCCCCGACCGGGCGAGAAACCGATTTACTTACCTTGCTCCGCCGTTCGGGGTTCCGGTCAAAAGGGTATGCCGTTTGACATTTGCCACCCCCCCGGATGACAATAACCAAAACACTCAGTTTAGGAGTCTCGCATGAAACAGTTGTTTCTAGCGGTACTGGGGGTGTTTCTGGTGGGGACGTTCGGGGTCATGGCGCAAGAGGTTAGCGCCGGCATTACGGGCCGCGTAACGGATCCTTCGGGAGCATCTATTGTCGGCGCTTCGGTGGTGGTGAAAGACCTCGATCGCGGCGTTGATTTTCCAACCAAATCCAATGAAGACGGGATTTACGTGTTTCCGCGAATCCCCATCGGACGATATCAACTCACCGTCGAAGCTCAAGGGTTCAAGACTTATATCAACCCGGACATCGTGCTCGAAGTGAATCAGAGAGCGCGCGTCGACGTAACCATGACCATCGGGGCCACCAGCGAAAGCGTGTCGGTAACGGGTGAAGCGCCGCTGCTGCAAACCGACACCACGCAAGTGGGCGCTGTGATTTCGGCGAATACGATTATCAACACTCCGCTGATTAGCCGTAATCCGCTTGCGCTGACATTACTTTCGGCCGGCGTGACCACGCCCGATCCCTCGAGCTTCAACAACGGTCTCCGCACGACCGGCGGCGGACGCCCGTACGTAAACGGCAATCGCGAGGAATCCAATAATTTCCTGCTCGACGGCATAGACAACAACTTCACGTCCGACAATCTGGTTTCCTATCAGCCCAACCCCGATGCGATCGAGGAATTCAAGCTGATTACGAACAACGCGTCTGCCGAGTTCGGCAATTACCAGGGCGGCATCATCAACGTGGTAATCAAGTCCGGCACGAACCAGTTCCATGGCGACGCTTTTGAGTATTTCCGGAACGACCAGCTCAATGCGAATACCTGGGCCAACAATTGGACTACAATTTCTACGCCCCAGGGGCTGACCGCCACTCCGCGTCCGCCGCTCCGTTGGAATCAATTTGGCGGCACCTTCGGCGGCCCCGTATTCAAGGACAAGTTATTCTTCTTCGCCGATTATCAGGGACTGCGGCAAGCGACTCCGACACACATCTCCACAACGACGGTAATGCCGCTGGCGTGGCGCAACGGCGATTTCTCGTCTCTGCTCGATCCCTCGCAGACCGGCGGTAAAGTGATTCAGCTCTACAACCCGTATCAAGTCGATTCGAACGGCATTCGCTCGCCCTTTCCGAACAATATGATTCCCGCGAGCCTGCTGAGCCCCGCCGCGGTTAAGCTTCTGAATAATCTGTCACTGTACCCGGCGCCTCAGATCAACCGTTTTACGACCGCGAATTACTCATACGCATCCGCGAGTTACATCAACACCGACCAGGGCGATATCAAGCTCGACTATCGGCCTGAAGAGAAAGACTACATCAGCGTCCGGTACTCGCATGGCCGCCAGGACAACCCTGGCGTCAACACATTCCCGCTGTTTTATAACAGCTTCAATACTTCGCCTTTCCAGAACGGAGTCATCAACTGGACGCGCACGTTCAGTCCGACTCTGGTTAACGAACTTCGAGTTGGCGTGAACAACGTGATGCTCGACAACGGGGGAGCCGACAAAGGCCTGGGCAACATCGCCCAAACCGTCGGTATCCAGAACGCAGGAACCGGACTGTTGGCGCTTCAGGGCGATCCCGGATTCGCGTACATCTCCGCAATCGGAAACGCCAATATCGGCGTGCAGCAGTTGTTTGCGAACACGACGTTCCACTATGCCGACAACGTGACGTTGATTCGCGGCCGTCACCAGATGAAAATGGGCGCCCAACTCCTACGGGAATGGATCAACGTGTTCTATGCCGGCAATAACGGCCGAACGGGTTTCATCGACTTCAGCGGGCGCTTCACGGCGCAGAACGCGGCCAGCCCGTCCGGAACCCAGATTCCCGAAGCGGACTTTCTGCTCGGAATGCCCGATCAGCTTGGCCGAGGTCTTCAATCCGGTACCTGGGGCCAGCGTTCGAACCTGTTCGGTACGTATTTCCAGGATGACTGGCGCGTTACCAATCACCTGACCCTGAATCTCGGCTTGCGCTGGGAATATCATTCGCCTTGGGTCGAGGTCGAGGATCGCCAATCGAACTTCAACGAGTTCACCGGCGCTCTCTACCTGGCGGGCCAGAGCTGCCCGTATAACAACTGCCGCGCTCTCTACAACAGCTACAAAAAAGACTTCCAGCCCCGTTTAGGATTCGCTTATACGCCAGGCATCCTGAACAACAAGCTTGTCTTCCGGGGCGCCTACACCATTTCGTCTTATCTCGAAGGAACCGGGACCAATCTCAGGTTGCCTTTGAATCCGCCTTTCGAGCAGGAGTTCGCGGCGCTCTACAACACGCCTGCTTACACCCTGCCGGGGTCGACGCTCGATCAGGGTCTCTCCGGGTTAAATCCGAAAAATCCTTACGCCGGCGCGACGATTCGCCTTTGGGATCCTTACGTACGTCCGGCTGAAGTGGAGCAGTGGAACTTCTCCACCGAATACCAGTTCCCTGCCAATACTGTGTTGACGGTCGGCTATGTCGGACAGCATGGCGATCATCTGATGGTTGCTATGCCCTATCTGCAGAACATGTTGGTGAACGGCCAGGTTGTGCAGGGTCCCTTCCTTTCGGGCAACCCGACGCTGCGCAGTGAAATTGCGCAGATTTCGGGGACCGCATCGATCGGCAACCAGCGCTACGACGGACTGCAAACCACGCTTCGCAAGCGCTTCAGCATGGGCCTGGAATACTCGGTCGCCTTCACCTACTCGCACGGCCTCTCCGACTCCATCGGCTACTACGGGCAGGGCGGCCAAGCGGGCAGCCAGTCCGCTTACTGGCAATACCTCTATTGTCAAAAGTGCGAATGGGGTCCCACGTACTTCGATGAGAAGTACAATCTGACTTCTTCGTTTGTATACGAACTGCCGTTCGGCAAGAGCCGCAAGTTCGGCTCGAACTGGAACAAGCCCGTCGACGCTGTTCTCGGCGGGTGGCAGGTTGGCGGAATTCCCAGTTGGCACAGTGGTCTCCCGCTCACCATCAAATACAATAGCGACTCGTCGGGTACCGGTCAGCGCAGCTACCGGGTCGACGTCATCGGTACGCCAAACGATCCTGAACATGTCGGCCCGGGAGCCCTGTGGCTCGATCCCTCCGCCTATGCCGCGCCGCCCAAGGGTACGCTCGGCAACATCGGCGTTGGGACAGCGCGCGGCCCCGGCATGGTCCGATTCGACATGTCGCTGATGAAGCAGTTCCACATCACCGAAAAGAAGTACTTCGAACTGCGCGGCGAAGCGTTCAACCTCACCAACACGCCGATTTTCCTCAGCCCGGCGTCTCAGACCATCACTTCAGCTCTCTTCGGCCAGATCCGCAGCGCCGAGGGCGAGCGTAACATGCAAATCGTCGCCAAGTTCTACTTCTGATTTGCTCTAATAGTTGGGCGGGGCCGGCACGCTCCGCCCAACTACCCACCTCATGTCAGGCTACCGTTTCGGAGATAGCGACTCATTTGACGACAGCGGCGGCTTCGATGACAACGCCGGCGACGATTCCAGCTTTGATACCCAAAATGGCGACAATCAGGACGACGCTCAGTTCGATGAGGACGATCCCGATGCCGCGGACCAGGACCCGGACGAAAATCCCGACGAGTCCGATGAAGAGCAGGATGCCAACGCCGGCAACAACGGCGATGGCGACTACGACAATTACTCCGACGACGATTTCCCACCTGTAGACGACGACGTCTACGCCTCCGCCGAAAATTTCCCCAACGCCGACGAGACCGACTTCGAGGACGATCCCGGAGATTGGAACGCGGACGATTACACCGAATCCGCGACGAACCTGTTCGGCGATCATGAATTTTTCGGCGACAACATCGTGCAACAGAAGATCGATGAGGGGTATCAGCCCTACAAGGATCCGGCGTTCGCCCGAGGGTTCGACGAGATCGCGCCCGGCACATCCGATTCCGTGCAGCTATTCGAACGCAACGGAAGGCTGGTCGCGTTCGGGTTCATTTCGGCCGCCGTTCTGGAGATGCTCGCGGCGCGTTATCGCGGCATCGACCTGAGCAACCTGGAAGTCGCCGTCCCGCCTAAAGGCGAACCCGTGCCGCCGCAGCCTTTGCCCGCCGCGTTCGCCAACGTTGTCGAAGCGCCTTCCGTCGATCTGCGCAAGTACTGCACTCCCATCGGAGACCAGCGCCAGACCTCGCGGTGTTCGGCATTCGCCTGGACGCATGCCAACGAAATGTCGCGCAACATCCTGCAGCGCGAACCCGTGCGCCTGTCGCCGACGTACACCATGTACGAGTTCCAACAGATGCAGGGCGATGTCCGCGATTATCGCTACGCCTGGAAGGGCGGCGACGGGACCTGCAGCGGTCCGGAACCGGGCCAGCTTCTGACGCAATACGGCACCTGCCGCCAGCAGCTCTGGCCCGACGATTCGCCGCAGCCTACGGCGCACGACGAACAGCTCGCCGCCGACGCCCAACAGTTCCCTCTTGAAGGCACGCCGTGGCCGATCTCCATCGACGATGTACGCCGCGTGCTGAGCGCGGGCTGTCCGGTGCACGTTTCCATGAATACCGGCACGGCATTCGCGCAAGTGGGCCGCGACGGCCTCTTCAATGCGGCCGAAGCGCCCAGCGGCACGCACGGCCGGCACGCCATGCTCATCGTCGGTTACATCGGCAATTTCTTCATCGTGAAGAACTCATGGGGAGCGGACTGGGGCGATCAAGGCTACTGCTATGTTCCTAAGAAAGTGCTGGCCGAATCGGACCCCGAGTTGATCGCGATCCTGGTGAAACGAGGGAATGCGTAGCCGGCCGAAGGCCTATTCCACGTTTTTGCTGATCGCGATCTCCGGTTAACGGACCGGATCCTGTTTCAACCGCGACCCGGTGCTCCAGCGCCCGAACATACCGCCGAACGTAAACCGCTCGCGCCGGTTCCAACTCGCCGACAGGTAATCGTGGTTCATGCGGCCGATCACCTCGATCTTGATCTCTTTGGGACACACCGCTTCGCATTCCCCGATGTTGCTGCAACTGCCGAAGCCCTCGGTGTTATGGCGCGCCACCATGCGCAGCGCACGTCGATGCCGCTCCGGCTGGCCTTGCGGCAAGACGCCGAGGTGCGTGATCTTCGCGCCTGTAAACAGCGCTGCGGACGCATTCGGGCACGCCGCAACACAGGCCCCGCAACCGATGCAGGCGGCCGCATCCATGGATTGGTCGGCAGCTTCTTTCGGAATCAGAATCGCATTGCCGTCGGGAGCGCTGCCCGTAGTCGCGCTGATATAGCCACCCGAAGCAACGATGCGATCGAAAGCGCTGCGGTCCACCACCAAATCCTTAATCAGCGGAAACGCCTTGGCGCGCCACGGCTCGATAAACAACTGCTCGCCGTCTTTGAAATGCCGCAGAGTCAACTGGCACACCGTAGTACCGGGCAGGGGCCCGTGCGCCACGCCGTTGATCATGAAGCCGCACGAACCGCAGATGCCCTCGCGGCAATCGTGCTCGAAGGCCACCGGCTCCTCGCCCTTCTCGATGAGTTCTTCATTCAACACGTCGAGCGCTTCCAGCATCGACATGTCCGCGTTCAGATTATTGGCCTCGTAGCGAACCATTTGCCCGCGCTGCGACGGGCTTTTCTGACGCCAGATGTTGAGGATCAGCTTCATTATTTATAGCTCCGCTGGCTGGGATGCACGTACTCGAAGGTCAACGGCTCCTTCTCCAGCTTCGGCGGCGCTCCCCCGCCCTGGTAAAACCACGCGGCGGCATACGAGTATTCCTCGTCATTGCGCTGCGCTTCGCCCTCCGGCGTCTGGTACTCTTCGCGAAAGTGGCCGCCGCACGATTCGTTGCGCTGCCGCGCGTCGATGCACATCAGTTCGGCCAACTCGAAAAAGTCCGCAACTCGTCCGGCCTTTTCCAGCGACTGGTTCAACTCGTCGCCTCCGCCCAAAACGTTCACGTTCTGCCAATATTGCTGGCGCAACTCGCGAATCTGCCCGGCGGCGCGCTCCAGTCCCTCAGCCGTCCGCTCCATGCCGCACTCGTCCCACATGATTTTGCCCAACTCGCGATGGAACGAGTCGACCGTTCGCTTGCCATTGATGTTGAGCAGCGTTTTCGTGATCTCGTTCACGCAGGCTTCCGAGCGCCTCACCTCGGGATGAGTCGAATCGACTTTGTCGAGCTTGGTTTTCGCGATGTAGTCGCCGACGGTGTACGGGACGACGAAGTAGCCGTCCGAAAGCCCCTGCATCAGAGCGCTGGCCCCCAAACGGTTCGCGCCGTGGTCGGAGAAATTCGCTTCGCCGATGACGAACAGGCCCGGAATGGTGCTCATCAGGTAGTAATCCACCCACAAGCCGCCCATGGTGTAGTGGATCGCGGGATAAATCCGCATCGGAACTTTGTAGGGATCCTCGTCCGTGATGCGCTGGTACATCTCGAACAGGTTGCCGTAACGATCGCGGATGACGTCGGCTCCCAGGCGGCGAATCGCGTCCGAGAAATCGAGATACACGCCTAGTCCGGTTTCTCCGACGCCGCGGCCCTCGTCGCAGACCGCCTTGGCATTGCGGGAAGCCACGTCGCGCGGCACCAGGTTGCCGAAGCTCGGATACTTGCGTTCCAGGTAATAGTCGCGATCCGGTTCCGGAATCTGATCGGGACTGCGTTTGTCGCCGGCCTTCTTCGGTACCCAGATGCGACCGTCGTTGCGCAGCGATTCGCTCATCAGCGTCAGCTTCGATTGATACTCGCCCGAAACCGGAATGCAGGTCGGGTGAATCTGCGTGAAGCAGGGATTCGCAAACGCTGCGCCTTTCTTGTACGCGCGCCAGATGGCGGTGGCATTGGAACCCTTGGCATTCGTCGAGAGGTAATAGGTGTTGCCGTAACCGCCGGTGCCGAGCACTACCGAATCGGCCAGGTGCGATTCGATTTTCCCGGTGACGAGATTGCGAGTCACGATGCCGCGCGCCTTGCCATCGATGACGATCAGGTCAAGCATCTCGGTCCGCGGAAACATGGTGATGCGGCCGGCGTCCACTTGGCGTTCGAGCGCCTGATAGGCTCCGAGCAGCAGTTGTTGCCCCGTCTGTCCGCGCGCATAGAAGGTCCGCGAAACCTGCGCGCCGCCGAACGAGCGGTTCGACAAATAGCCGCCGTATTCACGCGCGAACGGCACGCCTTGCGCGACGCATTGATCGATGATGTTGACGCTGATCTGCGCCAGGCGGTAGACGTTGGCCTCGCGCGAACGGAAATCGCCGCCCTTCACGGTGTCGTAAAACAGGCGGAAGACGCTGTCGCCATCGTTCTGATAATTCTTGGCGGCGTTGATACCTCCCTGCGCCGCAATGCTATGCGCGCGCCGCGGCGAATCCTGAAAACAGAAGCATTTGACGTTGTATCCCAACTCGCCAAGCGTAGCGGCCGCCGACCCCCCGGCTAGCCCAGATCCCACGACGATGATCGTATGCTTACGCTTATTGGCGGGGTTGACCAGCTTCATCTCGAAGCGGGCCTGGTCCCAGAGCTTCTCTATGGGACCCGAGGGAACTCTCGAATCGAGTGCCATGTGCGGTTATGTTTTTGGAAGAACTCCGGCCAATACGGCGACCGGTATCGATATATATCCGATGGCGATTAGAATCGCGAGGACTGCGGCGGCGCGCTTCACGACGGGCGTGTATCGCGGATGATACATGCCGAGCGACTGCAGCCAGCTCCACAAACCATGATAAAGATGCAGGCACAACAGAATCATCGCGACGATGTAAATCGCCGCGATCGCGGGATTGCTGAATGCGCCGACGACGTTTTCGTAGACCTTGCCTTCTTCAAATCCGGGGCCGTAGGCCGTGCCGGTGGTGAAATGCAGAATGTGATAAATCACGTAGGCGGCAATGAAAGGGCCGCTCCAATACATAGTACGCGCCGCAAAACTCGAGCCTACCGCGCGTTTTTTCTTATATCCGGCGGGGCGCGCTTGCAGTTTGCGGATGCCCAGGTCGGCGTAGGACCAGATGTGCAGCAGGATGGCCAGAATCAGAAAGGATCGGACGGCCCAAAGCGCGGCAGGATAGGAATGCAGTAGAACGGCGTAATGATTGATATTTTCGCGGCCGTTCGGGAGAAACATTTGCAGGTTACCGAACAGGTGCAGGATCACATATCCAAACAGAATGATGCCGGTCACGGCCATCACTGCTTTTTTGCCCACGGTCGTATTCCAGAACCGCGCAGCCGCGCGGTCCGTCAGACCGATCGCTGTAGCTGACATACAATTTCAGGATAACCGCTATGCGGCTTCACGCGCTCTACGGCCATTAAGCAGGCATGTGGAATAGGCCTTTGGCCTGTTCGGCTTTGTGGTGCGGGATCGGCGAAAGCGGCCCATGCAGGCGGAAACGCCTGCTCCACTATCCGGGCTCAAGCCGTTACGCGCCTTCGTGCGCTCTACGGCTGTCGAAAGGCATTCGGCTTTGTGGTGCGGGATCGGCAAAAGCGGCCCAAGCAGGCGGAAACGCCTCCTCCACCTTCCGGGCTCAAGCCGTTACGCAGCTTCATGTGCTCTACGGCCATTAAGCAGGCATGTGGAATAGGCCTTTGGCCTGTTCGGCTTTGTGGTGCGGGATCGGCGAAAGCGGCCCATGCAGGCGGAAACGCCTCCTCCATATCCGGGCTCAAGCCCGGCCGTAAATAGGAATTACTGCCCCGCTGATGTCCGCCGCCGCATCCGAAGCCAGCCAAACCAGCAGCTTGGCGATGGATTCGGGTTTCACCCATTGCGAATGCTTCGCCGACGGCATCGCCGCGCGATTTGCCGGTGTATCGATGATGCTCGGAGCCACCGCATTGATCGTGATGCCCGAGTTTTTCGTCTCCAACGCGATGGTGCGGACCAGGGCGTTCAGCGCTGCTTTGGAGGCATTGTATGCGGCCGATCCCGCCATGGGTTCGTCGGCCGCGCGCGATCCCATCACGACGATGCGACCCTTTCCGGCCTGTGCCATCCCAGGGAGCGCCGCGCGAATGATGCGGAATGCCGACCGCAGGTTCAGGTTGATCATCCGATCGAATGTGGCATCGTCGGTTTCAGTAACGTTCTGCCCACCCGCGTAGCCGCCGACCAGGTGTATGAGCGCGTGAACCGGCGCGGCCGACTCGACCGCGGTGTCGCAGCCTTCGTCCGTATTCACGTCGGCCCCAATGGTGTGGAAATGCGTCGAATTATGGGGAACGTGCATCGACCATGCTGTGATGTCGACGCCATACACAGTCGCGCCCGTTTCGAGAAACGCTTCCACGACGGCGTAACCCAGGCCGCCGCCGG
>Ga0335075_10014850_pt1 | contig 11675 bp, 7 predicted proteins | sample Lox_Sample_24_FD_206723 | JGI IMG/M metagenome (GOLD analysis project Ga0335075, IMG submission 206723) | Soil microbial communities from Loxahatchee National Wildlife Refuge, Florida, United States - Lox_Sample_2.4 | ecosystem: Environmental > Terrestrial > Soil > Wetlands | place: USA: Florida...
ATGTAGATGATCCCGACAGGCGTCTCAGCAAACTCCAGCTCCGGCACGACGCCGAATTCATCGGTGAACACCGAGCCACTGACGATCGTGTGGAGAAACGCGGTGTGCACCGCATCCATCGTGTTTTCGAGGATCTGCAGCCAGTTGCAGGGATACAGATACTTCTGTCCCGGTATCAGCCGATACCCCGGCCGGGTGAAGCTGTCATAGGTGGGAAAGGCCGGCATCCGATCGGGCGGCCCCAGATAGCCAAACACCAGCCCGTGCGCCTCGCGCACCGGGTAGGCGCCGTGGCAGAGCCGGTCCTTCAGCGTGCTGGTTGCGGGTTCGCCCGGCGTTTCCAGGATGGTGCCGTCAACATCGAACAACCAGCCGTGGTAGCAGCAGCGGATTCCCTTCGCCCCGACCAGGCCGAATTCGAGCGACGTGCCGCGGTGGGGGCAGTGGCGCTCCAGCAGGCCGACGGCGCCGCGCCCGTCGCGGAACACCACCAGTTCCTCGCCGAGAAGCTTCACAGGGATCGGCAGGTCCTTCAGTTCGTCGGTGTAGCAGATCGGCTGCCAGAAGCGGCGCATGTACTCGCCGCAAGGCGTGTCGGGGCCGATATGGGTCAGCTCGGCATCTTCCCGCGGCACCTGCCGGTGATGATAGCCACCATAACGCGTCTTCAAGAACGGAGCCCTGGTCGTCACGACAAGCCTCCTCTCCCTTGGGCCGAGCGTTCCATTTCGCTGCCCGAAATTATAACACCGCGCACGGTGCACCCGCACGCCGGCGAATGTCAAGAAAACGCAACCGGACCAACCATTAGCGGCCGGGCCAACAGGCTACGCGGCGGTGCGGGATTGACCGCCTACGCAACCCGCAAGGCGGTACGCGATGATCGCCGGATCAGCTTCGCAACCGGGCGGTCGCCGCGGCGTCCGGGTTACCGTCCGGGCCGACGACAACCTTGTAGAGCAAGCGCGCGGTTTCCGCCGACACCAGGCCATCCCGCACGTCGCTCGCCACCAATGCCGGATCGCGTTCGGTAGGATCGCCCAAACCGGCCCCACCGGGCAGTTCCAACACCAGCCGATCACCATCGGGAATGATTTGCAGCCCTTTGGTTCGCAGCTTCGCGCCGGACTTCAGGTGCACCGCACCCGGTGCGCCGGCGCCTCCGCCCTCGCGTCCTTTCGGCGCATGGGCAACACGGTCGAACGAGGCGTTCAGGGAAAATTCCAGATCACCCTTGCCGCCGATCTCGATCACTTGCCCGGTGCCGCCGCGCGTCCGCCCGGTTCCGCCGGAATCCGGCTTGAGCTCCTTTCGCCAGAATACGATCGGCGCGACGTTCTCGGTTGCTTCCACCGGCATCGTGCGCACGCCGGAGGGATAGGCGGTGGCATTCAGCCCGTCCTGCGTCCGCCGCGCACCCGTGCCGCCGGAATTGAACGTGATGATTTCGAAATCCGGCAGCACGGGCTTGTTGCCCCGCGCCTGGCCGGAAACCGACGATCCGCCCCGCAACGGCGGATTCCACAGCGCCGAGGCGCCTTCCGCCGTGACACGGTCCGGCACCGCCTGATGCAGGCAGCCCATCATCAGATCCGGCAGCAAATGCCCGATCACGTGCCGCACCGACACCGGATACGGCCGCGGCGCATTCAGGATGCAGCCCTCGGGAATATTCATCCGAAACGGCGCCAGCGACGCCCAGTTGTTGGGAATCTCCGGGGCGACCACGCACTTGATGCCGAAGCAGGAATAGGCGCGGCAATAGGCCGGCGGCACGTTGATGCCGCGCGAAGATAGGCCCGATGTGCCGGCGTAATCCACCTCGATGGCGTCCTCCAGCACCGTCATGGCGGCGGAGAGACGCACCGGCTCCTCATAGCCGTCGGACCAAATCTCCGCGCCATAGGTACCGCGCGGCAGGCGCGCGATTTCCGCCAGCGTCGCGCGGTGCGAGCTTTCGAAAATGAACTGCGCGAGTTGTTCGAGACTGTCCATCTCGAACTCGTCCATCATCTCTACCAGGCGATGTGCGCCGGCGTCGTTGCAGGCGCACAGGGAGTAGATGTCGCCTTCCAGTTCCACAGGCAGCCGGGACCCGGCGCGGATGAAATCGAAAAACGTCTCGTTTGGCTTGCCTGCGTCGAAGCATTTGACGATCGGGATATAGAGCCCTTCCTCGAACACCGACCGTCCCTCCGGCCCCATGCCCAGGCCGCCGATGTCGATCACATGCGCGGTGTTGGCGAACAATCCAACCATGCGGCCGCGATGGAAGGCGGGGGTGACGACCGTCAGGTCGTGCAGATGTCCGGTGCCGAGCCACGGATCGTTGGTGATGTAATGGTCGCCGCGCCGCATGGTTTCGGCCGGGAATTTCTTCAGAAAGTGCCCGACGGACTCCGCCATGGAATTGACGTGGCCGGGCGTGCCCGTCACCGCCTGTGCCATCATGCGTCCGGCGAGATCGAAGATGCCGGCGGAAAGATCCCCCGCCTCGCGCACCGTGGTGGAAAACGCCGTGCGGATCATGATCTGCGCTTGCTCTTCCACCACCGCGATCAGGCGGTTCCACATGATCTGGCGATGGATTTGCGCGAGGGCGGCGGTTTCGTGGGACATTCGTGGCCTGCGAAGTGTGGGCGTTGGCGGCGAGTATAGCGATACAACCGGGACACACCAGTTGACTGCACGTGAGCAGAGTATTGCGTACGAAGGCGAAATGTAATCTGGTAAGAAGCCTCCGATGGCAGCGGTTCGCAAGCACGCCACGCCTGCCACCGCCAAGCGGCAACAGCCGGGGGCGCCATCAGGTGAGCGCGCAGGGCGCCCACTCTCGTTCGCGGAAGCTCCGGGCCGTCAGCATGCTCGAACGAGCGGGATTGCTTCGTCACTGCGCGTCTCGCAACGACATGGTGCGGGCTACGTCGCATTCCTCTGATATCGGGTACTACGCACGATACAACACAAGGTATCGCATCTCATCGATTGATGCAGTCCAGCCTGATCCGACCAGCGTCGATGTCTCGTCTTCAGCTATAATGGCAGGTCCGGCAATGCGCGTACCCGGTGCAAGGGCACCACGATCGTAAACCGACCAGGACGACACTTCCCCCGTCGTGGTGTCGCGCACTAGCTGTGTGCCATTCGATGTAGCCTGCAATTCCACAACAGGCGGCGTTGTGGCGATAGCGGTTTCCTCCATCACCGTCGCCACCACCACGGCATAACCCATGATCTCCACATCTGAACCCGGCACCGGCCGGTCATAGAACTTCGTGTATTCCTCGTCGTACCGTGTCCGCACCGCCGCCACATCGTCCGGCACCAGCACGCGCGACGGCAGCGGCACCGGAATCTCATGCCCCTGCCCCACGTACCGCATGAACGCCGTGCGCGTCTCGGTCGTCGTCAAACCGGACCCCGCAGCAGCCACCACGCGCATGGCCTCCGCCTGCATCTCTGCCAGCAGAGCGTTCACCGCATCCACATCGAATGTGGAAAACCGTTGGTACAGGCTGCGCACCACCTCGTATCCCACCGGAGCGCGCAAGAAGCCGATCGCGCTCCCGACACCCGCGCCGGACGGCACAAGCACACGGGAAATGCCGATCTTCTCCGCCACCCGGCAAGCATGCACCGGACCGCCGCCGCCGAACGCGATCAGCGTGCGCCCGTCATAGGTCTTGCCCGACTCGATGGCATGCACGCGCGCCGCATTGGCCATGTTCTCATCGACCATCTCCACCACGCCCAGCGCCGCCATCTCGGCGGTCAGCCCCAGCGTCCCGCCGACTTCGGCCAGCAGCGCGTCATGCGCCGCCGCGCTGTCCAACGTCATCGATCCCCCGGCGAACCGGGCGGCGTCGTAGCGCCCCAGCACCAGATTCGCATCTGTCACCGCTGGCTTCGTCCCCCCGCGGCCATAGCAGGCGGGGCCCGGATCGGCGCCAGCGCTCTCCGGCCCTACCGCGATCCGCCCCATCGCATCGACATGCGCCAACGAGCCGCCGCCGGCGCCAATCTCCACCATCTCGATCACCGGAATTCGCAGCGGCAGCCCCGAGCCTTTACGGAACCGTCCGACCCGCGCCACTTCGAAAGCCCGCGCAGTCTGCGGCTTGAACCCATCAATCAGACAGATCTTGGCGGTGGTCCCGCCCATATCGAAGGACAGCACGTTCTCCAGCCCGCATTCTTTCGCGATCGAGGCGGAGAAGATCGCACCCCCCGCAGGCCCGCTCTCCACCAGGCGCACCGGAAAGCGGCAGGCGGTCTCGATCGTGGTCAGTCCCCCGCCCGACAACATGAGAAACACTGGCGTCGCCACGCCCAACCCGCGCAGGCCGGCTTCCAGTTTACGGAGATATCGCGCCATCAACGGCTGAACGTACGCATTCGCCACGGTGGTGGAGAAGCGTTCCCACTCACGCATTTCCGGCGAGACTTCGGAAGACAGCGATACCGGCACATCCGGCAGCGCGTCCGCCATGATCTCACACACAAGCTGCTCATGACGCGGATTGACGAAGGCGTGCAGGAAACCGACGGCCAGGCTTTGCACCCCGGCGTCGCGCAGCGCCGGCACCAGTGCGCCCACGGCGGCCTCGTCCAGCGGCAGCAACACAGTGCCTTCATTGTCCAGCCGCTCAGGCACCGTCAGGCGTAGATGCCGCGGTACCAGCGGTTCCGGCAGCGTGATATTCAGGTCGTACTGGTCGTAACGGCTTTCGTTCCCCATCGCGATCACGTCGCGAAAACCCTGCGTAGTGATCAGCGCCGTCCGGGCACCCTTGCGCTCGATAATGGCGTTGGTCGCGAGCGTGGTGCCGTGGATGACGATGCCGATATCGGCCGCGGCAATCTGCGCGGCCGAAAGGATCGAGCGCACGCCATCCAGCACGCCTTGTTCGGGCGCCGCCGGGGTGGTCAAGACCTTCAGGGTAGTGCGTTGGCCCGCATGCTCCAGGGCGAGGTCGGTAAACGTGCCGCCGATATCGACGGCAAGACGGGCAGCGTGCATCAGGTCCCCGGGTTCGTTGTGCGGTGCGGCAGTCAATCAAGCCGGTGCCGGCGTGACAAGAGCCGACGGCAAATGTTCTGCCCCGCAGCGTCGAACAGGAAAGAACATAGCAACCGAGCGCGTGACCGGAGTGATTTATTCTATTTTCTACGAGCCTATTGCCGTCCTTTGAAAAATCCTTTCATAGGCGTCGAATGTCCGCGCTGTCACATGCGCCGAACCGTCTCGGAGTTCCGCCAGTGTCCCGCATCCACGTCCTGCACGAAAACCCTGCCTGGCTGCCACCGCTGGCCGAAGCCTTCGACCGCGCCGGCCTCGACTGGACCGAATGGTTCCTGCACGAGGGCACCTTCGATCTCGCCGAACCGCCGCCCGAGGGTGTGTTCTACAACCGCATGAGCGCCTCGTCGCACACGCGCGACCACCGCTTTTCCCCCGAACTCACCGCCGCGGTGCTGGCCTGGCTGACCCGCTGGGGGCGGCGCGTGGTGAACGGTCCCGGCGCTTTGGATCTCGAAATCAGCAAGGTGCGGCAGTATGCCGCCCTGGAGCACTACGGCATCGTGACCCCGCGTACTGTTCTTGTGGCAGGCCGCGGCAATATCGTGGCGGCGGCGCAGCAACATTTTTCCGGTCAGCCGGTGATCCTGAAGCCGAACCGCGGCGGCAAAGGCCTTGGCGTGCAACTGTTCTCGTCCGCCGACAGCCTGGCGGCCTATGTCGAAAGCGACGCGTGGGTGTCGCCGGTCGACGGCCTGGCCTTGCTGCAGGAATATGCGCGCGCCCCGCGCCCGCTGATCACGCGCGCGGAGTTCGTGGGTGGCCGCTTCCTGTACGCAGTGGAAGTCGATACCAGCGACGGCTTCGAACTCTGCCCCGCCGATGCCTGCGCTATCGGCGACGCCAACTGCCCGGTCGGCGAGGCGCCGCGACACAAGTTCACAATCATCGATGGGATCCCCGACACGTTGCGGATACGCCTGGAACGCTTCCTGGCCGGCGCGGGAATTGACGTCGCCGGTATCGAATTCATTGGCGATTTGACAGGACGCGTGCTGGTGTACGATGTGAACACCAATACGAATTACAATGCCGAAGCGGAGCTCCGTGCAAAAAGAGCTGGTACTCCGAACTCTGGGCCAGGTGCGATTGCTGTTCTGTTAGGTAACCTCTCCCGCGAAGCGGGAGAGGTCGAAGTGCGTAAGCGCCGGGGGTAAGGGTGGTCGGGTCGGCACACCGCAAAAAGCCGCATGCAGAACCGATTACCGCTTCGCGGATGAGGTCAGAAGATCGGCGATCGCGTCCGCCAACTGTCCCACGGCAGCGCTCATCGCCGCCACCAGTCCCGTTGTCCCCACGCCCTGCGGCACCACGGAAAACCGCAGGTTCCGGGCCTGCGTCACCCGTCCCGCCCGCGTCACCGCAACCTGGGCCAACAACAGCACGGCACCACTGCTATCCTGATCCATCCGCTGCACATTCAGTTCCACCGACGCATCCGGCGTAGCACTGATTCCACTGTTCTCAGCATAAACCGCGCTCTCCGGCAGCCGCTGCGAAAGCTCCTGCACCAGCACCCGGCTCAGCATCGAATCGAGCGGCTCGCCCCACCAATCGTTGCCCAGAACGTCCAGACGGTAATCCTCGCTGGAACGCACGATCTGCGTCCGGTCCAGATAATGCGCCAGCGAAATTAACCGCAACTCGACCCGTTGCGGAGCTCCCGCGCGCATTGGCCCCCGCACCACCGCCAGCGTGTACAAGTTCGGGTTGGGCGACGTGCACGCTGCCGGAAGCAATGCAAGCAGCCGCAGCACCCGGCGCCGTACAATCCCGTTGCCTTGCTCGCCGCCGCTCATGCGCATCACGGCGATCCCTCATCAGGCCGCCCGCGGATCAGCGCCTCCGGATGGCGCGTCAGCAGATCGGCCAGCACACGGAACGACCGCGCCGTATCGGTCAGCTGCACCAGCAGCCGGCTGGCATCCTGATTGAATTGCGAGTTCCCCCCGTACCCCCGCTGGATCGACCCAACCAAAACGTTCAACCGCCGCGCCGTCGAATCCAGTTCCGCGATCATATCAGGCAGTTTCTGCTTCAACGGTCCGGTCGCCGAGTTCAAATTCCGCACCAGCGCATCGGCATCCGTCAGCGTCCGATGCAGCGACGCAATCGAGCCCTGCAGCTCCGGCCCATTCACCATCCCGTTCACCCCCGCCAGCGTCTTGCTCAGATCATCGCTGATCTGCTGGAACGGGATCGCGTCGAGCTTCGACATCAGCGCCGACGCCGCCGTGACGACGTCTTCGCCGCTGCCCGGCAACACCGGGATCACATAGATATCCCCTTGCTTGCTCAGCGTTGCCGGCGGCGCATGAGTGTAGACATCCATGGCGAGTTGCTTTTGCCCGGTGATCAGACTCGCGCTCTCCAGTTGCACCCGCAGTCCTCGGCGCACCAGATCGCGCATCTTCGTGTCGAGATCGCCTCCTGTGGGCAGGTTCAATTGACTGATACGATCCGGTTCCACGTTGAAGCGCACCGGTACCACCACGTTGTCGATCTTCTTGTCATATTGCAGCCCGACGCTGCTGACCGTGCCGATCTTGATGCCGCGCAACGTCACCTCCGCGCCAGGCGACAGACCCGCCACGGAACCATCAAAATACGCGAGAAAGTGGATCTGGCGTGGGAACGCCGCCGACTGAGCGTCATCCTTGCTGGCATACAGCGGAAACGCGTGGTTGTCCGCGCTGACCGGAAACCCGCGTCCCTGGTGCGGCGTGTCGAAGGCAATGCCGCCCAGCAGCACCGCGCGCAACGATTCAACCTCCAGTTCCAGCCCGTTCGGCCCCAGTGTCACCGTCGCGCCCGAAGCATTCCAGAAGCGCGAGTTGTCATGCACGTATTGGTCATAGGGCGCGCGCACGAAGGCGTGGATCGTGACGTTCTCCGCCATATGTCCCAGATCCCAGCCCAGCACTTCGCCCACGTCCAGGTCCCGGTAATACACCGGCGAGCCAAGCTGGATGTTGCCGATATTGCCTGCCTCGAGCAGGAAAGTATGCCCCGGCACGTCAGACGTGAGCACTGGCGGCGTTTCGAGACCAATGAAATGGCGCTGCGGTTCCCCGCCCTTCGCCGACGGCTGAAACTCGATGTAGCTGCCGGACACCAGCGTCTCCAGGCCGCTGATGGCGCCGGCGAAAAACCGCGGCCGCACCACCCAGAACTGTGCCTTGTCGGTCAGCAATGGCTCGGACTCGTGGTTCATTCGCACCGTGACGATCACGTGCTGAAGGTCCTTGCTCAGCGCGATGTGGTCCACCGTCCCCATCACCACGTCCTTGTGCCGGACCTGCGACTGGCCGGCGACGAGGCCGGAGGCGGTTTCGAAACTGATGGTGATCAGTGGCCCGCGTTCCATCAGCGTGTGCCAGGCAAGCCAGGCGCCGATCAGCGCGCTGACGATCGGGATTGCCCAGATCAGAGACAGACGCCGCCGCTGATCCATATGTGCGCGGACCACCGCCCGCGGGTGGCGCGTTGGCGTCGGCTGATCGCTCATGGCGGCGGCTTGCCGGACGGAATCTCCGCCGCGTCCCACATCAGCCGAGGATCGAACGACTGTGCCGCCAGCATGGTCAGCACCACCACCGAGGCGAACGCGATGGCACCAGGGCCGGGCAGCACCGAAGCAAGTTCGCCGAACTGCAACACTGCCACCAGCAGCGAACCCACAAAAATGTCGATCATCGACCAGCGTCCGATGCCGTCGATAACCCGGTAGAGTCGGGTCCGGTCACGCAGCCACCGGCGGGATCCGGTTTGCGTCGAGATCAGCAGGAAGGCAAGGCCGACCACCTTGATCACCGGCACCACGATGCTGGCGAAGAACACCAGGGCGGCAAGCGGCCACATCCCGGCGTCCAGCAGTTCGCGCACTCCGCCTATGATGGTGCTTGGCGTGCTGGCGCCGAGTGTGGTGAGCGTGAGCACCGGATAGGTATTGGCAGGAACGTACAGGATCAGCGCTGCGATCCCGAACGCCCAGGTCCGCACGATGGCATTCGGCCTTCTTGCGTGCAGTGGAAATCCGCACCGGGGACAGCGCATACCTGGCACCGTGCGGGTCACGAAGCGGCACACCGGACATCCCATCCGCCGTGCATCGGGGCGCCGGGCACTCATATGTTCCGGTGCCAGCGGCCGGCGGCCGCCGAGGGCGTCCCACACGGCCTCCCGGTCCAGGCAATAATCGGCCGCGATCATCACCACCATCAGCGCCGCCAGCGCATACAGTGCGGGACCGAGTTCGATATTCACCTCGGTCCCCAACCGGGTGAACGCGACGAACACGCCAAGCAGGTAGACCTCGATCATGGACCACGGGCGCAGGCGGTTGGCCCAGAAGAACCAGCCGCGCAGCCATGGCGGCGGGTCGTCGAGATGCGCCCCTAGCAGAACGGTCGTTGTCGCCAGTAATTTCCCCAGCGGTGCGGCGAAGGTGGTGAACAGGATCACCGCGGACAGTTCCCACATGCCGGAATTTTCCAGTCCGATCGGCCCCGAGAACAGATCGGCAACACGCGACTGGCCCATGCGGCTGACCACCATCAGCGTGCTGGCCCCAGCAATGAAGAACATAATGAGGGCGGCGACGTTGAGCGCCAGCGGCAGCCCGAGCGGGTCGCCGTGGGCGTGGCGCAGCACAGCGTCGCAGCGCAGGCAGACGGCGCGCGCGCCCGGCGGCAGCGGCGGCACGACCTGAAGCTGGGTGCAGTCGTGACACTCGCACAGGCGCGCCGGGGTCACCGCGGATAGCGCCGGCGCCGCCGCGGACCGCCGAATCAGGGGCAAGGTCAGCAAAGCCATCAGGCGCGGGAGTTCGGAAGGCGGATGGCAGGCATGGCGACAATTCAGGAGGAGTGACGGCTAGTGCCCGGTGTCCCGCAGGCACGATTCGGCGCCCCTCATGTCATAGCGAGCGGCGAAGCGACGAAGCAATCCCCGCCGTGCAGAGGCACAAACGGTCCCGAGACTTCGCCCAACGAAATCGATTCGTCGTTGCTCGCAATGACACATGGACGGTCCGGCTCACACTCCGCTGATACCGATGATCAGCAGATTGGCGGGAAGCCACACCACCGGCAATCACAACGGCGGGACATGCACGCGGCTACCCCGGCATCCCTCCGGCAAGCCTCTGCCAGCCGCCGCGGGGACGTGCTTTGCTTGCCCGTCATGCCCGTCAAGCCCGACTCCCTGCTCCTGCGCGACGTGTCCGCCGGCTACGGCGAAACCGTCGTGCTCGACGGTGTCTCGCTGGCCTTGGAGCAAGGCGCTACGGTGTCCATCCTGGGCCGCAACGGCGTCGGCAAGACCACGTTGCTGGCCTCGGTGCTGGGCCATACGACGCTGCATGCCGGCGACATCGCCTTTGCCGGCCGGTCGATTACCGGCTTGCGGGCATTCCGGCGAGCGCGGCTGGGTATCGGCTATGTGCCGCAGGAGCGCGAGATTTTCCCCTCGCTCGACGTGGAAGAGAACCTGACCGTCGCGTCCCGTCGCCCGCGGCGCGGCGGCTGGACGGCGGACCGTGTCTACGCCTTGTTCCCGCGCCTGGCCGAGCGGCGCCACAGCATGGGCAACCAGCTTTCCGGTGGCGAGCAACAGATGCTGGCCGTCGGACGCGCGCTGATGCTGAACCCGTCATTGCTCTTGCTCGATGAACCGCTGGAAGGCCTGGCGCCCGTGACGGTGGACCGGCTGCTGGACGCGCTGCGGCGCCTGCGGTCGGAGGCGGGGTTGGCGATCGTGCTGGTGGAGCAACACGCCCGGCTGGCCTTGGAATTTTCGCCACGTGCCGTGGTTCTGAACCGTGGGAGGATCGTCTACGACGGCGCGTCCGGTGCCCTGCTGAATGACTCCGAACGGCTGGCATCGCTGATCGGGGTCAGCGGTGCGTAGGGGTCTGGCACTGATGGATGAACCGCTGTTTCGGTTCCCCCGCTGACGGGGGTGCCGGGCCATGCCGGAACTTGCCGTCAGAGAAGCGCGAGCCACGGGCCCCATGTCATTGCGAGGACGGAGGCGGACAAAGCAATCTCGTTCGGGGACGCCTCCGGACTGTCCCTGCGCCCATACTGCCGGGGTACTTCGCCGCTGGCATTCCTCCGAATGACGAGCAACCGGCGATGCTGCGCTCCTCTACTTCTGGCTACCAGTCTCCACCGATGGACATAGATACCAGCGTTCTGCCGTCCAGGCTGTTTACGGTCGCCGAATATCACCGTATGGCCGAGGTCCGCGTATTCGGTGAGGACGAGCGCGTCGAGCAATTCGATGCGCAGGTTGTTGCCATGGCACCGATCAGGCCGCGTCATGCGCTCATAGTGGACGTGTTGTCGCGCTGGTTCCGTGCGCCACGGGACCGCTGGTGGGCTCGCTTCCGCAATCCGATCGATCTTGATGAACGGACCGAGCCCAACCCGGACGTCGTGTTGGCGCATATGCCATGGTCATCATGTTCGAGCCCTTGTCGCCGGGGCGCGAGAACCGCCAGCGCGACGAGCGCAACGGTATGATCCACTCAGGATGACGTAAGCCGCTCGTTAGAAATACAGGCGCCCCTGCCAGGCGCCTCAAAATTAGT
>Ga0335075_10014853_pt1 | contig 11673 bp, 8 predicted proteins | sample Lox_Sample_24_FD_206723 | JGI IMG/M metagenome (GOLD analysis project Ga0335075, IMG submission 206723) | Soil microbial communities from Loxahatchee National Wildlife Refuge, Florida, United States - Lox_Sample_2.4 | ecosystem: Environmental > Terrestrial > Soil > Wetlands | place: USA: Florida...
GTCCGATCTGCCGGTACTCGCTGAAGCGCTTCAACGCCATGAAGTACGCGCCCAGCATCCAGTAGGCCACCAGCAGCGAAACCGGCGGAATCACGGATGCCGTGACGATGTACCACCCCACGCACAGGCGGATGGGATTGTTGATCGACTCGGAAAGCACGTCGAGATACGGAACATCTTTGGTGCGGATGGGCGGAATGTTGTAAAGGCAGCCCATGATCCACAGGCTGAGCACGCTGAAAAACAGCGGCAGGGAGACTTCGAGAGCCAGCGCAAAACCGAGCGCACCCACGAGCAGCCACTGCGCGTAGGCCAGCGGAATGCTCACGCTGCGGCAGGCAGCCGGACGGAGCCGCTTGGTGGGGTGCAGGCGATCGAAGGGCGCATCGAGCAGCTCGTTGAGCACGTAGTTGCTGCTGGCCGCGGCCATCACTGCGGCCACGCCCAGCAAAGTCCGCACCAGCAGTCCGCGATCGAGCGCCGCGCCGGTAAGGCTCGCGGCAATCACAATGCCGGGAATGACAAAAACCTGCTTGACGGAGTGATCAAGGCGCAGAAGGCTGGCGTGAGCCCCGAGACGCTTTCGCAGTGTTCCCGGGCGCGTGGATATTGCGGTAAGACTCATTCGTTGCTCTCTACCATTAAAACCTGAGCCGGCACAATCGTGAAAGCGGGCAATTCGCCGTCCTCCCTGTGCGAGTGTGGCTTGGCGAGTAATTATACGTGTACAGCGGCACGAATGAACCTGAATTTCGTGCAGACCGCAACTCTGGAGCTGGCTGCCGTGTTAGATCGTTGAGATGCGCAAGGCGAGCCATCCGTTAGCCAGCGCTCCCGGTTCTGCGGCCGCAGGTGCAGCGAGAGACCCGGTGCAAAGGACGGCAGTCATCAGGCTGTGTGTGTTTCCAGCACAGCGCCCGGAAAATTCCTATGAGTATCGGTAAACTCTGCAAACAGCCGAGGCGTCTACAAATCAGACGGCTGGAGAGCCATGTCCGGCTACTCGTTCCGTTGGTCCAGCGGATGAATTCAATGGCAAGGCGGTAAACTGATTCAGATGAGACTTTTGCTGAGAATCTTTCCATTGCTGCTCATTCTTGTGGGCGCGACACTTCTTTTCGAGCGCCCCGCCTACGCTTATGCCGACCCCGGGACGGGTCTGCTGGCGATCCAGGCCGTGGGCTCCGCGCTGGTCGCAGGCGGATGGTATCTGCGCCGCAAGATCTATTCTCTGTTTCATCGCGGCGACCCGCCGAAAGCCGAGGCGGAGAGACTGCCGGTCGCTGAGGACAGCGAAGTTTGACACCGGCCCCCACTTCGCCATCGGCCGCCTCGCCGGGTTCGCTCTCGCACGACCTTGAATCGTCTTCCGCGCCTCAGCCCTTGTCACCCTCGACGCATCATTCCCTGCCTCATTCGGTGGAGATGACCTTCCGGGATCCCGCCGGCCAGCTTCTGCTCACGCAGGGTCGAGCGCTGCGCCGCGTGCGGGCGGCAGCGGCGGAAGAAGCGCGCGCCTTTCTCGACTCCGCGCTGCGCCGGGATCTGGAGCGCCGCGGCGACCTTGTCCGGAGCGAGTTTGCCGACGCGGAGGCCGAGGCGGCGACCGACTCGGAAGCGGCCGCAGGAGATTTCTGGCTGCGGCATCCGCGCATCGATCCCATCTCCTATCCCTGGGAGTGGACTTCCGCACAGTGGCGTGCGGCGGCCGAGCTTACGCTGCGCATAGCCGCGAAGGCGATTGACGCGGGTTGGACGCTCAAGGACGCAACGCCCTTGAATGTTCTGTTCGACGGCCCGCGCCCGGTCTTCGTCGATGTGCTCTCCTTCGAGCGCCGCGACCCCCACTCGACCGTCTGGCTGGCTTACGGGCAGTTCGTGCGCACGTTTCTGCTTCCGCTGGTAGCGGCGAAGTACCTGAGTTGGCCGCTCAAGGCAACCTTGTTCTCACGCGACGGCTACGAGCCCGCAGCTCTTTATCAGGCGCTGCCGCGCTGGAGCCGGCTGAACCCCGCGCTGCTGGATGTTGTGACGCTGGCTGCGCTTTTTGAGGGCAAAGGCGCAAAGCCGCAAAAGGCAAAGCCCGCCACAACCAATCCAGAGCTCGCCGCACATATCCTGCACAAGCGGCTGGCGCGGCTGGGTAAGCAGATTCGCATCGCCGCGGGCGGCGAAAACAGGAGCCAGTGGAGCCGGTACGTGCAGACGGCCAGCCACTATCGTCCTGCAGACATTGAAGACAAGCAGCAGTTTGTCCGCGAAGCTCTGGAGACGCACCGGCCCGGGCGAGTGCTGGATATCGGCGCTAACACCGGAACCTACTCGCACATGGCCGCCGCGGCCGGCGCGCGGGTAGTGGCTTTAGACAGCGACACCGCGGCGCTCGAACAGCTATGGCGCACCGCCGCAGACGAGAAAAAGCCGGTTACAGCGATGGTCGCAAACATTGCGCGGCCCACGCCGGCCGCCGGATGGCGCAACCGCGAGCAGCTTTCCCTGCTCGACAGGCTTAGCGGCGGCTTCGACATGGTGCTGATGCTGGCCGTCATTCATCACCTGATTTTGCGCGAGCAGTTGCCGCTGGGGCACATCAGCGAGCTGTGCGCCAGCCTCACGCGCCGCTGGCTGATCGTGGAGTGGGTGCCGACTTACGATCCCATGTACCAGGAGTGGCTGCGCGGCCGCGACCAGCTCTATGGGAATCTCTCCGAAGCGGACCTGACCGAAGCCTTCGCGCCGAATTTTCTTACCACGAGCCGCAAGGCTCTAGGCAATGGACGCGTGCTTCTGTTGATGGAACACGTCGGCGAAGTTGCCGGAAAGCGCGCGGGCGGCGGAGCCGACACGGCATGAAACGCTTCGCCCAGGCCTGGGGCTTCGCCGCAATTGTGCTTTTACCCGACTACGTTGACCTGACCTCGGAGGCCGGCGACGCCCGCATGCGCGTTGCCGCCCCGCTCACGCGCATCGCGCTCGCACACCTGGTGGACATGCTCATCGTTGGCCTGGTCTTCGCGCTGGCGATGGCCGGTTTGCGCAGGCTGCGCGCATGGCCGACGATTCGCTGGTTTCTGGTAGCGCTGCTGCCCGCAATGCTGTTCGTGCGCAACCTGAACGTGATGCCGTTTGAGGTGCCGGGGTGGGCCGTGGCCGCCCTGTGCCTGCTCTGGTTCGCGCTGGTCGCTTTGCTGGTCGCGCGATTTGCGGCGGCGGCTCTGCAACTGCGCAAAGCCGGCGGTGCGGTGCTTACGGCGTTTGCGGTCTTCGCACTGGTCATGTCGTTCCAGCTCGTGCGCGCCACGCTCTGGAGGCCCGGGCCGCAGGCTTTCGCCCATCCGATTCCGAGCGCTCCTGCGAGCCGCCCGCGCCTGGTGTGGATTCTCTTCGACGAACTCTCCTACAAATACGCCTTTGAATCGCGCGATCCTTCGCTGCATCTGCCCAATTTTGACCGCCTGCGCGCCGAAAGCACCATCTACACCGACGTGACACCCATCGCCTACCGCACTACCCGCGCCGTACCCAGCCTGATGCTGGGCCGCGATGTGACGGACGTGGAGTACACGTCAAAAAATCGGTATCTGGTCCAGATCGACCATGCCCACTGGGAGCCGTTCAACGCAGACGCCTCGCTGATCGGCATGGCCAAACAGCACGGGCTCACCACGTCGATCGTCGGCTGGTACATTGCCTACTGCCCGGTCTTTGCGCAGGTTGCCACAGACTGCTACTGGAGCAACGAGGACGCGCAGGATCGCGGACCCACTTCGCTCGACGCAAGCTTTGCTGAAAATGTCTGGTTCCCGCTGCGGATCATGGTCGAGCAATGCCTGTGGCCCAGCCGGGCGTGGGCCGACGTGGGCCGCTGGAACGCCGAGGGGCATATCGCTTCAGTGAAAGATGTGAGCCGCCACGCGCTCGAGACAATCGCGAGCAGCCAGGCCGACATTGTTTATCTGCATATCCCTTCGCCGCACCCGCCTGAGTTCTGGGACCGCAGGACTGCGCGCTACGCCGTGGGCGGGTCGTATCTCGATTCACTCGATTACACCGACCGGCTGCTCGGCCAGATGCTCGACACGCTTGAAAAGCAGCCACGCTGGGCATCGACCATGCTGATCGTGCAGGGCGATCACTCCTGGCGCACCCAGATGTGGCGTCCGCTGCCGGGCTGGAGCGCCGAGGATGAGCGCATCTCACACGGAGGCCAGTGGGATCCGCGGCCGGCTTTGCTGATCCACGCGCCCGGCCAGCAGGAACCCGGTACGGTCAGTTCTCCCATCAGCATTATGCATGTGCACGATGTAGTAGCCGCGGAGATCGCGGCCATTGCACGCTGAATATCCTCTTTCGAGCGCTGTGGTCGGAGCTTCGCCTTCAGGGCAGCTTGCGCACTTCGCCCACGAGCTGCTGGAAGCGTGGATCGCCATGCAGAGCCGTGAATGCCGGATCGGCCTGCACGTAGACCATCCAGCCTTCATGAATACGATAAGCGCGCTCCAGATGGGCCAGGGCACCGGCTGTGTCCCCCGCTGCAGCCAGGCAACGTGCCGCATCCACAAAGCTGCCAAAGTATTCCGTATCTCTTCCGCCGCCGAGCTCGCGCAACGCGGCCACGTAGCCCTGGCTCTTATATAAATTCGCGATCTTCTGCTCATGCTCATCGTCGGCAATGCCGCGGACCACCCATGGAAACTCCTCGGCCCCATGGGTCTTATCGCCCATGGCGGAGTAGATGTACCACAGCTTGTAATGTCCGGCCAGAAAGTTGGGGTTTTCCGCCAGCACCGAGCGCACCTGTTCTACAGCCTGCGGGAATTTGCCCTCGTACTCATAGAGCCAGCCCAGATTCGTGCGCAGGATGGGCGAGCGAGGATCGACCTCGAGAGCTGCCTGAATCTGCTGTTCGGCCTCCGGGAATCGTCCGGCCGTCATCAATAGCTGCTCATACCAGTGATGCGCATTCACATTCTCCGGCTCGAGCTCGATTGCCTTGCGAAACTCGGTTTCGGCTTCGGCCTGATCCCATTTGTAGTACCACAGCGAAAATCCCAGCGCGGCGTGCGCCTCAGCCAGCGAGGGATCGAGCGAGAGCGCCTGCTTGGCCGCCGCCCAGCCCAGATTCGAGGCATCGTTTGGATTCATCCAACTGTATTGCCCCATGAGATTGTAGGTGTCGGCCAGTTGCGCGTAGGCCGCGGCGTAGTGCGGGTCGATGGCCACCGCGTTGCTGAAGCTTTCAATGGCCTGCTCAAAACCGTGCCGGGAGCGCTGCGAGAAGAAATAGCGCCCCTTAAGATACGCATCGTGAGCCTCGTACTTGCCCGGTCTGTATTCGGCAGGCGCCAGGGCCGGCACCCGCAACGAAAGCGCATGGCCCACGGAGTCGGCCACATTGGACTCGAACTCGAACTGGTCGCTCAAGTCGGCTTCATATATATTGGCCCACAGCCGCGACTGGTCTTCAGCGCGCACCAGTTGCACGGCCACGCGCACCGCTGCACCCTGCTGCTCCAGGCTGCCCTCGATCAGGTACTGCACGTTGAGCTCGCGGGCGATCTGCTGCGCCGGCTTGCTCGAGTTGGCATACGTGCGTGCCGATGCCGGTGCAATCACCCGCAGGTGGCCCGGCGCCAGGTGCCCGAGCCGGGCAATCAGCTCCTCGGTCATGCCGTTGCAAAGGTAATCTCGCGAAGGGTCGCCAGTCATATTGGCAAAGGGAAGAACGGCAATCGAGATGGGCCGGGCGCGGTTAGCGCTCCACCTCAGTCCAAGGAAGACCGCGCCGGCGATGACCAGGCAGGCCAGTGCGGCCCCGGCCGCGAGCAAGCGGGGTCCCGGTTTACTTGGCGAGACCGCAGCGCCCGGCTTCGATCCGGGTTGTATCGGAGCCAGATCGGCTGCGGGGGCGCCTGCTACCGCGGCATCCGGCGCGCCTTCCGGCTCGGCGACCAGCTCAATCTTCGCCATGAACCGATAGCCGCGTCCGCGCACCGTCTCGATGTAGCGCGGCGTCTGCGGATCGTCATCGAGGGCCTCGCGCAGCTTGCTCATTGCGGCGTTCAGGCCATCTTCAAAGTCCACAAAGGTGTCGTTCGGCCACAGGTGTTCGTGCAGTTCTTTCCGGCTTACCAGCTCACCGCGGCGCTCGGCCAGGGCGAGCAAAAGACTGCGCGGCTTTTCCTGCAGGCGGATTGGACGGCCATTCCGGGTGAGGTCGCCGGAACGGAAATCCAGCACGAAGGGCCCAAAGCGATAGCTCGCTTTCACAGACGTGGGGGTAATCACCATAGCCGAGTTACATGCGACCGGGGTCCTTGTTTACACATCCGAACTGGCGTCGAAGGTAGAAATACAATAGCACAAGCTCACATGCTCCCAGGGCCGATTTAACTATTAGTCTATAAAGATCAATAATTTAACGGTTCAGCTAGATTTCATGCAGAAATAAGACCCCGACCATTGATTCCTTTCAGGCACGCTCGTACCTTGCAAGCAGCCGAGCGCGGAGTCTCTATTCCGGCGCAGCTCTATCCCACGGAGCTTTTCAGCAGATGCCGCCTATCTTAGATAAAGCAGTCCGGTCGAGCCGATGGCTCTCTTGCCGGTTGAGTTTTCCGGCGCTGGCTCTCGGTCTCTGCGCCATTACATGCCTCGCACAGCAAGCCGCGTTCGGCCAGGCGCAACTGGGTTCGGCTGAAACTTCATTCGACGAGGGACCGGATAAGCTGCCCACCATTCCCAGCACTCCCATCCCTATTTTGCGTGCGGAGATGCCCGCACAGATCGCGCAGGCCGTGCTGCCCTCGCGTCATCGCAGCTCCCGCCCTGCAACGGCCAGACCTGTGCATTCGCTCGTTCAGGATTCTCACGCAAAGGGCGCCGCGCCGACCAAGACGCGGCAGCCGGAAGGCACGCTTACCGCCGCGCGATAAGTTTTGTGAAGATTATTGCCGTGCGCTCAGCGGCGCCATCTGCGAGTTCTTCATCAGGCCAACGAGCTTTTCGAGCGAAGCGCGCCACATGGCCATTTGCCAGAAGTACTCCGCCGCGGAGTTGAGGCCGGTATGCTCCAGCTCCAGGATGCTTGAGCCAAAGTTTCCGCGCAGCCGTATATCCACAAAGCTTAAAGACGGGTTTGCCGCACCGCTGCGCACCGAGGTCCTGGTCCAGGAAAGCAGCATCTTGCGCTGATGGCTGACCAGATAAGAGCCGGTGATGACGGCGCTCAGAGTTTCGCCGCAGTACAAATCCAACCGGTAATCGTTCCCGGTTCGCGCGGCGATCGCATGAGAGCTTCCGTTATGGTTGGGCAGGCAGAGCCAGGTCTCAAGATACTCCGGCTCAGTGAAGGTTTGCGAAAGCCGCCTTGCGTCGGCATTCACACTGATCGATATGCCGATCTTCCATTGGGAAGCACGCAGCTTGGGGCTCTTGCGCGGTCCCTTCTTCGCAGTCCTGTCCCGTGGCATGAGACCGGTGCCATTCATCACTCATCTCCAATTGTTTGGTAGATGGCGGAAAGTCGCCACAAGAACGATACCACGTGCGTGGAATGGTTGCACAGCCAACCGGTCAGCACACTGGTAACCATCGATTGGAACCGAAATCATGAATCCGGTCCATCGCCTGGGGCCAGAAAACCCGCAAACCGGCTGGCACGGGAGGGTCAGGCTCCGCGCTTCCGGTTGTTCACGTCAGAGAGCACCATTTGATTAACCAGCGCCCAATCGAGGTCAATTGCGTTGCTGACTTCTTTCGCGGCCGCTTCCTTGTCAAGTGGATATCCATGCCCGGAAAACCCTCCGCTTGCAGTTCCCATCTGGAGCTTGAAATAACCCTCTTTGCACTTGCCCGCATCGGCCCTGGTCGATAGAGTTTTTAGCCGTCCACCCTCTTTTACCAGGAAGATGAAATCACCATCAGTCTGCTGCCTTTGGGTCATCGCCTGCAGTGCACCAGCAAGCATCAGCTTGTGGACCGTCTGCCACTCGAAATGAAAATGCCTTTTATCCCTTCCTCCTCCGCCACCCTCGTAGTGATCTCTCTGATGTTCGTCAATAACGAATCTCCTGAGCTTATTTTGCGGAGTGAGTTGCGCAAAAGGCACCAGCCCTGTAATGCCTTGAAAAAAAGTATCAAGTTGATTCTTAAGCTGGCCCATCGACAACTTGTCGTTTTTTAAGAGCAAATGATTGAAGCCGGCGATTTGATTGCCAAGATTGTGAGCCGGGAAATTCGCCTGAAGCACGAGCAAGAGATATGCGGCGTATTGCGGTTTTGTGCTGCCGGCATCGCGAGGCAGGCCGACCGCATCGCAAAACGGCTCGTACTCCAGAATGTCACCGGGTGCTGTGGTGTTGGCCTGGTTTTGCGTTTCCGCGGCGATAAGGATGTTGTTGAGTGCTATTGTGAGAGGGGTTGGCGCGCCGACACCAGCTCCGGCCATGGGGATGACCTCCAGGAGTAATTTATTGAACCAACATTGTACGCTCGCGGGTCCGCTTTCTAATTTGGGGCCTCCTTCGCTCGGGTACGGGGGAATGGTTTGCCCAGCTAAAATAGAAAGATAGAAAACAGGCGGGCCTGTAGCTCAACGGTTAGAGCAGGGGACTCATAATCCCTTGGTTGGGGGTTCGAATCCCTCCGGGCCCACCATCGAATTCACTTTTACATTGAGCGGGCTGCTACTTCGATTCTCCCGTCGTTCCTAATGCCGCGTGCGGCCAGCCGTGGCTCCAGGTAAGGGTCGAGATTTGAAGCGCCGGCTTGCCGGTATCGGCGTCGTACGCGTGAAAGACGATGATGTCACCCTCAGGCCGCTGCAGCACCGATTCACCGCCAGGCCCCAGCCAGCGGCTGTTCCCGGTGAGCAGTTGCGTGCCTCCGCCCTGGAGCATCGGCTTGCCCGAGGCATCGACGTAGGGTCCGGTAACCGAGCGCGAGCGCCCCACCATGGTGCGATAGGTACTGTGCGTACCGCGGCAGCACAGATCGAAAGACACGAAGAGATAGTAGTAGCCGCCGTGATGCACAACGAACGGCGCTTCAATGGCTTCCCAGTCCGGCGGCAGACCGGGCCTGGCGGGCGCGGCGTCAGCGGGTTTGGCTCGCGCCGCCAGCGAATAGAGCGTGGGGTCGGACGCATCGGGCTTGCCCGTGGATGCGTCGATACGGCGCATCTTGATCCCGCTCCAGAAGCTGCCGAAGCTCAGCCAGGGCACGCCCTTGCTGTCGAGCACGATATTCGGATCAATTGCGTTAAAGTTGTCGGCCGCGGTTGACTTGAGCACCAGACCCTCGTCTTTCCAATGATAGCGCGGGTCCGCTGGATCGAGCGTGGCGTTGGTCGCGAGCGCAATGCCCGATGTGTTCACGCCGAACGCGGAGTAAGCGTAATAGAGATGGTATGCGCCGTTGAAGTAAGAGATGTCGGGAGCCCACAGTTCTTTCGTGCGTGGGCTGGCTTCGCGAATCCATGCGGGGATTTCGTCGAATACGTGTCCGCAGCGCTTCCAGTCCGTCAGATTGTTGGAGCAGCGAATCGCGAACTGGCCTCCGCCAGGCGCAAATCCAGTGGCGAAGACGTAATACGTATTGCCCTCGCGCGCAATAGAGGGATCGTGGGTCATAGGATAGTCGCCGCTCAGAGTGAGTGGGTGCGGCTGCTCGGCGAAGAGAAATGGCGCCGCGGCAAGGAGGATGGCTGCGGAAAGTGCGCGAAGGGATTGCATGGGGAGTCTCACATTCATGGAGGTAAAGAATCGGTGGAGCGCGCTACTGGACATAAGGCCAGCCGTCGGAGGTCCAGCCGAGGACATTGATGCCCAGAGCGGGATTTCCATTGTTGTTGCCGTCGTAGTAGTGGTAGACGAGGATATCGCCGTCGGTATCAGCGAACAGGCTCTCGCCTCCCGGACCGTTGATATTGCCGTGCGCGCTGAGCACGATGGTTCCACCGCCGGCGGTAAGCGCAATGCCTCCGCGATCGGTGTAGGGCCCGGTGATCGAGCTCGACCGGCCTACGACGATGCGGTAAGTGCTGCTGTCTCCATCGCAGCAGGTGTCGATGGAGGCGAACAGATAGTAATAGGAGCCGTGCGAATAGATGTACGAGCCTTCAATGCCGGTACCGGAAGGATGATAAGCGAGCTGAGTGCACGCAGCGCCGGTGGGCACACCGGTTGTATTGTTGACGGGCACGATCTGAATGCCGCTGGACCATGAGCCGAAGACCAGCCACGCGTTTCCTGATGCGTCGACGACCGATGCGGGATCGATGGCGTTCGCACCGGCGCAGTTGGCCGATGTGTAGACGGCGCTGCCGGAGTCGGCAAAGGTTCCCGGCGTGCCGCTTGCGCTGTAGGCAAGCCCGATGGCCGAGTTGGTGCTGCCGAATGTGGACGCCGCGTAGTAGAGCCAGTAGGGATTGCTGCTGCCGCTGTGATACGAGGCATCGGGCGCCCACAGATCGCCGCTCCCGCCGGTATACGTGTTGGTCCATGCGGGCAGCCCGGTGAGCGCATAGCCGGCATCAGAAAAGTTCACGCGATCCGCGGATTGATGCGCGTGAAGCAGGCCGTGGGTTGAGTAGAGTTGATAGCCCGAGCCGGTCTTGAGCATCGATGGATCGTGAATGCCGATGGCGGATGTATCGGGCGCGGTATACGCGACGCTGACCGTAACAGGGTTGGAGTACGCCGCCGTGTTCGTGCTGGTGACGGCCCACTCCTGGCAGGTGCATCCGGCCACTGTGCTCGATCGCACGCCCTGATCGATGACGGCTGATGCAGAGGTACTCGATCCGGCGTCTTCAAGGTAATAGCCGCTGTTGACGCTCTTGATGAGGTAGTTTCCATCCGTGAGCTGATAGAACTCCCACAGATGGTCGTTGGTGCCGTTGTCTGAATACTGCAGCGCTTGCGCGCCCGATGAAGTTGACGCGTTCAGAATGCCCAGCAACTGGTGCGTGAGCATGTTCTCGACGTTGTACTGGTTGTTATTCATGGGGATGAAGTGCCAGTCGACGTCGGTTGTCGAAGTTGTTGAGGCTTCCTGCACAACATCGGTTCCCGCTGCCTGGCTCTGCCCGGAGATGCCGAGCACCATGCCGCTGGCGGCATTCTTGAGCGTGTACTGATTGGTGTCGCCCACAGAAACCAGCGTGCCCATATCTGTGCTGGAGCTGCCCGTCGAGGGCGCGCCCGAACTGCTCCCGCCACCTCCACAGCCTGCGCACAGCAATGCCGCCAGAACTGCGGCAGAAAAAGCGAAAAACCTCACCGGCTCCTCCGCAACGGCTGCAGACAAAAGTGCAGACAGTCTCTCGTTGGGCGGCACGGCCTGCGAAAGCCGCGCCGCCGGTTTTGAAGCGCTCTATTTCAATAAGTAATTCGCAGTGAGAACTGGACGTTTCTGGGGCCAAGCAGAGTGCTGCCGACCTGGCCGAAGCCGGTGTCCTGTACGCCGGAGTCCGGTTTGTTGAAGGCATGGCGGTTGAAAGCGTCAAACATCTGCCCGCTGAACTCCGCCTGCATCGATTCATGGATAGGAATGATTTTTGTGATGCTCAGATCCTCGTCGTAATACGGGAACGAGCGTATATCGGCAGAGTTGCGCGGCATGTTGCCGAAGTGATACGGAACGTCAACCCCAGGAGTTGGGTTGGGATCG
>Ga0335075_10014854_pt1 | contig 11673 bp, 9 predicted proteins | sample Lox_Sample_24_FD_206723 | JGI IMG/M metagenome (GOLD analysis project Ga0335075, IMG submission 206723) | Soil microbial communities from Loxahatchee National Wildlife Refuge, Florida, United States - Lox_Sample_2.4 | ecosystem: Environmental > Terrestrial > Soil > Wetlands | place: USA: Florida...
GACCGTGTAGGCGGGATCGTCGATCAAGCGTCGCCCTCGATCAGTTCGGCGAGGTCGTCGACGACAACATCGGCGCCGTGCTCGCGCAGCGCCGCGGCGTGGTGGACGCGGTCGACGCCGACGACGTGGCCGAAGTTGCCCGCCCGGCCCGCCTCGACCCCGGAGACGGCGTCCTCGAAGACGCAGGCGGCGGCGGGCTCGACCCCGAGCGCCTCGGCCCCCGCGAGGTAGGTGTCCGGGGCGGGCTTGCCCCGCAGGCGCCGTTCGTCGGCGACCCTGCCGTCGATCCGCTCCTCGAAGAGGTCCTCGATCCCGGCCGCCGCCAGCACCGCCTGGCAGTTGGCGCTGGAGGAGACGACGGCGCGGCGCAGGCCGGCGGCGCGGGCCGCCTCGACGAAGGCGACCGAGCCCGCGTAGGGCTCGACCCCGTCCTTCTCGATCAGCTCGAGGACCAGCTGGTTCTTGCGGTTGCCGATCCCGCAGACGGTCGCCGCCGTCGGCGGGTCGTCGGGCTCGCCCTCGGGCAGCTCGATCCCCCGCGATTCGAGGAAGGAGCGGACGCCGTCGTAGCGCGGCTTGCCGTCGACGTATTCGTTGTAGTCGGCGGCGGCGTCGAAGGGGACGAAGGCTTCGCCGTGCTGCTCGGCGCGCCGCTCGAGGAAAGCGTCGAAGGTCTGCTTCCACGCCTTGTCGTGGACCACGGCGGTCTTCGTCAGCACCCCGTCGAGGTCGAAGAGGAGCGCCGTGATCGCCACCGGCAGGTCGAGCTTGGGAGCACCCTCGTCCACGTCACGACCCTAACGAGTGGCGGGGCCGGCCCCCGACGCCTGTCCACGTCGGGACAGGCGTCGGGGCGGCCGCCAGGCTCAGTGGAGGTCCACCGAGGCCTTGCCCGGCAGCACCACGCCCTGGGAGAGGGCGTCGATGCCGCCGGTGCGGGAGACCGTCGCCAGCAGGGTGTAGCGGCCCGCGAGGGCACCCTTGGTGGTGACGGAGCTCGTCGCCTGGTTGCGCTTCAGCGGCGCGCTCGAGGTGCCGAGCACCTTGCGCCCACGCTCGATCCGGAACCGCACGGCGCCGCGGCCGCTGCCGCCGCTGACCTTGCAGCTGAGGTCGACATGGTGACCGTGACCGTTCACCTTGCAGTGAACCTTTTCGTGGCCGTGGTCGCCGCCGGAGCCGCCGCTCCAGCCACCGTGGCCGCCTTGGCCGCCCTGGCCGCCGTGACCGCCTTCGTCGCCGCCCGATTCTTCACCCGGGGCCGGCTTGCCACCTTCTTCGCCGACGATCTCACCGGTTTCGGGGCTGAGGAACACCTTCGGGGCCCGGGCTCCCGATTCGAAATCGAACATGTTCATCAGCGTCCCGGCCTTGTTGTCGGCAGAGGTCGGGCTGATCCGGCCGGTCTGCCAGTTTTCCTCGATGAAGCGGAGGATCGAGGACTGGTCGGTCAGGGTGTTGTCGACGTAGTTCTGCTTCGCGTACGGTGAGATGACCATCAGCGGCAACCGCGGGCCGTAGCCGCAGCGGTCGAGCGGGCCGCTCACCGGCTTGATCGGTTCTTCGTTCTTTTCTTCCTTTTCGGAGAAGCCGCGGCAGTAGCCGGGACCGGTCAGGTAGTCGGAGGGCGATTCGGACTGGTCGACGATCGGCGGCATCACGTGGTCGTACCAGCCGTCGGAGTCGTCGTAGGCGATCACCACCGCGGTGCTCCCCCACTGGTTCGAGTGCTCCAGCTCGTCGAGCTTTTCGGCGATGAACGCCTGTTCGTCGAGCGGGTCGGAGTAGCCGGGGTGACCGTCCTGGTACTCAGGCGCCTTGAGGAAGGAGACGGCGGGCAGGTTTTCGTGCTTCACCGCTTCGTCGAACGCCGAGGTGTCGTACTCGTGGTTGGCGCCCTTTTCCGGCGCGCCCGGTTCGCCGTGCCCGATCATCGCCTCCGATTCCGGCGCGCGATGCAGCGGGTTGGCGGTCGATTCGTAGTACTCGAACGGGTTGTGGTGCGGCGAGTAGTCACTGACCGTGGCGCTCGCGACGTTCTTGTGGCTCGCCCCGCAGACCGGTTTCCCGGCCTTGTATTCGGTCGGCGCGAAGCCGCCCTGGAACCAGCCCCAGGTGATCCCGTTCTTGTTCAGCAGGTCGCCGATGTTCTTGCCGGTCATCTTGATCGTGCCGGTGGTGCAGCCGTCGGGGATCGGGTTGGGATCGGAGATCACGGTGCCGTTTTCGACGTTGCCGGCGAGCGTCGCCGGTTCCGCCCCGTGGGTTTCACCGGAGATCAGGTTGATCGCGCCCGGGGTCGACGGCCCGAACTGGGTGTCGAACGAGTTGTCGTTCAGCGCGAAGTGCTGGGCGAGGTTCCACAGGCCGGTGACGGTGTTGCCGTCGTAGTAGTCCATCACCAGGCCGGGTTCGCATTCGTGGCTCGCGGTGTATTCCGGGAACCGGTCGACCAGGCCGCGGTCGTACGCTTTCTGCTCGTCGGTGTAACCGTGGTCCATGTCACAGGTGACGGCTTCGCCGCGACTCAGTCGGCGCGGGTTGTAGTGGTTCGGGTTGGCGGTAAGCAGCGCGTTGTTCAGGCCGTTGACGCTCGGCGTGTCGGCCTTCGCCGTGAAAGTCGGTTCGCCGGGGCCGTCGGCCGCGTGAGGGTAGGTGCCGAAGTAGTGATCGAAGGACTCGTTCTCCTGGAAGATCACCACCAGGTGCTTGATCGGGGTGGTCGATGGTTCGCTGTTCCCACTCGCGGACGAGGAGGAGTCGGCGAACGCGTTGGCGAGGCCGAACACGGCAACCGCCAAGCCGACCGCGAGGGCACCGGCGATCCAACGCCGGCGCGTGCGGGTCACGCCTTCTGGGCTCAATTGATTCTCCTGAGACGACGGGCGGCCGATCCGGTGGCGCGCCGCGTGCCGCCCGCTTCCACGACGCGGCTGCATCCTCGGCACGCGCCGGTCGACCCATGTGGACATTTTGTTCCCCACTTGTGATGATCGTGTGACCCCTGGAGTGGGTAACGGGGCTGTAACACCGGCCCGGCGGTCGGCTCCTAGGTTGCCGCCGGATGAACTCGCGGCAAGCGCTACGGAAGGCGTCCGCGGGCGGCCTGGCGGCGCTCGCGACGGTGGCGGCGGTGCTCCTGCTCGCCGCCTGCGGCGGCGGCTCGGAACCGGAAGCTCACCCGATCAGCACGGTCGCCGCCCATCCCGACATCAAGATCACGAAGATCGCGGGCGGCAGGCACTCGCCGCAGTTCGAAGCGAAGCTGGCGGAGGAAAAGACCCGCAACCCGGGCCCCGCGAGCGACCTCGAACCCCTCCCTCCCTCCCGCTTCGAGCGGCCGGTCGCCGAGTACCGGGCCTACTCGGAGGACGAGGCGCGGGCGGTCGGGATCGAGGTCGCGAAGCTGCGCCGCGCCCTGGCGGCCGGTGACGTCGCCGCGGCGAAGCGCGACTGGCTCGCCGCCTACGACCATTACCTGCGGCTCGGCGCCGCCTACGGGGCGCTCGGCAAGCTCGACGAAGAGATCGACGGCAACCCGGGCCGGCTGCCCGGCGGCGCTCACGACCCCGAATTCACCGGCCTGCACCGGATCGAGATGGGGCTCTGGGAAGGCGAGGCGCCGGCGCGGCTGCTCGGGCCCACCGATTACCTCGCCGCCAAGGTGCGGCGGCTGCGGCGCGTCGTCGGCCGGGTCGCGATCCCGCCGCTCGTCTACGCGACCCGCGCCCACGAGATCCTCGAGGACGCCCAGCGCGACATGCTGAGCGGCGTCGACGCGCCGTGGAGCGGGGCCGGGCTGCGGGCCACCGACGACTCGCTCGCCGCCACCGACTTCGTCGTCAGGACCCTGCGGCCGCTGCTCGCCGGCCGCGACTCGACGCTGGAGCCGGCGGAAACCGAACTGGCCCGCCTGCGGGTGGCGCTGGAACGGGTGCGCAAGGAGCACGGCGGCGCCTGGCCACGGACCGAAGCGCTGAGCGAGGCGCAGCGCGAGCGCGTCGACGGGGCGCTCGGCTCGGCGCTGGAGCGGCTGGCGGCGATCCCGGGCGCGCTCGAGGTGGTCCGCACCCGGCCGGTGCCGACGATCGCCGCCCAGGCGGGCCGGGGACGATGAGCAGCGACCGCCGCTCCTTCCTCAAGCGGGCCGGCGGCGTCGGCCTCGGCGGGCTGGCGGCGGGCTACGGGCTGGGCGCGGCGGGCGCCGAGGCGCGGGCGGACGAATCGCCCGCGCGGCAGGCCGAACTCGTCAACGCCGCCGAGCTGAGCGCGACGCGCGGCTTCGACGGCGTCCACCAGGCGGGCATCCTCACCCCGGCCGCGAACTTCGCCGCCTTCGTCGCCCTCGACTCGATCGCGGGCGGCGCGGGCGAACTGCAGACGGCGCTGCAGAACCTCTCCTCGCGGGCCCGCGAACTGACCGCCGGCGGCGCCTACGCGGTCTCCGAGTACGACGCGCCGCCGTTCGACTCGGGCACGCTCGGGCCGACGATCGCCCCCGACGGGCTCACGGTGACGATCGCCTTCGGCGCCTCGCTCTTCGACGGCCGCTACGGCCTCGCCGCGCGCAGGCCCGCCCACCTGACCGCGATGCGGGCCTTCCCGCACGACGAGCTCGATCCCGAACGGACCGGCGGGGACCTGCTGATCCAGCTCGCCGCCGGGCACCAGGACACGGTCGCCCACGCGGTGCGCGAGCTGCTGAAACCGGTGCGGGGGCAGCTGGCGCCGCGCTGGACGGTGGCCGGGTTCCAGGGCGCGCAGCGGGGGCCGAAGCCGCACAGCTCGCGCCGCAACCACTTCGGCTTCCGCGACGGGACCTCGAACCCCGACGTCACCGACCCGAAGGTGATGGAGCGCCTGGTCTGGGCCGAGCGCGGCGGCGGCGAGCCCGCCTGGACCGCCGACGGCACCTACCAGGTGGTGCGCGCGATCCGCATGCACGTCGAGTTCTGGGACCGCGTGGGGCTCCACGAGCAGGAGGAAATGATCGGTCGCAAACGCGACACCGGGGCGCCGCTCGGGGGCACCGAGGAGTTCGAGAACCCCCGCTTCGATCTCGACCCGAAAGGCGAACGGATCGCCCTCGACGCTCACATCCGGCTCGCCAACCCGCGCCGGCCGGCGACGATCGACCAGCGCATCCTGCGCCGCGCCTGGAACTACTCGGAAGGCTTCGACAGCGACGCGCAGCTGAACGTCGGGCTCCTCTTCGTCGCCTTCAACCAGGACATCGGGCGCCAGTTCGTGGCGATCCAGGAACGGCTGAACGAAGAGCCGATGGTCGACTACGTCACCCCCGAGGGGGGCGGCTACTTCTTCGCCCCCGCCGCGGCGCGCCACCCCGGCGACTGGGTCGGCTCGGGCCTCTTCGCCTGAGCCTCGCCGGCCGACCCAGCCCTTGTCCTTTGTCACCCTGTGGGTGACAAAGGACAAGGGCTGGGTCACGCAAGCGCGTCGCGGACGGCGGCGAGGGCGGTTTCGACGCCGGCGCGGTCGACGTCGAGGTGGGTGACCATGCGGAGGCGGCCTTCGAGCAGGCTGGTCTCGACCCCGGCGGCGGCGAGCTTGTCGTGCAGGGCGGCGGCGTCGGCGACGTCGAAGATGACGATGTTGGTCTCGACCGTCGACGGGTCGATCTCGACGCCGTCGATCGCGGCCAGGCCGGCGGCGAGGAAGCGCGCGTTGGCGTGGTCCTCGGCGAGTCGCTCGACGTTGTGGCGGAGCCCGTAGCGGGCACCGGCGGCGACGATCCCCGCCTGGCGCATCGAGCCGCCCAGCATCTGCTTGTAGCGCCAGGCCTCCGCGATCAGCTCGTCGGGGCCGGCGAGGCAGGCGCCGACCGGGGCGCCGAGGCCCTTGGAGAAGTCGATCCAGGCGGTTTCGAAGCCCGCCGCGTAGTCCGCCGCGCTGACGCCGGAGGCGACCACGGCGTTCATCAGGCGGGCGCCGTCGAGGTGGGTGCGGAGGCCGAACTCGGCGGCGACGCCGAGCACCTCTTCGATCTTCTCCAGGGGCCAGACGCGGCCGCCGCCGAGGTTCGTCGTCTGCTCGACCGTGACCAGGCGCGAGCGCGGTTCGTGGCGGTCGGCGGGGTCGCGCATCTGCGCCCGCAGGGCGGCGCCGTCGAACATCCCGCCCTCGCCGTCGAGCGGCATCACCATCGCGCCGCTGATCGTCGCCGCGCCGCCGGCCTCGGCCGTGATCGGGTGGGCGAGGCGGTGCAGGTACATCTCGTCGCCGAGCGGCCGGATGTGGAGGCGCACCGCGATCTGGTTGCACATCGATCCCGAGGGCAGGAAGACCGCCGCCTCCTTGCCGAGCAGCTCGGCGACCTCCTCGCAGAGCGCGATCACGGTCGGATCGGTGCCGCGCTGTTCGTCGCCGACCTCGGCGCTCGCCATCGCCGCGCGCATCTCCGCGCTCGGCCGCGTCTGCGTGTCCGAGTACAGGTTGATCACCGGATCAGGCATAGGTCCCGCAACTTAGTGAACCCGCCCCGCCGACCCCCGATGAGTTCGCAGAAATCACCGCATACCGGCGATAAGTGCGAACTCATCGAGGGGGGTAAGGGGTCGGGGCGGAGAAGTAAGGGATCGGGGCGCGGAAGCGTAGGAATTCGCCTGATGTGCGGGGCTTTTCTCAGCCGTAGCTTGGGACTTGCACACCGAGCGAAAGGCGGGACCGTGAATCCCAATCAGATGATGATCGCCAAGGCGATGGTGGCCCAGACCGCGCTCCGCGAGGAGGCGGCGGAATCGAGGCGGCGGCGGAACAGCCCCGGCCCCGCCCGGGCCACCCGCAAGGACCACCACTTCCTCGGGCTGCTGCGGCGGCGATAATCGCCGGGTGGCGACCCGGGTCAGTGCCAGCCGACTGATCGGGCGGGCCGGCGAGCTCGCCGAGCTGATGGCTGCGTACGACGAGGCCGCCGCCGGCGCGGCCTCGTTGGCGTTCGTGGCGGGCGAGTCCGGGGTCGGCAAGTCCCGCCTCCTGCAGACGTTCCTCGAGCGGGCCGGCGAGCGGGGCGGCTGCTCGATCGGCGGCGAGTGCGTCGAGCTCGGCCGCGACGAGCTCCCCTACGCGCCCCTGGTGGCGGCGCTGCGCGGCCTGCTGCGCGAACGCGACCCGGTCCTCGACGGCCTCTCCCCCGCCACCTTGGCCGGGCTCGCGCAGCTGGTCCCGGAACTCGACCCGGGCGCCCCGGCCGAGGCCGAGGAGGACCGCCGGCGCCCCTTCGAGGCGCTGCTCAGCCTGCTCGAAGCGCTGGCCGAGGAGACGCCGACGGTGCTCTGGCTCGACGACGCCCACTGGGCCGACCACGCGACCCGCGGCTTCCTCGCCTTCCTCGCCGCCAGCCTGCCCGACGACTGCCGGCTGCTGACCGTGATCGCCTACCGCTCCGACCAGCTGCACCGGCGCCACCCGATGCGCCCGCTGCTGGCCGAGCTGGGGCGCGGCCGGCGGGTGCGGCGGCTGGAGCTCGACCCGTTCAACCGCGGTGAGGTGGCGACCCAGCTCTCCGACATCCTCGGCGCCCGCCCCGACACCGACATCGTCGCGCGCTTCTTCGAGCGCGGCGAAGGCAACCCGCTGTTCACCGAGGAGCTGCTCGCGGCGGGCGCCGACGGGCGCGGCCGGCTGCCCTCGACCCTGCGCGACGCACTGCTGCTGCGGGTCGAACGGCTGTCGGAGACCTCGCGCGGCCTGCTGCGGATCCTCGCCGTCGCCGGGCGGCTCAAACACGACCACTTCGTCGCCGTCTGCGAGGCGAGTGAGGACGAGCTGGCGGCGGGGCTGCGGGAGGCGGTCGAGGCGCAGGTCGTCCAGGTCGGCCGCGACGACCGCTACGGCTTCCGCCACGCGCTGCTGCGCGAGGTGATCTACGACGACCTGCTGCCCGGCGAACGGGCCGAGCTGCACCTGCGCCTGGCGCGGGCGCTGGAGGCGACGCTGAGCGAGGACGACCACCTGGCGATCCGCGCCGCCGCCGTCGCCCACCACTTCAACGCCGCCGGCGACCAGCCGCAGGCGCTGCGCAGCGCCGTGCAGGCGGCGCGGGCGGTCGAACGGGGCGGCACGCCGGGCGCCGCAGCGGCGCTGCTCGACCGGGCGCTGGCGCTCTGGCCGCGGGTCGCCGAACCGGAGCCGCTGGCGGGGATGGGCCACGCGACGCTGGTCTCGCTGGCGGCGCGGGCGCACGGCCTCGACGCCGACGAGTCGCACGCGATCAAGCTCTTCGAGCAGGCGCTGGGGGAGGTCGACGAGGCGCGCGAACCGCACCGGGTCGCCGACCTGCTCGCCGAACTCGCCTCGGCGCGCTGGGCGCTGGGGCAGGCGAACGAGGCGCGCGAGGACCTCGAGCGGGCGCTGGCCCTGCTCCCCGAGTCCGAACCGACGCCGGAGCGCGCCCGCATCCTCGAAGCGAAAGCCCGCTTCCTGCTCCTGCAGGGGCGCTTCGCCGAAAGCCGCGACGCCGCCGACGAGGCGCTGCGCGCCGCCGAGGCGGCCGGGGTCGAGGGCACCGAGGCGCTGGTCCTGAACCGGCTCGGCCTCTGCCTCTTCTTCCTCGGCGAAGAAGCGCGCGGCGACGCGGTGATGCGCGAGTCGCTGGAGCTGGCGCGGCGCTCGGGGTCGAACGACCAGCTGGCGGCGGCCTTCGTCAACTACGCCGACGCGCTGCACCTGGCGGGGCGCGGCGAGGAGGCGGCGGCGCTGGCGGCGCAGGGCGAACGGGAGATCGCCCCGGGGGACCGCTCGGCGCTCTGGGTGGCCTGCGCGCGCTCCGAGATCCTCTTCTTCCTCGGCCGCTGGGAGGAGGCCGAGGCGGTCCTGCCCACCCGCAACCGCGGCGACGGCTCGGCGACGCTGGCCAACCTGCTGCTGCGGCGCGCCTCGCTGCAGCTCGGCCGCGGCGATGCCGACGGGGCGCGCAAGACCGTCGAACACTCGCGCGCCTTCATCGCCGATTCGGTCGAACCCCAGTACATCGCCCCGGCCGGGGCGCTGATGGTGGAGCTGGAGCTGCGCGGCGGCAACGTCGCGGCGGCGCGGGAGGCGGCGGCGAAGGCGATCGACCAGATCGAGTACTGCTCCGACGACGCCGCGCGGATGGCGCTGATCTCGGCCGCGGCGACCGCGGTCGAGGCCGCCGCGGCGGACCGGGCGCGGGACCTCGGCGACGACGCCGAGCTGGCGGCCGCGCAGCTGCGCGCCGAGCTGATGGCGGCGCGGACCGAGGCGGCGGCGGAGGAGATCGGCCGGCGGCGGCTCGAGTGCGCCTACAGCCTGACCGCGGGGGCGCACCTGGCGCGGGCGCGCGACGACGGCGACGCGGCGGCGCGGGCCGCGGCGGCGGCGGGCGCCTGGGAGGAGCTCTCGCGGCCCTACCAGGCGGCGCAGATGCGGCTGCGGGAGGCCGAAGGGCACGCCGCCGCGGGCGCGCGCGAGGCGGCGGGCGCGGCGGCGGCGCGGGCGTTGGCGACGGCGGAGGAGCTCGGCTCGGAATGGCTGGCGGCCGAGGTGGCGGGGCTGATCGCCAGGGCGCGGCTGCCGCGGGGCGCGGCGGCCGGGGACGGCGCCGGTCACGACGAGGCCAACCCCTTCGACCTCACCCCGCGCGAGCGGCAGGTCCTCGCGGCGCTCGCCGAAGGCGCCACCAACCGCGAGATCGCCGCCTCCCTCTTCATCGCCGAGAAGACGGCGAGCGTCCACGTCTCGAGGATCCTCGCCAAGCTCGGCGTCCGCAGCCGCACCGAGGCCGCCGCCGTCGCCCACCGCCTCGCCCTCGTCGACCCCGCCCAGGGCGCCTGACGCCAACCAAGCCCAACCCCTGAGTTCGCAGAAATCACCGGATAGCGGTGAATAGTGCGAACGCATCTGCCGGGGCGGGGCTAGCTTGCGTCGGTGGCGCGGAGGAAGGCGAGGACGGCGAGGACGCGGCGGTGATCGTCGGCGGCGGCGGGGAGATCCAACTTGCCGAAGATGTTCGAGACGTGCTTCTCGACCGCGCCCGGGGTGATCACGAGCGCCTCGGCGATCGCGTTGTTGGTGCGGCCCTCGGCCATCAGCGCGAGCACCTCGCGCTCGCGCGGGGAGAGCGAGTCGAGCGGGCCCTCGTCGGCGGCGCGGCGCTCGCCGACCAGCTCGGCGACGACCTCGCGGTCGAGCGCCGTGCCCCCGTCCGCCACCCGGCGGACCGCGTCGAGGAAGCCGGGGATGTCGCCCACCCGCTCCTTCAGCAGGTAGCCGACGCCGCCCTCGCCTCCCGCCAGCAGCTCCGCCGTGTAGACCGGCTCGACGTACTGGGAGAGGATCAGGACGCCAAGGTCGGGATGGCGGCGCCGGGCCTCGACCGCGGCGCGGATCCCCTCGTCGGTGAAGCTCGGCGGCAGGCGCACGTCGACGATCGCCAGGTCGGGCTTGTGCCCGGCGACGACGCGCAGCAGGCCCTCGCCGTCCTCGGCCTGGGCGACCACCTCGACCTCGTGTTCGCGCAGCAGCGCGATCAGGCCTTCGCGCAGCAGCAGCTGGTCCTCGGCGATCACTACCCGCATGGCAACCTCACCTCGATCCGCGTTCCCTCACCGGCCGGCGAGGCTATCTCCAGGGCTCCGTCGAGCGCCGCGACCCGGCGCCGCAGGCCGGCGAGGCCGCTGCCCGCGGCGGGGTCCGCCCCGCCCGGTCCGTCGTCGGCGACGACCACGTCGAGCTCGTCGCGGTCGAGCCGGATCGTCACCGAGGCGTGCGCCTCCGGCGCGTGCTTCGCCACGTTGGTGAGCGACTCGGCGACCACGAAGTAGGCGGCGCTCTCGATCACCGGCGCCGGCCGCCGGCCGAGCTGCGCCTCGACCGTGACCGGGACCGGGGAGCGGCTGCCGAGCGCCTCGACCGCGGCGGCGAGGCCGCGGTCGGTGAGCACCGGCGGCGCGATCCCCCGGGCGAGGTCGCGCAGCTCGGCGTTCGCCGCCGTCGCCTCCTCCCGCGCCTGGCGCACCAGCGCGGCGATCTCGGGGCGGTCGGCGAGCCCCTCCTCGGCCCGCCCGAGCTGCATCGACAGCGCCACCAGGCGCGCCTGGGCGCCGTCGTGGAGGTCGCGCTCGATCCGCCGCAGCTCCGCCGCCTGCACGTCGAGGGCGCCGCGCCGGGTCTCGGTCAGCGTCTCCACCCGCTCGGTCAGCTCGCGCTCGCGGGCGGGCCGCAGGTCGGCGCCGCGGTTGCGCAGGTAGAGGAAGTAGGCCGAGAAGGCGATGCCGAAGCCGAGGATCACCCAGATCGGCCAGAAGTAGCCGGCGCCGCCGATCGCCCAGTTGAAGATCGCGTTGACCGAGAGGACGATCGAGAACGCGCCCAGGGTCTCCAGCGAGCGGCGCGGCCCGGGCGGCGCCAGGCGCGACCAGCGCCAGGCGACCACCAGGGCGAGCGCCAGCCAGACCGCCAGCCAGGTCCACAGGAACCAGGGGCTGCCGGCGCCGGTCAGCGCCCAGATGACGAAGCTGAGCAGGCCGAGGCCGCCGCCGACCTGGGCCGGGACCCGCGGCACCAGCCGCCACAGCGCCGCGGCCCAGGGCGGGGCCATCGCGAGGAGCCGCGTCAAGCGCGCGCCGCCTCCCCGTCCGCGGCCCCCGCCGTAGGGCGCGCCCGGCCCTCCCCGCCCCCCTCCGGCGCGTTCGC
>Ga0335075_10014856_pt1 | contig 11672 bp, 8 predicted proteins | sample Lox_Sample_24_FD_206723 | JGI IMG/M metagenome (GOLD analysis project Ga0335075, IMG submission 206723) | Soil microbial communities from Loxahatchee National Wildlife Refuge, Florida, United States - Lox_Sample_2.4 | ecosystem: Environmental > Terrestrial > Soil > Wetlands | place: USA: Florida...
TGCTGGTGCTGCTGGTGGTGGCGGCGCTGGCGCAGCAGATCGCGCCTTATCCCTTCGACCAGATGCATATCCGCGACCGCTTCTCGCCGCCCAGCCTGCACTACCTTGCGGGCACCGACGAATATGGTCGCGACGTGTTCAGCCGCGTGCTGATCGGCTCGCAACTGTCGCTGCTGCTGGGGGTCAGCGCGACCGTGATCAGCATGGGGATCGGCGTGCCGCTCGGGCTGCTGGCGGGATTCCGTCGCGGACTGCTCGACGAGTTGGTGATGCGCGGGCTCGACCTGATGATGGCATTCCCGCCGATCATGCTCGTGCTGCTGATCCTGGCGATCACGCCGCCCTCGATTATGAAGACGGCAGTGATCATTGGCGTGCTGTCGGTGCCGCCGATCGCCCGCGTGACGCGCAGCGTGACGCTCGATTTGATGAGCGGCGAGTTCATGGAGGCAGCGCACGCACGCGGTGAGCGCACCTGGTACATGCTGCTGCGCGAGCTGTTGCCGAATGTCTGGCCGGTGCTGATGGTTGAAGCCAGCCTGCGTGTCGTGTTCGCGGTGCTGCTGGGCGCGGTGCTGAGCTTCCTTGGCTTCGGCGTGCAGCCGCCGTCGGCGGACTGGGGGCTGATGATCAGCGACGGTCGCGAGTTCGTCGATGATGCGCCGTGGATTTCCATGGCGCCCGGCATAGCCATGGGGCTGACGGTGATCGGCATCAGCCTGCTGGGCGACGGGCTGCGGGAAGCGCTGGACCCGCGGCTGCGCGGGCGGCGCTGATGCCGCCGCTGCTCGAGCTGCGCGGTGTATCCGTGCGATATCGCATCGAATCGGGTTACACCACGGCAGCGCGTGGTATTTCGTTTGCGCTGCAACCAGGTGAGGCGCTTGGCCTTGTCGGCGAGTCCGGCTCCGGCAAGAGCAGCGTTGCCGGCGCCGTGCTGGATTGCCTGGGCCCGGCCACGCGGATCGAGGGCCAGATCCTGTTCGAGGGCCACGACCTGCTGGCGCTGCCGCATCCCCGGCGGCGAGCCGTGCTGGGGCGACGCATCGGCGCGGTGTTCCAGGACCCGTTCACCGCGCTGAACCCGGCGCTGCGTATCGGCGGGCAGATCGCCGAACCGATGATACATCATCTCGGCTTGCGCCCGGCGGATGCGCATCGCCGCGCGGAGGCGTTGCTGGTTGAGATGGGGATTGCACGCGCCGCCGACGTGGCGCGTGCCTTTCCTCACCAGCTCAGCGGCGGGATGAAGCAGCGGGCGCTGATTGCCGCGGCGCTCGCCTGCGAACCGCCGCTGCTTATCCTCGACGAACCGACCACGGCATTGGACGTAACGGTCGAGGCGCAGATCCTGCGGCTATTGGCCGAGTTGCGGCAGCGCAAGAGCATCAGCGTGCTGTTCGTCAGCCACAATCTGGGCGTGGTGCGGCGGCTGTGCGATTCGGTCGCGGTGATGTACGCGAGCCAGTTGGTGGAAATCGGGCCGGCGGAGCGCGTGCTGGACCGTCCGGCACATCCGTACAGCCTGGGGCTGCTCGCGTCCCGCCCACCGCTGGAAGCGGCACCGCGCGGCAGCCGCCTGCCCGCAATCCAAGGGCAGATGCCAACATCGCCGCAACCCGAATTGCGCTGTGTGTTCGCGCCGCGCTGTCCGTTCTGTGAACCGCACTGCGACGCAACGCCGCAGAGCATGATCGATGTGCCTGCGCTGTCCGGCGGTGCACATGCCGCGCGGTGCTGGAAGACGGGAACGCTCGGCCCCTGGCCGCGCCGGGCGATCAGTGCGCAGTCAGGCGCGGCATTCCGGCCGGGCGATGCGTTGGTGAACGTGACCGAGCTGCGGCGGGAGTTCACGACACGCTCCGGGCTGTCCGCCTGGCAGGTGTCGTTTGCCGGCGGCCTGCCGCGGCTGCGCCGTCAGGTGGGCCGCGTCGCGGCGGTGGATGGGGTGTCGCTGACGATCTCGCCGGGCGAAGTGCTGGGGCTGGTCGGCGAAAGCGGTTGCGGCAAATCCACGCTGGGTCGGATCATCCTGCAACTGATCAGGCAGGGCAGCGGCAGTGTCGAGTTCGACGGCAAGGACCTGGCGATGCTGGCCGGTTCCGACCGCTACGATTTCCGCCGGCGGGCGCAGATCGTGTTCCAGAATGTCGGCTCCTCGCTTAATCCGCGCTTGTCGGTGGGCGATGCGCTGGGCCGGCCGCTCACCTTGTTCGGGTTGGCCGATCGGCACACGCGCGCGGCACAGGTCGATGCGCTGCTCGAGATGGTGCGGTTGCCGGCATCATATCGTTCGCGCTTCCCACACGAGCTGAGCGGCGGCGAGCGCCAGCGCGTGGCGATCGCGCGCGCGCTGGCAAGCAAGCCACGGTTCCTGGTGTGCGACGAGCCGGTGTCCGCGCTCGACGTGTCGGTGCAGGCGACGATCATCAACCTGCTGGCCGACCTGCGCGACGAGTTCGGGCTGGCGTATCTTTTCATCTCGCACGATCTGGCCGTAGTCGCGCAGCTCTCCGACCGTGTGGCGGTGATGTATCATGGGCGGATTTGTGAAACGGGCCCGAGCGCCGAAGTGCTGGCGGCGCCGCGCCATCCCTATACGCGGACGCTGCTTGCCTCCGCCGTCGATGACCTGCCGGGACTGGGTGTTGCCGATACGCGGCCGGCAGCCGGTGAGTTCCTGGCCGTAAACATAAGAGGGGGATAGATGCGCAAGCCATTCCATCTTGCCTGGTTCACCAACTTCACGCCCGGCGATTGGACCGGCAGCTTCGCCGGGACCGGATCGCCATGGGACGGCAAGTTCTTCGTCGATATGGCGCTGGCGATGGAGCGCGCCTGCTTCGATTACATCATGCTGGAAGACACGCTGATGGTATCGGAGGCATATCGCGGCACTGCCGAGGCAACGCTGAAACATGCATTGCAAGTGCCGAAGCACGATCCGTTGCCGTTGGCGGCGATGATCGCGGCGGCGACGTCGCGGCTTGGCGTGGTGGCGACGATGTCCACCATGGCCTATCCGCCGTTCATGCTGGCGCGGTTGGCCTGCACGTTGGATCACATCTCCGGAGGGCGATTCGGCTGGAATATCGTCACCAGCGGCGAGGACACGGCAGCGCAGAATTTCGGCATGGACAAGCTGCCGCCACGAGAGATGCGCTATGCGATGGCGGACGAATATGTGGACCTGGTGTGCAAGCTGTTCGACTCGTGGGAGCCGGACGCGGTGGTGATGGACCGCGCGCGCGGCGTCTATGCCGATCACACCAAGGTCCATCCGATCCATTTCAAGGGCAAGTTCTTCTCCTGCCGAGGCCCGCTGAACACGGTGCGCGCGCCGCAGGGGCGCCCGGTCTTCGTGCAAGCGGGCGGCTCGCCGCGCGGGCGCAAGTTCGCGGCGATGCACGCGGATTCCATCATCGCCGTTGCCAACGGCATCGAGGGGATGAAGCAGTACCGCGACGAGGTGCGTGCGCATGCCGTGGCGGCCGGACGCGATCCGGATGACGTGAAGGTGTTGTTCCTGGTCTATCCGCTGTTGGCGGATACCGACGAGGAAGCGCATGCCAAGCATCAGCGCATGGTGAACTCACCGGCCTTTATCGAAGCGGCGCTGGCGGCGATCGGCACGGTGACTGACATCGACTTTTCGCAGTTCGACCTCGACAAGCCGCTGCCGCACCTGACGACCAATGGCGAGCAGGGCTCGCTTGACAAGTTTGCGCAGTGGGGCAGCGGCAAGACGCTGCGCCAGCTTGCGTCCGAGCGGTTCGACGCCGGTCTTTCGATGATCGGCTCGCCCGATTCGGTGGCGGAGAAGATGAGCGAGGCAATGGAGGAGATCGGCGGCGACGGTTACCTGATCAGCACGCCGTTCCAGCGCATCAGCCGCCGCTTCATCATCGAGATCTGCGAGGGCCTGGTGCCGGCACTGCAACGGCGTGGGCTGGTGCGCACGGAATATACTCGGACGATGCTCCGTGACACGCTGACGGAGTTCTGAGCCATGCCCACTCCATTTCATCTGGCGTGGTTCCTTCAGGGCTCCAGCATCCAAGCCTGGGGTGAGGACTGGACCGGCAATATCAGCGAAGAATGGATGGCGCCGGACATGTTCCTCGACCTGGCGCGGTCGTGCGAGCGCGCCTGCTTCGATTACCTCCTGCTGGAGGATTCGATTTACATCGGCGAGACGTGGCAGGCCTCGCGCGACATTTTCCTGCGCAACGGCATGTCGGTGCCGCGGCAGGAGCCGGGGATCGTCGCCGCGTTGATGGTGGCGGCGACACGGCGGCTGGGGATCGTGCCGACGCTCTCCACTTTCGCTTATGCGCCGTACCTGGTGGCGCGGATGGTCGGCACGCTGGATCAGGCGTCGTCGGGCCGGGCCGGGTGGAACATGGTGACCGGCAGCTCCGACCTGTCGGCCCGGAATTTCGGCCTGGACCGGCTGCCGGACCACGACCTGCGCTATGACATGGCGGAGGAGTTCATCGAAATCGTCACCCGGCTGTGGGACTCCTGGGAGCCCGGTGCGATCGTTGCCGATCGCAACAGCGGCGTGCTGATAGATCCGGCCAAGGTGCACACGATCGATTACGAGGGCCGCTACTATCGCAGCCGCGGTCCGCTGAACTCCGGTCCCTGCCCGCAGGGGCGTCCGGTGATTGCGCAGGCCGGCGGCTCGGACCGCGGGCGCCAGTTCGCCGCTACGTACGCGGACACGATCGTTGCCCACGTGAAGGGCGTGGACGCGATGAAGGCATATCGCGACGACGTGCACGTGCGCATGAAGGCCTGCGGCCGGTCACCGGAATCCTGCAAGGTGCTGTACCTCGTGGCGCCGGTGCTGGCCGATACGCCGGAGGCAGCACAGCGCCGCGCGGACGCGCGCAGGACCCAGGCCGAGCAGAATATCGACGTCCGCTTGGCACAGATGGGATGGAGCACCAACATCGATTTCTCCACCTTCGACCTCGACGCGCCGGTCGGCGAGCTGACAACGAACGGTCACCAGCAAAGCCTGGCGCAATTCCTGCGCAAGGCGGGGTCGCGCACGCTGAGCGAGGCGATTACCAACTATGCCAGCTCAGGCATGTCGGTTGATCTGGTCGGCACGCCCGAACAGGTGGCCGCACAGATGGCGGAGGTGATGGAAGAGGTCGGCGGTGACGGATTCCTGTTCGCGCTGCCGAATGTCAGCCGCCGCAGCGTCTGCGAGATCACCGACGGACTGGTACCGGCATTGCAGCAACGCGGCCTGGTGCGCCGCGCATATACCGGACAGCACCTGCGCGATCATCTGATGGAATTCTGACCAAAGAACCCCATCCCCTGCGGGAGGGGGCTGCGCAACAGCACCGACCTATTCATCCAACTCCGAATACCGACGAAAGATTCCGGCCTCGTTGAACGGAACCCACCGGTCGCTCTCCAAATATGCCTTCACCCGCGGCCGCCGAGCGACCGCCGCGTGCAAAGCGGCCACGCGCGGCAGCGCAGCGAGAACGCGGGCGGTTGCTTTCGGAAACGCGTAGGCCAACCCCTCGACAAGCTGGAACAGCGATAGATCGGCGTAGGTGATTGCATCGCCAACCAGATGGGCATCACCGGCCGGGTTTGCGGCGAGTATGCGCTCGAACCAGTCCAGGTATTTCGGAAGCCGCGTACGCCGAAACACATCAGCCCGATGGATGGCCGCCGGCTTCTGCTCATGAAAGTAGAGGTCCTCGTCGATCGGGTGATGCGAACAATAGGTCTCGGCGACGATATCAGTGATCGTCAGTTGGATCTGGTGCGTCCAGAACCGACCGGCCTCGTCAACCGGCGCCATGCCGATACGGCCACCTAGATACAGCAGAATTGCAGCGGTCTGCCCGATCAGGACATCGCCATCCTTCAGGAAGGGAGGCGCAAACGGAATATGCACGACGCCGGCGCCTTCCAGGAACGTCATCATCGCCGGTATGCCGCGCCCATCGCGTTCTGACCTGCGCGCCACGTCGATATAGTCAACCCCCGCTTCCTCGAGGGCGAGGCGCACAAACTCGCCTCGCCCCTGAATCTCGGGCCAGTAGTACAGTTCATAGGGCATTCACCTATCCTCCACACGCGGAGCACAGTCGAGACGATCGATTGCCTGCACCACTGGCTGCGCCAGCGTCAATAGAGTACCAATCGGATCCAGGCGGGCCATGAACGCGCCACCGGAGGAAAACCGACATGCGAGACAGGACCAGACGGGAACTGCTGTCAACGAGCACCAAGACCCTCATCAATATGGCAGGGCTCACGCTGCTTCCTGGCGCGCTGGTGACGACCTCGGCGGCAAGCGCGGCCTCGTCGCCGGAGACCATCCGATTCGCCTATCAGCCGGGGTTTGCGTATGGGCTTTATTACGTGGCCCAGGCCCGGGGTTGGTTCAAGGATGCGGGATTTATCCTCCACCCGATGGACATCTTCACGAATGGCCCGCTTGAGATGGATGCCGTCATCAATGGCGACTTCGATGCCGGGGTCCTTGGCTTCGTGCCGATACTCACGCGCGCCGCGGCGGGTCAGCCGGTGCGGATTATCGACGTAGTGGATAACAGCGGCCGCACCTATGCGGTGGTCGGGAAGGCGGACATAAACGGGATTCCGGGCCTCAAGGGACGGATTGTCGGAGTCAACCGGGGCTCCAACTACGATTACTTCCTGCTGCAGGCGCTCGGGAAATATGGCCTCTCGGAGGGCGACCTCAAGATCATCAACTTCGCCGATCCGGCAAAGGCGCAGAGCGCTTTTCTGGCCGGTCAGATAGACGCCGTGGTTCCAATCACAACCAATCGGGATGCAATTCTGCAACACCGGCCAGGCACCAAGATCGTATTCAGCGCGGCGCAATTCACTGATGAACCGAATCCAAGCCGCTCACCTTTCGCGATCTACGATCTTTTCGCCACAACCGTGAGTGCGCTTCATAAGCATCGAAACGGGTTCATCAAACTGATGACTGTCTTCCACACCAAAGTGCGGGACTACGTCACGTCGCCCGGCACCCAGAGCGCGGCGGTGGACGATCTGTATAATTGGCAAAAGAATGTGGTCAAGGCCGAAGTAACGAAAGCCCAGATCCTTGCCAATATCAGGCTGTTCGATTTCTACACGAAGCAGGAAGCCCAGCAGATCATCACCGGCGGGGAGCTGACGTCCTTTCTTGAGGGGATCTCAAAATACCTGGTTGCAAACAAGCTTTTGGACAAGGTGCCCGATCTTGCCTCGATCATAGACACCGGTCCGGCAAAGGCTATGGGGTAGCCGCAACAAATGCCGCGGGTCGTTAAAGCACAGGCTTATCAGCCGGCTGGGAACGCGCAAAACTTACCTGGGCCGTCGTCCCGCTCGCTTGAAGCCCTGGCACTGCAGCAGGCCCGCCGGTCGGCCTTGCAGCGGCGTCGCCAGCAGATGTCGCTCGGCCTTCTGTCCGTCCTGATCGTCATTACAGCGTACACCGTCCTGACCCAACTGCCGAAAAGCAACCCGGCTTTGCTGCCGCCGCCGCCGACCATCGTCAACGCTTTTATCAAAGGGATACAAGACGGGACTCTGCTCAGCGCCACGGTGGCAAGTTTGGGAAGAGTGGCGATCGGCTACATGGCGGGCTGCACAATCGCGATCGTCATCGGCAGCCTGCGCGGGTGGTTTACGACGATCGGCTATCTTCTCGATCCGATCATAGACGCCCTGCGCCCGGTCCCGGCGCTGGCGTACATACCGCTCGTCATCCTGTGGTTCGGCATCGGTGAGACGGCCCGCGTGCTGGTCATCGGCCTCGCCTCGTTTCTGTCCTGCGTCGTCAGCGTGACCGCCGGCATGAAAGAGGTTCCCACGGTTTACGTGGAGGCGGCGCGGACCTTGGGCGCGACCGAGCGGCGTGTCTTCCTGACGGTCGCCGTGCCTTCGTCGCTGCCATACATCTTTGCCGGCCTGCGCGTGGCGATCGGGGCAGCGTGGGGAACACTCGTCGCCGCCGAACTGATCGCCGCCCAGAATGGGCTGGGTTATTTGTTGCAGGCCGGCCAGGAGTTCTTTCACAGCGAGACCGTCATCGTCGCCCTCTTTGTTATCGGTGTGATCGGCTACCTGATGGACGCCGCACTGAAGGCGCTGCAAACCTGGGCGCTGCGTTGGTCGCCAAGGAGCGGCTGAAAGCTCAATGAGTGAGCCCACAGCCGTCCCCGCACTCTCGGCAAAGCAGATCTGGCACTATTTTGCGCCGGTGCACGCTCGCCGCCCGTTCCTTGCGCTCGAAAATATCAACCTCGACGTTGCGCGCGGCTCGTTCGTGTCGCTGGTCGGACCTTCCGGCTGTGGCAAATCGACGCTTCTCCGGGTGTTCGCCGGACTGGTCAGACCGACGAGCGGCCGAGTCGAGCTGGGCGGCCAGCCGATCGACGGACCGGATGAGCGCAAGGGCATGGTCTTTCAGGAAGACGCGGTATTTCCCTGGCTCAGCATCGTGAAGAACGTGGAGTACGGTCCGCGGGCACGCGGCGTTGCCAGAGCGGAACGACGGAAGCTGGCACAGCAGTGGATCGACATGGTCGGTCTGGCGGGCTTCGAAAACGCCTATCCGCGCGAGCTGTCCGGCGGCATGCGCAAACGGGTCGATCTTGCCCGCGTCTATGCGAGCGATCCCGAAATCCTCCTGATGGACGAGCCGTTTGGCGCGCTGGACGCACTGACCAGGCTGAAGCTGCAGCAGGAGCTGCTGCTGCTGTGGGAACGCACCCGCAAGACCGTCGTGTTCGTCACACACGATCTGGAGGAAGCCGGCTACCTGTCCGATACCGTTGTGGTCATGGCGGCCCGGCCCGGCCGGATAGCCTCCATCCATCACGTGGACATTCCCCGCCCGCGGTCGTTCGACATCAGGATGACGCCACAGTTCACGGCCCTCACCCGTCACTTATGGAATGAGATCGAGAGCCTGGACGAGGGCTGATCAGCTCACCAGGGCGGGAACCAGCGCGCTTGCCAATTCGGCCCCATCCAGATCGGCCTCGGTCAGCAGCCGCCATGCACCGCCAACGAGCACCTCGCTCGGCCGGAAGCGCGCCTTATAGGCCATCTTGCGGCTCTCCGGCACCCAATAGCCGAGATACACATACGGCAGGTCCAACGACCGCGCCCGCTCCACCAGCCACAGGATCGTATAAGTGCCGAGCGAGCGCCGGTCGTACCCCGGAGCGAAAAAGCTGTACACCGCCGACAACCCGTCGCCGAGCCGGTCGGTCAGGCACGCACCCACCAGCCGGTCATCCGGTTCGCGGAACTCGACGATAAAGGTCTCGACCGGCGTGTCCTCTACCATGGCCCGATAGTCGTAGTAGCTCATCGTCGCCATGTCGCCGTCCGGGTGGCGCATCTGCTGGTAGCGCTGGAAAAGCTGGAACTGCTCCGCGGTCGCGCGCGCCGGAACCTCGAAGCCCTCGACTGCGGCATTGGCACGCGCGATGCGGCGCAGCGTGCGATCCGGCTCGAACTGCGCCGCCGGGATGCGGATCGGCACGCAGGCCTGGCAGGCGGGACAGACCGGCGCGTAGGCGATGTTGTGGCTGCGCCGGAACCCCGCACGTGACAGCCGGTCGTGCAGCGATTCGGCATCCGGGCCGGCGATCTCGGTCACCACCTTCCGCTCGGTCCGCCCGGCCAGATAGGGGCACGGCAACGGGGCAGTGGTGTAGAAGAATTGCGGCCGGCGCGGTGGCTTATACGTCATGTCCGAGCGATCCGCGCGCATGTTCCCGGACCGGCGGCGTCCGGTCAATGGCCTCGACGAAGCTCATTGCGTCAGCCGGATGCTGGCAGTCACCTTCGCCGCCGCCGGCCCCAGCGTCAGCGTCGTGCCGTCGCGCCAGTCCGTCAGCAGGTCCCGGCTGGTGCGGCTGAACAGGTTGCCGGACTGGCCCGGCGCCAGCATGAACAGGCTGCGGTCGAGGTCGGCAAGGTCGTACACGCCCCGGAACTCCGGGCCATGCACCGCTGTAAAGTCGTTCAGCCTGCTGCCCTCGACATTGATCGTCGTGTCGCCGCCGGGGACCTGGATGCGCAACGTGCCGAAGCCGTGCAGCCAGCGGATCGCGCGCAGGATCGGGTGCGCGAACTCAGCCTGATGCGCCGCGCCCCACCGCCAGGCCGCCGGATCGGGGCCGAACCGCTGCGACAGGTCCGCCACCGCCTTCTTCAAAGCATCCTGCAGCATCCCCGCACAGTCGCCGCCGCACCAATGGGCCCCGCCGGGCAGCAGGGCAGTAGGCACGAACTCGGCCGGCGGCGCCACCGCGGCCATATCACCCGCGGGCACGTCCGCCCGCCCGAGAATGGCTTCGTAGAAGCGGTCGATCCAGGCGGTAAAGATCAGCGGCTGCGGCTTGTCCATCGCCATCGTGCCGTCCCAGCCGTTCATCAGCGCGAAGGCTTTGCCGGCAAGCCCGTCCGGCGGCGTGATGGAGAGCAGCGCCGGCAATGCCTGCACGGCGAACAGGCTCTTCACGTCCATCTGCATGTGGGCGAAGTCGGCCGCGTCGTGGCGGTTGGACGCGTCCAGCAGCTCGCGGATTCGCCGGGCCCGCCAGTCGGCGAACCAGTCGCGGCCGAGGAAGACGGGGAAATCCGGCGGCGCGACGCGCTCGTTCGCGTTCACCAGCCGCCCGCTCGCCGGGGCGACGTAGTGCGGAAGCTGATCGCCGGAGGCCCACCCGGTCCAGTCGAACTGGCCGGTGGCGCCCGGCACCGGCATCGATCCGTCGCCGGCACGACGGATCGGCACCCGGCCGGTGACATAAAGCGCGATCGTGTGCTGGTCGGCCGCCATAAGATTCTGTACCGGCGACGAGATCAGCGCCGCAGCCTTCCCGACATCGGCCACTGTCTTCGCCCGGTTCAGCGCGAACAACCCGGTCGCCGACGTGTCGTCCGGCGCCAGGTTGGCCATCTCGACGGCGAGGATCGGCCCCTTCGGGTCGAACAGGTCGCTGATGACCGGCCCGTGCCGTGTCTCCCGCACAGTCAGCACCACGTCGGGTCCGCCGCGCACACGGATCCGTTCCTCGCGCACGGTGAACGGCCGGGGACCATCGGGCGTCTGGTATTCGTCGGGACCCACCGGCGTCTCGATGAAGATGTCCTGCACGTCGGCACCGGTGGTGGTGAAGGTCCAGGCGACGTGGCGGTTGTGCCCAAGGATCACCCCCGGCACCCCGGGCGCGGTGGCGCCGGCCAGCGTCTCGTTCGGCGTGTCGATGCGCGCCAGGTACCAAAGACTGGGGAACCCGTACCCCAGATGCGGATCCCCGGCGAGCAGCGGGGCGCCGTTGGCGCTGTGGCTGCCATCGACAGCCCAGGCGTTCGACGCGTTGTCGGGCTCGGTGAACGGCGCCGGGAAGGCGGGCAGGGCAGCGCCGAGCTGCTCGTCCTCGGCCTCGGCATAGCGAGTCTTGGCCTCCAGCATGGCGGCCGGCTGGCCGGCCTCGTGCTGAGGTGGCCAAAGCGCCTCGATCGCGTCGTGCGGCAGGTGAGAGGACAGCCGCCAGCGGGCCAGCTCCTGGCGCCAGTTCATCGACAGCCACAGTCCCATCGTCTTGCCCCACAGCAGGCAATCGACCGGTGTCCACGGCTCGGGGGCG
>Ga0335075_10014859_pt1 | contig 11672 bp, 12 predicted proteins | sample Lox_Sample_24_FD_206723 | JGI IMG/M metagenome (GOLD analysis project Ga0335075, IMG submission 206723) | Soil microbial communities from Loxahatchee National Wildlife Refuge, Florida, United States - Lox_Sample_2.4 | ecosystem: Environmental > Terrestrial > Soil > Wetlands | place: USA...
GTGGTGAACCTGCGCGGCCGGCTCGCGCTGCCCGCCTTCGGCGACGCGCACGTGCACCCGGTGCAGGGCGGACTTGAGTCGCTGCGCTGCAACCTGGTCGGCCTGCGCGGCAAAGACGCGTACCTGGCGAAGATCGCTGCCTACAGCGCCAGCCTCCCGCCGAGCGGGTGGGTCCTCGGCGGCGGCTGGTCCATGTCCGCGTTCCCCGGCGGCACGCCCACCGCGGCCGACCTGGACGCGGTGACCGGCGGGCGGCCGGCCTTCCTGCCGAACCGGGACCACCACACCGCCTGGGTGAATACCGCCGCGCTGCGGATCGCCGAGGTCACCGAGCGGACCGGGGATCCGGCCGACGGGCGGATCGAGCGGGACCATCGCGGATCTCCGGCCGGCGCGCTGCATGACGGTGCGATGCGCCTGGTCGCCGACTTCGTCCCGCCGCCCAGCCAGGCCGAGCTCACCACCGCGCTGCTCGCCGCCCAGCGGCACCTGCACTCCCTCGGCATTACCGCGATCCAGGACGCGTGCGTCGGCGACGCCGGCGAGATCGGCGTCCCCGACACGTTCGAAACCTACCGGCGGGCAGCGGCCGACCGGCTGCTGACCTGCCGGGTGACCGGCGCGCTGTGGTGGGACCGGTTCCGCGGCATGCGTCAGCTCGACACCCTGCAGACCCGCCGGGAGGCGGCCGACGGCGGCGGGTACTTCCGCGCCACTTCGGTCAAGCTGATGCTGGACGGCGTGTGCGAGACGTTCACGGCGGCGATGGGCACCCCGTACCTCGACGGCCACGGCCACCAGACCGGCCACGCCGGGAACCTGTTCCTCGACCCCGAGGAACTCGCCGAGGCCACCGGCACCCTCGCCGACCTCGGCTTCCAGATGCACTTCCACGCGATCGGGGACCGCGCCGTCAGCGCCGCCCTCGACGCGCTGGCCGCGATCCCGGACGCGCAGCGAGCGGGCGGCAGGCATCACATCGCGCACCTTCAGTTCGTCTCCCCGCCGGACCTCACGCGGTTCGGGCAGCTCGGGGTGGTCGCCAACTTCCAGCCGCTGTGGGCCTGCCCGGACGAGCAGAACGAGCAGCTCACGGTGCCGTTCGTCGGACCCGAGCGGGCCGCCTGGCAATACCGGATCGGCGCGGTCGCCCGGCGGGGCGCCCGCGTCGCGTTCGGCAGCGACTGGCCGGTGTCGAGCGCGGACCCGCTGCAGGAACTGCACGTGGCGGTCAACCGGATGCTCTCGACCCGGCTCGGAGAGCCCGGCTCGCCGGAGACGACCGTGCCGCTGCTGCCCGCCGAGGCGATCACGGTGGACGCCGCCGTTGACGCGTTCACCCGCGGTGTCGCGTACGTCAACCACGAGGAGGACGTGGCGGGCACCCTCGAGCCGGGCAAGGTCGCCGATGTCGCCGTGCTCGACCAGGACATCTACGCCATCCGGGCGAACGAGATCGGCAGCGCATCGGTAGCGCTGACGATCGCCAGCGGGCAGGTCGTGCACGGGGACGAGTAACTCCGCAGCGATGGCCGGAGCCACGGGACCGTTCAGGCTGAACGGGACAGGACCGGATGGCGACCCGCGGTTTAACTCACTTCCCCCGCCAGTGACCTACCTCTCTTCGTGTGTTCTATTAGTAAGCGTGTACACCGTGCTGCCATCGCCGGGGTCGCAGGACCCAGAGGACCTCGCCCTGCTCGCGGGACTGAAAGTAATCGACGACGAAGACGACGATCCGGTCCTGCTCTGGCCGGACGGGACGCCCGTGGACACCTGGCGCGAGGATTACCCCTACGACGAGAAGATGCACCGCGACTACTACGACCACACCAAGCGGATGCTCCAGATCGAGCTCGTCAAGCTTCAGAACTGGGTGAAGACCACCGGGCAGCGGATCGTCATCATCTTCGAGGGACGCGACGCGGCCGGCAAGGGCGGCACGATCAAGCGGTTCACCGAGCACCTGAACCCGCGCGGTGCGACGGTCGTGGCACTGGAGAAGCCCACCGAGCGGGAGCGCACCCAGTGGTACTTCCAGCGGTACGTGACCCACCTGCCGGGCGCCGGAGAGATCGTGATGTTCGACCGGTCCTGGTACAACCGGGCGGGGGTCGAGCGGGTGATGGGCTTCTGCACGCCCGAGGAGTACCTGGAGTTCATGCGGGAGGCGCCCGAGTTCGAGCGGATGCTGGTGCACTCCGGGCTGCAGATGACGAAGTTCTGGTTCTCGGTGTCGCGGCTCGAGCAGCGGACGCGGTTCGTGATCCGGCAGGTAGACCCGGTGCGGCAGTGGAAGCTGTCCCCGATGGACATCGAGTCACTAGACAAATGGGAGGATTACACCAAGGCTAAGGAAGCGATGTTCTTCTATACGGACACCGCCGACGCGCCCTGGACGGTCGTGAAGTCCAACGACAAGAAGCGCGCACGGCTCGAGGCCATGCGGCACATCCTCGAGCAGTTCGACTATGACGGCAAAGATGAGGAGATCGTCGGCAAGCCGGACAGGAAGGTCATCGGACCGCCCGCCGACCTGTCGGAGAAGGAATCCATCGAGTCGTTCACGAGGCTGTAATCACGGAGGTTGCTTTGACGGGTTCGACCGAGACCGTTACCGAGATCACGACCGAGGAAGAACTGCGCGAGGCGATCGGCGGGTACCCGGAGTACCGGTCCGCGACCAAGGTGCGGCCGGCCCTGCACCCGCTCCAGATCGAGTGGCTGCAGCGGTCGCCGTTCTGCGTGGTGGCAACGTCGGACGCGGACGGGAACTGCGACGCCTCGCCCAAGGGCGACCCGGCCGGGCAGCTCATCCACGTGCTGGACCCGCAGACGATCGTGATCGCGGAACGGCCGGGGAACAGGCGCGGCGACGGGTACCTCAACATCCTCGCCAATCCGCACGTCGGGGTGCTGGCGCTCATCCCGGGCCGGACCGACACGCTGCGGATCAACGGCCGGGCCCGCATCGTCCGGGACGCGCCGTGGTTCTCCGAGCTTGAGGTCAAGGGTAGGCGGCCGGTGCTGGCGCTGCTGATCTCGATCGACCAGGTGTTTTCGCACTGCCCGAAGGCGTTCATGCGGTCGGGGCTGTGGAATCCGCCGTCTTGGCCGTCGATCGAGGACATGCCGTCGGTGGCGGCGCTGTGCGTCGCGGTGCAGAGCCCGCCGGAGACACTCGAGGAGCTCGAAGCGCACTACGCGCTGGAAAACTACTCGAAGAAGCTCTACTAAGCGCGCCCTCGGTAGCCGCTAGCCGCCCAGAGCTCCGGGATGGTGACGCCGAGGCCTAGCAAGAGGCTGCGGAGCAGCGGGACCGAGATGCCGATCACGTTGTTGTGGTCGCCGTCGATCGAGTCGACAAACCAGCCGCCGAGGCCCTCGATGGTGAACGCGCCGGCCATGGCGAGCGGTTCGCCGGTGCTGACATAAGCGGAAATTTCGGCATCCGTGGGGGTGCCGAAGCGGATCGTCGTGCCCGCCACCGCCTCCGCCCGGCGGCCGGTCGCGACGTCGATCACGCAGTGGCCGGTGTAGAGGGTGCCGGACCGGCCGGACATCTCGTGCCAGCCGGCGATCGCGTCTTCCGCCGAAGCCGGCTTGCCGTAGCCGCGTCCCGCCAGGTCGAGCATCGAGTCGCAGCCGATGACGATGCCTGTGTCCATCGTCTTGGCGACCGCCGACGCCTTGGCGGACGCGAGTACCTGGGTGAGCTCGGCGGTGGATGGCGCGGAGAACGCGTCCTCGTCCACGCCGCTGACGATGACCTCGGGGTCGAGCCCGGCCCCGCGGAGCACGGCAAGCCGGGCGGGAGAGGCTGAGGCGAGTACGACACGCACGGCTCAGAACCTTATGCGATTGACGCCTCGGCGTAGCATCGGTGCCATGCGTTTCGGCCTTGTCGGTACCGGTTACTGGGCGAGCATTACGCACGCGCCAGCGCTCGCCGCCACTCCCGGTATCACCTTCGACGCCGTCTGGGGCCGTGACCCGGTTGCCGCCGCGACCCTCGCCGCCGGGCACCGGACGACAGCGTACGCCGACTTCGACGCGTTCCTCGATGCCGTTGACGCGGTCGCGTTCGCGGTCCCGCCGCACGTTCAGGCGCCGCTCGCGATCCGTGCCGCGCAGGCCGGCAAGCACCTGCTGCTCGAGAAGCCGATCGCGCTGACCATGGACGACGCCGACAAGCTGGTCGCCGCCGCCGACGAGGCGAGAGTAGCCTCGGTCGTCTTCTTCACCTGGCGGTTCAATACCGAGATCCGTGCCTGGCTCACCGACGAGCAGGCACGGGGCGGCTGGTCGGGCCACGGCTGGTCCGGCGGTGCCGGGATCTGGCTGGGCACGTCGGTTGTCGAGGGCAACCCGTTCAACACGCCGTGGCGGCAGGAGAAGGGCGGGCTGTGGGATCTCGGCCCGCATCTCGTCGGCATGCTGTGGGCCTGCCTCGGCCCGGTGGTGGCGGTGACCGCCGTGGCAGGCAAGGCGGACGTCACGCACCTGGTGCTGCGGCATTCAAGTGGTGTCACGTCGACCGCGACCATGACGATCAGTGCCCCGGAGGCGGCCGCGGGGACCACGGTATTCGTCTGGGGGGAGGCCGGGCGATCGATTATGCCCGCCACCGCCGTCAACCCGGTGACCGCGCTGAGCGTCGCCGCCACGGAACTCGCCGTCGGCGCGACCGCGGGACGGCTCAGCCACCCGGTCGACGTCCGTTTCGGCCGCGACATCGTCAAGGTGCTCACCGACGCGGAAGCCCAGCTTCGACCGAACTGAACAGCAAGTTCCTGTAACGGACAGGGCGGGCACTGTACCTACCCGATCGTGTCGGCCTAGGCTTGATTTCTATGAGCAGCCCCGCCGTGCCCGACCCACAGCATCTGCGCGCCTCGGACGCCGACCGCGAGCGCGTGGCCGAGATGCTGCGCGAGGCGGCCGGGGACGGCCGGCTCACCATGGACGAGCTCGATGAGCGACTGGACGCCGTGTACGCGGCGAAGACCTACGCCGAGCTCACGCCGATCACCCACGACCTGCCGGCCAGCGGCCAGCCGGTGCCGGCCGCGCCGTCGGCGGGTGAGGTGCGGCGGTACGGCGGAGAGCCGACCTCACATGGCGCGTTCGCCATCCTCGGCGGGTTCACCCGTAGGGGCGATTGGGTGGTGCCGAAGGACTACAACGTCTTCTGCTTCATGGGCGGCGGCGAGATCGACCTGCGCGAGGCCCGGTTCGCCGAGCGCGAGGTGAACATCCACATCGTCGCGATCATGGGCGGCTGCGAGGTCACCGTGCCTGAGGACGCCACGGTCCGGGTCACCGGCATTGGCATCATGGGGGCGTTCGACCACGCGACGCCCGGCGCCGACAATCCCAATGGCCCGGTGATCACCATTAGCGGCCTGGCCCTGATGGGCGGCGTCGACGTGAAGCGCAAGCCGCTTAAGGCGGCCAGGCGGGCAAAGCTCCAGGCCAAGCGCGAGCAGTTGCAGGGCAAGCTCCGCGACGAACTGGAATAACCCGCGTTTTCGACGGTTTCCGCGGTTTTCCGGCCATCGGTTCATTCACACGAAACAGGGCAACCACTAACATAACGGCGAGGATCGGCTGACCAGCCAGGAGGCGTCGTTGTCCGGGCTCCGGGGTAACCGTTCGTGGAACCTGCTGCTGACCGGCGGGACGATTTCCGCGATCGGCGACTACGTCTTCGACACCACGATGGTGCTGTGGATCGGGACGGTCATCGCTAAGGGGCAGGCCTGGGCGCCCATCGCCGTGAGCGGCGTGCTGATCGCCGCGGCGGTCCCCGCCATCCTGATCGGGCCGCTTTCCGGGGTGTTCGTCGACCGGTGGAACCGGCGGCGGATCATGCTGGTCAGCGAGGTTTGCCGCGCGGTGCTGTGCCTCCTGCTGCTTCCGCTCGCCTGGCCGTCGGTGGCCGGCCACGTTGGCCGGCCGGCCGAGATCGCGCTCATCTACGTGGTGATCTTCGGTTTGAACGCCTTCGGCCAGTTCGCCAACCCCGCCCGGTTCACCCTGCTGTATTCCGTCGTGGACCCGGCGGACCACGCGCAGGCGAGCGGACTCACCATGGCGTCCCAGGCGCTGGCGGGGATCATCGGGCCCCCGATCGCCGCCCCGCTGCTGTTCGTCTTCGGCGTGCAGTGGGCGCTGGTGATCGACGCGGTGTCCTACGTGGTGTCGTTCGCCGCGATCATCCTCATCGCGTTCCCCGCGGGAACGGTATCGCCCACCGCCGGACAGCAGCACGCCAGCTTCCTCAGCGAGTTCCGCGCGGGCATCCGGTTCTTCGCGGCGAGCAACCTCCTCATCGCGATGGCCATCGGCGCGGTGATCGCGACGCTCGGCACCGGCGTGATCAACTCGCTCAACGTCTTCTTCGTCACCGACAACCTGCACGTGGCCGCGAAGTGGTACGGCACACTCGGACTGGCCGACGGGATCGGCGCGATCCTCGGCGCGCTGGCGACCGGAATCGTCGTCGCGAAGATCGCGCCGAAGCAGGTCTTCTGGGGCGCCCTGGTCGTCGCCGGCGTCCTGGTGGTGGTCTACTCGCGGATGTCGGTACTCATCGCGGCCATCGTCGTGCTCGTCCTGATCGGCATGGTCGTCGGCACGCTGAACGGCGCGATCCAGCCCCTGATCCTCGGCACCGTCCCGCAAGAGATGCTCGGCCGGGTCGTCGCCGTCTTCTCTCCGCTGCAGCAGATCGCCACCGTCACCTCGACCGCCGTCGCCGGCGTGCTGGCGAGTACCGCCCTCCGCAACCTGCACGCGCACTTCGCGGGCATGACCTTCGGCCCCTACGACACCCTGTTCACCTTCGCAGGCCTGCTCTTCATCGCCGGCGGCCTCGCCTCGATCCCGCTCTTGCGGTCCGCGGACTCCCCAGCTCCCTCACCGGCCCCGGACGCCCCACCCGCCGCTGCCGCCGCGGTTACAGAGGAGCCCGGCTGACGCGTTTTCGAGATGGTGGATCGTTACCCACATTCCCGTGTAGGCAGCGATCCACTATGTCCGCAGAGACCTGCCGACGGGACCGACAGAGCATCCGGGGCGGCGGCACGAACGCGGGTTGCCAAGCCAGCCACTGTTCCGCAGGGTCGCGGCGACCAGGGCGGCGGAGACGCAGACGCGCTCGGTGACTCCCACCGGGCCGAACCGGAGGGTCTTCGCGTCGTCCACCGCGAGGTTGAGGTTGTCGCGGTCCCTGTCTCGCTGAACCTGGTCATCGCGGTGGTAGGCCGGACCGTCGATCTCCACCGCGACGCGGTACTCGGCGTACCAGTTATCCCTGAAGTGGGTCTTGCCGCCGATCTCGCGGCGCGCCTGGCGCTGTGCGGCGGGCAACCCATGTGCCCGCTCAACATCCCGGACGTAACGTCGCTCGAGGGCGGAGTTCACCCCGTCCTTCGACTCCTGCACAGATTCGGTTAGCCAGGCTCGCCACCGTATCCGGCGCCGGGCGGCGAGAGCTGCTCGAAGCATGCTCACCGTCACGAGATCCCTGGAGACAGCGCGAGCAATCCACCCATATGCCTGGTCAAACGTCGTCGACACGGAGGCCAAGTCCAAGACTGTGTCCTGGATACGCGTCCGCGGCAACTTCGCGGTGCCAGGAAACTCGGGTCGGCTCTGGTCGGACCTGTGGACGACGATTCCCCGTTGTTGCCTGTGTTGTGCCGGACGGCGGTGCATCGGGACGGTGATGTGGATGGCACGAGATGGCTTATCGGCCAGTTCCTGCACCTCGGCCGCCGTTTCATGGCTCAGCAACGCTCCCTCTCCGGCCCAGCGCAGCGCCGCCCACAGCCGCGCCTCGCGCGGCAGCGGGCCACTGAATGTCACGTACACGCCCGGGTAGACGCGCTGCCACTTGCCGGCGTTGACCCGGTAGTCGATCTGGCGCTCGGACAGACCCGCTCGCAGGGCCTGCTCCCGGTCAGCGACCCGGCATTGGGCACTGAGCAGCATCATCCAGATGGGCTGGAATGCCGGGTCGACGCCCGCCATTAAGTAGTCATTCATACACATATAGCGACGTATAGGATGGCGCGCCGGTTCACGGTTCGTTAGCGGTCAGCGCGGGGCGTAGTCGGGGTGCCGGAAGGGCCACGCTTCGGACAGCCACTGGGTTACCGCGTCGTGCAGGGGCTTGTCTAGGTCGGCGCGGTCGGCGCGAACCCAGGAGCGGACGTCGGCGTCATGGCCGTCCCTGCCTGACCGGCCGATGTAGACGCAGCCGATCACCTCAGCGGTTACCGGGTCGAGGACGGTGTAGGCGAAGCGGGTGCGGTCGTCGAATTCTCTCGCATGAATGGCCAGGTCAGCGGCGTTGTCCGCGAGGGACATGTCGCCGTCGACCCAGGTTCGCCTGCCCGAGAAGCCCGGAGTGGCCCTGATGTGGTCCTTGCTTGAGGTCCAGGCGGCGTAGTCGGACTCATTGTGCCTGGGCTCGAGGGGTTCAAGAACGAAGAACTCCGTCCGGAGTTCGAGGGGGACAGCGAAGTCCGCGGGAACCAACGGCTCGTTCATCTCGGTCACCTGATCATCTCCGGGCCTTGTGGCTCGTGGCTTGCGGCTTGTGGCTTGCGGGCGCGGATGGCCAGGTTGTGGGGCACCGCACGGTCGCCGGCCTCGACGACATGCTCGATGAACAGCCCGGCGGCGATGAAGGCGTTCAGCACGTCGGCCAAGGTGTGCTGGCGCATTCCGACGCGGGGACGGATGTAAGGCCCCCACCAGGAAGCGGGCTCGTGCCAGCCCCGCGTGCGGTACGTGGGATGCGCGCGGACACCGCCGTCTTCCAGCCATTCGATGTGCGGGCCGTTGAAACAGGGATGCGCACCGTAGAAAAGAAACACCCCGTCGGGGGTGAGCACGCGCGACGCCTCGGCCACGACGGCCGGGAAGTCATCGACGTCCGTGGAGATCCATAGCGCGGCGACCGTGCGGAAGGTGCCGCCGCCAAACGGCAGGGCGGCAGCGTCCGCCTGGACGATCCGGTTCGAGCGGTCGCTGGCGATGCGCAGCTGATCCGCCGACCGGTCAAGGCCGATCACTGTCCGGCCGGTGGCGGCGAGCGCCTCGAGGAGCAACCCGGTCCCGCAGCCGAGATCAAGACACGGCCCCTCTCCGGGACCGAGCAGGTCGGCTATCACGCGCCCGTTCGCCTCGGCACCCGTGGCGCGCCACTCGTCGTACCAGCTGGCGTGCCCGTCGTAACGTGCGCTCGGCATGACGGCCTCCGTCGCGGATCGAGACGCTTATGTACCATTCGGCAATGGACACCGAGACGCTCCCCAGCCTGCCACCTTTTCATCTCGCGATCCCTGTGCATGACATCGAGGTCGCCAGGCACTTCTACGGCGAGGTGCTCGGTCTCGAACGCGGCCGGTCCGACGAGCGCTGGACCGACTGGAACATGGGCGGGCACCAGGTTGTCACGCACCAGGTGGACAGCCACAGCCCTGCCGACCACCCGACCGCGGCAGGCGGCGTCGCGGGGACGAACCCAGTCGACGGACACGAGGTGCCAGTGCCGCACTTCGGGCTGGTGCTGAGCGTGCAGCGGTTCAAGGAGTTCGCCGCCCGGCTGAGGGCGGCCGGCGTCTCGTTTGTCATCGAGCCGTATGTCCGGTTCCAGGGCGAGCCCGGCGAGCAGTGGACGATGTTCTTCCTCGACCCGTCGGGTAACGCCATGGAGTTCAAGGCCTTCGCCGACCTGAACCAGCTCTTCGCGGTCTGAACCGCCGAGACCGCCGAGACCGCGAAGACCCGCGGAGAACGCCTACCGCCAGCCGAGAGCCGGGGCGACGTGGGTCAGGATCGACTCGATCACGTGCGCGTTGTACTCGACGCCTAGCTGGTTGGGGACGGTCAGCAGCAGGGTGTCCGCGGCGGCGATGGCCTCGTCCTCCTTGAGCTGCTCGATGAGCTTGTCCGGCTCAGCGGCGTAGGTGCGACCGAAGATCGCCCGGCTGTCGGAGTCGATGAAGCCAATCTGGTCTTCGTCGCTGTTGCGGGCGCCGAAGTACATCCAGTCCTGCTTGTCAACCAGGGCGAAGATCGAACGGCTGACCGAGACGCGCGGCTCGCGGGTGTGACCCGCTTCCTTCCAGGCCTCGCGGAAGGCGGCGATCTGCTCCGCCTGCTGCACATGGAACGGCTGATCCGACTCGTGCGTGATCAGCGTCGAGCTCTGCAGGTGCATACCGAGCTTGGCCGCCCACACGGCGGTGCTCTTCGACCCGGCACCCCACCAGATGCGGTCCCGCAGTCCCTCCGAGTACGGCTCGACGCGGAGCAATCCCGGCGGGTTGTGGAACATCGGTCGCGGGTTCGGCCGGGCGAAGCCCCCGCCCTTGAGAACCTCCAGCAGCACCTCGGCGTGCTCGCGGGCCATGTCGGCGTCGCTCTGCCCCTCGGCGGGCTGGTAGCCGAAGTACCGCCAGCCGTCGATGACCTGCTCGGGTGACCCACGGCTGATGCCCAGCTGGAGCCTGCCTCCGGCGATGAGGTCCGCGGCGCCCGCGTCTTCGGCCATGTACAGGGGGTTCTCGTAACGCATGTCGATCACGGCGGTGCCGATCTCGATGCGGTTAGTCCGCGCCCCGATCGCCGCCAGCAGCGGGAACGGTGACCCGAGCTGCTGCGCGAAGTGGTGCACCCGGAAGAACGCGCCGTCGGCGCCAAGCTCTTCGGCGGCGACCGCCAGCTCGATCGACTGGAGCAGCGAATCAGACCCCGATCGCACCTGCGACCCCGGGGCCTCTGACCAGTGCCCGAACGACAAGAACCCGATCTTCTTCACGGTTTTCCGAACATCCATGACATCTCATCTATTCCGAACGGTCGGATGGCCGGGCGCGGCTACCTCGCTGCGACCTCATCCGGCGGAAAATCGGCCGGGTAGGGCTCAGCGTAATCGGCCGACCGGCTGACGCTCTCCCACCGCGTTGCCTCATCGAGTTGCTTGCGCGAATACTCGAGCGCGGACTCGACAGCTGTCACGCCGCCCAGAAGTTCGTCTCGAACTGGGTCCGGAAGTCTGTCTCGTCGCCGGTCTCGATCGGCGCGATGTTGGCGTAGCCGGCGTTGTTGACGACGACGTCGAGTCGGCCGAAATGCTGCACGGCGCTTTCGAGCGCGGCCCGCACGGCGCTCTCGCTCGTCACGTCGAGCGCGAGTGCCAGCACCTGGTCGCCGTACTTGTCGGTGAACTCCGAGAGCTGCTCGGGCCGGCGGGCGGTGGCGACGACTCGATCACCCGCCTCGAGGGCGGCCTGCGCGAGGGCGCGGCCGAAGCCGCGCGAGGAACCTGTGATGAACCATGTCTGCTGCATACCACTTAGTAAAACTCTTGCCGCGGAGATCCCCGCCTCGCGCATGCCGTCGTCGAGGTCGGCCCGCGGCCGACGCGGGTGCCGACCGCACTGCCGCGCGGAACCTGACGCGCTAACCTGGGCACGACTGCGAACTTCTGGTGCTAGGGAGGACCGCGATGGCGCGGCGCGTGAACAGCGAACTGCTGCTGGTGGGAAGCCTGCCGGCGGACTCGACGGAGTCCGCGCTGCGCTCGGGAGCGCACTTCTTCGGTGACTTGGTGTTCGCGCTGCCGGACGGCGAGACCGGTCCGCGCACGAACT
>Ga0335075_10014860_pt1 | contig 11671 bp, 6 predicted proteins | sample Lox_Sample_24_FD_206723 | JGI IMG/M metagenome (GOLD analysis project Ga0335075, IMG submission 206723) | Soil microbial communities from Loxahatchee National Wildlife Refuge, Florida, United States - Lox_Sample_2.4 | ecosystem: Environmental > Terrestrial > Soil > Wetlands | place: USA: Florida...
AGGCCGCGGTGGTCGAGAAGCTGAAGGAGCGAGGGCTGACGGCGCCCGACCCCCTGCTCCTCGAGCTCCTGCAGCGGATCAAGACCGGGACCGAGGCGCGCTCGAAGGACGACCTCGTGCGGTTTCTGCGGGAGTATCGACATCTTTTCGAGCGGCCCGGCCTATCCGACGAGGAGTTCTGGGCTATGGTCGACGCGGTGGGCATCGGGAAGGTGAGCGCGTGAGCGGGTCGAACGGCCACGGCCTGACGCTGGCCGAGAAGGTGCTCGCCCGCGCGGCGGGCGTCGAGCGGGTCGTCCCCGGTGAGATCGTGGAAGGGAACGTCGACCTCGCGATGATGCACGAGCAGGGGGCGCAGACCGTCGCGCCGTTCCACCAGATGGGGGCCGAGAAAGTCTGGGATCCCGACCGGGTCGTCATCGCGATCGACCACTGGGTGCCCGCGTCGACCGAGGGCGCGGCGGTCCTCCACCGGATCCTCCGAAAGTTCGCCGCCGAGACGCAGCTCCCGCACTTCTACGATGTCGGCCGCCACGGGATCTGCCACCAGATCCTCGCCGAGAACGGCTGGGTCGTCCCCGGCGACCTCGCCGTCGGCACCGACTCCCACACCAACATGCTCGGCGCGATGGGCGCGCTCGCAACCGGGATCGGGCCGACGGAGATGGCGGCGGTCCTGGCGCTCGGACGACTCTGGCTGAAGGTTCCCCCGACCCTCCAGGTCCGCGTCCGCGGGTCGATGGGCCGGGGCGTCACCGCGAAGGACCTCGTGCTCCGCGTCCTCGGCGAGATCAAGACCACCGGCGCGACGTACAAGTCGGTCGAATTCACCGGCCCCGCGATCGAAGCCCTCTCGATGCCGGAGCGATTCACGATCTGCAACATGACGACCGAGATGGGCGCGAAGTGCGGGATGGTCGCACCCGACCAGAAGACGTTCGACTACCTCGCTCCGATCGCGAAGCACGCGATGCATCCCCTCCGCCCCGACGCGGATGCGGTCTACGAACGGGTCGTCGAGGTCGACTTGGACGGGATGCCGCCGATGGTCGCCTGCCCGTACTCGCCGGACAACGTGCGTCCGCTACCGGACGTGGCGCGCGAGCACATCAAGGTCGACCAGGTGTTCCTCGGGTCCTGCACCAACGCCCGGATCGAGGACCTCCGCGAGGGCGCGGCGCTGATGAAGGGGCACTCCGTCGCGAAGGGCGTCCGATTCATCGTCTCGCCCGCGTCCACCGCGATCTACGATCAGTGCCTCAAGGAGGGGATCATCCAGACCTTCACGGACGCGGGGGCGGTCTTCACGAACTCGAGCTGCTCCGCGTGCTTCGGGGGCAACATGGGCATCCTCGCGCCGGAGGAGGTGTGTGCGTCGTCGTCCAATCGCAACTTCCCGGGTCGCATGGGCGCGAAGGAGGCCCGGATCTATCTGATGTCCCCCGCCGCGACCGTCGCGGCGGCGATCCGCGGCGAGGTCGTCGACCATCGGGAGCTCCTGTAGGAGGGTGCGGGTGTGAAGGACGTCATCGAAGGGCGCGTCTGGACGCTCGGACGCGACGTCGACACGGACGGGATCATCTCGGGAAAGTACCTCACGATCATCGACCCCGAGGAGCTGAAGAAGCACGTCTTCGAGATCGCGCTGCCCGAGTTCGCGAAGGGGGCGCGTCCCGGCGACATCATCGTCGCGGACGAGAACTTCGGCTGCGGGTCGAGCCGAGAGCACGCGCCCCAGGCGATGAAGGCGATCGGCGTCGGCGCGATCGTCGCCGATTCCTTCGCCCGGATCTTCTTCCGCAACGCGATCAACTTGGGCCTCCCGACCGTCGAAGCCCGGGGCGTGCGCGCGATCTTCACGGCGGGGGATACGGCGCGGGTCGAGATGCGCGCCGGTCGGATCTCGAACGTCAGGACCGGTGCCACGGTCACGTTCCCGCCGCTCCCTCCGCACCTCCTGGGTCTCCTGGACGCGGGGGGGCTCGTCGAGAAGGTCCGCGCCGAACTCGAGGCCCGGAAGTCGGCGACCTCCGCATGAAGGACGCCGGCTACGAGCTCGCGATCTTCCCCGGCGACGGCACCGGGCCCGAGGTCGTGCGCGAGGGCGTGAAGGTCCTCGGCGCGCTCGCGGAGGGCGGTCCGGCGCCGTGGCGGGCGACCGAATACCCCGGCGGGGGCCAGTATTTCCTGCGCACGGGTCGCGAGTGGGAACCCGAGGGGGAGGCGGCGGCGCGCCGCGCGGACGCGATCCTGCTCGGCGCGGTGGGTTGGCCCGGCGCGACGTTGCCGAACGGGGACATCGCCGGCCGGGCGCTGGTCCTCGGGCTGCGCGAATCCCTCGACCTCTACGCGAACGTGCGCCCCTGCCGGCTCTACCCGGGCGTCCAGCACCGGATCAGCGGCGAGTACCGGGAGGTCTGGTCGCCGCGCAACGTCGACATGGTGATCGTCCGGGAGAATACCGAGGACCTCTACACCCCCGCACGCGGACGTCTGCGGCGGGCCGACCAGACCGAGGTCGCCATCGATACGCGCATCATCACCCGCAAGGGAGCGGAGCGCGTGGTGCGCTACGCCTTCGAGCTCGCCCGGGCCCGCCCGCGGGGGGCTCCGGGGGACGGCGGGCGGCGGGTGACGTGCGTCGACAAGGCGAACGTAATGGAGGGGTGCCGTTTCTTTCGGGAGACGTTCGACCGCGTCGGGGCCGACTACCCCGAGATCGAGCGGGACTACGCGTACGTGGACGCCTTCACCCAGTGGCTCGTGCGGAACCCCGAGCGGTTCAACGTGGTCGTCTCCACGAACATGATGGGCGACATCATCACCGACCTCGCGTCGGTGCTGCAGGGCGGCATGGGGTTCGCCTCCGGCGGTAACATCGGCGCGGAGCACGCCATGTTCGAGCCCGTGCACGGCAGCGCTCCCAAGTACGCGGGGAAGAATCAGGTGAACCCGTTCGCGACGTTCTTCGCCCTGGAACAGCTGTTGCGCTGGCTCGGGGACCGGCACCAGGACCGGCGGCTGACCGAGCCCGCCGATCGACTCGAGCGCGCGATCGCTCGGCTCCTGCGGGACGGCGCGGCGCGGACCTACGACCAGGGCGGTTCCGTCACGACCAGCGGCGCCGGCGACCTGCTCGCCGCGGCCCTACGCTCGGAGCCTCGATGAGCGGGCGCGCCGTCGCCCTCGTGGGGGGCGCGACCACCCCGTTCGGCGTCCGCCCCACGACCTGGGCGGAGATGGCGCAGGAAGTCGGCGCCGCGCTCTTCCGGGCGGTGCCCGAGCTCCGGACGGACGAGGTCGACTCGCTGTTCGTCGGCGCGGCGGAACCGGAGCGGTTCGCCTTCCAGTCGCACGTCGCCCCGCTGGCCGCGGAGCAGATGGGGCTCCGCCCCCACCGAGTGATCCAACGGACCGAGCTCGCGTGCGCGTCCGGACAGAGCGCGATCCGCTCGGCCTACGCGGCGATCGCCTCCGGCCTCTCGGACGTCGCCGTGGCGGTCGGGGTCGAGAAGATGAACCTCCCGTCCATGGCCGAGGCCAACACCTCGATGGGGTGTGTCATGGACCGCCCGTGGGACGGACCCCACGGCGCCACCGCCCCCCCGTTCTTCGCCATGGTCGCCCAGCGTCACATGCTCGAGTACGGAACCACCGAGGAGCAACTCGCGGCCGTGTCGGAGAAGAACCACCGGTTCGCGAACTCGAACCCTCACTCCCAGTTTTACTCGAAGAAGTTCTCGAAGGAGAAGCTTCTCGCGCTGCCGCTCGTCGCTCCGCCGCTCCGCCTCGGCGACTGCTCGTCGATGACCGACGGCGCGGCCGCCGTGGTCCTCGCCTCCGAGGAGCTCGTCTCGCGGTACACGGACGCTCCGGCCTGGATCCGGGGGACCGGCCAGTACTCCGATTTCCACAATCTCGCCCACGCCGGGTCCCTGAGCCAGTGGCCCGGGCTCTCGGTAGCGGCGCGGGAGGCGCTCGGTCGGGCCCGGATCTCGGTCGGAGACCTCGACGTGGCGGAGATCCACGACTGCTTCACGATCTCCGAGATCGTCGAGTACGAAGCGCTCGGTCTCTGCGGCCCAGGCGAGGGCGGGCCGTTCGCGGCGGGGATGTCGGCGGCGACCTGGTCGTCAACCCTCGCGGCGGCCTGCTCGGTTGCGGCCATCCACTCGGCGCGACCGGGATCGCCCAGGCGGTCGAGGTCTACGGCCAGTTCGCGAAGTCGGTCCCGCCCTCCCGCCAGGCACCCGACCCGGAGTGGGCCCTCGTGCACAATCTCTCGGGCAGCGCGAACGTCCACTCGGTCATGGTCTATCAGGCCGGGGGCCCGCCGTGAGCGCGGCCACCAAGACCCGGCGCACGTCCGCCACCGGCGAGTCCCCGGCGCCCCGCCCGGACGCGGTCGCGGCACCGGGTAGCGTGCCCTCCGACCGCCCGAAGGAGAAGCGCCCGTTCCTGCTCGACTTCTTCCCGCTCGAGGGGCCAGAACAAACGCGGCTCTCCCGATTCTTCGACCGACTACGGGAGGGTCGACTCTCGACCACCCGCTGCTCGAAGGACGGGGAGCTGCACTGGCCTCCGCGGACGGCGTGCCCGCGCTGCCACTCCGAAGAGCTCGACTGGGTCGACCTGCCGGAGACCGGCACCATTTACGCGTTCAGCGCGGTCCTGGGGGGTGCCCCCCTCGGGCTGGAGGGGGACGTTCCGTTCTCGGTGGGCCTGGTCGACTTGGACGGAGCTTCTCTCCGCCTGTTTGGGCGGATCGACGGACGCCCGTGGACCGACCTCAAGGTCGGTGGCCGGGTGGGCGTGGAACCGTACGCCCTCGAAGACGGCCGCGTGTTCTACCGGTTCCGCGCGCTCGAGTGAGCGCCGGACCGCCCCCCGGGGGTCCGGGCGACGGGGCGCGATTTCCTGACGGCAGGCTATTTATACACGCCCCAGGTCTCGCGCGCCGCCGGTTCGAGGAGCGCCGCTAGGATGGAGTCGTCGCGAACAGGGTGGTGGCGCCGGCACGGCTGGACCGTCGCCATCCTCCTCAGCGCGTTCGGAATGGCGTTCGCCATCCGGACGATCTGGACGTACCCGATCATCCAGCAGTTCGGCCCGCTCTTCAGCTACGCGGGCGGCTCCGACTCCTACTACCACTCGCGGGTCACGACGTTCATCATCCTCAACCACCAGAATCTGGTGTTCGACCCGTTGCTCCACTACCCGGTCGGGGGGTACAACCCGCGCGAACCGCTCTTCGACTGGATGAACGCGATCCTCGGGCTCGTCTTCGCTCCGCTCTGGGGCGGTAACGCCGTCGTCGCGGGCGCGTGGTTCCTCGACCTCCAGGCACCGCTCTGGGCCGCGCTCGGCGTCTTCCCCGTCTACCTGATCGGCCGCGAGGTCAGCGGCAAGCGGATGGGCCTCATCGCGGCCCTGATCTTCCCGTTCCTGAGCGCCAACATCGACTCGTCGATCTTCGGCTACGCGAACTACCTGTCGTTCTACACTTTCGTCATTCTCGTCACGGTCTACGCCTACATCCGGACCGTCAAGGCGGTGGGGTCGCACCGCTGGATCGCCAGCTACCGCCACCCGTCGCAGTACGTCCCCGGTTTACGGGCGTTCTTACGGACCGAGCGTACGGCGGTCAAGTGGGCAGTGTTCACGGGGGTCTGCCTCGGCACGCTCGCGCTCGCCTGGCAGGGGTACACCTACGCGGTCGTCGTGATCGGGCTCACCGTACTCATCGCAATGGTCGTGGAGCGGATCCGCCACGTCGACTCCTTCGGCCTCTACGTGGTCACCTGGATCGTCGGACTGGTCGGCTTCCCGATGGCGATGCCCTACTACATCGTCCAGCACCAGTTCTCGGCGTGGTTCGACCTGCCGCTGTTGCTGTTCTTCGGGGTCCTCGGCCTGCTCCTCCCGTTCCTCCTGATGCGGGACATCCCGTGGGTGTTCTCGATCCCCGCCCTCGGCCTGTTCGTCGTCGCCGCGGCGGCCTTCCTCGCGATCTTCGAACCGACGTACTTTACGAATATCATCACCGGGCAGGGCTACTTCGAGAAAACGCTGATCTATTCGACCGTCGCCGAGGCGCAGGCGCCCTCGATCGACGAGCTGGTGGTCGGCTACGGGGTCGTCACGTTCTTCCTCGCCTTCGTCGGCGTGGCGATCTTCGCCTTCCTGCTCGCCCGCGGGAAGTTCAAGCGCCATCACATCGTCTTCCTCGTCTTCGCGATCCTCTCGATCTACCTCCCCATCTCCGCCGCGAAGTTCTTCCTGCTCGGGTCCCCCGCGTTCGCGCTCCTACCGGCGGAAGCGATCAGCCGGGCGCTCGACGTGGGTCAGTATCCGGAGCTCCGTCGGACCGTCGCCTCCCTCTCCGACCGTCGCAGCCAGGCGGCGGCCTTCCGCAAGGCGTTCAAGCCTCGCCACGTCCTCGTGATGCTGCTCGTCCTCGTGATCATCCTGCCGAACGTCTGGATCTCGATCGACGCCGGGATCCCCGGCAACACGAAGACGCAGGTCTCCGGGCAGGTCTACGACACCCTTCCGTCGTTCCTGAAAGGGAATAGCTCGACCTCGGGGAACTACTTCGGCGCGGCCGGGACCTCGATCGACACCTCGAACCAGTACGATAGTGCGGGCTACAACTGGCTCGCGCAGCAGGATACGAATATGCCGGCGTCGGAACGTCCGGCGGTCGTGAGCTGGTGGGACTACGGATTCCAGACGATCGACCAGGGGCTCCATCCGAGCGTCGCCGACAACTTCCAGAACGGGATCAACCCCGCCGGGCAGTTCCTCCTCGCGCAGAACGAGTCGAACGCGATCGGGGTCCTCGCGACGACCTTGCTCGCCGCGGAGCAGGAGAAGAGCGGCGACCTGTACCTCCCCGCCGGGCTCAACACGATCCTTGCGGGCGACGGCCTCAACCTCACCCAGCTGCACACCCTGCTGGTCAACCAGAGCCGCGACTACTCGCTCGTGGTCGCCGACCCGGGCCGCTACCTGCCGGTGAATCCCACCACGTTGACGGACAACAACGCGATGTACATGGCGATGTCCTACTTCATCGCCACGTCGCAGACGCTCGCGGGCGTCTCGAAGATCTATGACGACGTCATGTCCTACACCGGCTCGGCCGTCCGCTACGACCTCGCGGACAGCCGCCTGATCCCCTTCAGCGGGAGCGACACCGGGATCTACTACGCTCCGGCCGACCTGACCGGTCGCATCGTGAGCGCGGCCGGCCTGCCGACCACGTACTTCAACGTCACCGTGCTCGGCTCCGACGGGAACTACTACCCCCTCGGGTCGGTGCCGGCGGACGTGCAGCCCGTGAATTACTACATCAACTATTTCTCGCCGTTCTACAACTCGATGATCTACCGCACCTACTTCGGCTACAACGGGACGGACATCGGGCTCTCGGACGGGATCCCCGGCCTCCTGGGAGCGGCGGCCAACGACCCCGTCGAGCCCGGGTGGATGCTCCAGCACTTCGAGGTCGTCTACCAGACGGCCTACTATTGCCAGAACGCCTCCGGCGTGGCCCCGACCTCGGGCTGTTTCTCGGCGGTCAACAAGCCGACCGCGCTGGCCCTGGCCGCGAGCGGCGTCGGCACCGCGAACACCTCGGCGGGGATGTACTTCTCGGGCGGGGAGTCGATGCTCGAGTACTATCCCGGCCAGACGCTCTACGGCGAGGTGCAGCTCGGCAACGGCGCCCCGGTGGGCGGCGCGCGCGTGACGGTCTTCGACCAGTGGGGAATTCCGCACATGACCGCCACGACGGCCCCGGACGGGTCGTTCTCGGTCGTGCTCCCACCGGGGAACGACACGCTCAACGTGACGACCGGCACCTTCCAGGGACTCAGCCAGCAGGGGAACGTCCTCCTGAAGGAGGTCAACCTCACCGTGCCGAACGCGATCGGATTGTCGCTCGACGCGCCGAGCACGCAGCTGACGATCACCGTCCCCAGCGGCACCGTGAGCGGCTTCGTCTACTACAACGAGGAGAACAACTCCGCCTTCGTCTCGCCCGACCGGGTACTGCCCGGGGCCCAGGTCGTGCTCTGGGGCTCGGGGAACCTCTCGAAGGTCAGCGTGACGACCGACGCGAGCGGGGCGTTCTCCCTCTCGAACGTTCCGCCCGGGGTCTACAACTACAACGTGATCTACGACGGTTACAATTTCACCGAGACCGGGTTGACCGTGACCCCGAAGGGGATCACCAACGCGACCGTCGGCCTCACGTCGGGGACGGTGCAAGGCACGGTCTTCACGGCGGACGGCCCCCCGGCGAACGGCGCGGTGGTCACCCTCGGCGGCCCGTCCGGGGTCGTGCTCAGCAACACGACCAACGCGACCGGTAACTTCACCCTCTCGGGCTACACGCCCGGAAACTACACCCTGACGGCGACCCTCCCGGGCACCTCCCAACGCTCGGTCGGCGTCCGGGTCGTAGTTTCCTCGCCCGGCGGCGGCCTCACGGACAACCTGACGCTCGCGACGACCTCCACGGTCTCGGTCACGGTCTCGGCGAACGGCGCGCCGGCCGTCGGGGTCCCGGTGCAGTTCTTACCGATCGCGTCGTACTCCAACGGGTCCGTCTCGCCGATCCAGGAGATCGCGTGGGCCGGTTCGAACGGCACGACGGGGCTCACCGGCCCGAACGGTGCCGTCACCCTCGCGCTACCGGTCGGGAACTATTCCGTATCGGCCCTCGGGTTCGTCGGCGCGTCGCTCTACACCGGCGTGGGCGAGGTCGCGGCGTCCACGCTCGCTCCGAACGCGGCCATCTCGATCGCGCTCGCGCCCGCCGTTCGGCTGACGGGGTCGGTCGCCACCGCGGGGACGCCGAACAACCAGTCCCGCACGGCGGTGATCGCCTACACCGCGGCCGGCGCCCCGGTCTACACCTGGGCGGTCAACGGCTCCTACACGTTCTACCTGCCGGCCGGCACGTACTCGGTGCTCGCCCTGCAGGGAACGAATTCATCGACGGGGACCGTGTACTCGGCGCTCGCCTCCACGACCGTCACCTACGCGACGACGCTCAACCTGAAGCCGTCCGTTTCGGTCGTCGCTCGATTCTTCGTCGGCACCACGCTCTCGGGGAACGTGCGAGTTCCGGCGAGCGGCGCGGTCGTCTCGGTCGCGGCGGGCTCGGGCGGCCCCACGGTGACCGCGCTCGCCGCGGCGGACGGCACCGCGGCGGTCTACGTTCCCGTCGCCCTCCCGCTGCCCGCCACCTCCTACTGCGTCGCGGCCGGGTCGCCCGGATTCGTGGCGTCCTCGGAATGCGGGGTCTCCCCGAACGGGCTCCAGACGATGTCCGGCTTCCCCCTCGCGCTCGCCACCGTGTCGGTGACGGTCGTCGCCACCGGCGTCCCGTCCGGGACCACGATCACGCTCAACGTCACGGCCCACAGCGCGACGGCGGTGAACCGGACCCTGGTCGGAGGACCGACTTGGACCCTGGGTCTCACGCCGGGCAGCTACGAGGTCTCCGGGTGGGCGCCGACCGGCAGCGGCTCCGTTCTCTACCTGCCCGTCTCCGTCGCGGCGCAGTCGATCCCGTTCGGGGCGAGCTCGGCGCGGCTCACGATCTCCCTGGTCTCGCAGCGCAACTCGACCGGCACGGTCGTGCTGCCGAAGGGCGGGGTGCTTCCGGACGTCACGGTCACGCTCTACTCGCCGACCTTCAACGAGACCCTGAACGGTACGAACTTTACCCAGGGATTCTACGTGCCGGTCGGCAGCTATTCGATCTACTCGACCGTGGAGTCCGGCACCACGTCGTACACGACCCTGGTCGCGGGGGCCGTGTCGGCCGCCGGGGTCGTCACCCCGCAGCTGACGCTCACTTCGCCGGGGTATCTCGTCTCAGGTTCGCTCCGCTCCTCCACCGGGACGCTGGTCTCCGCCGACTCGGTCGTCACGTTCACCACCCCGTCCGGAGCGAGCGCGCTCGTTCCCGTCACGAACGGCACCTTCTCGACGGGCTTACCCGGCGGCACGACCTACACGGTCCGCGTCGCCGCCACGACCCAGTCCACCGGCGCCACCGGTCCCTACCTCACTTCGTGGGTCCAGTCGCCCGGGGCCACCTGCACGGTCGCTGCCACGAACACGTCCTGCACGGTCCCCATGGTCGGGACGACCCAGCTCGTCTGGCTGAACGGAACGCTCTCCGCGACCGGAGTGCCGGGGCTGGTCGCCGGGACCGTGCGGCTCTACGGCCCGAGCGGCGCGCCCGTCATCGCCCTCGTCCCGGCGGCCAACGGTTCCTTCGCGGCCCGCGTGCTCCCCGGGCGCTACTCGCTCTACGCCTCGGGAGGGGGTGGGAGCGAACCCCTCGCCGGTTTCGCGACCGCGGCGGTCTCCCAGATCCCGAGCGCCCCGGTCTCGATCGTACTCGCCCCGACCTGGGCCGTGACGGTCAACGTCGCCGCGCCGACCGGCTCGGCGCCGCTCCTCGGACCGATCAATCTCACGGTCACGAACTCCTTCGGCTACGTCGCCCGGTATTCGAACGTCAGCACGACCTCGCCGCTCGTGATCGCGCTCCCGGTCGGGACCTACACGGTCGCCACCTCGTCCTTCGGCGCCCCGAACGGGCTCCCGGCGAACGCGACCGCCTCCGCGACCGTGCGGGTGGTCAACGGCAACGTGGGCGCCTCGCTCGCGATGGCGTACGTGTCCGTCGCGCAGGTGACGGCGCGGATCGTCGGTTCCTCGTCGGCGACCGTCACCTCGCCCGGGACTGCCTCGTTCGCCTTCTCCGTGCGAAACACGGGCAACGTCCCGGTGCTGGTCCATCCCGTGGGGGCCCCCGCGACCTGGGGATTCAACTTCTCGTTCGCGAACGTGACGCTCCTGCCGGGCGCCGGGGGCACGACCGTCTCGGGCACCGTCGTCGTGCAGGTGCCGGTCGGCACCGCGACCAGCCACCCGCCGGTGGTGATCGACCTCGAACTCGCCAACGGAACGGTCGTCGGCTCGTTCTCGCCGACGGTCAACGTCGTCTCCTACTACGGCATCGCGATCGGCTCGACCTCCACGTCCCCGCCGCAGATCGGGGTCACGCGGGCGCTCGTGCCGTTCTATCTCGCCAACACCGGGAACATCGAGGAGTCCGTCCGTCTGACCGTCGTCAACGCGAACCAGCTCTCCGCCGAAGGCTGGTCGTTTGACTTTAGGGGCATCTCGGGGACGCTGTCGACGCCGGTCGTTTCGCTGTCGGCGTTCTCCAACTCCTCCTACTCGGTCAACCTCACCGCGACCTCGTCGATCTTCGTCCCGGTCGTCGACGTCACCGTTCAGGCGTCCGTCGTCAACCTGAGCGGGGCGTATCAGGCGACCGCGACCCTCGCGGTCCCGACGGTCTCGGTCACGACCGGTACGACCAACGGGACCGCGCCGGTGACCGTCACGGGTCCGTCGGTCGGGATCCAGCCCGCGGTGCTGCCGGACTGGGTCGTCCCCCTCGTCTCCTTCGTGCCGGCGATCGCCCTCGTGATCGGCGTGATCACCTACCGCTGGTGGCGGACCCGGAGGTGGACCCGACGATGAGGACCGGCTCGGTACTCGCGCTCGTGGCGTTGCTCGTCCTCGCGAGCGGACTCGTGGTGGGCGCCCCCGGCGCGAGCGCGGTCCACGAGCG
>Ga0335075_10014861_pt1 | contig 11670 bp, 6 predicted proteins | sample Lox_Sample_24_FD_206723 | JGI IMG/M metagenome (GOLD analysis project Ga0335075, IMG submission 206723) | Soil microbial communities from Loxahatchee National Wildlife Refuge, Florida, United States - Lox_Sample_2.4 | ecosystem: Environmental > Terrestrial > Soil > Wetlands | place: USA: Florida...
CATGGCTGGGATCCTTTCTGATCAGGCTGACGGCCATGAAACGTCCGTACCCGCGGAAACTAATCGGCGACCGCGCCAACGGGCTCCGGGCCGAGGGGAGCCAGGAACGCCGCTGGTCCTCGCGGGCATGGCGAGGACCAGCGGCGACTCATAGCGGTCAGGCGATCCGGCCGGCGTAGCGGCGCTTGAAGCCGTCGCCCGTGTTGGCGGTGATGATGACGTCGTAGTAGCCGTCGGCGTCCGTAGGCCAGGCGACTGTCTGCGAGCCTCCGGAGCTGACGGTCATGGTCTGCTCGCGGCCCTCGTAGTCGTTCGGCGTGAGCGTGTAGACGACGTTCTGGTGCCCCTCGTTGGCGAGGTCGATCCGCAGCGCGCGGGAGGAGCCGGGCTGCGGGGCGGCGGTGACGACCGGGACGGGGCCGCTGTCCTGACCCGCCGGGACGACCTGGCCGGCGAAGCTTGTGAGGAAGCCGTCAGGGCCGTAGACGGAGAAGGCGTACTTGCCATCGGTCGTGGTCGTGTCCCAGGCGTAGCTGCCAGGAGAACCGGCAAGGACGGTCACCGGCGTGGCGGTGAACGGCTGGTAGGCGTCGGGGTAGGCAAGGAAACCGACGCCCACCTTGCCGCTGTTCGTGAGCGTCGCGGTCACCTGGCCGTTCGACCGGTTGACCGTGGCGTCCGCGAACGGCTGGTGGTTGCTTGGCCGGTGCGGGCGGCTGCCGGGTTCCTGAGCCGGCATGTGCTGGTCGCCCTCGGCCGGCGTCGCGGTCGAGCCGCCGGTCTGCTGCGAGAGCGCCCAGGTCTCGTCGAGGCTCGGGATGTTGCCCGGGATCGAGAAGTCCGGGTTCTCGAAGTCAAACGCCGCCGTCAGGTCCCCCGTCACCGATTCGCGCCAGGGGGTGATGTTCGCCGGCTTCACTCCGGTCCAGGCCGACAGGAACTGGAGCACCGACGTGTGGTTGTAGACGTTGGAGTCGACGTAACCGCCCCGCGTCCACGGCGAGCAGATGATCATCGGGACCCGCGTGCCCAGGCCGATCGGCCAGCCGTCGATGTACTCGTCGGCGACGCTCGTCTCGGGGAAGGGCGGGAGCTGGTGGTCGAAGAACCCGTCGTGCTCGTCGTAGGTGATGAAAAGCGCCGTCGAGGCCCACAGCTCCGGGTTAGAGAACAGCGTCTGGAGCACGGTGTTCACGTAATGGGCGCCGTAGTCGGGTGTGTAGGAGGGGTGCTCGCAGTACCCCGCGGGCGCCACGATCCACGACACCTGGGGCAGCGTGCCGTTGTTGACGTCGTCGATGAACGACGACAGCACGTAGGCAGCGTGCGTCTCGCTTATCGGCGGCGCCCCGGCGTCGGTCTGCCAGGGCACGACCGACCCGCGGATCGCGAGCTGGCTGGTGCCGCCGTTGCGGCTGTTCGTGCTGTTGTACTGCTGGTAGAACCACAGCGGGTTGTCGCCGTAGTCCCCGAGGAACGAATCGGGGTAGCTTCCGCTGTCACCCACCTGGTTGTTGGCGTATACCCGCCAGTTGATCCCGGCCGCCTGCAGGAGCTCGGGGTAGGTGGTGACCAGGGGAGTGCCGGCGTCGGGCCCGAAGTCGACCTCGTAGTCGTTCGGGTTCGAGATCCAGCCGCTCGACGTCCCGGTCCAGAAGTACATCCGGTTGGGGCTGGTGGGCGCCATGATCGCCTGGTGGTAGCCGTCGCAGATCGTGAACGTGTCGGCGAGCGCGTACTGGAAGGGGATGTTGTCGCGCGTGAAGTACCCCATCGTCTCTTCGGTCTTGGCGGGCACCCAGTTGTTCCACAGCCCGTTGTTCCAGGCCTCGTGGTCGCCGTCCCAGCCGTGGTCGAGGTCCCCGTCGGTCTGGTCGGTGAGGTGGTAGGGCAGCAGGTAGCCAAGGTCGGTGCGCTTCGGGTCCGGCTGCTGGAAGATCGTCGTGCCGTCCTGGTAGGTCAGGATCTGTTTATCGCCGAAGCCGCGTACGCCGCGCAGCGTGCCGAAGTAGTGGTCGAAGGACCGGTTCTCCTGCATCAGGATCACGACGTGCTTCAGGTCCTTGATCGACCGGGTCAGGTTCTTGGGTGTGGCGGCCGCCGCGGCCTTCGCTCCCTGCGCGGGGCTGCCGATTTCGAGACCGGCGGTGATCGCGGCGGCGGAGCCGCCTACCGCGGCGGTGTACTGGAGGAACCGGCGTCGGCTGAACGGGGGCTTGGGTATGGCGCTTGCTTCGCTAGCGTGCCGCTGGTCGTGGGGGCTGCGCTCGCCATCCATCATGTCTCCTCTTCGATTTCGCTCACTTTCGTGAACGACTAGGGACCGGAGGACCCGAACGATTCTCTTCATCGGGGATGACGACGAGTGAACAGGAGGGTAAGCAGGGCATGCCCTGAAGTGAAATCATCGGCGGGCAGTATCACACCGGTGGTCCGGAGCAAGTCCGGCAGTGAACCGGACGGGACGTTAGCGGCCCGGGATTAGCGGATCGCGTGGCGGGTCAGACGTAGCGACGTACGCCCGCTTCATGCTCGACGTTGGTGAGCTGATCGCTGAAGGTGCCGGTGAAGGCCTGGCGCATCCGGCCGCGTCGCAGGGTAGGCAGTATCGTGCGGCCGCGCGAGTCTTCGAACAAGAGGGATAGTCCGGCGTAGTAGCTGACCGCGGCGAGCAGGAACGACAGCACGGCCGTCGCTTTTCCGAGTCCGGCGCTGCTGGCGTTGCCGAGCAGCCAGACCGCTGTTACCACAAAGGTGGGCAGCCCGACCGACGGCACTATGGTCAGGGCCAGCTTTCCGGTCGCGGAGCTGATCAGCGCCATGAGCACCGGCGCGAGCGCCAGGTACCAGATGCCCAGGGCGGGCAGCCCATAAACGGGGTGGGAAAGGTACACCAGGGCGGTGCCCAGCCAGATGCCGGACAAGGTCAGCATGAGCGACGCGGAGATCACGTCGCGGCCGGAGATGCATGCGATGCCCGCGACGAGTTGCAGCACGGAGGTCGGCAGCAGCAGCAGGCCGATGACCCGGGAGGCGCTCGGTGAGAGGAAGCCGTAGGCTTGCGCTCCGAGGAGCGCGGTGGCTATGGTCACGCCGAAGAATCCGAAGGGCAGCCCGGAGGCGATCGGGCGTAGTGTCACCACCGCCGGTACTGAGCCATCTGGTGAGCCGGGTGCGGGTCTGGCTGAAGGCTGGTTCCCGGTAGGTGCCATGACTGATTCCCCTGTTGGTCGGAGCGTGTCGCCGTCCGCCGGTTAAGGTCTGGATCGGTCCTGATCCGCATCCTCGTCGGCGCCTGCTCATGTACCCAGCGCGCTTACGGCCATCCATCGCCTGCATCGCCGTGATCTGGCGCAGCCATCACCAGACCTCCGCCCGGATCAAGACCGTTCCGGCTCCAAGAGCATCTCGACGACCGGAACCGCCACGTCGGGCCGGTGCACCGGAAGGGTGAGCGTCAGCACGTCGGCGCCGAGTCCGCCCATGGTGGTGTTCTGCGCTTGCTGGCCAGGGTGGATAGCGGCGGCGGGAATCTCCGACCCGTCGTGCAGGAACCGTGCGAAACGGACCCGTCCGGCCAGGCCGGGGAGGTGGACGTGCCGGAACGGCCAGGCGAACAGGTGAAGGTACAGCCTGTCGTCGCGCTGGGTGTAGCGGGTGTCTGGCGGCGGTGTGTACCGTGCCGGACCCGCCCCGTATATGGAACGGGCGTGCCGGTCCATCCAGCGGCCGATGGTCTCCAGCGTGTCCACCGCGCGCGGCTCGAACTCTCCGCGGCCGGTCGGGCCCACGTTGAGCAGCAGGTTGCCGTCCTTGGAGACCCCGTCCACGAGCATCCGGATCAGCTGATCCGGGCTCTTCCAGTCCAGGTTGTCCCGGTCGTAGCCCCAGCTCCCGTTGAGCGTCTGGCACGCCTCCCACAGCCGGTCGTCTACTGCCAGCGGCCCGGCGGGCTGGTACTGCTCAGGGGTCAGGACATCGCCCTCGAGGTCAAGGCGGTCGTTGACCACCACATCCGGTTGCAGGGACCGGACCAGCTCAAGCAGTTCGGCCGAACGCCACTCGTTCCTGCCCTTACCGCCCCAGGTCTGCCCGGGGTAGGAGAAGTCAAAGAACAGGTAGTCCAGCCGGCCGTAGCCGGTGAGCAGCTCGCGGACCTGGCCGTGCAGATAGTCCGCGTAGCGGGCGACGTCCCGGTCCTTGGCAGCGGTCTTGGCGTCCTCGTCATCGCGCTGGGGATGCAGGCCGTCGATCGGGAACTCCGGGTGATGCCAGTCGAGCAGCGAGTGGTAGAAGCCCACCCGCAGGCCCCGCGCCCGGAACGCCTCCACCCACGGCCGGACCAGGTCCCGGCCGGCCGGCGTGTTCGTCGCCTTGTAGTCGGTCAGCGCCGAGTCCCACAGGCAGAAGCCCTCATGATGCTTGGTGGTCAGCACCGCGTACTTCATCCCGGCCCGGCTGGCCAGGTCCGCCCACCGGCCGGGGTCGTAAAGATCCGGGTCGAAGTGCTCGAAGTACCGCTGGTACTCGGCGTCGCCCAGCCGCTCGTGCTGCTTTACCCACTCGTGGCGGGCGGCCACCGAGTACAGGCCCCAGTGGATGAACAGGCCGAACCGTGCTGTCCGCATCCACCGCAGCCGCTCGGCGCGGCCGGCGGGTTCGTCGAGCTGCGGCAAGGTATACCCCCATCGATGACCACAGAGGAGACAGGCCCTCAATACATCCGATGACTGAACGCTTTCGTCGAAAATAGACGCCGACGAGTCGGCCCGTCAACCGTCCAGTGAAGGAAACAACCGATGTTTGTTCCAGCGTCTCCGGACGTGTCGGCCCCTGGGCAGGGCACGGAGGTCTACGGTTGTACCGCTTCGGATCAGGTGAAGCCGACGTTCAGGATGAAGTGTCCGAGCCGCAGGTCCAGCACTCCGCCGCCGGCCCAATGCACGATGAACGCCAGCAGGATGATGGCGAGGATGACGGCCACCAACCAGAAGAAGAACACGACAATCCCGGGGACGGCGTACCCGGCTACCGTTCTCGCTCTAGCCATGGGGCTCCCGCTACCCGGCGCCGCCCGACTTATTCCGCGACGGGCGACAGTTCCGCGATGCCGCGCATATCGTGCTTGCCCCAGGTGGTGGACGGCGGCAATTTTGTCGGTGGAGACCGCCAGAATGTTCGCATGACGGTTGCGGTACGAGTGACGGCGACGATCACAGGGCATCGGCGCCGCGGTGTGGCAGAGCATGAGCTCACGCTTGACCTGGCGTCCGGCGAGGTGTCGGCGCGGCAGCTCATCGAGGCGGCGGTGGCCGCCGAGGTAACGGCGTTCCAGGCGAGGGCGGAGGCGCAAACCTTCGTTCGGGTGCTCAGCACGGACGGGTTGCGCGAGGACCTGGAACGCGGTGCGGTGCGGCTCGGCGACCCGGAGTTCCGTGCGCCGGACGTGGACCTGGCGACGGCGGTCGACGCGGCGCTGCTGGCCTTCGGTGACGGGATCTTCAAGGTCTTCGTCGGCGAGGACGAGGTGGAGTCCGGGGGCAAGGTCCGGCTCGAGGACGGGGCATCCGTCCTGTTCCTGCGGCTGGTGCCGCTGGCGGGAGGCTGACGGCCATGCTGATCCCGGAAGAAGCCGCACGTCGGGTCGGCACGCTGCGCGACCCGCGGTGGCGGGAGAAGGCCGCGCAACGCGCCGCCGGACTGCCGGACGCCCAGCGGGGCATCGCCGAGGCGATCCTCGCGGCCCCGCCGGAAAACTATGTCTTCATCGGCCACGGCACCTACGAGCGGTTCCGCGACCGCAAGATCGAGGCGGGCAGGGAACTCGACGCGCTGCCGGACGATCAGCGCGCCGCGGTCATGGACGCGCTGCATCCCGGCCTTGGTCCCGCGCTCGCCCGGTGGTGGACGGAAGCGCAGACCCGGCCGTACCAGCGCGGCTGGTCGCGCAAGGCGTTCCGGACGACCGCCCGCTATCCCGGGCTCACCGTGCAGACACGGGCCCTCGACCTCGCCTGGCTGGCCGACCTCGCCGGACCGTACGACGCGGACCCGGTGTGGCTCGCGATCTGGGGTGGTCACCTGCTCGCGGAGCGCCACGGAAGGTTCGTGACGCCCGACGCGGTCGGCGGAGTGCTCGCCGCGGCGGCCGACCTCGGCGGGCCGGCCGGAGACGAGACCTTCGCGGTTCTGCTCGACATCGCTAACGGCGAGCACCCGACCGGGATGATGGGCAGGCACGTGATCCACGCCCTCCTGGGCTCCTCCCGGCGGGATGGCTGGGAGTTCACCGGCAAGCTGCTGCTCGCGGCCCAGCGCCAGGAGGGCCTCCGGCAGGTGATCCTGGAAGCCGCCGACGAGGGACATCCAGGTGCGTTTGACCACATCCTCGGCGTCGTGCTTGACAACAAGCTGCTGCGGTTCGCCGCCGCGGTCCGCGCAGTCGGCGTGTGGCTTGGCCTCGGCGCCAACGTCGCCGAACTCCCGCGGGCCGAGGACCGGGTGCGGAAGCTGGCCGCGTTCCGCGCCTCGGCCGCCGAGCGCGACCTGGCGCTCCACGGCGACGACCCGTGGGACGCCTACATCGCCCTGTGCGCGGGCGGGATGCGTGACGTGATAGCGACCATGCCCGAGATGCGGGAACTCGCGGCGGCTCCGTCCCCGGAACTGCGCGCGGTGGCGCTCCGCTACGCGCACGTGACCTGGATGATGCCAGGGGAGGAGGCGCTCGCCGCCGCGCTCGGCGACGAGGACATCCGCGTCGCGGCGCTGGCCGCGTCGCTGCTGCCGGAGTCCGGCCTGGAACTGCCGACCGCGTTCGGGGCCCTGACCAGCCTCGCCGAACGGCTGCCCGCCAAGCCCAGGGAACTCCCGGTGCGGCCCGCGGAAGGCACGAGCCTCGGCGTCGAGCAGGTTCCCCTCATCCTCAGCCGGACGCAGGCGGCCGATCGTCTCGTGTACGCGCTTGGCCAACGGCCGACCGAAGACCTGCTGCCCTGGCTGCCCTCCATGAGCGCAAGCGGGCGCGGTGCGGTCGCGCGGAAGATAGCGGACTCCGAGGTGCTCACCCCCGGACTGCGGGAGGCGCTGATCACGCTGCTCGGCGACCGCAGCTCCTACGTGCGCGGCACCGCGCTCAAAGCCCTGGAGAAACTTACCCTCACGCCATCCGAGGCGCCCGCGGTGGAGGCACTGCTCACCCGCGCCGCCGCCGACATCCGGCGCGGCGCGCTGACCCTGCTCGCGTCCCAGCCCACCCGCGATGCGAAAGCATCCGCTGAACGCCTCGCGGCCAGCAAGGACAAGCGGCAGCGGGACGCCGCCGCCGAACTCCTGCGGGAAGCCGGGGCGGCGGATACCGCGGAGATCGAGGACCTGAGGGTCACCCTGCCCGGGCGCAGGACCGCGCCGCTGACGCCGCGACCCGCGAAGGCGGGGCGGCGCTTCGCGGACGAGGCCGCGCGGCTGATCGTCGAGGCGATCGACGAGATCGCCGACACCCACCGGAACGTGCCCGTCACCATCACCTCGTGGCAGGGCCGCCAGGAGGTGCTGTTCGGGAACGCGCAGTTCCTCCCGTCGCCGTTCGCCCGGACCCGGCCGCGCGGCGCCGCCGGAACCACCGGGGCCGCCGGGAACGGCGCGGCGCCGGGCATGCTGCTCGGCGACGCCTTCCGCGGCTGGTGGGCGGAGCGGCCCGCCGCGCTGCGCGGCGGGGACGACGGGCTGGACGCGCTGCACGCGTACGTGCTGGCGCGCCTCACGTCATCCAGCCGGAGAGACCCCCGGTACATGGGCGTCTGGTGGGACGACGCCATGATCGGTCTCACCGCGGCCCCGCCCGGCGGCATCCGCCACGGGGTGATCGTCCGGCACGTCACCGACTGGCTGGTCGCCGAGCACGCGCACGGCGCGGTCATCGACGAGTGCGTTGACGCCTTCGAGGCCTCGCTCGCGGCGGTACCGGACGAGAAGCTTATCCCGCCCCGGGCGGACGACTCCTGGCACGACGCGGCGGCCCGCTACCGCCACCTGCCCAACGGAGACTGGCGCGCCTTCCTGCACGCTAACCCGTGGCTCGCCCTCCTCAACGGCCTGTTCGCGGGCAGGCCGGAGCTGTTCACCCCGTGGCAGACGGAACGGCTATACCGGCTGATGCGCTGGGTAGAGCGGCCGCGGCCGGACGCGGTCCGGCTGCCGGTCAACGACGACCTGCTTGCCGCCGCCTACCGGGCCGGCGCGGCCACGGAAGGCGACGTCGTCGAGGCGTTCCTCACGCCGGGCAACGGGCTGTTCGCCTCCCTCACCAAGCGGTGGCGGAGCCTGGCCGAGGCCGAGTATCCCGACCTGGTCCCGATCGCCGACCGGGTGCGGGACCGGCTCGTCGAGGTCGAACTGCGGCGCGGTGACCTGCCCACTCCGACATCCCGCACCGTGCGCAACGTCGGCAGCGTCGCGGGCGCGGAAACCGTGGCCGCGCTGCTTGAGCGGCTCGGGGACACGCCGCTTATGCGCGGCCGGAACGCCGACTGGCGCGCGACCGCCGAGAGCCGTGACGCGGTGTTCAGCTACCTGCTCCGGGTCAGCTTCCCCGGCCCCGGCGAGGCCGGTGCCGCGGTGAAGGACGCTGCCGCCGGAGAAGACACCGCCGCCGGAGAAGACACTGGCGCCGGAGAAGACACTGCCGCCGGAAAAGACTCTGCCGCCGGGGCGGGCGTCCCCGACGCGAGGCTCGTCGACCTCGCGCTCTACGCCCCGCAGTGGGCGGCGGCCATCGAGGAAGCGCTCGGCTGGCCGGGCCTGGCCGACGGCGTGCTATGGCTGCACGCGCACACCAAGGACACGCAGTGGACGGTGGACGCCGAACTGCGCGAGTCGTGGGCCGCGATGATCGCGGAGCGCACCCCGCTCAGCTCCCAGGACCTGCTGGAAGGCGCCGTCGATGTGGACTGGTTCCGGCGGAGTCACGGGGAGCTTGGAGGGGAACGATGGTTCGTTCTGTATAGGGCGGCGAAGAACGCCGCGGGCGGGAACGGGCACCGGCGCGCGCAGCTGTTCGCCGAGGCGATGCTTGGGCGAGTCGCCGAGGCAGACCTCGCCGACCGGATACGCGGCAAGCGCAACCAGGACGCGGTGCGCGCCCTCGGCCTGGTGCCGCTGCCTGTCGGCCCGGGCGCCGCGAAGGCCGCGGCGGCGCGCCGGTACGCGCTGCTGCGCGAGTTCGAACGGGGCAGCAAGGAGTTCGGGAGCCTGCGGCAGGCCAGCGAGCGGACCGCGGTGCGGATCGGGATCGAGAACCTCGCCCGCACGGCCGGGTACGCGGATCCGCGCCGCTTCATCTGGGCGGTCGAGGCGGCCGAGGCCGGAGACCTAGCCAGCGGGCCGGTCACCGCCGAGGCAGACGGGGTGACGGTCACGCTGTCCGTGACGGACGAGGGCACGCCCGACCTGGCCGTGCAGCGCGGCGGGAAGACGCTGCGCAGCGTGCCCGCGGCGGTGAAGAAGAACGAGTCCGTCGTGGCGCTGACCGACCGCAAGACCGCGCTGGCCAAGCAGGCAACGCGGGTCCGGGAAGCCCTGCAGGAGGCGATGACCGCCCAGGACGAGTTCACGGACGACGATCTCGCGGCGCTGGCACGCCATCCCGTCGTCGCGCCGATGCTGCGCCGGCTCGTCTGGGTCACCGCCGACGGACGCACCCTGATGACCGGCGCGCCCGTGGACGGCCCAGTGCCTGCGGCCGGGCCGCTGCGGATCGCGCACCCCGCCGACCTGGTGGCCGAAGGCAGCTGGGTGTCCTGGCAGGAGCGGCTGTTCGCGGCGGAAATCCGGCAGCCGTTCAAGCAGGTGTTCCGCGAGCTGTACATGCTGACGGCGGCCGAGTGCGAGACCAGCCCGATGAGCCGCCGATACGAGGGACACCAGGTGCAGCCGCGGCAGGCGATGGCGCTGTTCGGCGGCCGTGGCTGGCTCGCCAGCCACGAGTCCGGCGAAGTGTCGCGCGCGTTCCACGCGTATGGCCTCGTGGCCCGCATCCAATTCGACCTAGGGCTGTTCACCCCGGCCGAAGCCGGCCTGCCGGCGATCGGCGGCGTGTACTTCACCAGGCCCGGCGAGTACCTCGCGCAGCCGCTCGGCGACGTGCCGCCGGTCGTCTTCTCCGAGGCGATGCGGGACGTCGACCTCGTGGTCAGCGTCGCGCACGCAGGCGGCGTCGACCCGGAGGCAACCGCGTCCACGACCGAGATGCGCGCCGCGCTCGTCCGCGAGACCGCCCGGCTGCTGAAGCTGGCAAACGTCGGCTTCGCGGGCAGCCACGTGCTCATCGACGGGAAGCTCGGCGAGTACTCGCTGCACCTGGGAAGCGGCACGGTGCACCGCCGCCCCGGCGGGGCGCTGTGCATCGTCCCGGTCAGCCCGCAGCACCGCGGCAGGCTGTTCCTGCCCTTCGCCGACGACGACCCGAAGACAGCGGAGATCGTGTCGAAGGTCCTGCTGCTCGCCCGCGACCATGAGATCAAGGACCCCACGATCCTGGAGCAGCTTCGCGGATAACCGGCGTCGATCTGGATCAGTTCTTCCGCCGAGTGGCGCTGATCACAAGGGATTTATACGTAGAGGCACTAGTGGTAAGGAATTTTCTACAGAACGTCACTGCTACACCGGAAAACTATAGATGCCGCGCACCGCACGGCTTGGGAGACTGCGAGGTCCTCGTCATGGTGCAGATCAGACACCGAACGGATGAAACGGGGAGCTCCCCGACCATCGGCCGGAGGGTAAGCGGCGAAATCGAAACGGTCGGCGTGGCCCCGGTCCCCGAGGACCAGCGGACCCAGACCCCGACCAAGATGTTCATCGTCTGGCTGATGGCGTCGGCGTCGGCCACCACGCCGCTGATCGGCGCCCTGCTGTTCCACTTCGGGCTGACGTACATGATCGCCGCGATCGCGGTGTCCTGGCTGATCGGCTTCATCCCGGCTGGGCTGTTCTCCGAGATGGGCCGCCAGGTGCCGCTCAGCGGCCTGGTCGTGGCGAGGAAGACCTATGGCTGGGACGGGTCGCTGCTGTTCTCGGTGCTGTTCTCGCTGGTCAACCTCGGCTGGTTCGGGCTGAACACCGAGGTCGGCGCCACGATCCTGGCCGCGATCACGCACTCGTCGGTGTACATCTGGGACGTGGTCGTCGGCGGCATCCAGGTGATCCTGGTGCTGTTCGGGATGAAGTGGCTGGAGCGGTTCTACCGCTACACGGTGGTGCTGCTGATCGCCGCTTACCTGGCCCTGACCATCTACCTCCTCACGCACTTCACCCTGCACTACCCGCACGCGACCGCCACGATGAACTGGGGCACCGCGCTGTCCACGGTGCTGACCTTCTCGATCCTGGCCTGGACCTACAAGCTGTCCACCACCTCACGGTTCGCCGTCCCGTCGGCCAAGACCAAGGGGACAAGGGCGTCGTACTTCCTGGCCCCGTCGGTCGGGATCATGCTCGCCGTCTTGCTGTTCGGCATCCTGGGTGCCTACTCCAACGAGGCCACAGGGAACTGGAACATCGCGCTGCTCGGCTCGAGCATCAGCGGGTGGGGCTTCGTCGCGGCCATCGGCGCCGCCCTCGCCGTCATTCACACCAACGCGATGAACCTGTACCCCTCCACCGTCGACCTGC
>Ga0335075_10014864_pt1 | contig 11668 bp, 9 predicted proteins | sample Lox_Sample_24_FD_206723 | JGI IMG/M metagenome (GOLD analysis project Ga0335075, IMG submission 206723) | Soil microbial communities from Loxahatchee National Wildlife Refuge, Florida, United States - Lox_Sample_2.4 | ecosystem: Environmental > Terrestrial > Soil > Wetlands | place: USA: Florida...
ACCGAGAGTAAGGGGCTCACCGCACGATGGACAAACTCCCACCGGAGCGCCGCAATCCCCGCAGAAGCGGTGGCCTTCTCCCAGAGACGCACCGCACTGCCCGCACCTCACGTATGTCTGCATACCCTCGGCGCGTTCGCTATGTCAATCCCGGACCGCAGGCATTCGGGCGGTTCCCGTACTAAGCGGGCCTCGGCCTCGCGAACGCGCTGCACCATCATTTCGAGCAGCGCCCAGGCCGTCTCCGGGTGCTCCAAGGCGAAGGGCCGGAAGACCCACGCGCTGAACATCAGGCAGCGCAAGTCTGTCTCGGCCGTGATCGTCGCCGAGCGGTAAGAACGGTCGATCAGCGCCATCTCGCCGAAGTAGTCGCCGGGACCGAGCGTACGGGCGGGTCGTCCGTGCACGCTCACCACGGCCCGGCCCTCCATGATGACACCGAAAGTGACGCCGGTCTCGTCCTGCTCGGTCAGCACCGTTCCAGCGCGAAATGTCCGGTCATGCGCATCATTTGCGAGCCGGGTCAATTCCTTCTTCGACAGCATTGAGAATAGCGGGACTTTAGCAAGTACCTCTTGAGGCGTTGTCATGGCACGAATGCTACGCGCGGGTCTGGGCTCCGACCAGGATCTTCCCATGGCGTTCGGTCTCCATGTGATCACGGACATCAACGCGGCGAGGGGGCGGTCACGTGAATGTCCGCCCCCTCACCGTCCCCCTCGCTCAGGGCGTCACTTCTTGTAGCCGTGGCCTTCGGTGTCGTCTTCGTCGTCTTTCTTGTAGCCGTGGCCTTCGGTGTCGTCTTCGTCGTCCTTCTTGTAGCCGTGGCCTTCGGTGTCGTCCTGGTCGTCTTTCTTGTAGCCGTGGCCTTCGGTGTCATCGAGGTCGACGTCGGGGGTGTGGTCCTGCTCGTTCATTGGTGTGTCCCTTTCATTTTCCGGTTTCTCGGATTATCGTCTGGGATTGGCGTCTGCGGTTAGCATCTCGGACGGTAGGGGTGACCGTCAGTCGGCTGGCTGACACGGGAACTGTCAACTACCCGACATCTCGGTACCGGCGAACCGTCCCATTGCGGTTGGTTGTTTCACCATGACGGCCCGGTCGTGCATCTCGATCCAGCCGCGTCGCTCGAAACCGCGCAGCGCCGCGTTGACGCTCTGCCGGGTGCTCCCGACCTGATGCGCTAGTTCCTCCTGGCTCATCCTGAACCGGATGGTGCCGTCCTCGCCTCTGGGCTGGCTGAGCAGGACCTTTGCCACCCGGCGCGGAAGATCCAGGAAGACCAGGTCGGCGGTTACCTCGGTCAAGCGGCGCGTGGTGGCCGCGATGGAATTCGTCAGGGCCTGGGCGGCCGACGGCACACGCGCGCAGATGTCCCGGATCGCGTCGCGCGGGATCAGCAGCAGCTGGCACTCCTCCAGGGTCTCGGCGTCGGCGGACCGGGGGCCGCCGTCGACGACCCCGAGCTCGCCCAGCATGCCGCCCGGATGGATGATGGCCAGCGTCAGCTCGGCGCCGTCAGCCGAGCGGATGGTGACTTTGACCTGGCCGGAGACGACCACGATCACGGTCTCACCCGGATCGCTTCGGGTGAACACGACCTGGCCGCGGCGGAAGCTGCGCAACCGAGTCGCGGCCGCGACGGCCTCCAGGTCCTCGGCCGGTACCGAACGAAGCAGACTGGTCTTGCGCAGGATGCCGGTCACGTCAATGCTCATTGCTGGCTCCCTGGGCTGCCGCGTTGCTGACCTCGGCGTTGCTGGCTCCTGCGTTGCTGGCTCCTGCGTTGCTGGCCACGGCGTTGCTGGCCACGGCGTTGCTGGCCACGGCCCGCAGGACGGTTTTGACTTCGTAGGGCCGCAGGTGCGGATGCTTGCTCAGCACCCGGGCCACCAAGCCGGTCACGTGCGGGGCAGCGAAAGAGTTGCCGGTCGAGACGATCGTGGAACCGGACAGCCACGGCACTTTGACGTCGATGCCCGGCGCCCCGAAGTCGGTCGGGGGCGCTGGGTTGGCGTCGATGTCGAACGGATCCTGGCCGTCGTGGGCGGCCACGGAAATGACCGAGGAGAACTGGGCCGGGTAGGTGGGCGCCGGAACGTTGTTGGTGGCGCAAACCAATACGACACCGGCGAACGCTGCTTCGTCGGCAATCTCGTGGAAGAGGCCGAAGTAGTCCTCGCGCCCCGTGCTCAGCGACAGGTTGACCACTCTCGCGCCCTCCTTGATCGCCCAGCGCAGGCCCGCCGCGAAGACCAGGCCCTTTCCGGTCAGCCTGCTGCCGAGGACACGGACCGACCAGATGGCCGCGTCGGGGGCGGTTCGCCGGATGATCCCGGCGCATGCCGTGCCATGGCCGAACAGATCATCGTGGGGGCCCTCCGTGGTTGTGACCTGGCTGGTTTCCGGGTCCCACTGCAGAGCTACCGCCCGCTCGACGGCGCCGATCGCCGGGTGGGCGGCGTCAACCCCGCTGTCGACCACGGCCACGGTGACCCCAGCCCCGGTCGCCCCGCCCCACGCCCAGTCCTTGTCGATGGGTAGGTCGATCCGCGGGACCTGAGGCAACACCTCCGGGGCGAAGGCCTCGCTCCATGCTGGTCTTAGTGAGGTCGTGACTGCCGCCTTCCGACGTAGTCGGCGACATCCCGCAGCACGGCGAGCGCCAGCCGGCGTTCCGCCGCTCCCTGGCGCGCCAGGGCCGCAAAGACGCCGGCCAGCGCGGCCAGGTCGGCATCGGCGGCTGGGAGCCTGTCGGCGGCCTGACGCAGGGCATCGGCCAGGTCATCGCCGGCGGCCGCCTCGGCCAGCGCGTCCAGCAGCACCCGTCCCATGAGGCTGAACCGCTCGACGCTGGCCAGGGCCAGGGCGGCCTGGTCGGCGAACAACGACAGCAGGGCCATGTCCTGCTCGGCGCCGGGTCGCCGAGGGTCGCGGTCGAGCAGGCTGATGACCCCCAGGAGCCGCGCGGGCGTTTCGACGGGTACCGCGAGGATGGCCTGCGGGATGTACCCGGTGTGTTCGGCCTGTTCCCGGGCGAAGCGCGGGTCACTGGCCACGTCGCTGACTGCGATCGGCTGACCGGACTGCACCACCCAGCCGGCGATGCCCTGCGAGGCAGGGATGCGCATCCCGGTCACGTCGTCCGCGCCCTGTCCCGCGGCGACCGTATAGACCAGCTCCGACTCGTCCTCGCTGAGCAGGGCCAGCGAGCACGCCGCCGCGCCGAACAGCCGACGGGCTGTCTCGGTCAGGGATCGCAGCAGCTCGTCCGTGCCGGTCGGCCGCACGGCCGGGCCAAGCGACGCGGCGAGTTCGCCGAGTTGCCGCAGCAGTTCGTCGGGGCTCATGGTCCGGTCCTTGGTCGGCTGGCGGGCTCGGCTGAGGCCGGAGGCCGCAGCCATGCGGTACGGGCCATCCGGGTCCCGGCGACCGAAAGCAGCGACGGACTCGGCTGGCTCACCTGCAGGGCGGACAGGAAGTCCTGGCCACCGATCCGGAGCAGGATACTGTTCCGGGAAGTCCTTACGGAGGCGGTGCGCGGGATGCCGTGCAGCAGCCCGAGTTCGCCAGCGTAGCCGGGTGCGGTCACCGGCGGCAGGTCGCGAGGTTCGGGCCCGCCGCCCCTGGCCTGCACGGCCAGCTCGCCGTCGATGAGGATCCACAGGGCATCGGCGGCGTCGCCCTCGCGGATCACGACCTGGCCAGCGGGCATGACCACCTCCTCGGCCGCTCTCGCGAGCCGCTCGAGCGTGCGGCGATCCGCGCCGGCCAGCAGGTCCAGCTCGGAAAGCAACTCGACTCGCGGACGCAGCCGTTCGGCGGCCGCGGCCGAGGTGCGATCGGCCCGCATCAGGGTGGGCAGGCCGGCTAGCCCGAGGGCCGGGATCCCGACCCCCACGGCGACCAGAGCGACGTTGACGTCGGCATGCGCCAGCAGGACGCCGGTGGCCAGGCTGGCCAGCAGGATGCCGGCCAGCACCACGGTGTCGAAGACGCCAAGCACGCGGCCCAGCACGTCCCCGGGCAGGTCGCGCTGCAGGCTGGTGATCGCGAGGACGTCCACGATGATCATGCCGACGCCCGATAGGACCTGCAGGGCAGCGGCCAGCGCGGGCCAGTGCACGGGAACCGTGAGCAGGAACGGCAGCGCCTGCAGGCAGATGCTGCCCATGATGACCGGGGCCAGCCGGGACGCGCCGCTCAGCCGGTTGGCCAGGCCGGCGCCAAGCAGCCCGCCTAGCGCCGAGCCGGCCAGCAGGTAGCTGTAGCCGTTGGGTCCGGTGCCCAGCCGGACCGACAACGGCACGTACAAGACGGTGGCCGCGCCGTAGACCGCGCTGTCCAGCGCGCAGAACAAGATCACCGCCACCGCGACGGGCTGCGCGGCCAGCGATCTCAGGCCCGCAACCCACTGCTGCGCCGTGCTGTCATCGGCGCTCCCGCCGCCGCAGGAACGGACCTGCAGCCTTGCAACTATCGCGGCGGCTATGGCGAAGCTGGCCGCGTTGATCGCGACGCCGATGACGGGCCGGCCGGTCAGCAGCAGCAGGCCGCCGATGCCCGGCCCGACCACGACGACCAGGCTCTGCAGGGCCGAGAAGATGGAGTTCGCGGCGGACAGGTCCTGTTCGCCGACGATCTCGGGCGTCAGCGCGCCGGCGGCAGGCTGGTAGGGCGCCAGCGCCACCGACGAGGCGGCCGAGATGGCCAGCACGTAGCCGACCGGAGCGTCACTGGCGACCGCCACCGCCATTCCCGTCATGAGCACCGCGCTGGCCAGCGCGGAGATGAGCATGACGGTTGTCCGCTGATAGCGGTCCGCGAGGACGCCGCCGTAGCTGGCCAGCAGCAGGCTGGGCCCCCAGCGGCAGGCGGCGTTGGCCGCCAGCCATTGGGTGGAGTGGGTGCGGTCGAAGATGTAGACCGAGATCACGACGATGTAGGACCAGCTGCCGATGTCGTCGACGAGGAACGCGGCGAAGAGCAGCCTCAGGTCGCGATGGCGCAGCGCGTCGCGGTAGCGCCGGCGCGCAGCGCGCTTGGCGGCTGCGGCCGACGGGGGCCCGGCCATCGCTACGGATTCCTCGGGTAGGGATGGCGTCACCGGTCAGGTCCGTATCTGTCGCTGAGCGTGCTCGGTGGTGTCGGCACGCTCGAGGAGCGGCTGGCAGCCCAGTCGGCGGGCGATGACGCGCGCCTCCTCGATGGCCTGCGCCGCCGCATCGCCCTCACCGTGCCGCAGGAGATACTGGGCGTGGTCGAGCAGGCCGTGGGCGAGGTGGTAGGGAGTGCCTCGGTCGCGCAGACCGGTGATCGCCGTGGCGAAGGCTGCCGCCCCGGTTGGGCCGTCGTCGCCGGCGGCGAGGCGGGCGCGGGCCAGGTCGCGTTCGGCCCGCAGCATCGGGGCCAGGTGCCCGGGCTGGTAGGAGTCGAGCAGGGTGAGCAGCTCACCTGTGGCGGCGGTGTCGCCCAGGTCGTGGGCGGCACGGGCGGCCAACGGCCAGGCCCACCGCGGGCAGTCGTGGCTGATCCCGAGCGCGTCGACGTGAGCCAGGATCGCGCGGGCGTGCTGCAGCGCGTCCTGCGGCTGGCGTCGGGCAGCGGCGGTGAAGCCCTCCACCATGCTGACCATCGCTTTGGTCTGGGGGTCTTCGCTGGAACGTAGGTCCTTCAGTCCCGCCAACACGGCCTGGGCGGCGTCGGTGTCGCCTCGCAGCGCCGCCACCCAGGCTTGCTGGCAGGAGAAGAACTCGAAGTCCGCCAACGCACTTGACTGCGCTGCCTCGGTGAGTTCTGCTTCGGCGGCGTCCCAGTCGCCGAGCATCACCAGCGCCTGTGTCAGGTTGATGATTGCTATTTCCAGGCCGGCCCGGTAGCCGGCCCGGCGCAGGTGCCCGGTGGCGGCCCGGCAAATCTCCGCTGCCGCCCCGGGATCGGTGCCCGCCAGCACGTCCCCTAGGCTGAGCAGGGCTATTCCCAGTTGCTTGCTGTCGCCAGCCTGGCTTGCGAGCCGCACGCTTTCGCGGTAGTAGGAAGCTGCTTCACGGCAACGGTTGGTGACGTTGAGGTACGTCCCGCGAGTCCGGAACAGAGGGCTGAGCTCGCGGTCGCCGACACCGAGGGCCTGGCCGAGGGAGAGCGCGTCGGCGGAGAGCCTGTCTGCCTCGGGCAAGCCAGCATTTACCTCCACCGACGCCAGGGCATCAAGAGCACGGATAGTGTCGGTGTCGGGATCCGACTGCAGGACCTCGACGGCGGCGGTGAGCTGCTCGCGCGCTTCGGCGTAACGGCCCCACTGGCGCAGCGCCCTTCCGGCGATGGCTTGGGCGCGGGCCGCCGCCCGAGCGTGGTGGGCATGCAGGTGGTAGTCGCGGGCTCGGCCCGCCAACTCGATGGTCAGGGGCCAGTCGGCGTTGATGTCGGCGGCTTCGGCGGCCCGTTCCCACAGCACACCAGCCGACTGTTGGGCGATCGCGGCTTCTGCTCTGCCCGGCGAGTCGGCCAGGTTCAGCTCTGCGGCCGCCGCGTAGCTGGCGGCCGCACGGCCGGGGGCGCCTGTGCGTTCGGCGCGTTCGGCGGCCCGAACCAGCGCGCCGACGGCCTGCTCGCGGATCTCGGCGGTGTCAGAGGCGTCGGGCAAGGCCTCCAGCGCGTCCAGGTAGTGGCGGGCGATGACGTCGGTGACCTCTTCTCCGTCGCCGGGGAAGGCCTGGCGCAGGTGCGCGGCCACCTTGAGGTGGCGGGTCTTGCGGTCCCGGCGGGACAGCGTGTCGTAGGCGACCTGGCGCAGCATGTTCTGCGCGAACTGGTAGCTGCCGCGTTCGGGGGACAACGGGTCCGCAGATACGAACAGCACCTCGCGGCGCACCAGGTCGGCGAGCGCCCCGCGAACGGAAGGCTCGTCCCGCTCGGAAATCGCGATCAGTGCTTCAGCCGGGAACGTGGTGCCCAGCACCGCGGCGTCGGCCACCAGCCGCCGCGTGTCGGGATCCAGCGCGTCGAGGCGGGCGGCCAGCAGCGCGTGCAAGCTGTCGGGAACCGCCAGCTCGCCGATGTCGCCGACCAGCCGGTACAGACCCTCGACCGGCTGGACGATGTCCCGGTCGACCAGCGAGCGAACCGTCTCGACGGCGAATAGCGGCACGCCTTGGGCCTGGCGGGTGACCTTCGACCGCGACGCGGGCGGCATGCGGGGCACCAGCGCGTCGACGAGCTGGTCCATCGACGCATCATCGAGCGGGTCCAAGGTCAGCGTGACCCGATTGCGGCCTGCCCCGAACCGCGGCCGGGTCTGGCCCAGCTCGGGCCGGGCGAACACCAGTACGTAGATGGGCAGGTTCCTGGACCAGTCGACCAGATGGTCCAGGAAGTCCAGCAGGTCGCCGTCGGCATACTGGGCGTCCTCCACCAGGAGCACGACCGCGGACTCTGCCGCGAGGCGCTCGAAGAACAGGCGCCACCCGGCGAACAGTTCCTCCCGGGACAAGCCGGCCGCGCCCTCGGCCGACCCCACCCCTAGCAGCCTGCCCAGCCGGGCGCCCACATAGGCCCGTTCCCCGGGATCGGGGACGAACCGGTCCAGCCCGGCGGCCAGCTTGCCCGCCGCGGCATCGGCGGAGTCCTCCTCGGCGATGCCCAGCCGCTGCCGGACCATCTGCGCCAGCGCCCAGAACGCCACCCCCTCCCCGTAGGACAAGCAGCGACCGCGGTGCCACCACACCTCGGCCGCCAGCCCGTCGATGTACTTCTCGAACTCCCAGCCCAGCCGCGATTTGCCCACCCCGGCCGGCCCGGACACCAGCACCATCCGCGGCACCCGCCGGTCGGCCGCCGCGTGGAACAGGTCCCTGATCGTCCGCAGTTCCGCGTCCCGCCCGGTCAGCGGGGCCTCCAGCCCGTCGACCCGCTGCGAGCCGCCCGCCCCGGCCAGCACCCGGGTCGCCCGCCACAGCCTCTGCGGCTCGGCCTTGCCCTTCAGCGCGTGCTCCCCGGCATCGGCGAAACCGACCGCCATGCCCGCCAGCCGGTACGTCGCCCCGTCCACCAGCACATGCCCAGGCTCGGCCGCGGACTGGACCCGGGCGGCGGTATTCACCGCGTCGCCGGCCACCATGCCCTCGCCTACCGCACCCAGGGTCACCGCGACCTCGCCGGTCACCACTCCCGCCCGCGCCGCCAGCTCCGGCACCCCGGTTTCGGCCCCCAGTTGCGCCACCGCGGCCACCAGGTCCAAGGCGGCTCGCACGGCCCGTTCCGGGTCGCCCTCGGTCGCAGTCGGCGTGCCCCACACCGCCATCACCGCGTCCCCGATGAACTTCTCCACCACCCCGCCGTAGCGGCCGATGATCGTCCGCGCAACCTCGAAGTAGCCGGACAGCAGCTCCCGCACCGCCTCCGGGTCACGTGACTCCGACAGCGGCGTGAACCCGGCCACGTCGCAGAACAGCACCGAGCACACCCGCCGCTCCGCCACCGGCCCAGCGGCCCCCGGTGACACCGCGGTGGTCACCGGTGACGCGGGCTCGGCCGACGCCAGCGGATACCCGCACGACGGGCAGAACCGGTGGCCCTGGGAAGCGGGCTCACCACACGACGGGCACCGCCCCAGCGGGGCACCGCAATCCGCGCAGAACCGATCGCCACCCCCCCGGGACGCGCCGCAGCGCGGACACGTCACCACAAAGGCATTTATACCCCAGCCGGGCATACCGGGCCACGCCCAGCCGACCCGTCACCCGGGCGGAACCATGCGTGCATGAACGGGCCCATTACCTCACGCGCGCGACAGGTCCGGGACAGGCCGCCGGCGGTGGGGGGTGGTGGTGTCGGCAAGCTGACGGCGGCGGCGTCAGCCCGGTGACTGACAGTCACCTCGCACGCTGGGCAAGCTGGCTGCAGCCGGTCATTCCCGGACCGGGAACGCCAGGAGACCACGATGCACCCATCAGTTCAGTACGACATGATGCAGGCCAGGCAGCACGACCTGAGGCAATCGGCAGCCCGGCAGCGCCTGGCCGCGGAGGCCAGGACTACTCGGCTGCCGCGCCGTGACCACACGCCAGCCGCGCCACGGCGGCGCGTGCTGCACCTGGTATGGCGCCTGCTCCCGTCATGAGCAGTCATCCTGGCAACAGCCAGGACAACCGGGCCTGTCCGCCACGGGCTGTACATCACCGTGCGCGCCATCGGCGGCAGCATGGCCGGGGCCGGGTTCGCAGCCCTACTGACCCGGGCCGTCATCGCCGGCACCGTCATCCCTCACGAGTGGGGCTACGTGGTGGTATGGCTCACCTGCGCGCTGGCGTTACTGGTGTCCTTGCTCATCGTGGCGGCGGCTCAGCCAGTTCAGGAGGCGATTCCCCCAGGGCATGTGCAGCCAGGGCATGTGCAGCCAGGGCATGTGCAGCCAGGGCATGTGCAGCCAGGGTATGTGCAGCAAGATGAGACGACCAGCGTCAGGCGAAGGCCTAGAAGATTCTTTGCAGGATCGGGCCACAAGCTGAAGCCACCTCTGGAGGAACCTGATGCAAACAGGCAGCGAAAGGTCCGACGATCCGCCAGCAGCCGGTCAGCAGGCCGAGCCGGCTGTCAAGCCCCCGGTCGACACCCTGTTGGTCGCCTGGCATAGCGACCTCGCAGCTTGGCTCGACCGGATCGGCTGGCTCGGAACTCTGAGCGACTGGCTGACCGGCGTGCTGGGGCCAGTCCGCGAGCAGCACCAGGACAATCTTGCCCTTGAGCTGCTGCATGGCGGCCGATGGGTCGGTCACCCGCTGCATCCTGCACTCAGCGATCTGCCCATCGGGCTATGGGCAGGCGTCGTGCTGCTTGACGCCACGGACCGCGACCCAACTCCCCGGCGCGGAATCGACGCCGCGGGCGTGCTTAGCGCGGCCGGGATCGTCGCTGCGGGCGCCACCGCCCTGACCGGCCTGAACGACTGGACCGTCAGCAACATCCAGGACCGCCGCGTCGGGCTCTTCCACGGCCTCCTCAACACAGTGGGCCTTGGGCTGCAGGGTGCCTCCCTAGGCACCCGGATGGCCGGCCATCGTGGCACGGCGCGCGCTCTGGGCGCGGCTAGCCTCACGGTCACGGCCGCAGCCGGTTACCTCGGCGGTCATCTCGTATTCACGAAAGGTGTGATGGTCAACCGGGTGGCGTGGGCCATCGGACCGCGCCGGTGGACCCGCGCGTTGCAGGAGGCCGACCTGCTGGACGACTCGCCGACCGCAGTCGAGGCCGAGGGCCGTCAGATCATGCTGTACCGCCACCGCGGCAGGCTCTACGCCATCGACAACGTCTGCAATCACGCCGGTGGCCTGCTCAGCCGCGGTCCGGTCGCAGACCTGACCGTGACTTGCCCGCTGCACGGGTCACGCTTCGCCCTCGCCGACGGCTGCGTCAGCCGCGGCCCGGCCAGCCAGCCGCAACCCGTCCTACCTACCCGGATCAGAAACGGCTGGATCGAGGTGCGCGGCAGCCAGCCGGCACCCCGGCGGTCGGCAAGTGGAAGGACACAGCCATGACGTTCGTAGTCGTCGCGAACCTCGACGATCTAGAGGTCGGCGACACGATGCTCGTTGACGACTTGCGTGAACCGATCTGCCTCATCCGCCTCGACGATGACGACGTCAGGGCGATCCACAACACCTGCACCCACCAGCAGCAACCGCTTCACGAGGGCACCCTCCAGGACGATGACACGCTGGTCTGCGCCGCCCACGCATCACGCTATGACCTGACCACCGGCGAGGCCGTCGGTATGTATGCCTGCGGCCCTATCCCGGTTTACGCATGCAAGATCGAAGACGACGCCATTCTCGTCGACATTGACCAGCAGCTGAACGACGCACCAATCCCTCGTCCTCCAGCACCAGGGACGCTGGGCGCGCACTAACGCCAGCAAGATAGCAGTGGAGCCGGCGCGACCAGGCCAGCCCTCCCTGACAGACGACCAGGCACACTGCTGTCATGGAGCGGCTCACCATCCCCGCCGGCTGGCTGACACTGCGGCCTTTCACCGCCGCTGACACAGGCTGGGTGCATGACGTTTCGCAGGACCCCGCGGTGCAGCACTACGTCCAGGTGCCCTCGCCCTACCGGATGGAGCACGCCGCGTTCTTCGTCCACCAGGTGGCCATGGCCAGCTGGGACAGCGGGCAGCGGGCCGAGTTCCTGGCCGAGGATAGTGCCACCGGCGCCCGGCTCGGCCGGGTCGGGCTGGGCCTAGGCCAGCCCGACACCGCTGAGATCGGCTACTGGACCGACCCCAGCGCCCGTCACCGCGGCGTCGCGACCACGGCGGTCCTGGCCGCCTGCCACTGGGCGTTCACCACCTTGGGCACCGAGCTCATCGAGTGGCGCTGCGAAGTCGGCAACACCGCCTCCCGCCGGGTCGCCGAGAAGGCCGGATTCCTCATCGAGGCAACCCTCCGCAAACGGCTCATCCACCGCGGCACCCGGGTAGATGCATGGGTCGGCTCCATTCTCAGCACCGAACTCACCGGCGCGCCCCTTTTACGAGCCGTATCAGCCTGGGGAGTGTGCGCGCGCCCGCATAACTACCCTGCCGGGCCGGGTGCCCCCCGGGCCGGCGGAAGCCGCGTGGGACCGGTCTCCGGGCGTCTTCAGGTTCTACGGAGTTGCCTGGCGTCCTGTCCCC
>Ga0335075_10014865_pt1 | contig 11668 bp, 7 predicted proteins | sample Lox_Sample_24_FD_206723 | JGI IMG/M metagenome (GOLD analysis project Ga0335075, IMG submission 206723) | Soil microbial communities from Loxahatchee National Wildlife Refuge, Florida, United States - Lox_Sample_2.4 | ecosystem: Environmental > Terrestrial > Soil > Wetlands | place: USA: Florida...
CAATTGAACGGCCGCTACGCCGACACCACGCGCGAAAATTTCGCACGCACGATGCTGATCTCGTGCTTCTCCTTCACCGAGGCGGCCAAGCGCGCCGCCGCGATGATGCCGAACGGCGGCGCCATGGTGACGCTGACCTATAACGGCGGCGACCGGGCCATGCCGAACTACAATGTCATGGGCGTCGCCAAGGCCGCGCTCGAAGCCTCGGTCCGCTATCTCGCGGTCGACTTCGGCCACCGCAACATCCGCGTCAACGCCATTTCCGCCGGCCCCATCCGCACGCTTGCCGGCGCCGGCATTTCCGACGCGCGCTACATGTTCGCTTTTCAGCAGAAATACTCGCCGCTCGGCCGCGGCGTTACGCTCGAGGAGTTGGGCGGCGCCGGGCTTTATCTGTTGTCCGACCTGTCGACGGCGGTCACCGGCGAAATCCATTTCGTCGACAGCGGCTACAATATCATCGCCATGCCGCAGCCCGACGCGCTCAAGGAAGCCGGCGGCAGCGTCGAGAACGGAAATTCCTGATCGCTATCCCGGTGTGACGCCCTACAATTTCTCGATATGCGGCATGACCTCGTCGCGGAACAGCGCCAGCGAGCGCATGGCGTCGGCGTAGGCCATGTCGCCGAGGAACAGATAGGTCAGCAGATAATTGACGCCCAGTTCCTTGACCTGCCGCTCGATCTCCGCGCGCACGGTCGAAGGCGAGCCGGCAATCGCGGTGCCGTCGGCAAGGCAGGCGTCGAAATCGGCGCCACGCTCGACGTTCAGGCGGGTCGTCAATCCAGTCTGGCCGTGCTTGTCGCGTAGCCAGTTGATATGGGCGAGGTGGCGATCCATGGCCGGCTTGCCGAAGCGGCGCGCCTCCGCATCGGTATCGGCAACGAAGATATGCCGCTGCACGCCGATGGCGGCGCCGCCGGGAAATTCCGGCTTCGGCTGCACCGGTGCTCCCCGCTTCGCCAGCGCCTTTGTGTAGGCGGCGATATTCGCCTTGGCGAGGCCCATCGGCCCAAGCGTGACGTAATGCAGGCCCTGCTCGCCGCTCCAGGTCGAGCCGGTTTCATTGGAGGACGCGTACCAGAACGGCGGGTGCGGCTGTTGCAGCGGATGAAGCGCAATCGGCACGTTCTCGTAAGTATAGTGCTCGCCTTTGTAGGTCAGCATCTCGGCGGTCAAGGCCGCACTGAGGCAGTCGAAGGCGTCGAAAAAGATCTCGCGCGACTGCCCGTGGTCGACCTTGTGGTATTTCAATTCGAAGGGCGACACGCCGCGGCCGACACCGACGTCGAGCCGGCCATGGCTCAAATGATCGAGCATGCAGATTTCTTCGGCAAGCCGCAGCGGCGAATAAAGCGTCAAGAGATAAACCAGCGGCCCGAGCCGCATGCGCTTGGTGACCTGCGCCACCGCGCCGAGATAGATGCCCGGCACCGGCACCATGTTGAGCGGCGTGGCGTGATGCTCTGCGACCTGCAGGCAGTAGAAGCCGGCCGCGTCGGCGGCCTCAACGAAGCGCAATCGCTCGTCGAAGAGTTGCGTCAGCGGCCGATCGCCGAATTCGACGTGATCGAAAAGTCCGATTTTCATATGGCCTCTTTGGCTACCGTGATTTGGGCTTGCGCGGATTTTTCCTGATCAGCCCGATTTTGCGGCCCATATGGGCGCAATCGTCGTCGGTCTTGAGACCCGCGGCGTGAATGCCGTGGATCGCCAGTTCCTCGTCGCGGTCCTCGGTATCGCCGGTCACACCGACGGCGCCGACGACTTCGCCGGCATCGTCGCGGATCAGCATGCCGCCGCCTTCGGGAAAAATCTGCTCGCCGCTGGCGGCGAGGAGATAGCGCATGAAAATCGGCCGCTCTACCGCGCGTTCGCGCACCAGCTTGGAGCTGCGGCCGAGCGACAAGGCGGCATAGGCTTTGCCGAAAGCCATCTCGAAGCGGATCATCGAGGCGCCGTCTTCCTTCTTGAACGCCTTCACCTTGCAGCCCGGCTCGACCACGATGACGCTGATCGGCCGGCAGTCGAGCGCGGCGCCGCGCGCGATGACGGCGTCGATGATGCGCTCGGCTTGCACGAGTGAAATGCTGCTCACAACCGCCCTCCCCAGGCCCTCTATCGCTCCCTTTTGCCATCTTCCGCATCGCGCGGCCACCCGCCAAACCGCATGGGAGGCCTCTTGCCTCGGCTCGCGGCGCGGGCCACATCTGCGCGATGCCGGTCCTGCCGTCCCCGCCCATAGAAGTCGAACGTTTCGTCAAAATCTATAAAACCGTTCCCGCGGTCGACGGCATTTCCTTTTCGCTCGCGGCGGGCTCGATCACCGGCCTCCTCGGCGGCAACGGCGCCGGCAAGACGACGACGATCGCGACCATCATGGGCCTGATCACGCCGACGTCGGGCCGGGTGAGCGTGCTCGGCGCGGACATGCCGAAGCAGCGTTATCGCGTGTTGCACCGCATGAATTTCGAAAGCCCCTATGTCGAAGTGCCGATGCGGCTCACCGTGCGGCAGAACATGACCGTTTTCGGCAAGCTGTACGGCGTCGCCGATTTGCGCGAGCGCATCGCCGAGCTCGGCCGGCAGCTCGACCTCACCGAGTTTCTGGACCGGCCCACCGGCCGGCTCTCGGCCGGGCAGAAGACGCGCGTATCGCTGGCCAAGGCGCTGATCAACCGGCCGGACGTGCTGCTGCTCGACGAGCCGACAGCCTCGCTCGACCCCGACACCGCCGACTGGGTGCGCGCCCATCTCGAACGCTATTGCCGGGAGCGGCAGGCCACCGTGCTGCTCGCCTCGCACAACATGGCCGAGGTCGAGCGCCTGTGCGAACGCGTCATCATCATGAAGCGGGGCCGCATCGAAGACGACGACGCGCCGGCGAAGCTTCTGGCGCGCTATGGGCGGCGCACGCTCGAAGAGGTCTTCCTCGACGTCGCCCGCGGCAGTGCGCTGAGCGAGGCGGCGCAATGAGCGCACCGGCCGAAGAGGCCTACGCGCTCTCGGCGCGGCGCATCGGCGCGATGATGCTGCGCTACTGGTATCTGCTGCGCTCGTCGTGGCCGCGTCTCCTCGATCTCGTCTACTGGCCGACGGTGCAGATGGTCACCTGGGGCTTCCTGCAATATTACATCGCGACCAATGCCGGCTTCTTCGCCCGCGCCGGCGGCACGTTCATCGGCGCGGTGCTGCTGTGGGACATCCTGTTTCGCGGCCAGCTCGGATTTTCGATTTCATTTCTCGAGGAGATGTGGTCGCGCAATATCGGCAACCTGATGATGAGCCCGCTGCGGCCGATCGAGTTCGTCGCCGCGCTGATGGTGATGAGCGTGGTGCGGCTGTCGATCGGCGCGGTGCCGGTGACGTTCCTTGCCATCGGCTTCTTCGGCTTCAATCTCTACGGTCTCGGGCTGGCGCTGGTCGCCTTCTTCTTCAACCTGATGCTCACGAGCTGGGCGATCGGCATCTTCGTGTCCGGCCTTATTCTGCGCAACGGCATGGGCGCGGAGAATCTCGCCTGGTCGATCATGTTTTTGTTCATGCCGCTGACCTGCGTCTACTATCCGGTCACGACGTTGCCGGTGTGGCTGCAGCCGCTGGCCTGGGCGCTGCCGCCGACCTATGTTTTCGAGGGCATGCGCGAGCTTCTGATCCACCATAATTTTCGCGGCGACCTGATGCTCGATGCGCTGGGGCTGAACGTGCTGCTGTTTGCCGGCGGCCTGTTCGGCTTTCTGAAGCTCTTGGAAAGCGCCCGCCGTCACGGCTCGCTGATGCAGACCGGTGAATAAGGCCAGACCGCAATCGCCGCGCGGTATGGTCCGCCATGTGCGCCGCGAATAGGTGCGGCGGCCTGCCCTCTCCATATACGCAAAACCGCCGTGTTTACTGGAAGGAAGACCGAAAGAAATTGCATTTATGTTGGTACTATGACATATCACAAACCTAATGCTGCACTGCAGCAAGAAGTCGGGCAAGGTCCATCAATGGCCATCGGAGAGTTTGGCGGCGCGCCTGCAATCCCAGGCGACAGCGGCGTTCTGCTGTCGACGCCGCTTTATTGGTTTTACGAGATGAGCCACGCGGCGCTCAATCCGTCGCGCGCCATGGCCGACGCGACGCGGCTGTTTTTCAAGAACCCGGTCAACCCGTGGTCCTTCACCACCTTCGGCAAGTCGGTCGCCGCCGCATGCGAATTGTTCGAGCGCTCGACGCGCCGCTACAGCCGGCCGGAGTGGCGCGTCGATTCGACGCTGGTCGGCGGCGAGCGGGTGCCGATTCACATTTCGACGGTCTGGGAGCGTCCGTTCTGCAAGCTGATCCACTTCGAGCGCATGTTCGAGCGGCAGCCGAAGCGGCACCAGCCGCGGCTGCTGATCGTCGCGCCGATGTCGGGCCATTTCGCCACGCTGCTGCGCGGTACCGTCGAGGCCTTCCTGCCCAATCACGACGTGTATCTGACCGACTGGAATGACGCGCGCATGGTGCCGCTGTCCGAGGGACGGTTCGATCTCGACGATTACATCGATTACATCATCTCGATTCTGCACGCGCTCGGCGGCGAGACGCACATCGTCGCGGTGTGCCAGCCGTCGGTGCCGGTGATCGCCGCGGCGGCGATCATGGAAGCGGACAACGACCCTTACGTGCCCAGCTCCATGGTGCTGATGGGCGGGCCGATCGACACGCGTGTGAATCCGACCGGAGTGAACGAGCTGGCGCAACGGCGCGGCATCGACTGGTTTCGCACCAATGTCATCACCAAGGTGCCGTTTCCCAATCCGGGCTTCATGCGCGACGTCTATCCGGGCTTTCTGCAGCTCAACGGCTTCGTCACCATGAATCTCGACCGCCATATCGAGGCGCACAAGCAGCTATTCCTCAATCTGGTGCGCGGCGACGGCGACTCGGCGCATAAGCACAAGGAATTCTACGACGAATATCTGGCGGTGATGGACCTGGCGGCGGAGTTCTATCTGCAGACGGTGGACACCGTGTTCGTGCGTCACGCGCTGCCGAAGGGCGAGATGACGCATCGCGGCCGACCCATCAATCTCGGCAGCATCAAGCGGGTGGCGCTGCTCACCGTCGAAGGCGAGCACGATGACATCTCCGGCGTCGGCCAGACCGAGGCGGCGCACCGTCTCTGCGCCAACATCCCGCCCGACCGCAAAGCGCACTGGCTGCAGCCCGGCGTCGGGCATTACGGCGTGTTCAACGGCTCGCGTTTTCGCGCCGAGATCGCGCCGCGCATTTCCGATTTCGTGCTGTCGATGAGCCAATCGAGCGCCGGCATGCGCAGCGGCGCGCGGCGCTCCGGCAACGGCATGGCGCTGCACGCCTGAGGGCGTCGGGCGGCGCACCGCAATCTCGCCATAAGCATCGGCGATGTGCCATTATCCCGCTCGCGATGGGATTCGGGGTCTTTCGCCATGCCGCTGCATGCGTTGCTCTATCGTCGCACCAGCGAACCGCGCACGATCGACGTCGTGCTCGACGGAGCGATCCATGCGGTGCAGTTGCGGCGGCATCGGCAGGCGCGCCGCTATACGCTGCGCATCCAAGCGGCGACCCGCGACGTCATCCTGACCATTCCGCTGCGCGGCTCGCTCAAGGAAGCCCACGCCTTCGCCCAGAAACACAGCGCCTGGATCGCCGCGCGGCTTGATCGGCTGCCGGCGGCGGCGCCGTTCGCCGACGGCGTGGTGATGCCGCTTCGCGGCGAGCCACACCGCATCGCGCACCGCCGCGGCGCACGCGGCACGGTATGGACGGAAATCGCGCCGACCGGCGAGCGGCTGTTATGCGTGGCCGGCCAGGCGGCGCATATCAGCCGCCGCGTCGGCGATTTTTTGCGCCGCGAGGCCAAGCGCGACCTCGAGGCGGCGAGCCGGCATTACGCCCGCGAACTGGGTCTTGGCATACGGCGCGTCAGCGTGCGCGATCAGTCGAGCCGCTGGGGCTCCTGTTCGACCACGGGGCTGCTGTCGTTTTCCTGGCGGCTGGTCTTGGCGCCGCGCCACGTCCTCGATTACCTCGCCGCCCACGAAGTCGCCCACATGGTCGAAATGAACCACTCGGCAAAATTCTGGCGCGTCGTCGAGCGGATCTGCCCCGGCCACGGCATGGCCAAAGCCTGGCTCGATGCCTACGGAGCCGATTTGCACCGCTACGGCCTGCCGCGTGCGGCCGAAGGCGGCCGCTAGCAAATTCCGCCATGCGGATTGGAACAAGCTGACCTGTCCAAAAGCAGGATGAGGACCGGCGCCGCGTGTCGCAGCGCCACCACACTAAAGCGTGATCTGCATTGCATCGGCGTTCCGCCCGCCTATCTGTTCACTCATCAAGGCCGGCCGGGCGTCTCCCCCATCCCCCGACACCCCGTCGCCCGGTCAGATAAGCCTAAGTTGAGGCAACAACCTGAGAACCCCAAGCAGCGTATCGGCTTGGGGTTCTTTTTTTGCCGCCGCTTCAATCGGGCCTAATCCTTCACCAGATCTCCCAGAAGGCTGGCGGCCACCGAGAGCTTCGACAGCGTCAGCCCGGAACCGGCGATTTCGTGGATCGCCCCGCGCACCCGCTCGACCTCGCTTTTGTGCGCGGCAACCCATGCCTCGACCGCCACCGCGCCGCCCGCCCCGTTGCCGACCATCGCTGCGGCGAGCCGCCGCTCCGCGTCGCCGATCAGGTCGCGCGAGCGGTCGAGCGCCAGCCGGTCGAAATAATCGGCGATCGGAATGGCGCCGGCGGCGCTGACGATGCGATCGAGCCGGAAGAAAGCGCCGGCGGCAAAATAGGTCGCCGCGACCTCGGCAACCGGCTTGCCGGTCCGATCGGCCACCAGAACAATGTCGGGAGCCGCAATCAGAACCTGCAAATCGGCGAGCCGGCCGGCCGTGGCCTCGGGCACGCCGGCGGCTTTGAGCTCCTGCCGCCGCGCCGCCCGCGTGTCGCGCCGTTCCTGCGGCAGGACGCGCTCGAGCGCCGCGGCGACGGCGGCGATGCCGTCGCGATAATGGCGCACCACGCCGGCCAGACCCTGACCGAGGTCGACCTTGCGCAGAAACCAGACGATGCGATCGAGCAGCACATCCTGCACCGCGCCGTAAAGCTCGAGCTGCAGCTTGCCGGGGATTTTATTGTCGAGACTGTCGATCTCGCCGTTGAGCGCCGTCATGCCGTAACTGTCGCGCACCGCGGCAAAGGCCGCGGCGATGGCGGCCGGCGCCGCGCCGGTCTGATCGGCGATGCGCACGATCAAGGACGGGCCGCCGCGATTGATCATCGAATTCGCCAGATGCGTGGCGATGATCTCGCGGCGCAGCCGATGATGCTGCAGGACGTCGGGATAGCGCACGTCGATGGCTTGAGGAAAATAGCGGGTCAGCTCGCGGGACAGATACGGATCGTCCGGCACGACCGATTCCAGAAGCTCGTCGTAGAGGGTCAGCTTGGCGTAAGCGAGCAACACCGAGAGCTCGGGCCGCGTGAACGGCTCCGAGCGCCGCCGGCGCTCGGCGAGCTGCATGTCGTCGGGCAGAAATTCCACCGCGCGATCGAGCTGGCCGCGGGCTTCCAGCGTCTGGATCAGGCGCTGCAGGAAGCCGAAATCCTCCATGCCGCGCCGCTCGGCCAGCGACAACGCCAGCGTCTGCAAGTAGTTGTTGCGCAGCACCAGCGCCGCGACCTCGTCGGTCATCTCGCCCAGGAGCGCGTTACGCCCGGCCATATCGAGCCGTCCGTCGCGCACCGGGATGCTGAGCGCGATCTTGATGTTGACCTCCATGTCCGAGGTATTGACGCCGGCGGAATTGTCGATGGCGTCGGTATTGAGCCGAATGCCGCGCAGCGCCGCCTCGATGCGGCCGCGCTGCGTCATGCCGAGATTGGCGCCCTCGCCGATCACCTTGCAGCGCAGATCCCGTCCGGCCACGCGCACCGGGTCGTTGGCGCGGTCGCCGGCGGCATCGTCGGTTTCGTCGGCGGCGCGCACATAGGTGCCGATGCCGCCGAAAAACAACAAGTCGACCGAAGCCTTGAGGATGGCGCGGATCAGGTCCTGCGGCGTCACGTGCTCGCCGACGCCGAACAGCGCCCGCGCCTCCGGCGCAAGCCTGATCTCCTTGACCGCGCGCGAATAGACGCCGCCGCCTTTCGAGAGGAGCCGCTTGTCGAAATCCTGCCAGCTCGAGCGCGGCAAGTCGAACAGCCGCTTGCGCTCGGCAAAGGTCTTTTCCGGATCGGGATCGGGATCGATGAAAATGTCGCGGTGATCGAACGCGGCGACGAGCTTGATGGTTTTTTCCCGCAGCATGCCGTTGCCGAAGACATCGCCCGACATGTCGCCGACACCGACGACCGTGAACGGCACCGCGGCGACGTTGACATCCATCTCGCGGAAATGCCGCTTGACCGATTCCCAGGCGCCGCGGGCAGTGATGCCGATCTTCTTGTGATCGTAGCCGGCCGAGCCGCCGGAGGCGAAGGCATCGCCGAGCCAGAAATGATGCGCCACCGCCAAGTCGTTGGCGATGTCGGAAAAGGTCGCCGTGCCCTTGTCGGCGGCCACCACGAGATAGGGATCGTCGCCGTCATGGCGCACGACGTCGGGCGGCGGGATCACGCCCGCGGTGCCGACGCCGATATTGTCGGTGATGTCGAGCAGCGCCGAGATGAACATCTTGTAGGCGGCAATGCCTTCGGCCTGGATGGCCTCGCGTGGCCCGCCGGCCGGCAGAAATTTCGGCACGAAGCCGCCCTTGGCCCCGACCGGCACGATCACCGCGTTCTTGACGTTCTGCGCCTTCACCAGCCCGAGTATTTCGGTGCGGAAATCCTGCGGCCGGTCGGACCAGCGGATGCCGCCGCGGGCCACCTTGCCGAAGCGAAGATGGGCGGCTTCGAGCCGCGGCGAGTAGACGAAAATCTCGAACAGCGGCCGCGGCAGCGGCATGTCGTCGACCTTGCGGCTGGCGAATTTGATTGCGATCAAATCCTGCGGCCGGCCGTCGCCGCCGAGCTGAAAGTAATTGGTGCGGATCGCCGCGGTTACGGCGGAGACGAAATGGCGAAGAATACGGTCCTCGTCGAGACTGGCGACCGACTGCAGGCCGCTTTCGATCTCGGCGGCAATTTTCGCCTGGCTCGAAGCGCGCTCATCCGGCGTCTGCTGCACCCGCGGATCGAAGCGGGCTTGGAACAGCGTCACGATCGCCGCGGCGAGCGCCGGATATTTGCGCAGCGTCGCCCACATATAATCTTGCGAATAGGGCACGCGGATCTGCCGCAAGAAGCGCGAGACGGTGCGGATCAGCGCGACCTCGCGCCAGCCCAAGCCCGCGGCCAGCACCAGCGCGTTGTAGCCGTCGTCTTCGGCGCGCTTGCCCATCACCACGAGAAAGCAGGCTTCCAGACGCGCTTCGAGCGCCGCCAGATCGATGGGTTCGCCGGACGCGCTTTCGAGCTCCATGTCGTGGAACCAGACGTCGGCCGTGTCGGCGGGCTTGATGTGATAGGTGCGCTCGTCGACGACGCGAAAGCCCATGTTCTCCAGAACCGGCACGCGCTCGGACAGCGAAATCGCCCGGCTGTGACTGAACACCTTCAAGCCGGCGCGCGTGGCGGCCGTCCCGCCCTGGCGGTAGAAATCCACGCCCAGCGGATTTTCGGGGGTCAGCGTCTCGATGACGCGGATATCGCCGACCGCGGTCGCCGGCGGATAAACCTCGCGATAATCGATCGGAAACGCCGTGCGATAGCGGCTGAACGGCGCCTGGCCGCGGCCCATGTCGGCGCCAGCCGCGAGCGCTTCGCGCAAGCTGTCGATCCAGCTTCGCACAATGGCGGCAACGCCGCGGTCGAGCGAAGCGCGGTCCGGATCGGCCAACCCGCCGTCGGCACGCTCGACGATGAATTGCACCCGCACCAGCGGGCCCTCCGGGAAGAACGGGTAATAGGCGGTCAGCCGCCCTTTGAACGCCTCCGCCAGATAGGCGCCGATTGCCGCCCTGATCTGGCCGCCGTAGCGCTCGCGCGGAATGAACACCAGAACCGACATGAAGCGGTCGAAACGGTCGCGCCGCGGCAAGACGCGTACGCGCGGGCGCTCGTCGAGCTGCAGCACCGCCAGCGCGAACTGATAAAGCGTGTCCTCGTCGAGCTGAAACAGCTCGTCGCGCGGATAGGTTTCGAGCACATTGACCAGCGCCTTGCCGGAATGGCTCGACGGATCGAATCCGGCGCGGCCGATGACGCTGTCGATCTTGCGCCGCAGATAGGGAATGGACCGCGCCGGGCGCGTATAGGCGGTCGAGGTGAACAGCCCGCAGAAGCGATATTCGCCGATGAGCTTGCCGGCCGGATCGAAGCGCTTGATGCCGAGATAATCGAGCTGGACCCGCCGGTGCACGGGCGAGCGGACCGTCGACTTGGTCACGATGAGAAGGCGCGGCTCCTTGAGGAAGGCGCGAATCTCCGGCGTCATGACGATCGGCTCGTTCCAGCGCTGCAACAGCGGCGTCGCGTGCGCGCGAAGCATGCCGAGCCCGGTCTCGAATACCGGCTCGAGCACTTCGTCGTTCCGGCCAAAGACGAAGTCGCGCGCGCCGAGCAGCGTAAAATTGTCGTCCGCGATCCATTCCAGGAATTGGATCGCTTCGGCGATCTCGTCGACCGCAAGTGGCGGCGGCGTCCGCCGCAGTTCCGCGATGATCGCGCGAATGCGCGCCAGCATCGGCCGCCAGTCCTGCACCGCGGCGCGCACGTCGGCGAGAACCTCGGTCAGCGCAGTGACGACGTCCAGCCGTTCCTTGGCGCCGTCGGCGGTTTCGACATGAACATAGATGAAGCTTTCGCGAATGCCCCCGGCCGAGCGGCCGCCCTTGAAGGCAACCAGCTTGCCGCCGCGATCGCGCTCGACCGTGAACACCGGATGGACGAACAGCCGAATATCGAGGCCGCGCTGATTGAGCTCGGCGGCCACCGAATCGACCAGAAACGGCATGTCGTCATTGACGATTTCGAGGACGGCGAACCCGCGCGGAGCGGGGGCCTCCTCGAAGCGGATTTTCGGCGTGCCGGGCTTTCGCTCGGCAAGGAACGCCCATGCCTGTTCGGCCAATGCCGCAAGCTCGTCCGCGCCGTAGCGGGCGAGGTCTTCGGGCACGGCGAGGCCGAAGAGCCCGGCGAGAAAATCGGCCGGGATGTCGGGCTTGCGTTTGGCGAGCAGAGCCGCGGCCGCATCGATGCGGGCCACGCCCGCGCGATCGGCGGCGCCGTGGGGGAAATCCGGAACGTTCATGTTCCCCTATCTCGCTCGTTTCCTTGGGATATTAGCGGCTCGCCGGGCGGCTGCGCCACCATTCTGGGGGTTCAAATCGTTGACCTGATATAAGCCTCATTGCCGCACCCGCGCGGCGCAATGGAAGCGATCCTCATGGCCAAGCGCAGCAGGACCACCCCGTCCGGCAAGTCACCGGGCAAAATAACGCCGCCGCCCGCCACCGCCGGCGACGATACGACGGTTACGGCACTTAAGCTTGCGCCGGCGCCGCTCAGTCCCGACATGGCGGCGTATTTTGCCAAATGCGAAGAGAAGCTCGGCTTCGTGCCGAACGTGCTCAAGGCCTACGCCTTCGACATGACGAAGCTTGCGGCCTTCGTC
>Ga0335075_10014866_pt1 | contig 11668 bp, 14 predicted proteins | sample Lox_Sample_24_FD_206723 | JGI IMG/M metagenome (GOLD analysis project Ga0335075, IMG submission 206723) | Soil microbial communities from Loxahatchee National Wildlife Refuge, Florida, United States - Lox_Sample_2.4 | ecosystem: Environmental > Terrestrial > Soil > Wetlands | place: USA...
CCTCCAGAAGCCAAATAGTTTAGGGTCGCGTCTTGGTCCTCGGGTCCGGTCGCGAGATATCGTTGAACTATTCTTGTCCCTTCTACCTTTCGGCACTTCTCTGCCACAGCTACGTGGTAATTCGTTCCGATGAAGCGGCACTCGGGATCGAGGCAGAAACCAGTCCCCATAACTGCTTCCAGTACCGGGCCACGAAACTTCAACGACGAAATGGGGACTACTGATTCGCTGAAATTCTGCGGATGTATGCGCCGGAATACATCATGACCATGACTGTAATCGTATTGAGCGTGGCATGGCACTGCAAGCAGTGCGCTCAGAAATAGTGTTGCCGTGCACGTCCGCATGTCGCCTCCTCGGTTCTGAAAACGGGGACGGAAACATGCATTGCACCGACACGTCCAAAACGAAACGCTGTTAACCTGAGCAAATTCAGACGGCGGTGCTCGACAGCAGATCGCCTCGGCCCAAAGTGGAACGCGCACTTTTCGGAAACGGGAAAGTGACCAAAGTTTAACCTTGTGTCGTAGCGTGCCACCGACTCTTGACTGGCCGATTCAGGCTGATCCATTCGCGAGGACAGTTGCAGATGCTTGAGGTATCGACGTGCGCGCAGGCAAGGGCGAGATTCTTTCAGCGGACTTCGAGGCGCTCTTATTCGAAAGGCTTGCGCGTTCCGCCAGACGAAGCAAGTCGCCGACAAACCGGCGCGAGTTCAACAGCAGGGTCGGAGCGACTTTTTGGAGCTACTCAGAACGTTGATCAGTCTTTATCCCACCGGAGGGAAGTACGTTCGGGAATCACACTTCCCTGCCGGTGAGTTGGGGGTTTCAGGTGCCGTCACTCGACGCGGATGCCTTCGAGAAATTCTCCCAGCTTGGCGGTAGCACGGAACTGCGGAATGGCTTCCAGTTCATTGAACGCTGAGGTGAAAGCGTTCGACAAACTCCACATCGTCCGCGGCGCGAACTCCTCGTGCCGAGGATCGAAGTAGCGATTGTGAACGACTCGAACCAGGTGCTTGGGCACGTCAAGCTGTCCCTCAACGAAAGCTCGATAAATGATGAGCTTCGCAGCCCCATCCGAGAGCTGGGTTGTCCGCCACGCCTCGACCTGTCTGCGCATCGGGTCGAAATTGCGCTGCATGCGATCGACGCCGATGGAAATACTGTCCTGCAGCCCAAAATTCTTCGTGTGTTTTGCCAGGACCGGTGTGTAGTCTCCTTGAAACGCAAGGTTTTGACAAACTAACACACGCAGACCGACGGTGCAGGAAAGCCGAAATCGTTTGTTGTTCGCGTTCCTGACGCCCACCGCGAATCGGCAACCCTCGAAGCTCGGTTCGAGATCGAGGACGCCAAACATCTCCATGTTGTCGCTTGAGACCGCGAACTCCTCGGCAACGACAGCGATGTGGCGAAGGCTTAGAGTGTCGACCAAGGTTTCCACAACCTTGATATGCGGAATCGGGACATGGGTGGGGGTTGCTGGTGGTGTTGGGATGAGCGCCAATTCCGCCCTGCTGATCTTTCCCGAGTACGAAATAAGCGTGCTTGTTTCTGACATCTGACTGCTCTCCTTTTCTCTTCATTTGACCCAGGCCTTGCGACCGACTGTTGGCTTCGACTGCCAATGTGCCTGCGGCGGAAAAATCACCAAGCGGCCGGGCGCTGGACCGGTTCGGATCAAAGACGGGTTCATAGAAGCGGTCTGGGCCGAGCTGTGCGAACAGTTAAAGGACCCTCAGCGACTCAAGTGTGGCTTTCGGATTTCACGGGCGACCTGCAGGCGGGATTGAAAGAGGGGTGCGCAGGCGAGAGACCCGGCAGGATTCGAATCTCTGAAGGTTTGGCCTCTGCGGCTACATCACAGTCGCATCATGGCGCGGTACGATCCGCCTCGCAGGTGGTGCGGGTTCAACGGGAATCCTACCGCAGTCGTGGCGTCGCGTTCTTCAAGGGTGTACAGGTGGTTTGCTTCGGTGGTTTGCTTCGGTGGTTTGCTTCTGTGCTTTGCCCTGCCGGGTTCACACGGCCGTGCCGAGAATTCGTTCGTCCCTGCGATCACCGGGCTTATGGTCGAACGCGAGTTACTCACTCCTGCGCCGATTCACAGACAGCCATGTTTCCCATCGAGGCTAGCAAGCGGAACTATCCATCCGCCTTCGAGCATTTCTTACGTGCTCCAAGGATCGACGACGGCGGAAACATCCTCGAAATGCGCTATGTTCCGCGTCGCCAAGGTTGCATGCTGCGCCAAGACAATGCCGGCGATCATCGTGTCGCGCAAATCGCCCGGTTGCCCCCCTTTGTGCCGGGCAGCCATCAAATCGCCTGCCTGTCGAGCCGCTGCATCGTCGAACGGCGCCACGCGGTTGTCCATCTTCTCAAGAAGCATGTCAAATCCCCGGATCAGCGATTCCCGACGTTTCCCAGCGGCCATCACCTGCAGCCCAAAACGGATCTCAAGGACTGTAATGGCGGTTGTCCAGATCGAGGTTCGTGGCTGCCGATCCATCCAAGCCAAGACTTTGGGCTCGGGAGTGCGCTGCATCAGCGCGGACAGGACATTGGTGTCCAGAATGATCACGGGTCAAAGCTCCGGGACCTTGATCGTAAATCCTCGGAGTTCGGGAATCTCCGCTGTCAGCCCGTCTTTCGAGAATACGGCAGCAATTTCACTCCCCAAACCGCCAGATGGTCTATCTTCTTCGCGAACGGCGCAACGCAAAATATCTCGAACCTCTTCCTCCATGCTGCGTCCGTGGCGTTTGGCTCGCCGCTTCAATTTTTCCTTCACGCCGCTGTCAACATTCCGAACCACAAATTGCGCCATAACCCGCTCTCCGAAACCACTTCACTGTGATATCACGATATCACACGTTACTGAGCAATGCAAGGCAACTTGCGTTCACTGGGCAGACCCCTGGGTCGCTGCGGACCTTCCGAGCACCTGCTCGGCGAAAAGGTCCAGGCATTTGGACCAGGCGCAGAACGATACCGGCGCGGTCGCATTGTACTTTTGCAATCATTGCCTCGCGTGCTGTTCAGCGGCTCTCCCCGGAACTGATGTCATGGCGGCGGGAGCCGTCAGGAAATGGCTGTGCGAACAGCCAAAGCAACTGGCCCCTCGAGTCGCTGCCTCAATCACGGGCGCAAATGGCCGAGGAACCGGGCGCTGCTCGCCCGACCGTGACCAGAACCGAGGTATCAGGCCATTACTCGGTCCTGGCTCGTCGGGCTCCAAGAGCCCATTCACGCCGCGAAAGACGACGACGCCAACTAAAGGAGGGCGCCGGCCATCCGCGGCCTGAGCTGGTTCGTGTCTCGTGATCAACAGCTCGCAAGTTCGACCACTTCGAAATAACTCAATTCGCACAAGGGTCGGTGCGATCACTACTGCGTGAATGCCGTTGACTCCGACAGTGTCGATCGGATAGAGATACGATAATTGTTCGCCGGCGGGACCGCAGAAAGTCACGTATCGACCCACGTCTCTCACTCCTCCACCCGACTCGACTCCGCGCACGACGTACCGTCGCGCTAAATGCTGGTGCTCAAGGCTCACCTGCGCTTGTGTGAAAATTCCAACCTGGTCCAACCGCCGCAAAACACTCCGCGGTAACACGAGTCCGCGGTGCGCCAGTTGGTCTTGTTTCTCCGCCATAGAAGTTCCCTCACGCTGAATCCCGGACCGGAATAGGACAGCCGACGGCTCGACGAATCATTTCGCGCGAGCAGCCTGCCCAGCAGCGATACAGCCGCGGATCCTCGATAGAAATTGCGAGGTTATCACCACTGCGGTCTCGTTCCGCCTCCGCACACGATGGGCATCGCGTCAGATAATTCCGGCCCATCCTTCGAACGCTGTCAACGTGATCGAGGATCCGAAACTCGTGGTCAGAGCTGCGCGTGAATAGTCGACGACCGGCCGTGCTCCCGTTCCGTGCGAACTCCCGCGGCATCGTTCTGCCCGCTACGAACGCCTGGAGTTGTTGCTCGCTCACTTTTCGCAGCCGCTCCAGGTACGCCATTTGCTTTTCTAAATCATAATCCGCTCCATAAAACCAATAGCGACGATGCGCGCCACGAGTTCGTCGACGAGCAACACGCACGCCTTCGGCTTGTGCCGAAGCGCGCGCAAGAGTGGTCCCTCGGTGAAAAAATCGAGAGAGTGCAACCGCGTTCGGATTCCGCTCCAATCCTGATCGAGAAAGCCCTTCTGCGTATCCAGGAAGAGCGTCTGGAGAGCCTCGTCGAACTTGCCGATCGCTTTTTCTTCGGCAATTCCTTCGTAGCATTGCAGACGCTCCACACTCGTGTTTGCGGCAGCCGCGACGGCGTAGGCCAGTTCCGTCTTTCCGCAGCCAGCCGGGCCCTCGACCAGCAAAGGTTTCCGCATTCTTGCAGCGAGATAGACGACCTCGAGAGTTATTGGGTCGACGACGTACTGCGCCTCTCGCAGCCCCTTCGCTAGTTCTCCGATCGATGCGAACAAGACTCCGCCTCCGAACTGCGGCCGACCATAACCTAGAAGAGCCCGTTTGGCACGTGAGCGGGTGCCTTCCCCCTTGGCGTGAAGGCTAAAATCGGCTCAGAATTCTAAAAAAGCCGGCCGGAGGGGAATACCGTTAGGCGAAAGCGTGAATTTCTTGGCAGGAGAACAAGGACCGAGGATCACGAGGAGCCCTGGCAGGGTCCTTATCTCGGCGTTGCGCACCTACCCAGACTTTTTTGGCCGATCCCCCGTTTCATGGCTAGTTTCGATTCGTTGGTCGGAAACTCACGCAGGGCCAAACCGCGTACGGATCAGCCAAACAAAAATGGCCGATCCGCTGTTTCATGGCTACCTCCGAATCGGCTCATGACCGCGCGCACGACATTGGAGGGCCGGCAACCGCACGGCAAAAAAGCTCCGCCAATCCGACATTTCATGGCTACCTTTTTCGACCAAGCAGGTGCGATCGGCGAGTTCCGTGTGCCGCGCTCGGCGTCGCAGTGCGCGCTTAAGTCTGTGCTGCCGTCCTTGAAGCGGCCGCAATTTAGATCCTACGCAACTCGCCCGCGGAATGCCGGCCGTCGATGCGGATGTCACTTGAAGCGGCCATTGATTCTCGATAGTCTCGGCCCAGTCGGTTTTCCGCTGTTGGTTTGTAAACGACGTGATGAAAGCGCTGGGATTCTCAAATATTGAATTAAAGGTTCAGGACAGCGCCCGCCGCAGGGCAAACCAGCAACTGCTGCGTATACCGTGGCGCAGATTTCGCGTCGCCTACGAAGAATATCCTCGGTGGCAGGCACTGGCGCTTTGGAGCGAGACAGTCCTCGGAATGGGGGCCCGCGGGGAATCTTCTGTTCTGGCAACTCTCAACAAATGCTGCCCGGGTTTCGTGGCCGGACGCTCACAATTGCGACAATCTGAACCGCTTGCTCTTGATCTGTTGGAGTGGGCTCACACTCAAAGATTCGGTTACGCCAAGCAAGAGTGCTGGCTCGACGCACTGATTTTCTACGGAGTTCGACATCCTGTCTCCCGAGCAGTTTGGGCCTATTGGGAAATTTGCGAACCGGAGTCGAAACGAAACGGGGCTGCCTGGGTTCCCACGTTCGGGCGATGGTGCTGCTCGGCGTCTCAGTCGCCCGTTTGCGGAGAGGCCACGTACGGTGCCGTTGCTGCGGCAGTCAAGCGATGTCTCGATTGGGAAGCTTTGACGCTGTGGATGCGTCCTTTTTTCTTCAGCCGTTCTGGGCTACCGCTTCGAGCAATCTCCGAGCTGAGGCGCCGTTTCCCTCTCGGCTCCCACCTCACCGACTTGACGGCAAATCAGGACCGGAGGAAGAGAGCAAGCATGTGGCGCCGGGTCGTCAGCGGCGGCAGTAATCAGGTCCTCTCACAAGCGCGGAAGCAGGGATTTCTCGGCGACCTTCTCGAGCAGGTACATTCGCACCCGTGGCATGTCCGAATCCGTGCGTACGCCGACTCCCGTGAAAAAGAGGGCGACCGGAGTGCCACTCCTTCTTTTCGCCGGTGGCAGCAGGCTGCTGCGAGTTACATCAAACGAGGCGGCGCATCGCCTTCTTACCTTGCGAACTCTCCGCTTCCTTTCGGCCGCATTTCTTGATGTGGCTGAAGAACACGTTGCCGCGTATCTTGTGACCGCATTTTTCGCATTCTCTGACGATGCGGGCGTGCTTACGGAGCGGCAGGAGAGGCCCGGAGGTCGATTCCCCGGCAGAGCGCACAAGATCCATCGAGGTCTGCAGCCAGTCTTTGGTCTCACGGTTCAGAAATTCATAGTTGATGAGCGAGCCGTAGTGCCGGCAGAAGCTCCTGAGAGATTTCTCGGTGACGGTCGGGTCGTACAATCCCAAGACACGATTTGCAATGAGTTGCTTGATTGCGTCAAGGGAGACACCGAATGAATTAGCGGCTTCCAACCACACGCGCTGCGCCCGCGAAGATTTTCCGGATGGGCCAATCGACGGTGTGGGATTGTTAGTCGCCGGGGGACCCTCGCAATCGAGCGCCGAAGTCGTGCAGACCGATCCGTGAGCCTCGTCCAGTCGCGCTGTTCCAAAGCCGCCGGATTTGCGCAGGCGATCTACCGATTCTCGCGTAATGCGTGGATCCCGAACTTCAAGCAGCCCATCCACGATCAATCTCTGGACCGTCTTCTTGCCCAGATGCAAGTCCGCCGCGAGCCCGTGCCGTGAGAAGCCGTCCAAATCGACGCGGCTGCTTTTGCCGAGTAGCATCAGATGATAGCGAACGGCAGCTTCGGACCGACGCAGCATGCGCGCAATGGACCGCGCAGCCTTGTAGCCAGCAAGGTTCAAAAGCAGCTGATTGTCGTGCTCCGACCACACAGAATGAGAACGGTCCTGCCGAGGCTTGGGGACGTTCCGGGTCAGGTGAAGTTTGGCAGCGCGTTTCCAAATTACATGTGGCCGCCAATCGGGATGGCGTCTTAACAGGTCGCGTACCGCATCTCGCTTGCCAGACCACCCTCGCGCGTAACCTCTGGAGAGAATCTGATCGTCTTCACTGCTCCATAACACCCGATGGTAGCGTGCCTCGTTCGCCGGAAATTTGAGCCGACGTAAGCGTTGCCAGAGTTGTGCTCTTTCGAGTCCTGGCTCGACCTTTAGGATTCTTTCGATGGCCGCGTGAGATCCTTCACGCCCGCGCCTGGCGCCGTCGCGCAGGATTTCATCGGCCTGTTCCGGGGAAAAAAATCGGAAGGAATAGCCACCCGTTGTACTTTCCCAACGGTCCGACATGGGACGAACACCCTGGTCGATTCGGTCGAGAGACGATAATCGCTTCGAGAAGAGCCACTCCGTTGGAGGAGCGACCTGTTTCAGGTTTGTTTACCGGTGGCGTAGCGCCGTAACGTGGCTCACTCAGTACTAAGCTCCATCCCAAGACTCTCGCCCTTTGACTCTTGGCCGGAAAAGCAGGCACAGCGCGAGGACTAGGTAGTGCCGTTTGACGCCTCATGACCGGTGAAATACCTTCTCGGCGGTCGGAGGATCGTCCACCTTCTTCATCGCCACGCTTGAGTCGCGCGCTCCCCACCTTATAAGCGTTCACGATGTCTTTAGGTCCGAAGATTCCGCATCGTGGATCGGACAGACTTGTCAGACGCCCGCTTCTAAGGCGATCCCTATTGCGGCGTCTCGCTGCGCCTCTAAGCGCCCCAGCATGTCTGACATATCAGCCTCCTACTCGCAGGCTAGCAGCGTACGTAATTCTGCGGCTACCTGTCCCAACGATCAAGGCGTGCCGTCATTGCTAACCGGCGGGGCGGCGGAATTGCGCGGAACTGGGAACTGAAACAACGCGCGAGATAACGCACTACATGCGCCGATGGCTCAGAGGATTTGACCTGCGAAAGAGAGCACGCGGCAAAGCACGAGGAAGAAAGAAACACTGATGGGCCGCCTACGGCGAGCGCTCATTTTGATACCTCCAACATCCCGAGTCGCGGATACCGGACCAACAGGGCCTTGTCCACCGCGATCCGCCACTTCCGCGCACTGCGCTTTTGCCACACGGCCTTCGCTTGACGGTAGACCCTTTCAGCTTCGACGTTCGTAATTCCGTTCACCTTCGATAGCTGCTTCAAGGCTTCGTTCCCATACCCGCGCGCCAAGGCCCGGCCCATGTGCGTGACCAAATCGCACTTCGCGCAGTGAATCTCAAATCCGACGAGCCTCGCAACGCCACGCTGGTCGTCGTAACGCCAGAGTTCGTGGCATATCAGATCGTCTCCATAGATCGGATGGGGAGACTCGCCGCACTTTTGACAGCTACGGCTTGCGGTTTCTAGGGCGTCGTGCCGAATGTGTTTCCAGGTCCCCCTTAGCATCTTGCTGGCGCTGAAACCCCACAGCTGCCGGGGCACCAAGTGAGGTTCTAGTTTTAGCTTCGAGGGCACGCGTCCTATGATAGCGCCGATTTCCGAGCCGGAGTTCGCTCCTGTCCTTACTTTGCACCAACGTGCGGTCCTGGAACTGTACAGAATGCGGTTGACGTGATTTCTGGCGGAGAGAGTACAATTCGGCTGTTGTCAGGAGCTTGAAAATGTATCGCGTTGAACATGGCGATTGGGTTCCAGGTGCTGTGCTTCGTGTGTATAGCAGGCGGAGAAGTGTATGGCACTTCGGCATTGCGGACGAGTGGGGACAGTCAGGCCCGATGGTGATGCACGCGTCGAAGGATCACGGGCAATTCGTTTTGACTACGTGCGCCGAATTCTCGGAGGGCCAAGAACCACAGTACGTCCAGCTTCCTGACAGCCTAGAGGTCCGGCAGGCAATCTTGCAACGAGCCGAGAGCTTGCTCGGAAGACCTTATCACCTGCTGAATGCCAACTGCGAAGACTACGTGAACTGGATTGTGACGGGAGTGGCTCGCAGCCCGCAGAGGGAGACAGCGGCATTCATCGCCGTGCTTGGTCTGATTGCTTTTGGCCTGATGAAGTTCGCTAGCACAGCGCGCTAACGCATCTTCCGCCATCTCACGGCTCCGAGCGCCCCGCATTTTCGGATTCGCACCTCTCTCGGTAAGGCATCCCCCACTGCCATCCGCTCTTAGTCGGGATCATTACCAGCCCCACCCTTTTCAAGAACCCCCCTGCGTCGAATGCAAGCAGTTCTCGGTAATCGCGTCCGTCTTCCCGTTCGATTTCGGCAATCAGTTCGGCTCGTACAGCATCCTCCATTGAGTCTGCGGAAAGACCGTCTTTTTGATACTTGCGCTTGTAACCGCGCCAGTCTGGTATCTTCCATCCACGTTCGGTCAGCCAGCGACGAACTGTGTCGCCTTTCCACGGATTGAGAGGACCGCCTTTGCAGCGGGCCTCTTTCTCACGTTGGTCGATCCGATCTCTTATCCTTTGCTTGTCAGCAGCGACCGCATCCACTTGCTCAACGAGTGGTCGCGCTTCGTTGATGCGCTCTTCTCTAGTTGCATACTCCTTCTGTGCCGGATCGTTCGCACGATTGTTCTCCGCTTCCGTGGCCCATGCACTGACTTCGGTACACCGTTCATCTTCGATGGCGCGGATTACGTCGCTCAATCGGTGTCCCGTCCAATTTTCTATAAACCGCGCTCGTCTGACGTCTCTCGGTGTCAGCCTTCTCATGCGAGGACCTTTGGCGTGTTGACGATTCTACAGACCAACTTAGTCCCTTACGAACCCCACACCGAACGCGAGCCGCCTAGACCCGCTCCTTGCCTGAAGCCTGTCGCGTTCTTTTTCCGCCATTGCTCTAGTTGCGAAGGGTCGCGACACACGGACGTACCGACCGTCACGGCGCTGGTACACCACCCACTGACCTTTTGTTGGCATGGCGAGAGTCTCCACGAAATCAGATGCGGGAGAGATGAAGCAGTTTCGCAACCTCGGGTGCGTCGATGTTCTCAGGCGTCACGAGGACGGGCTTAATATCGATGCGCTTCTGGACCACCCTGCCCTGCAAATGATCTGCGAGCGTTCGGACTCCGAGTTCGCCCATTAGAAATGGATTCTGCACAACGAGTCCGTGAATTTTACGGTAGCGCATCGTGTCGAGATACAAGTCACTCGCATCGAATCCCACGAACGTCACCTTGCCTGCCTGTTGCGCGCCCTGAAGGGCCATTAGCATTCCAGCCGTGGACGATTCATTTGGGGTGAAAACACCGCTCAAGTCCGGATGTTCCCGAAGCATCGCTTCGCCCACGACTTTTGCTGCATCGCGAGTAGCTCCAGCATGCTCTTCAGAACGCACCAGTTCTATTTCGGGGTAGGTGCTTAGTCGATCTGCGAATCCCCCCTCGCGGGCCTCGGTGCTGGCAACGCCCTTCTGATACCGCATCAGAAGGGCTTTGCCGCCGCGATCCAGCAGTCGCCCCATCCGGTCTGCGGCGAGCGCCCCACCGGCCTTATTGTCGGTCGCGATGAAACTGATGATGCTGGAACTCTTCAAAAGGGAGTCGATCACAACGAAGGCGATACCCTTGCTGGCGGCGCTGTCAACTGTTTCGACTAGGAATTCGCTGTCGAACGGGGCCAGCACAATCCCATCCACTTCCCGGACGAGCCGCTCGACAATCTCCCTCTGCTCGCCTCGATCATCTTCGCGAAGCGGTGAGTTGCAAACGAGGTCGATCCGAGTGCCCGCCGCCGTCAGGTTCGCGACCGCTTTCTTGGCCCCAGCCTGTACGAACTTCCAGTACTGATGGAGCGAACCTTGCAATACGACGCCGATTTTGAACGTAGTTGACATGAAGTCTAATCCGCGTATTGTCTCGCCGCGAAAGGCCGCGACACGCGGACGTATGCACCGTTCACGGCGGTGTTATACCACAGGCCCACCTGTCACGTTCGGTTGAATGCTGGTTTAACTTTTGCGCAGCCTGTCGTAATGTGTGTCCTCTCGCCAGAACGCAACCAACTGCGTACTTTTGCGAGGGTGCTGTCTCGATTGAACGATGAACAGCGCGGGCTGCTTCTCGCAACGGCTACCCACATGGCGAGGCTGAGGAGCGCGCGACTTTCCCGCTCAATTCGACAATCCTTTCGGAGACTTCCTCAATCTGCGTCGTTTTGATGCGGTTGAAAAACGGCAACGCAAGCACACGTGCGGAAATGCTTTCAGTAATATCAAGACCAGAAGCAGGCTTCGACAACATCTTGTAGGGTGGCTGCAAATGAATCGGTGCGAAGTAGCGACCCAGCTCTATCCCAGAGGCGCTCATCTCTGCAATAATATGATCGCGGTCAATCTCTGAAAATCGTGGGGAAAGTCTCACCACATAAGCAAACCAGCTAATTCGCTTTTCCGCGGTGCTTACGGGAGGCAAGTCAATATCCGGGTTGCCAACGAACTGTGCATGGTATTCGCACGCTATATCGTCGCGTCGCTTAAGAATTAATTCGATTCGCTTCAGTTGTTCGCACCCTAGCGCGCAATTCATTTCGGAGATACGGTAGTTGTAGCCTAGCTCAGAGTGGCTGAACCATTTGCCCGATTCGCTTCGTCCTTGATTCCTCAAACTTCGGATACGTTTCGCTAGGTCGAGGTTTTCGGTTACTACAGCACCTCCCTCTCCGGTTGTGATCTGTTTATTGGGGTAAAAGCCAAATACACCGATATCCCCAAGTGTCCCGACCTTTTTC
>Ga0335075_10014867_pt1 | contig 11667 bp, 8 predicted proteins | sample Lox_Sample_24_FD_206723 | JGI IMG/M metagenome (GOLD analysis project Ga0335075, IMG submission 206723) | Soil microbial communities from Loxahatchee National Wildlife Refuge, Florida, United States - Lox_Sample_2.4 | ecosystem: Environmental > Terrestrial > Soil > Wetlands | place: USA: Florida...
CGATCAGCGCGCTGTTGACGCCGAGCCGCAGCGCCGAGTCGTGGTTGCCGCTGATCGCGATCACCCGGGCGCCGGTGCCGCGGAGCCGGGCGAGCGCGTCCTCGCAGAGCGCGACCGAGTCCACCGGGGGGATGGCCCGGTCGTAGATGTCGCCCGCGACGAGGACGGCGTCCACCCGCTCGGCCCGCGCGGTCTCGATGAGGTGGTCGAGGAATTTTGACTGCGCTTCTCTCAGGTCGGCCCGGTGGAGCGACCGCCCGAGATGCCAGTCCGAGGTATGCAGGAACCGCATGGCAGGGACAGTAGCGAATCCCTCCGACATTCCGGGCTGGAGTTACGATGCTCGAAGCAAGGACGCGTCCCGGAGGTGCGCCATGACCACGACCGCTGCCACGACCGATCAGGTCCCGGACGCCGCCGAGCCGGAGGACGCCGGCCACGTCGACGTTCTCATCGTCGGGGCCGGGGTGTCCGGCATCGGCGTGGCGCACCACCTGCGCGAGCAGTTCCCCGACCGAACCTTCGTCATCCTCGACGCCCAGGACAACCAGGGCGGGACCTGGTGGACCCACCGCTACCCGGGCGTCCGCTCCGACAGCGACCTGTTCACCTACGGCTACCGGTTCAAGCCGTGGCGGGGGCCGGCGATCGCGGCCGGCGGCGAGATCCTGGCCTATCTCGACGAGGTCATCGCCGACGACGACCTCGGCCCGAGCATCCGGCTCAGGCACCGGGTCACGTCGGCTGGCTGGTCCACCGCCGGGCGCCGCTGGACCGTCGAGGTCACCAGGGAGGACACCGGCCGGCAGCTGCGGTACACGGCCGGCTTTCTGTACATGTGCCCCGGCTATTACAACCACGCCCGGCCGTACCAACCCGAGTGGGACGGCCTCGACCGCTTCCGCGGCGCGATCGTGCACCCCCAGGAGTGGCCCGACGACCTCGACCTGGCGGGGAAGCGGGTGGTCGTGATCGGCTCCGGCGCCACCGCGGCGACGCTGATCCCGGCGATCGCGGAGAAGGCCGAGCATGTGACGATGCTGCAGCGCTCGCCCTCCTACTACTACGCACCGCCGGCTGTTAACGAGCTCGCCGTCACCCTGCGCGGCCTCGACGTTCCCGACGAATGGACCCACGAGATCCTGCGCCGCCAGTACATGGCGCAGACCGACCTGCTCGCCCGGATGTCGACCGAGTCGCCCGACGAGCTGCACGCGTTCCTGATCGAGTCGGTCCGGCCCCTGCTGCCCGACGGCTTCGACATCGGCACTCACCTCACCCCCCGCTACCGGCCGTGGCAGCAGCGCATCGCCATCGTGCCCAACGGCGACCTGTTCGCGGCGCTGCGGGACGGGACCGCGTCGATCGTCACCGACACGATCGAGACGTTCACCGAGCAGGGGATCACGCTCAGCTCCGGCGCCGAGCTCCCGGCCGATGTCATCGTCACCGCGACCGGCTTCAACCTCTCGCTCTTGGGCGACGTCGCGTTCGCCGTCGACGGGGAGCCGGTCGACTTCACCGGACGGGTGACCTGGCGCGGCCTGATGATCAGCGGCGTCCCGAACATGGCCTACGTCTTCGGCTATTTCCGGCACAGCTGGACGCTGCGGGTGGACCTGGTCGCGGACCTGGTCGGCCGGCTGTTCGAGCGGATGCGGGACAAGGGCGCGACGATGGTGGCGCCCGCCCTGCGACCCGAGGACGCGGAGATGGAGCGGCGGCCGTGGGCGAATCCGGAGAACTTCAACCCCGGCTACGTGATGCGGTCCCAGCACATCCTGTTCGGCCAGGGCGATCGGGAGCCGTGGACCCACCTGCACGAGCACGAGCAGGAGCGGGAGACCCTGCCCGCGGCCGACCTCGACGACGGGTCGCTCGTCTACCGCTGAGTTCGGCCGGCCGCCCGCCGCGATCGCGGACGGCGTCCCTTCGCCCGTTCCCGCTCCGGGCGGCCTTAATCGGTTGCGGCGCCCTCCGCGGTGCGGCAGGCTCGGCGGGGATCAACCCGGAGGATACGTGGCGGAAACGACGACGGCCGGGACGCGCCCGCGCTCGCGGTTCGCCGAGGCGCTCCGGCCGCTGGCCAGCCGCCCCTACCGGCTGATGTGGCTGGGCTCCACCACCTCCTCGATCGGCGACGCGGTGGTCCAGATCGCGCTCGTCTTCGCGATCCTGCACATCGGCGGGACGGCGTCCGACATTGGCGTCATCGCCGCCGTCTCGACCGTCGCCCGGATCGCGTTCGTGCTGGCGGGCGGGGTCTGGGCGGACCGGCTGCGGCGGCAGTACGTGATGCTGACGGCCGACGCGGTGCGCGGCGCGGTCCAGGCCACGCTGGCCGTCCTGCTGCTGACCGGGCACGCGCGCGTCTGGGAACTGGGCGTCGGGGCGGCCTTGTACGGCGCGGCGACGTCGTTCTTCGATCCAGCCTCGAACGCGCTGGTGCCCGAGACCGTGCCCACGGCCGAGCTCCAGCAGGCCAACAGCCTGCTCGGGCTGCCGCAGAGCTTCTTCAGCATCGGCGGGCCCGCCGCGGGCGGCGTGCTCATCGCGGTCTTCGGGACCGGCTGGCTGTTCGCCGCCGACGCCGCCACCTTCTTCGTCAGCCTGGTGTGCCTGGCGCTGCTGCGGGTGCCGCCGCGGCCGATGCCACCGGCCGCGTCGTTCACGGCCGACCTGGCCGAGGGCTGGCATGAGCTCGCGATCCGCCCGTGGTACTGGATCACGCTGGTCGCGCACGCCTGCGGGAACTTCACCCTGCCCGCGTTCTTCGTGCTCGGACCGGTCATCGCCGCGCGCTCGCTCGGCGGCGCGTCCGCCTGGGGCTTCATCTCGGCCGGGTGGGGCGTCGGGGCGATCTTCGGCGGCCTGGTCGCGCTGCGGGTCAAGCCGCGACGGCCGCTCGTCGTCGCGACCCTGCTGACCACGCTGATCGCGCTGCCACCGCTGGCGCTGGCGTTCTCCCCCTCGGTGGCGCTGATCGCGGCGGCGCTGGTGGTGTTCGCGTTCGAGGTCGTGTGGTCGAACAGCATGTTCACGTCGACCATCCAGGCGCTGATCCCCGATCAGGTGCGCTCGCGGGTCGACTCCTACGACATGCTCATCTCGATCGTCATCATGCCGGTGGGCTACCTGGTCGCGGGGCCGCTGTCATCGTCCGTCGGCATCACCGCGACGCTGGTCGGCGCCGCGATCGTGGGCGGGGTGCCGGCCGCGCTGACTGCGCTGGTGCCGGGCAACCGGGCCGTGCACCGGACCTCGGACGGGGGGATCATCGGCCCGGAGGGAGAGATCATCGGGCCGGACGTGGTGACGGCGGACGGACCGGCCGTCGCCGTCGCCGACCCGGTCGATCCCACCCCGGCCGGGTGAGCGGGACCGCTCGGGGGGCCGCGGGTTCAGCCGAGATTTCCCCTGATCGCCGCGTAGAGGAGCATGTCCCGGCGGCGGCCGCCGATCTCCTGGTGGCTGCGGAGCAGGCCCTCGCGCTCGAACCCGGCCCGCTCGGCGGTCTTGACCGACCCCGTGTTCCACGGCTCGATGTAGAGCTCGATCCGGTGCAGCCCCTGGACCGTCCAGGCGAAGGAGGTCAGCGCCGTCAGCGCGGCCGCCGCCAGGCCGCGGCCGCGCGCGCTGGGGACGACGAGATAGCCGGCCGTGGCCCGTCCCTGATCCCGGCCGGCCAGCCACAGGCCGATCTGCCCGACGCCGCGGCCGCTGCCCGCCTCGGCGATGGCGAAGGAGAACCCCGTGCCCTCGGCCAGCCGGCCGCGCTGGCGATCGATGTAGTCCAGCGCCTGCTGCCTGCTCGCATTCGGCGGCAGGGTGCCGATCAGCGGGACATACGGGTCGGCCGACAGCTCCTGGACCATCGACAGGTCCGCGGCCGAGAACTCGCGGAGGACGACCGGTCCGTAGGCCATTGGCCGTGCGGGCCAGGACGGCCATGGCACGCTGGTCATCCCCCGAACCTACCGGGGGCTGCGGACGAGTGGAAAATGTTTTTCCCCAGCCAAACCCGGCCCCGGGCAGCCCCGGAACGATCCCAATTTCATAAAGCGCAAATGCTTGCCAATGACCTGGGCCAGCGAATCTTCCCCATTGACCAGGCATTACTTCGATGATTTTCATAATGATCATAAAGTCGCAGCTCAACGCCAACTAGTTGCCAGCCTTGGGTAATGGCACACGGTTGCGTATTGGCAAGAAGGAACGTCCGCGAATGGTGTTATGGTGCGAATGTGCCCGAAAATCAGGCACCGGGATAACCCCTTTGCGATAAGGGATTCCTGGCATACGATCGAAGGGTGAAGATCAGGATCAGCGTTGCCCTCGACCCCGACCTTGACGAGCGGGCTCGCGAATCCGTCGGCAGGTCGGGGAAGACGCTGTCTGAGTGGTTCACGGAGGCGGCGAAGGCCAGGCTCCTCGCCGAGCTCGGCGCGGAGGCGGGGCTGCAGCGCAGGATGCGCGGGCTCGACCGGTTCCTGGCGGAGTGGCAAGCCGAGCACGGCGCCTTCACGGACGAGGTGGCCGAGACGTCCCGGCAGATGGGCCTTCCCTGGCCGCCGGAGCCGAAGGGAGAGCAAGCATGAGCGGGCTCGTACTGGATGCGGGCGCGTTGATCGCCCTCGACCGCGACGACCAGCGAATGCTCCGTCGTCTCCTGAGGGCTCGACAGGACGGTGACCCGGTGCGGACCAACCCGATGGCGCTCGCGCAAGCTTGGCGTGATGGGAGACCCTTGGATGGGCGGCGGGCAGGCGAGCTTCTCGCGGCGACGGGAACGAGCGACCCCGTGGATGCCAGCGTGGCGCTGCCCGCCAAGGGGGCCGCACAGCTCTACACGAGCGATCCCGGCGACCTGCGGAAGCTGTGCGGCGCCGCCGGGATTGAGGCGGTGGTGATCAGCTGCTGAGACGGTCGACGCGGCGACCGCCGCGGCGCTGGGATCGGCCTGGCCGGGAACAGCGTCGCGGCGGTCGTTGCTGACTATGGCGTGGGTCACAGCACCGGGTGGCAGTCGGCATGGGCGGCAGCCCGGGGCGGGTGTTGGGAAAAGTCGTTAGCTCGGGAAATGAAATATCGGGGTGCGGGCGTTACAGTTCTTTGGCCCGGGATCCGGCCGGCGGCCCGTGCGTGGTCGGCGCCGAGGCGGCCGGGCGACGGTCTTGGCGAGCATCTCAGCATGGGGTGGCATGAGCGAAAACGGTTACCAGCAGGGCAACGAGGCTCGCTGGATCAGGCGGCTGGCCGGGTACTGCTGGCGGTTCAAGCGCGACGTGACCATCGCGCTCATCGGCGCGCTGCTGTACACGGTGGCGACCCTGTCCATCCCGCTGCTGCAGCGGGCGGTCATCGACAACGTGATCGTCAAGCACACCGAGTCGGTCTGGCCGCTGGCGATCGGCCTGCTGGTCGCGGCGATCGCGAACTTCTTCGGCGTCTACATGCGCCGCTACCGCGGCGGCAAGATGGCGCTCGACGTCCAGCACTCGATGCGGACCGAGCTGTTCGAGTCGCTCTCCAACCTGGACGGCGCGCGCCAGGACGAGATCCACACCGGGCAGCTCGTCGGCCGGTCGATCTCCGACATCAACATGGTGCAGGGGCTGCTCCAGTGGATGCCGCTGATCCTGGGCAGCAGCATCCTGTTCGTCTTCTCGCTCGTCATCATGATCATCTTGTCGCCGCTGCTGTCGCTGGTGGCGATCGCCGTCGCCCCGGCCCTGTGGCTGATCGCCACCGCCTCGCGGAAGAAGCTCTTCCCCGCCAGCTGGCAGGCGCAGCAGGTGGTGGGCGAGGTGGCCGGCATCGTCGACGAGTCCATCGGCGGCGTCCGCGTGGTCAAGGGGTTCGGCCAGGAAGAGCAGGAAATGGGGCGGATGGAGGGGGCGAGCCAGTCCCTGTTCGGCTCCCGGCTCCGGATGATCAGGCTCACCGCCCGGTACAACCCGGCGCTCACCGCCATCCCCTCGTTCGGCCTGGTCGGCGTGCTGCTGCTCGGCGGCTGGCTGGCCATCCGCGGCAACATCACCCTCGGCACCTTCCTCGCCTTCTCCAGCTACCTCGCCCAGCTGGCCGGCCCCGTCCGGGTGCTGACCAACCTGGTGACGATCGGCCAGGAGGCGCGGGCGAGCGTGATCCGGGTCTTCGAGGTGATCGACTCCAAGCCGACCATCACCGACAAGCCCGACGCGATCGCGCTGCCCGCCGACGCGAACGGGATCGTGTTCGACGACGTCCAGTTCGGCTACGTGCCGTCGGCGCCGGTTCTGCGCGGGCTGACGCTCGAGGTCAGGCCGGGCGAGACCGTCGCCGTGATCGGGCCGTCGGGCTCCGGCAAGTCCACCCTCAGCCTGCTCCTGCCGCGCTTCTACGACGTGCGCGGCGGGGCGGTGCGGATCGGCGGGCACGACGTCAGGGACGTCACCCAGGAGTCGCTGCGGTCCTCGATCGGCATGGTCATGGAGGATTCGTTCCTGTTCTCCGACTCGGTCCGGGCCAACATCGCCTACGGGCGGCCGGACGCCACCGAGGCGCAGATCCTGGCCGCGGCCAGGGCGGCCGAGGCCGACGAGTTCATCCGCGAGCTGCCCGACGGCTACGACAGCGTCGTCGGCGAGCAGGGGCTCACCCTCTCCGGCGGCCAGCGCCAGCGGGTCGCGCTCGCCCGGGCGCTGATCACCGACCCCCGGCTGCTGCTGCTCGACGACGCCACCTCGGCCGTCGACCCGCGGATCGAGGCGGAGATCCACGCCACCCTGCACCGGGTGATGGCCGGCCGGACCACGCTCCTCATCGCGCACCGCAAGTCCACCCTCAACCTGGCCGACCGGATCGCGGTGATGACCGCCGACGGCCGGCTGGCCGACGTCGGGACCGACGCCGAGCTGACCGAGCGCTGCGAGCTCTACCGGGTGCTGATCACCGGCCCGGGCGACGACGTGGAGGGGATCGACGCGGGCGAGCTGCCCGGCGTGGCCGACGCCAGCGCCTTTGACAGCGTCACGGTCGAGGCCACCGGAGTGGTCGTCGCGGCCGATAACGGCCATGGGAACGGGAAGGCGAAGTCACGCGTCCGTTCGATATCAGGGGTTTCCGAGCGGGCGGCGGCGCGAGCGCTGGCTGCCTCCGCGGCCACCGCGGGCGGTCGGCTCGGCGCGGTCGGCGGTCGGGGCGCTGCCCGCGGCCGCGGCGCCGGCGGGCGCGGCAGCACCATGGACGGCATGATCGGGTCGGTCCCGCCCAGCCCCGAGCTGCTGGCCAAGGTCGAGGCGCTGCCGCCGATCAAGGACGAGCCCAACGTCGAGCTGACCGCCGCGCGGGCCTCCGACCACCACTTCACGCTCCGCAAGCTGCTGAAGCCGATCGCGCTCGCGCTGGTCTTCGGGCTCGTCCTCGACGGCCTCGACGCGGCCGCCGGGCTCGCGCTGCCCGCGCTGGTGCGGGGCGGGATCGACAGCGGCGTGCAGGCCAAGGCGTTCCACTACGTGATCCTGGTGTCGCTGATCGGGCTCGCGATCGTGTTCGCGGACTGGATCGTCAACATCACCGAGACGATGGTCGTCGGGCGGAACGGCGAGCGGCTGCTGTACACGCTCCGGGTGAAGCTCTTCGCCCAGCTGCAGCGGCTCGGCCTCGACTTCTACGAGCGCGAGCTCAACGGCCGCATCATGACCAGGATGACCAGCGACGTGGACGCGCTCTCGTCGTTCCTGCAGACCGGGCTGGTGACGATGGTGAGCTCGCTGCTCACCTTCGTCGGGGTGCTCGCGGCGATGCTGGTGATTAACCTGAAGCTCGGGCTGCTGGTGCTGGCGATCGTCCCGGTGCTGGCGGTGGCGACGGTGATCTTCCGGCGGAAGTCGTCGCAGGCCTACACCGAGGCGCGGGAGCGGATCTCGGTCGTGAACGCGGACCTGGCCGAGAACGTGGCCGGGCTCCGCGTCACCCAGGCGTTCCGCCGGGAGGGGACCAACCGGAACCGGTTCGCCGGCCGGAGCGACCTCTACCGGCAGTCGCGGCTGCGGGCGCAGCGCTACATCTCGCTCTACTTCCCGTTCGTGCAGACGCTGTCGACGGTCGCGTCGGCGCTGGTGCTGATCGTGGCGGTGGGGCAGGTGCGGTCGGGCGCGCTCTCGGTCGGGGCGCTGATCGCCTACCTGCTCTACATCGACATGGTGTTCTCGCCGATCCAATCGCTTTCGCAGGTGTTCGACGGGTACCAGCAGGCGGCGGTCGGCCTGCAGCGGATCAAGGACCTGCTGCGGCTGTCGACGTCGACGCCGCCGACGGCCTCGCCGGTGCCGGTGCCTGCCTCCGGGCTGACCGGCCTGATCGAGCTGCGGGACGTCCACTTCGCCTACTCGACCGGGTCGGAGCTGTCGGGCGGGGTGGCCGCGTCGGCTTCCTCGGCTTCGTCGGCTTCCTCGGCTTCCTCGGGGAAGGCGGGCGAGGCGATCGCCGGGGTGTCGTTCACGGTGACGCCGGGCGAGACGGTGGCGCTGGTGGGGCAGACCGGGGCGGGCAAGTCCACGATCGTGAAGCTGATGGCGCGGTTCTACGACGTCACCGGCGGCGCGGTGCTGGTGGACGGGGTGGACGTGCGGAGCTACGACCTGACCGAGTACCGGCAACGGCTCGGCGTGGTTCCGCAGGAGGCGTACCTGTTCAGCGGCACCGTGGCCGAGGCGATCGCCTACGCCCGGCCGTCGGCGTCCGATGCCGAGGTGGAGGCGGCGGCGCGGGCGGTGGGCGCGCACGAGATGATCACGCACCTGCCCGGCGGGTATTCGCACGAGGTCGGCGAGCGGGGGCGGAACCTGTCGGCCGGGCAGCGCCAGCTCATCGCGCTGGCCCGGGCCGAGCTGGCCGACCCGGACATCCTGCTCCTTGACGAGGCGACGGCGGCGCTTGACCTGGCGTCCGAGGCGGCCGTGACCGCCGCGACGGATGAGCTGTCCTTGCGGCGCACGACGATCGTGGTCGCGCACCGGCTCACCACGGCGGCGCGGGCGGACCGGATCATCGTCATGGACCACGGGCGGATCGCGCAGATCGGCTCGCATGACGAGCTGCTCGAGGAGGGCGGCGTCTACGCGAACCTATGGGCCGCGTTCATCGGTGACACGGAGTACGCCGCGTAAGGGCGCCTTCGATGAGCGGGGGTACTTGCCGTTGCTATTTGACGGGAAGTACCCCCCGCTCTTTTCGTTGCAGCCGGGGGGCTGCGGCTGAGTCCGGGCGTGAGGATAGCGGGCGGTAGGGACATTGCGGAGAAGTTATCCACATTCCGCGAGGTGGCTGCGAGCGTTATCCACAGGTTCGGGGGTGTGCTTTCGGGGTCGGGGCTGGCGTCCGCACGCTGGTGCCATGTGCTCGGAGATTTCGCGTGAATGCCTTCAGCTGATTGACCGCCAGGGCGGGGTGCTAGCCGTCGGGCAGGCGCTTGAGGCCGGCTTGACCGTTGAGTGGATCAGGAACCAGGTGCGTTACGGACGCTGGCAAATCATGCACCGGGGCGTCTACGCCGCGTTCACCGGCACGGCACCACGACGCGCGGAACTCTGGGCCGCGCTCCTTCGCGCTGGGCCAGACGCTGTACTCAGTCACCAGACTGCAGCAGAACTGTACGGACTGACCGAGGGTCGCAGTCGGCCGATTCAGCTCACCGTCCCGTTCGATAAGAACCCCGACCGCTGCGGAAGGATCCCAGGGGTCGTCATCCACAGGTCACGGTCGCTATCGCGAGCACGCCATCCGGCCTTCACTCCCCCGCGCACCCGGGTGGAAGAGACGGTGCTTGACCTAATCGAGCGAGCCCGCGACTTTGATCACGCCTACGATTGGATATGTCGGGCCATCGGCCGTCGGCTGACCACGGCCGACCGTCTGCTTACCGCGCTGAGTGCACGTCCAAGGTTCCGCTGGCGACATGACATTGAACTCGCACTCGGCTACGCCCGGGGAGGCGCCCTCTCCGTTCTCGAGCTCCGCTACGTGCGCGGCGTTGAGGCGCGGCACGGGCTGCCGACCGCAGCGCGGCAAGCCCGGATCAGGCAGGCAACCGGCAATCGCTATCTGGATAACCTCTATGAGGAGTACCGGGCCTGCGTGGAGATCGACGGTACGGCGGCGCACCCAGAGGACGAGCAATGGCGGGACAAGAATCGCGACCGCTGGAATTCGGTCCATGAGGGGGTTGAGACCATACGTATTGGCGTGCCGGGCCTACTGAACCAGCAGCGGCAGTGCGAGACGGCCGCCGATGTCGCCAAATGGCTATCGAGCCGCGCGGCCCCCGTAGGTCACCGCTGTTCCAACCCCGAATGCCCGGTTCCAACATTGTGTGTATCTAACGGCGCTATTCGCCGTTAGATACACACGGTAATTGGGCGCCGGGCGGGGCCGGCGGTGGATCCGGGCGGCGTCCGGGGCCTTGGTGGTGGGGGCCGGCGGTGAGGGGCCGGCGGTGAGGGGCCGGCGGTGGGGGGCCCGGGGTGGGGGCGGGGACCCGGATGGGGGCGACGGGGCGGGGCGGGGGTTAGTCGATTTCGGGGAGGGCGGGGCCCTGGAGGAGGGCGCCGCCGTCGATGGGGTAGATGCCGCCGGTCATGAAGGTGGAGGCGTTGCTGGCGAGGAGGAGGGCGAGGCCCTTGATCTCGGCCGGGTCGCCCATCCGGCCGAGCGGGACGACGGCCTTCCACATGTCCTCGGCCGCGGCTGAGGTGGGGGCGCCGCCGCCGAGGTTGGTCTTGAACGGGCCGGGCGCGATCGCGTTCACCCGGACGTTCCAGCGGGCCAGGTCGTGGGCGGCCTGCTTGGTGAAGTTGACGACGCCGGCCTTGGCGATCGCGTACGAGTACGGCGTGTAGGGGTCGTTGCGGAGGCCGGCCGTCGAGGCGGTGGTCACGATCGAGCCCGACCGCTGGCGCTTCATGTGCTTCGCGGCGGCCTGCACGGTGTAGACGACGCCGTGCAGGTTCACGTCGATGAGCGCGTTGTAGTCCGTCATCGACATGTCGTCGAGCCAGCCCTCGGCCAGCAGCGGCGGGCGGCCGCGGGCGACGCCGGCGTTGGCGAAGACGATGTCGATCTTGCCGTGGACGTCCACGATGCGATCGACGAAGGCGTGCACGGCGGCAGCGTCGCTGACGTCGAGGCCGCGGCCGCTGATCAGGGGCGGGGTCTTGATCCCGCCGGCCTCGCCGCGCTCGACGGCCGGCGGGTCGAGTCCGGCCGCCGCCCGGGCGGCGGCGGCCGCGTCGGCGAGCGCGAGGACCGCCTTCTCCAGGGACTGGGCGTTCCAGTCGGCGATCACCACGGTCGCGCCGGCCTCGGCCAGGATCGACGCGAACGCGAAGCCGAGGCCGGACGCTCCCCCGGTGACCAGCGCCACCTGACCTCGGACGTCGAACAGGTCGTCTACCACGCTCATCGGTTAGCCTTTCGCTCCTGCGTGATCTGGTGTCGGCGTGCGCGCCTCAGGCGGAGCGCCTCAGGCGGGGCGCCTCAGGCGGGGCGCCTCAGGCGGAGCGCCTCAGGCGGGGCGCCTCCGCTTGAGGAAGCGGTCGCGGGTCACCTTCGGGATCGTGATCGACGCGACCAGCGCGGCGCCGTAGAAGATCTGCTGGAAGTAGGTCTGCGCGCCGAGCAGCTCGA
>Ga0335075_10014868_pt1 | contig 11666 bp, 8 predicted proteins | sample Lox_Sample_24_FD_206723 | JGI IMG/M metagenome (GOLD analysis project Ga0335075, IMG submission 206723) | Soil microbial communities from Loxahatchee National Wildlife Refuge, Florida, United States - Lox_Sample_2.4 | ecosystem: Environmental > Terrestrial > Soil > Wetlands | place: USA: Florida...
AGGAGTAATGGACCGGCAGGCTCCGGGCGAACAGCCCAGCCGCCACCACACCCGCCAGCGTGGTGAGTACCAGCCACAGCCCATGCTTGCGCAACACTGTCATAACCGCCGACCCGCCCATCCGTTCGGTTGGTGTGATGAAAATCCATGACGAGCCCGTTCCCGCGCGGCATCAGGACCCGGGCGGCGGGACGGGCCCCGGTGCGGCGCGTTCATGCGGGCACTGCTTGTGGCCGGGGCTCGGTGGCCCGTCCGGTAGCGGGCCGGCCGCCGTCACCGGCTGGCTCACTCCGCCCGGGCAGAACCCGGACCAGAGCCAGGAGCAGGAAGAACATGTCGCCGGAGCCGCGGTAGGTCAGGTGCGGGTCGAACACCATCAGCACCGCCTGGGAGCAGGTGGCGGCGGCCAGCGCGGTGGCGATGACCCCGGCCGGGTCGGCGCGCCGCGCGTGCCTCCAGCACTTCTTGAGCACCGCTGCGACGAAGGCGATGTAGCTGCCGAGCAGCGGGATCCCGCCGCCCCAGAGCAGCCAGGTATACCCGCTCTCGATCCACACGTAGCCGAATTGCCGGGTATCCGTGGCTATCCGGGCCGAGGGCCGCACGCCCAGGATCCAGTTGTTATCCGAGAACAGCACCGGCCAGAAATAAGTCCGGAGGTTGTAGAGCCGGTTAAGCCAGCTCACCGGAAGGCCGGTGGCGGAATTGAAGCCCCCTAGCCGGGTCTGGATGACCGGCCACAGCAGCACGCCGCCGATGAGGCCAACCGGAACAGCGTAGGCGGCGATCCGGGCCGCCTTGGTGATCACCATCAGCGCCACGAGCGCCACGATCAGGCCGATCAGCGTGGAGAACTCCGCGGCGGCGATGACGCCCAGCGCGAACAGAGCCGCCAGGCCGCCTAGCCACAGGCGCCGCGGGTAACCGCGCAAGATCATCGCTATCGCGATTCCGAGGTTCAGGATGGCCAGATCGGCGACCGCCGCAGGCAGGCCGAGCAGGGAACTGCCGCGGCCGTCCGACAGCGGTGTCGTGACGTCATTCGGCGCGTAGTACTTCGCGAGCAGCCCGGGCACCCCGAACAGGTGCAGCGCCTGCAGCATGCCGATAACGCAGACCACGGCGGTTGCTGCCATGCACAGCACGAGGCAGCGCAGGGCCTGCTCGCGCGTTTTGACGACCGACCGCATGATCACGTACTCGGCCAGCAGCTTCCACACCACCAGGCAGTACTGGAGATCGTCCGAGGTGATCGCGCGCTGCCGGACGACCATCATCGCCAGAGGCAGCACCGAACTCGTAATGCCCAGTGCGACGATGGTGGCATCGACCCGGTCGATGGCCGGCCATCGCAACCCGCCGGTGCGCAGTCCCGCCAGCCAGCGCAGGCCGATGGCCAGCGCGAACAAGAGCATGAGGGCTTCGTTCGGCCGCACCACCGGGACCACCGCCCCGGCGTTGATCCCGACGACCAGCGGCGTGAGCAGGACCAGGGAATAGGCCGCGATCACCGGCCGGGCGATGACCAGCCCGATGACGGCCAGCACGGCCACCGCGAGCAGCGCGTACTTGACCTTGACGTTGAGCAGAACCCCGATTCCAACCGGGGCGAGCAGCAGCGCGCCGTCCAGGAGCCGTCGCCTGACGGCCGGGCCCACGGCCTCGAGGGCGTCGGCCATGGCCAGCCTTCGCGAGGCAGACCAGATGCCGAACGGTTCCCCGGCGACGCGCGCCGCACCGCCAGCCGTCACCTCGCACCGCCTCCGAAAAGCGCCGGAACGGTACGGAACAGGATGAGGAGATCGAACATGAAGCTCCAGCGGGTGACGTACTCGACGTCGAGTTCCAGCGCCTCCCTCATGGAGAGCCGGTTCCGCCCGCTCACCTGCCACAGGCCGGTCATCCCGGGTTTGACAGCAAAACGCCGCTGGTAGGGCTCGCCGAACAGGTCGGCTTCCCACGACAGCACGGGGCGCGGCCCGACCAGGGACATCTCGCCCTTCAGCACGTTGATCAGCTGCGGAAGCTCGTCCAGGCTGCTCCGGCGCAGCCACCCGCCCAGCCGCGTCACGCGCGGATCGGCCTCCAGCTTGAACAGCCCGCTGGCCCCGCTGCCCCCGGTGGCCCGGCCGGCCCCGGTGGCCCGGCCGGCCCTGCTGGCCGCGGGGGTGGCCCGGCCGGCCCCACCGGCGGCGAGCATGCTCGTCACGTAATCGCGATGTATCCGGTCGTCGTTATCGATGTACATGGTCCGCAGTTTCAGCAGCGTGAAAGGGTGCTTATCCCGGCCTAGCCGCTCCTGGCGGAACAGCGCAGGACCCCTGGACGTCGAGCGCACCAGCAGCCACAAGAGCAGCCACAACGGCGTCAAGATGATGATCGCGATCAGCGAGAGCGCAAGGTCGGCCGCCCTCTTCGCCCTTTCGGGCCCCGGCCTGGCGGCCGCGCCACGTTTTCTTTCCGCAACTTCCGTCATGGCCCGGATTCCCTCCTGCCCCGCTCCGTGTCGGCGAGCGCCTCGCACACGAGGTCGACCTGGTCGTCGGTCTGATGAGGGAATATGGGCAGCGACAGCAGCTGGCCGGCCGCCCGTTCGGCCACCGGCAGGGAGCGGTCCGCGAACCGCCGCAGCGGCGGTTGCCGGTGACACGGGACCGGATAGTGCACGCCGGTGTCGATGCCGCGGCGCTCTAGCTCCTCGCAGACCCGGCCGCGGTCCGCGACCCGCACCACGAACAGGTGGTAGACGTGACGCGCGGACGGCGCGACCCCGGTCAGCTTCACACCCGTGCCACCGAGCTGAGCGCGGTACCGGTCGGCCACCTCGATCCGCCGCTTCGTCCACGCTTCGAGGCGGGCCAGCTTGCCGGAGAGCGCGATCGCCTGCAGCGCGTCCAGGCGGCTGTTCGTGCCGAGGCAGTCGTGCTCGTAGTGCGCCGCCCCCTGGGACCGGCCGTGGTTGGCCAGTGCCCGCACGCGTTCGGCCAGTTCTGGCCGTGACGTGACCACGGCGCCCGCGTCGCCGAAGGCGCCCATGTTCTTACCTGGGTAGAAGCTGAAGCAGGCGGCCTCGCCGAAAGATCCCGCCCGCCGGCCTTCCCATTCCGCGCCGTGGGCCTGGGCCGCGTCCTCGATCAGCACGATCCCCGCCTCATCGGCCACGGCCAGCAGGGCCGTCATGTCCGGCACCTGCCCGAACAGGTGCACGACCATCACCGCGCGGGTGCGGGGCGTGATGGCCTCGGACAGTGTCTGCGGCGTGATCAGCAGCGTGTCGTCGCTGACGTCGGCGAAGCGGGGGACGGCCCCGGCGCGCACAACCGCGGCCGCGGTGGCGATGAACGTATTGGCCGGGACGATGACCTCGTCGCCCGGGCCGATCCCCAGCGCCGTGAGCGTGAGCTCCAGCGCGTCTGTTCCGTTCGCGACCCCGACGGCGCAGTCCGCGCCGCAGTAGGCAGCCCAGTCCCGCTCGAACGCAGCGACCGCCGCACCGCCGATGTACCGGCCGCCGAGCAGGCTGGCCAGGTAGTCCTGCTCGATCAATGCCCAGACCTCGCTCGCCATCGGGGCGAGGTCGGTAAACGGGACACGGGTTATCCCGCCCGCCTGGATCCGGGGCGTGCTCACTGCCTTGACGCCGGTGTCAGCCAACGGACGTCCCCGCCGGTGCCACGTCGAGCCGGGACGGGGCCTCCGCGGGCCGCCGGGTCACCTCGGCCAGCGCTACCGGGCGCTGTTCCTGCAACGAGATCTGAGCGCATTCCAGGACCTGGACCACAGCCAGCCCGCTGCTACCGTTCACGGAAGGCTGCGAGCCGTTGGCAATGCAGTCGATGAAATGCTGATCCTGAACGGCGAGCGGCTCGGCGAAGGCGACGAACGGTGACACCGTGTCGCCCAGGTGGTAGGCGATTTGGGATACCGGCCCGGCGCCTTCATCCGGGGGCACGGCCGATTTGTCATAAACGCGGATGCGCTCGCCGTCGACCATGTCGTCGTAGACGACCATCTTTTTCGAGCCGACCGCGGTGATCCGTCTGACCTTCTGCGGGTTGAGCCAGCTGACCTGGATATTGGCTCGCACGCCGACGTCGGCATAGTCGAGTCGCAGGTAGGCGACGTCCTCGTGCTCCGGGTCGACGTGACGCGAGGCCCAGGCCGTGACCGTGGTCGGCCGTGAGCCGAGCACGAAGTTCGAGATCGAGATGTCGTGGGGCGCCAGGTCGAGAATGACGTTGACGTCTCTCTGGTAGAGCCCCAGGTTCAGGCGCGCGCAGTCCAGGTAGAACAGGCGCCCGAGCTGGCCCCCGCGTACCAGGTCACGGAGTTTGTGCACGGCCGCGTTGTGCTCGAAGGTGTGGCCGGGCATGAGGACGACACCGGCGTTCTCGGCCGCCTCGACCAGGCATCGCGCCGCGTGTGTCGTGGTCGCCAGCGGCTTTTCTATCAGCACGTGCTTGCCAGCGGCGATGGCCTCCAGGCCCAGCGGCGCGTGGCTGGCCGGAGGCGTGGCGATGATGACCGCGTCAATATGCGGCAGTGCGTCCTCGAGTTCGGCGTAGGCCGGAATGCCGTTATCGACCTGCCGGCTTCCGCCATTAAGGCTGGCGAATTGCGGGTCTACTCCGACAACCGACGCGACCCCGGTCGTGGACCGAAGCACCCGCACGTGACGTGAGCCCCAGTAACCCACACCCACGACGCCGACTCGAATTCCCTCCGCCTGCTCCCGCACAATGACCCCCCTTTGGCCATATCCCCGCCGCATAGCCTTATGGCATCCGGTGGAGCGGCAAATGCCGACCGGGCTCGCCCGTTACGTTCCGGGTGATGATCTGCAGCAATTAACCCGCTTATTCGTCCTGACACGCCCGCGCCACCGCATTGGCATGGGCAGCCCGGGCAATGCGCCCTTGGTGGTAAGAAACGGTGACGGAACACGTTCCAGAGCTTGGCCTATGGAGCCTGGCCGACGGCACCCCCGCATGAGCGGCCGGACCTACGTCAGATTGGGGGCATCGGCGACTTCGGCCACCTCGGCGACTTCGGCGATCCGGCGACGGGCCTTGTTACGCACGTGACCGAGGCCCCCGGCGAGCCAGCCCAGTTCCGGCGTCCGCCACGCGGCCTGGACGCCGATGTAGATCGTGCTTCCGACCAGGGCGGCGGCAAGGATCCCGAGACGCGCGCCGATGGGATGGTCCAGCCAGTGCTGGATGCTTTTGGCGGTGAGCCACGCCGGGCCGACCATGATCGCCGAGCCGGCCAGGAACCTGGCTACCGACGGCGCGAGGCGCTGGGCGCCCTGGCGGCTGACCGTCCGCCACAGCCGTGTGGTCAGGTGGCAGGCCGCCACGGTCACCGCCACCGAGAAGGCCCCCCCAAGCGCGAGGATCACATCACGGCCGTGCATCAGCAGGGCGCAGCCGGCCAGCCCCAGGCAGATCACGGCCTGCAGCAGCATCGACACCAACGGCGAGCGCGTGTTCTTTCTCGCGTAGGAGGCGTAGGTAGCGATCATGAAGGCGGTCTGGCTGATCACGGCGACCGACAGCGCGGCCAGCGAGAGCGCGACCATGGTGACGCCCGACGCGGTATTCATCCGCCCGAAGGAGATGGCCCGGGCCAGCGGCGCCGCCAGGACCAGGTATCCGACGGCGGCCGGGATGGCCACGAAGAGCCCGAGGGCGAAGCCGCGCACCAGCGTGTCGTGGAACCCCGTCGCATCTCCGTCGAGGTGCATCCTGGCCAGCCGGGGCAGCAGCGACAGGGCCACCGGGGTGGCACCCACCGCGATCGCCAGGTAGTAAAAGTTCAGCGCGATCTGGAAGGCGACCACCCCGCCTGGCAGACGGTTGGCCAGGGTCAGCAGGGTCAGCACCTGCAGGGCGAGCAGCCCAGCCTGAGCGAGCGAGGGCAACGCCCGCCGGACGACCACCCGGACCTCGGGGTCGCGCCACCCGAGCCGCGGCAGGAGAACCGAGCCTGCCCGCTTGGCCCCGTACCACTGGGTCGCGGCGTGCAGGACGACCGCGCCGGTTGAGCCGAGCCCGAGCAGCAGCATCTCGCCGGTCGGCACCTGGTTCAGGTTCGTGTTCGTCCCGTAGAGCATGCCGGTGGCCACGAGGACGGCGATCGTGCCGAGGTTCTCGATGGACGGAGCGCCCGCCGCCAGGGCGAAGCGCTGGCGGGAGTTCATGACCGCGGTGGCGGTCCCGACCACGCCGTAACAGAAGATCTGCGGGATGAACATGAGGATCAGCAGCCGGCCGATGCGGACCTCGGCCGCGCCCGCCAGGTGCGCTCCGCCGCCCACGGCCGCGAACCCGAGCACGAGAGGGCCGAGGACCAGCGCCAGGGGCGCCACCGCCAGCAGCGCGACCAGGGTCATCCCGAGGAAGCCGCCAGCCACGCGTTCCGATGCGCGGCGGTCCCCGGCGTCGATGTGGCGAACGAGCGCGGGCACCAGCAACGAGGAGAAAAGCGAGCCGGCCAGGAATCCGTAGTAGATCAGGTTCGGCATGGAGTTTGTGAGCTGGTAGGTGTTGCCGAAGAAGGTCGGGCCCAGGATCGCCCCGATGCAGGCGAACCTGATCAGGCCGGTGACCCGGCTCACTATCGTCCAGGCGGCCACCGTGAGCGAGTCGCCCGCGGCCGCGGTGGCCGAGGTCGGTGCGTCCTGTTTGAGGCCGTTGTGGTGTTGGGGGGTGGTGTGGTTGAGCAGGGCGGTTCGGTGGGCTGGGGGGCGGGGTGGGGTGTGGGTGGTGGCGGGTGGGCGGGCGCGGCCGGTGGACAGGGGGCGGGGTGCGCGGTTGATGATGCCGGTGATGGTGCCGGGGCTGATGGTTTTGATTTCGGTGGCGGCGGCGCGGACGGATGCGCGGCGGGTGCGGTGGATGTCGGCGATCATGATGACGACGTCGCTGACGCGGGCGATGGTGATGGCGTCGGAGACGGTGAGCACGGGGGCGCTGTCGATCACGATCGCGTCGGCGGCGCCGCGCATGTCGGCGAAGACCCGGGTGAGCTGGGTGACTTCGAAGAGCTCGGCGGGCCGGTCGGCGGGGGTTCCGGTGGTGATCAGGTTCAGGCCGTGCACGCCGGTGGGGATGGTTGCTTCGCTGAGGGTGGCGTGGCCGGTGAGCAGGTCGGTCAGGCCGGGTGCGGGGCTGGTGGCGAAGATGTCGCTGAGTGATGGGTGGCGCAGGTCGGCGTCGACGAGCAGGACCCGGGCGCCGGCCTGGGTCAAGGCGGTGGCCAGGTTGACCGCGATGCTGGTGCGGCCTTCGCGGGGCTGGGCGCTGGCGACCAGCAGCACGGTGGCGGGGTGGCCGGGGGGGCTGAGCAGCGGGCCGAGGCGGGCGCGCAGGTAGCGGTAGGCCTCGGCGGGGCGGGAGGACGGGGCGGTGCGGAACACTGAGGCGGGGTTGGTGCGGTAGCGCCACATGCGCGGGATCGCGGCCACGGCCGGGGCGCCGAGGCATTCTTCGAGGTCGTCGCGGTCGCGCACGCGGCCGTCGATGGCTTCGCGGACGAAGATTTCGCCGACGCCGAGCAGCAGGCCCAAGATCGCGCCCAGGGCGTAGAGGATCTTTTTGGAGGTCCCGGCTGGTTTGGCTGGCAGGTCGGCCGCGGTGACCAGGGTGGCTTGCAGCGGGTCGGCGGCGCGGGCCGCTTTGGAGCTGGTGGCCAGGTCGCGGAAGGCGATGTAGGCGGCCGCGGCGGCGGCGGCGCATCGCTGGGCCTGGCGGGCGGTGGGCATGGAGCAGCTGATCGACAAGATGTTGGAGGTGCTCGATACCGCGGCGCTCAGGTGCGGGGCCAGCAGCCCGGGGTCGACACCCAGCGCCCGCCCGGCGTTGACCACCACGACCCCGGAAGTGGCGACGATTTTCTCGGTGGCCTGGTTCGGCGTCACCAGCGTCGCGCCGGGCACGACGTGGGACTCAACATCAACCTGGGCGGTGGAGGAGTAATGGACCGGCAGGCTCCGGGCGAACAGCCCAGCCGCCACCACACCCGCCAGCGTGGTGAGTACCAGCCACAGCCCATGCTTGCGCAACACTGTCATAACCGCCGACCCGCCCATCCGTTCCCTCGATATGCCGCTGGGACGCGACGCTCCCCGCGGCCGCAGACCACGGCGCGGCCCGCTCGACGGCGCGTGCGCCGCCCGGCGGGTCTGTATGACGTCCCATCGTCACCACGTGCGGCGGGCAGGGGCCGGGATCCGTTGCGGGTCAGGTTGGACCACGAGGTCCGCCGCCGTCCGAGGGTGCCGCCGCCGTCCGGTAGCCGCGGACCTAATCTGAACCGATATCGCGCGATCCTCTCCCCCGGAAACACACCGCAGGGTGCGACAAACAGGGCCAATGATGTCTCAGGGCGCCGGAGGCGGACACCCTCATCCGGCGTATCGCACCTGCGCCATCACGGGGAGATCACGGCTTGGCCCGCCGAGGGAACTGAATGCGCCCGCCTGGCTTGAACATCTGAAAACGTGTCGGCTTGCGACGTAACTCTTTGGTCCCGGTCGCGCGTCATACAAGTGGGCGCTAGTGGCGTTAATGTCCGTTACTCGGGCGTAGCCTACTGCAGGCCGCGTTCGGTGGCGATCAGTGCGCTTACGGTGCCTGACCGGCAAAAAGGGGGGACGACGGTGCGGTTGGTGCTTTGTGATGAAAATCGAATTCTGTGTGAAGCGCTCGGAGCCGCGATGGAAGCGCGCGGTCATCAGGTAGTCGCGATCACGACCACGGCCGCCGACGGCGTCGCCGCCGTCGGGGCGCTACGGCCCGACGGCGTCCTGCTGGATCTTCGCCTGCCCGACCGCGCGGGCGATGCCGGCGCGGGCGCGGCCGGGATTGGAGCCGCCGCGACCATCCGTCGCGAGTACCCGGGCACCGCCGTCATGGTGCTGTCCAGCCTGGCCGACCCGGCCGCGTGGTCGGCCGTCCTCGAGATCGGCGTGGCCGCCCTCATGCGCAAGGACCAGTGCGTCGGCGCGATCGCCGACGCCCTCGACGTCATCGCGGCGGGCGGGGTGGTGTTCGACCGGAAGGTGTCCAGCCAGGCGAGCCAGCGTGCGGCCAGGCGGCGGCGCAGCGGCACGCTGTATGTGCTCACCCCGCGGGAGAAAGAGGTGCTGCGCCGGATCGTGGCCGGCCAGAGCACAGGCCAGATGGCCGAGGAGATGAACATCGCGACCAGCACCCTGCGCACCTACGTGAAGAACGTGCTCTCGAAGATCGGCGCGCATACCCGATTGCAGGCGGCCGCTCTGGCGACCCAGGGGGAGCTGCAGCATGAGCTCACCGCGTAACCGGGCCCTCGCCCCGGAACCGGCCGGAACCCCCCCAACTGACGTATGCGCGACCACGGCGGGCGGGGCTGTCCCGACGTTGGCGGCTAGGCGAGGCTCGCGCTCATGGGTATCAGTGTCTTTGTCATAGACGCGGAGCGCACCTTTGCCGACGCTCTTTCGGCCCGGCTGGAGGCCGAGGAAGACCTGGACATCGTCATGTCGCTGAATCCGAAGGCGCCGGCGCCGTCTCTGATCCTCGGCAGGCACGCGGATGTGGTGCTGCTAGACGCTGATTTGCCCGACAGCGCGGCGACCGACCTGTGCGAGGAGCTGTCCGCCCGGCCTGAGGCTCCGCGGGTCGTGATGATGAGCTCCGGCTCGTCGGCGGAGCGTATCGCGGACGCCGTCCGGGCAGGCGCCGCGGGCTGGGTGCGCAAGGATGAATCGCTCCATCACCTGCTGCGGGTCGTGCGGGGCGTGATGGCGGGAGAAACGTGGCTGCCCCCGGTTGAGATGGGCGCGGTGCTGCGGCTGCTGCTCGAGGAGCGCGAGCAGCGGCGCGAGAGCGACCGGCTGCTCGCCGCCCTGACCCCCCGCGAGCGGGAGATACTGGCCTGCCTGGCCGATGGCGCGGGGCGACGCGATGTGGCCGAGCGGCTCCATCTGTCGGCGAACACGGTCCGGACCCATCTGCAGAACCTCATGGCCAAGCTCGGCGTCCACTCGACGCTCGAGGCGGTGGCGGTGACCCGGACGTTGCTGAGCGTGTCCTCGACCGGCGAGGGTTCGTGCTAACGTCGGGGCGGGCTGCGAGCCCCGCCGCCGTTTGCGCCTGACCGGCGCGCGATGCGAGGCTAGAACCGGTCCGGGGAGGATCCGCGGCCGGCCCGGCTGCGGCCGGGGCTGGCGCCCGCGGAGCCCACGGGAAGGTGCATGATTTCCGCTGATGACCGGCTGGCCGCTGACCTGGCCGCCGAGGCCGGACGCCGGCTGCTGGCGCTGCGTGCCGAGGGCGGTGACGCGGCCGCGCTGCGCCGCGACGGCGACCGCCGCTCGCACGAATTCCTCACCGCCGAGCTGGCCCGGCTGCGCCCTGGTGACGCGGTGCTGTCCGAGGAGGGCGCCGACGACCCGGCCCGGCTGCGGGCTTCCCGGGTCTGGATCGTGGACCCGCTGGACGGCACGCGGGAATTCGGCGAGCCGGGCCGCACGGACTGGGCCGTTCACGTGGCGCTCTGGGAGCAGGGCGAGCTGACCGCGGGCGCGGTGGCGCTTCCGGCCCAGGACAAGGTTCTGAGCACGGCTGCCCCGCAGGCTCGGCCGGCCGCAGCTCCGTCCGGAACGCTCAGGTTCCTGGTCAGTCGCACCCGGCCACCGGATTTCGCGGTGCGGCTGGCCGAGAAGACCGGCGCCGAGCTGGTACCTCTTGGCTCGGCCGGGGCCAAGGCCGCCGCGGTGGTCTGCGGGGACGCTGAAGCGTACGTGCACAGCGGCGGGCAGTACGAGTGGGACTCGGCCGCCCCAGTCGCCGTGGCCGTGGCGGCCGGGCTGCACGCGTCCAGGATTGACGGTTCCAAGCTGCTGTATAACCAGGCGCCGCCCTCAGTGCCGGATATCCTGATCTGTCAGGCCGCGATCGCCGGCTCGCTTCTCGAAGCGATCGGTTCTGTGCGCTAGGTCCCGAACCCCCATAGCCATGCCCACCCGCCCGTTGGAGTCTTCCTGATGGCCACGCCGCCACGTTCCGACTACCAGCTTTCGCAGCTCGACATGCTCGAGGCCGAGTCGATCCACGTTATCCGCGAGGTCGCCGCCGAGTTCGAGCGGCCGGTGCTGCTCTTCTCCGGCGGCAAGGACTCGATCGTGATGCTGGCCCTGGCCGAGCGGGCGTTCTGGCCGGCCCGGGTCCCGTTCCCCGTTATGCACGTGGACACCGGCCACAACTTCGCCGAGGTCCTGGAGTTCAGGGACCGCCGGACGGACGACGCCGGCGCCCGGCTGATCATCGCGTCGGTGCAGGAATCGATCGACTCCGGCCGGGTCGCGGAGGAGACCGGCCGCTGGGCCAGCCGCAACCGGCTGCAGACCACCACCCTGCTCGACGCGATCGAGGAGCACCGGTTCGACGCGGTGTTCGGTGGCGCCCGCCGCGATGAGGAGAAGGCCAGGGCCAAGGAGCGGATGTTCTCGTTCCGTGACGAGTTCGGCCAATGGGATCCGAAGAACCAGCGACCCGAGCTGTGGAACCTGTACAACACCAGGCTGCGCCGCGGCGAGCACATCCGGGTGTTCCCGCTGTCCAACTGGACCGAACTCGACGTGTGGCACTACATCTGGCGGGAGGAGCTGGAGATCCCGT
>Ga0335075_10014869_pt1 | contig 11666 bp, 11 predicted proteins | sample Lox_Sample_24_FD_206723 | JGI IMG/M metagenome (GOLD analysis project Ga0335075, IMG submission 206723) | Soil microbial communities from Loxahatchee National Wildlife Refuge, Florida, United States - Lox_Sample_2.4 | ecosystem: Environmental > Terrestrial > Soil > Wetlands | place: USA...
GACCGGGCCGGCCGCCGACTTCTGCCTGCTGGTCACCAGGCGGCGTCATCGAGCCGACCTGCGGCTGCACGCTGAGGGAGCGGATGCCAGGGCCTGGCTCGACTTCGCCCAGGCCTACGCGGGCCCGTCGGCCGGCCGCCTGCCTGGCCAGTTCCGGGGCGCCGCGGACGGTGCCTCATGACCGGACCGGCGGCGGCCGCGGGCACCTGGACGCTGGGCGATCTGGTCGTGAACCGCATGGGCTTCGGCTCGATGCGGCTGACCCAGCAGGGGAGTGCCTTTGGTCCAAGCGCGCTCCCGAGCAACCGGGCTCAGGCGATCGCGGTGCTCCGGGGCGCGCTGGATCTCGGCGTCAACCACATCGACACGGCAGCCTTCTACTTCTCCCGGCTCCGGTCGGCCAACGAGCTGATCAACTCGGCGCTCGCGCCGTATCCGGACGAGCTCGTGATCGTGACGAAGGTTGGCCCGGGCCGCGATCCGCACGGGGAGTGGACGGACGCGGCGCGGCCGGAGCAGCTCCGCGGCCAGGTCGAGGAGAACCTGCGCCAGCTCGGCCGCGACTACCTCGACGTGGTGAACTATCGCCGTCAGGCGAGCGTGGACGCGATCACCGAGCACGTCGGCGCGCTGGCGGACCTGCGTGACGCCGGGCTGATCAGGCACATCGGTATCTCCGGCATCGAGCCAGACCACCTGGCGCAGGCTCTCGCGGTGACGCCAGTCGTCTGCGTGCAGAACGCCTACAGCCTCGATGACCACCGCCCCGAGTCAGCCGCCGTGCTCCGGCTCTGCGGTGAGCACGGGATCGCGTTCGTCCCGTTCTTCGCCATCGCCGGGGTCGGCCGCCATCGCGGACCCGGCACACCCGACGACGCCGCCGAGCCTCGCGCCGTGACGGAGGTCGCCCGCGCACACGGCGCGACCCCGGCGCAGATCCGGCTGGCCTGGACGCTGCACCAGGGACCGCACGTCCTGGCGATACCTGGCACCGGCAACCCCGATCACCTGGCCGAGAACGTAGCCGCGGGCGCCATCAAGCTGACCGCGGAGGAGCTGACCGTCCTCGGGCAGACGGCCGGCAGCAGCTCGTAACTGCTCGGAACTGGCTCCTCGGCACGGGCCGGACTCAGCCGCTCATCTCGGCGACGCGCCGCTCGAGGTACCGGCGCTCGGGCTCCGTGCCCGCCAGCGTCAGCGCCTCCTGGTACGCCGCCGCGGCCTCGTCGCGGCGGTCAAGCCGCCGCAGCAGGTCCGCCCTGGTGGCCGGGAGCAGGTAGTAGCCGTCCAGCTCACCGCTTGCCTCGAGCGCACGCACGAGCTCAAGGCCCGCCTCAGGTCCGTCCGCCATCGCCACCGCGACCGCGCGGTTGAGCTCCACGACCGCGGACTGCGCCATCCGCGCGAGCTCGCCGTAGAGCAGCGCGATCTGCGGCCAGTCGGTGTCGCTCGCCTTCGCCGCCTCGGCATGGCATGCCGCGATGGCAGCCTGCACCTGGTACGGGCCGGCCCGCTGCCTGCGCAGTGCTGCCTCGAGCAGCCGTATGCCTTCGCTGATTTTCGCCTTGTCCCACCGGCTACGATCCTGGTCCTCCAGCCGGACCAGTTCACCCGCGTCGTCGACCCTGGCCGCGCTCCTGGCGTCCTGCAGCAGCATCAGCGCCACCAGCCCGGCTGCCTCCGGCTCGTCCGGCATCAGCTGGATGAGCAGCCGGCCGAGCCTGATCGCCTCGGCGGACAGGTCCGCGCGGAGCAGGTCATCGCCTGCCGACGCCGAGTAGCCCTCGTTGAAGAGCAGGTACACGACAGCCAGCACGCCAGGTGTGCGCTCAGGCAGCAGATGCGCAGGCGGTACGCGGTACGGGATTCCCGCGTCGCGGATCTTGTGCTTGGCCCTGGTCAGCCTCTTGGCCATGGTGGCCTCGGGTACCAGGAACGCCCGCCCTATCTCCGCAGTCGTCAGCCCGGCCAGTGTGCGCAGCGTGAGCGCAACCCTGGCCTCCAGCGTCAGGGCCGGGTGGCAGCAGGTGAACATGAGCCGCAGCCGGTCGTCGGCCACACCGCTGTCGTCTCGCGGCGCGGGCTCGTCCGGTCCCGAGAGCACAGCAGCCTCCTGCAGCTTCACGGCTTCGGTCTTACCCCGGCGGAGGCGATCAAGGGCCCGGTTGCGTGCGGTCGTGGTGAGCCACGCGCCCGGCCGATCGGGCACGCCGTCGCGTGGCCACCGGGCCAGCGCGGTGGCGAACGCGTCCTGGGTGCACTCCTCGGCCAGGTCCCAGTCACCGGTCAGCCGGATCAGGGTGGCGACGACCTTGCCCCAGTCCTGACGGAACGCGTCAGCGACCGCGGTCTCGACATCAGCCGGCGCCGTCTGCATCCGTCAGGCGGGGGCGTCTTCCAGGATCGGCCGCACCTCGACCGCTCCGCCGCTGAGTGCGACCGGATGCCGGGACGCGGCCCAGATCGCCTCGTCAAGATCGGCGCACTCGATCACGTCGTAGCCGAGGATCTGCTCCTTCGTCTCGGCAAACGGGCCGTCAGCGACCAGTACCTCGGTGCCGTTGGCGCGCACGGTCGTCGCCGTGCTGATCGGCCGGAGCCGGCCGCCGCCCACCCGGACGACACCGCGAGCGTCCATCTCGCGCGCCCACGGCAGCCAGCACGGCTCCTCACCAGGGGCGGCCGGCGCAGGGTCGGGGTCTTCCGGTCCGCACATCAGCAGCATGTAGCGCATCATCTCGTCCTCCCAGCTTCTGCTACCACGACGAACGGAGTACGCGGTGCTGGACAGTGCGGCAACCGAATTCAGGGCGGGCTGTCTAGAACAGGCTACGCCGTTCGTTGGCCTTACAGGGAGCGTCGATGCGCCGGCCTTGCTGGTGCGAGGACAGGAGAACGAAGTGAGCCTGCCGGAGATCACGACACGGGAGAAGTGGCTAGCCGCCCGCCGGGACCTGCTCGTCAGGGAGAAGGCCCTGACTCGCGAGCGCGACGCGCTCAACGCGGACCGGCGCCGGCTGCCCATGGTCGAGCTCGACAAGAAGTACGTGTTCGACGGGCCGGAAGGCACGGTCGGGCTACTCGATCTGTTCGCCGGCCGCAGCCAGCTGATCATCCAGCACGTGATGTACGACCCGTCCTGGGATGCCGCCTGCCCTGGCTGCACGGCTGGGCTCGACGAGATGCCGCCGGGTCTGTTCCGGCACCTGGAGTCGCGGGACACCACGTTCGCCGGAGTATCCCGCGCTCCGTACGCCAAGCTCGCGGCATACAAGGCCGCGCGCGGGTGGGCGCTCGGCTGGTACTCATCGTTCGGAAGCGACTTCAACTATGACTTCGGCGCGACGCTTGACCCGGCCGTCGCTCCGCCGCTCTACAACTTCCAGACGGAGGAGGAGGCGGCTGCCGATTCCGAGCCGGTGACCGAGTCGATGGAAGCGCATGGATTCAGCTGCTTCCTGCGCGACGGCGACCGCGTGTTCCACACCTACTCGACCTATGCCCGCGGCGCCGACCAGATCGGCAATGCGTACTCGCTGCTCGATCTGACCGCGTTCGGCCGGTCGGAAAAGTGGGAGGAGCCGAAGGGCCGGGCACCGCGGCTGCACGGCGCCGACCCGACGTTCACCGACTGATCGCCCCTGCCGGTAGACGGCCAGCCGGGCTGTCAGTCGAATCGCCCGCCGCGGCCAAGTCCGTTCTGGCGGCGGCGACCTCCCCGGTTCTCGCGGGTAGCGGGACTGTTGCGCGCTGATCGTGATGGCCGTGGGAGCCGAAGCGAGAGCCGAGGCCCGGAGAGCCTTGGAAAACGTCCTTGCAGGGCAGCGCGTCCTTCCCGGCCTAGCCGGGAGTCGTCGCGCAGCGGGCTCCTAGCCGTGCCGCGCTCACTCCCGCTGAGCTGCTGCAGTCGCTCTGGCGCACAACTGCGGACACGGAAATTGCCCTCGACCGCACTGCTGATGCCGGCCGCGAGCGCGTGGGGGAGCTCAGCGGCTGCTAGCTGATGGGCGCAGGCGATCGCCATCGGATACATTCCGGTAGCGGCGCCAAGCACCATCCCGCTGATATCCACGATCACGCAGACCTGCTGTACGAGGCGAGTCACCGGAGCCGCGACCATGCTCGCCCCGATGTCAGCCAGCACCGCCGCCTCTGGCCGCGGTGCACCAGCCCAGGTGGCAACGCCCTGAAGAGGCTGTGCCACCAGGCCAAGCAAGGCTTGCTGGAAGCGCTCAAGCGTTTCGGCGAGGGCTTCCGGGCCGAGCGTTCCCTGGTCTTCCCACAGCTCCGTCCGCGATGCGGCGGAGTTGCGCACCTTGTCGGCAACGTAGTGTGCGGTGGCCTCGGCTAATACGTCCCACGCAGTTCGGTCGTGCCGGTTCTGCTGCGCCTGATGCGCGAGCTTGGCAAGCTTCTGAAGCTGCCGGGACTCCTGGCGGGACTGAGCTTGAGCTCCAGTCAGGGTCGCGACGTCCATCTCGATCACCAGCGACTTCGTGTCCGGCTCGCCAGCGGCCTGAGGCTCAGAATCGGTACCTGGCCCAGTCAGATCTAGGCAGCGGAAGAAGCTCACCCGGACTGCCGTCACAGCGGCCCGCGGATCCTTCGCCTGCGCGGAGATGCCCTGAGATGTCATGGCCCTGCCTCTCGGCTGACTGTGGCTCGCTGCCTACGCTGCGGCTTGCGGGCTGCCCGGCTGGTCGGGCTTCTCGCCGAGCGGCGGCGATTCGGCGGGCAGCGTCGCGCGGCGTTCGATCACGCCGAGACTGTCGGCGAGTGCCTGCCAGACGACGCTCATGCTGGCGGCCGCGGGCTGGTCGCAGCGAATGGTCCCGGTGCTTTCCTGAGTCGCGCTCAGTGCGCGCAGCGCCGCCTGCCCGGCTTCGATGATCGCCCGGTCATTGCACTCAAGCGCGATGCGGTCAGCGGCGACGCGGATGACCATCTGCCGCCTGCCCGCCTCCTCAGGCAACTCGTCGCTGGTGCCGGTGACGTCGGCCGCTCGGAGCGCTTCTTTCGCTTGGTCGAGATCGACGCCGAGTGCCGCAAGCGTGCGTGCGGCCGCGCTGACCGGGTCAGCCAGGACAGCCAGCAGCAGATGATGAGAGCCCACCGGCTGCCCTGCCGCCAGCCGGCCGGCCTCACTGAGCGTGGTGTCGGCAGCAGGAGTCGCGCTCCACGCTGATTGCTCCCCTGCCAGCAGGTCCGGTCCGGCCCCGGTGCCAGTGCCTGCACCGAGCCGCCGCAGCCACTGGCGCGCCCGGCTGCTCTCCGGGCCGGCCCCGGCCAGGTCGAGCACAGCGGTGCGGATCGCTGCTAGGTCGGCATGCTGCTTCATCACCTGCGCGCCGACGCCGTTACCCTCGCGGATCACGCCCAGCAGGATGTGCTCGGTGCCGATGTAGTTGTGATGAAGCTGCAGTGACTCGCGCAGCGCTAGCTCAAGCGTCTTCTTTGCGCGCGGAGTGAACGGGATATGGCCGCTCTGCTTCTCGCCGGTCCCGGCGCCGACGATGGCGACTGCCTCGTCTCGCGCGCTGTCAAGCGACAGCCCGAGGCTCTGCAGAGCGCGGAAGGCCAGCCCGTCGGTCTCGGCCAGCAGCCCGAGCAGGATGTGCTCGGTCCCGATGTAGTTGTGGTGCAGGCGCCGCGCCTCTTCCTGGGCCAGGACGACGACGTGGCGGGCGTCCTTAGTGAATCGCTCGAACATGTCCAGCAGCCTGCTGGCGGGCTATGACCATGTCAATACCATGCTAATAGTATGGTTAGCTCATGGACTGGGAGGACCGGCTCGACGAATGGGAGCTTGAGCTTGAGCTCAGCGAGCAGCTGGAGGCTTCCGACTGGGTGACGCTGGAGCGGGCAGCTGCCAGCACGGGTGCGTCGAGGGCGGCGTTGCGCAGCTGGTACCGGACCGGGCAGGTACCGTCGCGGCTCGTCGACGGCCCGCACGGCCCGCAGCGGCTGGTGCCGCTCGCGATGGTGGCCGCTCGGGCCGAAGCGTCGCCGCGGTTGCGCCACTCCGCCGAGCGGCGGCTGGCTGACCAGGCGCAGCTCGAGATCCTCCGGCACCGCGTCGACCAGCTTGAGCTTCGGCTGACGGCGCTGGAGCAAGCTCGCCAGCGCTAGCGGGCCGGGACGCCAGCCTGCTGGAGTATGCCGGGGATCGAGCCTTCCGCGCCGATCGCCATCACGTGCACGCCTGCGACGCCAGGCACGTCGGTGAGCTCGCCGACGATCTGGCCGCACAGCTTCTCGCCCTCGGCGCGGAGTTCCTCCGGACCGAGCGCGGCCAGCCGTTCGGCGATGTGCTCGGGGATGCTAACGCCGGGAATCGATGCCATGTGCTCGAGCGCACGGTGCGAGCGCACCGGGCCGACTCCTGCGAGTATGAAGCAGCGCTCGGTCAGGCCGAGATCGCGAAGCTGCTCCATCCACCTGGCGAAGGCGGGGACGTCGAAGACGAACTGCGTCTGGACGAACTGTGCCCCCGCGTCGATCTTGCCGGTCAGGCGGCGGGTGGCCCGCTCTGTCGCCGCGGCCTCGGCTGACGGGTCGGCGGCCGCTGCCGGCGGATTCTCGACCGCCCCGAGCAGCCAGTAGGGCGGGGGCTTCAGCTCACCGCCCGACATCAGCCGGCCCTCGTCCCGCATGCGGGTAGCCACCCTGAGGAGCTCGGTGCTGTCGAGGTCGAAGACCGGCTTGGCATCGGCGTGATCGCCGTGTCGCGGATGATCGCCGGTCATGATCACCACGTTCGGAATGCCGAGAGCCGACGCCGACAGCAGTTCCGACTGGAGCGCAATGCGGTTCCGGTCCCGGCAGGTGAGCTGCATGATCGGCTCAACGCCAGCCGACAGCGCGGCGAGACTGCCGGCCAGGCTGGACAGCCGGACAGCCGCGCTCTGGTTGTCCGTGATGTTGACGGCATCGACCCAGCCGCGCAGGTGAGCTGCTTTGCGCACGACGGGCGCGGTGTCCGCGCCTCGGGGCGGTCCGATCTCGGCCGTGACAGCGAACTGGCCGGTTTCGAGCCGCTGCCGCAGTGAGGCGGGCTGCGGCTCAGGATCGGCCCGACCGACCGCTTTGCCCGTCATGCACTGAGCTTATCTGTCTGCGCCCCTGGCTGCGGCAACGGCATTTCCGGCCGACTGGGCTCTGGCTTAAGGGGAGCTAGACGACCTCCCGTAGCTTGCCGGTCCCGACGTCGAAGACGAAGCCGCGCACCGATTCGGTGTGCGGGATGAACGGGCTCGCCTTGATCCGCTTGATGGACTGCCTGACGTCCTCGTCGAGATCGGCGAACGCCTCCGCGGCCCAGGCCGGCTTGATGCCGGTCTCTTTCTCGATCGACGCCTTGAAGGCATCATCGGTGAACGTCAGCATGCCGCAGTCGCTGTGGTGGATGAGGATGATCTCGGTGGTGCCCAGCAGCCGCTGGCTGATCGTCAGCGAGCGGATCTCGTCGTCCGTGATCACGCCGCCGGCGTTGCGGATGACGTGCGCCTCGCCCTCCTCCAAGCCGAGGATGCCGTACACATTCATCCTGGCGTCCATGCATGCCACCACCGCGACGCCGGCGGCTGGCGGGAGCGGCAGCTGGCCGCCGAAGCCTGCGGCGTACTGCTGATTGTTCTCCAGGTACTCGTCGGTCTTGGACATGACGGCGGCATCCTCTCTGCGCATTGCGGGGCGGCACGGTCGGGCGGCACGGTCGGGCGGCACGGTCGGGCGGCACGGTCGGCAGGCGGGGCACTGCCGAAGCAGCGCCGAGCGCATGACTGCTGATGACCAACATGCCAGGCTCAGTCCGGCCGCCCGCCATCGGTGTACCCAGCGCCAAGGGTAAGGCCTTACCTATTTTGCCGGCTAGTTGACTGGGCTAGCGGCCTCGCTGTCGCGAAGACGCAAACTTGGCAGATCCATGGGCGAACCGCGATGCCGCGTAGGGCATGGGGTTTTGGCGGGCGTGCAGCCGGCGCCCCGTGACGTGCGCACCGACCGCCGGGGGACGGACAGGCCAATGAGCCGATCAGCGGTACGCGAGGTTCAGGTGTCCGGCATCATCGTGCCGCGCGGTGACGTGGTGGTGCCCACTCAGATAGCCGATTCGCTGCACGGCATGCTGGCGTGCCGGGCCGCGCCGCTGGTGGCAGGCTCGCTGCGGGCTCGAGGCAGGGCCGTGAAGCTGGCCGACGTGCCAGGAAACGACGATGAGTCCGGCGATTTCGACGCAACTCTCTACCTGGTGACCTGCCAGCAGCAGGACGGCAGCACGGCAGCGGTGGCGGCGGTGGCCGCGCCGGGCGACGCTCTGTCTGGCGCCGCGGCGCGGACTGCGGTCGAGGAGTGGGGCGCGGTGTCGGCAAGCCGCACGCTGCTGCTAGCTGCGAGCCCGTGGTGCACCGGTGCGCTGCACGCGGCCGGCGCCGCACGTGAGGCGGCGTCGCAGTACGAGGGCACGGGCGTGAAGGTCTACCTGCTGGCGCCAGTATCGATCCCGGCCGAGACCGCGAGCGCCATGAGCGATCTCGGCGCCATCATCACGCCGTCGATTGGCGACGTCGAGCCGGGCAGCGTTGTGGTCTTCCCGGCGCACGGGGTAACCCCCGAGATCCGCACGGAGGCGACCAGGCGCCAGGTCACGGTCATCGATGCCACCTGCCCGATGGTGGCCGCCGCGCAGACGGCCGCCCGGCGCGCGGCCGAGCGCGACCAGCAGCTGGTACTGATCAGCCAGCCCGGCCATGCTGCGACCGGCTCGATCGCAAGCGAGGCGCCAGAGCACGTCAGCGTGGTCGAGGGACCGGCCAAGACGGCAGCCGTCAGGGTCAGCGACTCACGGCACCTGTCCTACCTCATGCAGCCAGGCGTAGCGCATGAGGCGGGTGCCGCCACAATCAGCGCGCTGCGCTCGCGCTATCCCGCGGTCAGGCCGGTGGTCCCGGCCGAGGTCTGCTACGCGCCGTCTGACCGCGCCGGAACGGTCTACTCTGTTGCGCTCGGCAGTGACCTCATGCTCGTCGTGGGTGATCCTTTGTCGGTCGACACCAAGCAGGTATGCGCCCATGCGCGCGACTCCGGGACAAAGGTTCAGCCAGTTGGCGAGATAGCCGACATCAAGCCCTCACTGCTCGCATCGGTGCACACGATCGGGCTTGCCGAGTCCACCTCCGCCCCGGCCGGGCTGGCGACGCAGGTGATCACGGCCCTGTCTGGCCTCGGACGTCTCAACGTCGTGCGGCGCAAACTGAGCACGGAGAAAGCGGCGAGCGCGATGTAGTCCCTGGCATCCGCAGTCGCGAGCCTGGTACTTCCGCGTCGCGAGACGGCTGATGAGGCCGGCCCTCAGCTGAGGGCCGGCCTCTCCTGCTATCCGGAGCGCCCGGATCCCCGCGTTAGCTGTGCTCGCGCCCGGCGAGCTCGCCCGACGGAACCCGCGTGCCAGACTCCCCTGGCCGGAACGGCTGAGGGCTGGTGGTGTTGCCGTCGGTCAGCGGAGTGCCCGGCGTGAACGCCACGCCGCGGACGACCTGGCCGTAGGTGGCCGGCATGACGGTGTGGAACTGCTCGCTCGTCACCTGGCCCGCCGTGGTGGCCGCCAGGTTGTCGGTGATCTCGACCAGCTTGTTCGGGTCGGCGCCCTGGTCGCCGCCTCCGCTCACGGTCGAGGTGGAGGCCCACAGCGAGACCGTCCCGTTGCGGTTGACGCGGCCGGTCAGACCGCGCAGGCCGTCGGTGGCCGGCGCCCACGGCAGGCCGGTCCCGCTGTCGGTGTTGTTGAGCCCGGTGGGGTACTGGTCACCCTGGCGGTTCGGGGCGACCTGGTAGGGCGTGCCAAGGTCGAGACCGGTCTGCAGCACGTAGTCGAGCTGCCACGAGTCGGTCGACGAGTTGAACGACCACTTCTGCAGGCCGGCGGTCGTCGAAGCAGCGGCCGCGGTGTAGGTGTTGGTCGTGGCGTCGTAGGTGTTGTCGCCCGCACCCTCGTCGGCCACGTACAGCGTGGTCGGGTTCGCGAACCACAGCCCGAACGGGTAGTCAGAGGCGTCCGTCGCGTCCTTGGCAATGCCGGTCGGGAAGCCCTTGAGGATGTAGGCGTTCGTGGGAGCCAGGCCAGGGTTCTTGGCGGTCAGGCCTAGGCTCGAGTCGCTGGTGGTATAGGTAGGAGAGGTCCAGCTCGACGCGGTCGGCAGAGTCTCCGAGCTCGACGGGAGACCGACGCCATCGGACACCGTCGCGGTTCCGTTCGGGTCGGCGAAGTACACGGTGTCGACGCCGTTGCTGCCCGATCCCTTGGTGAAGTACACGACGCCGTCGTAGACGGCCAGGCCGCGATAGTTGTTGTCCTTGCCGGACTTGTCGGCCGAGTCGCCCAGCTCGGTGACGTTGAAGTCGCCGAACGGGGTCGGGGTGCCCGGGTCCTGATCGGCCTCGGGCTCATTGGCCGGGGTCAGGATCTGGGAGCCGGCGCCGTCGATCACGGCCGCCGGCTCAGGGTTGGCGCCGTTGCCCGCGTTGCCGACAGCGAAGATGGTGCCGTTCGGGCCGTCCTCCGGGTCGAGGATGGCGGCCCGCCCGTTGTCGCCGCTGAAGGCGTTGGTCTCAGTGAACCCGAACTGGCCGGCGGCGTTGACCTGCGCCACGACGCGGTAGACCGGGGTGGCCGGGTCGGCGATGGTCGGGTCGATCTCGCCTGGCGTGTTGGCGTTCGATGCGTCGATGGTGCCGGGGGGAGCCACGTAGCCGACGAACGTGTCCCACCGGTCATCCGTCGACTGGATGATCTGAAGCTCCGACTTGGAGGAGAAGCTGGTGGTCAGGTAGTCACCGTTAGCCGGATTGTCCGGGACGGTCACCGCCTTGACCAGGCGGCCGCTGCGCGCATTGAGTTCGTCCAGGACGATCGGCTCCGTCACACCGAAGCTGCCGTCGGAGGCGTCATTGTTGAACACGATCGGGTAGGTGCCCGGGGCAACCGCCGTACCGCAGGGTGCGTCCGCCGAGTTGGGGACGCAGTTGGGCGGCAGCTGGGTGGTTCCGGCGGTGATGTCGGCGTTGGTCGTCCAGATGCCGGTGGTGACCAGCAGGTTCCCCGGGGTGAAGAGGTCGTGGCGCCATCCGAAAGCGGGGCTGGCGCCGGCCGCCCCTGGTATGGCGAAGATCGAAACCGAGCCCGCCACCGCAGCCAGCGAGGCGGCTATCGCCAGGCTGCGCCTGCGGTTGTTCAGGCGAGTGACTTTCATTCTGCTCCTTCTGATGGCAGCTGATTGGCCGGCTGTCAACTGCGCGGCGGCCTCGTTGCCTGAGCGCCCGCTGACCCTCGTCCCCTCCGGCACGTGATGAAGTCACGATGATCGATTGAGTCGGCCATTTAGTCACGCCCCGGTAAACGGCCGGTGAATAGTCACACCCGTTAGGTTCTATCCGCACAAGTGTTATGACGCCGTAGCTACGGCGGACTGAGGCTGGGCTAGCTCGCTAGTCCTCGCGGCCCTGCTCGGCGAGGAACTGCTCGAACTGAGCGCCCAGTTCCTCGGCGGTGGGCACGTGGTCTTCCCCGCCCAGCAGGTTCTCCCGGCCAGCGGTGAACGCGTCGTATTGCTGCTCGAGCGCCTGGACGACCTCCGCTACCTCGGTCGATCCCTCAACCTGCCGGGTGATCT
>Ga0335075_10014870_pt1 | contig 11666 bp, 10 predicted proteins | sample Lox_Sample_24_FD_206723 | JGI IMG/M metagenome (GOLD analysis project Ga0335075, IMG submission 206723) | Soil microbial communities from Loxahatchee National Wildlife Refuge, Florida, United States - Lox_Sample_2.4 | ecosystem: Environmental > Terrestrial > Soil > Wetlands | place: USA...
ATCGCCTGCGTCAGCAGCACGTCGCGCGCGCGATTGCGCAGCTCCTTGACCATCTCGTCGTCGAACTCCTCGATGTTGGCGAGCTCGGACTGCGGTAGATAGGCGACCTCCTCGACGGTCGAGAAGCCTTCCTGCACGAGAATCGTCGCGACGTCTTCGTCCACGTCCAGCGACTTCTTGAAGTTCTCGACCAGCGCCTTGGCTTCGGTCTCGCTCTTCGCCTCGGCGTCCGACTCGGTCATCACGTTCAGGTCCCAGCCCGTGAGCTGGCTCGCCAGACGGATGTTCTGGCCGCCGCGGCCGATGGCCTGCGACAGCTTGTCCTCGGCCACGGCGATGTCCATCGAGTGCGAGTCTTCGTCGACGACGATCGACAGCACTTCGGCCGGCGACATCGAGTTGATGACGAACTGCGCCGCGTTGTCGTCGTGCGGGATGATGTCCACGCGCTCGCCGGCGATCTCGTTCGAGACGGCCTGCACGCGCGAACCGCGCATGCCGACGCAGGCGCCGACAGGGTCGACGCGCGGCTCGAGGCTCTTCACGGCGATCTTGGCGCGCACGCCCGGATCACGGGCCGCGCCCAGGATCTGGATCAGGCCCTGGCCGACCTCCGGCACCTCGAGCTTGAACAGCTCGATGAGGAACTCGCGCGCGGTGCGCGTGAGGAACAGCTGCGGGCCACGCGGCTCCGAGCGCACTTCCTTCAGGAACGCCTTGATGCGGTCCTGGCTCTTCACGATCTCGCGCGGGATCATGTCTGTGCGCGGCACGAAACCCTCGGCGTTGCCGCCCAGGTCCACGTAGATGCCGTTGCGGTCGACGCGCTTGACGACGCCCGACACCAAAGTGCCGACGCGATCCTTGTACGCATCCACGACCTGCGAACGCTCGGCCTCGCGCACCTTCTGCACGATGACCTGCTTGGCCTGCTGCGCGGCAATGCGGCCGAACGCCACCGACTCCATCGGTTCCTCGACGAAACCGCCGATCACCGCTTCCTTGTTCACGTCGAGCGCGTCCTCGAGGCGCACTTCGCGCTGCGGCACCTCGATCTCGCGCGAATCGTCGGCGAAGACCTTCCAGCGGCGGAACGTGTCGTAGTCGCCGGTCTTGCGGTTGATGGAGACGCGCACGTCCCATTCCTCGCCGTGTTTCTTGCGGGTAGCCGACGCCAGCGCCGCCTCGAGGGCGTCGAAGATGATTTCCTTGTCGACGCTCTTCTCGTTGGAGACCGCGTCCACGACCAGCAGGATTTCCTTGTTCATGCTCTATCTACCCTCTTGTCACAACGGGGCCAATCGGGCCCGGCTGATTTCCGCGAGCTTGATGCTCACGGAGAAATTGTCCACGTCCATCTCGATGCTCTCGCCGTCCGTCCGCCGCAGCATGCCCGTGTAGCGCTTGCGCCCGTCGCGCGGCACCTGCAGCTCCACCTTCACGCGGTTGTCGACGAAACGCGCGAAATGCTCCGGCGTCCGCAACACCCGGTCGAGACCCGGCGACGACACCTCGAGCGAATACTCGCCCGGCATCGGGTCGTCGGCATCCAGCAGCTCGGAGAGAACGTGGCTGGCCCTCGCGCAGTCGTCGACATCGATGCCCTCCGGGCCGTCGATGTAGAAACGCAGCGTGCCGCCACCTTTCCCCGGTACGTACTCGACTTCGACGAGTTCGTACCCCGCTTCCTTCAAAACCGGTTCGAAGCGCGCGATGAGACGGTCGTGCAATGCCGTTTCCACCCGCCCTCCAACAAAAAAGGGCCCCGAAGGCCCTCCCAGATGATCCGGTGCCACTAAATGACGCCGGTCCAAAAAAACAAAAGCCCCATCGGGGCCTTCTGCGTTCGGGAGTACCGCGGACCACTCCGCCCCTACCCAATCAAGGGCGCGGATTGTACGGCAGACATTCCCGCGTGGACAGTCCCCACGCGCGGCGCTTGACCCCCGTGTCTGACTCAAGTACCTTGCGCACCCAAGGTAGCTGTCTCAAACCATGAACGTCACCGAAAAACTCGCGCCGCTTCGCAAGGGATTGCTCGAATACGTGATCCTCAAGATCGTCTCGGCCGACAAGGTTTATGTCGCCGACATGCTCAAGCTGCTGGGGCCCACCGAATTCGCCACGCAGGAAGGGACGCTCTATCCCCTCCTCAGCAAGCTGCGACGCGAGGAGCTCGTCGATTACGAGTGGCAGGAGTCCGAAGCCGGCCCGCCCCGCAAGTACTACAAGCTCACGCAGAAGGGCCGCACGCAGCTGTCGACCCTGAATGATTACTGGAAAGACCTGAACCGCACTCTCGCCGAATTTGGGAATTAAAAGCCATGCAAAAAGTGGTCAGCATCAGTCTCAACGGAAACTCCTACCAGCTCGAAGAGCCGGGTTACGACCAGCTCCGGGCCTACCTGGAGCGCGCCGAGGCGCGCCTCAAGGACAGCCCGGACCGCACCGAGGTCATGAACGACCTCGAGCAGGCGATCAGCGAGAAGTGCCGCGCGACGCTCGGCCCGCACAAGTCGGTCGTCAACACGCTCGAGATCGAACGCATCATCTCGGAGATGGGCCCGGTGGAAGCCGCGGACGGCCAGCCGGCCGACGCCGCTGCCGGTGCCGCGACGAACGTGCCGCCACCCGCGGCCGGTGCGCCGCCGCGCAAGCGGCTCTTCAAGATCCGCGAGGGCGCGATGTGGGGCGGCGTGTGCAACGGCCTGGCCGCGTACATGGGGCTCGACGTCACCTGGGTGCGCATCGGCACCGTGGTCATCACGATCTTCACGGGCGTGACGATCTTCATCTACCTCGCGATGCTGATCATCGTGCCGTACGCGGACACCGCGGAAGATCGCGCCGCAGCCTTCGGCGTGCCATTCAACACCGAGGACATCCTCAACCGCGCAAAAAAAAACTTTGACGACACCAACCAGCGCTGGCATCGCGAATGGCGGCGCCAGCAGCGGCACTGGAACCGTCAGTTCCGGCAGATGAACGAGCAGCTGCGCATGACGGCGCAGAACGTCGCGCCGAATCTCTCGCCGGCGGCGCGCGGCATCATGTCGGTGTTCCTGCCGATCGCGGCCATCGTCGGCGCCGTCGTGTTCGTCGTCTGGATCTACGCGCTGATCTCGCTGGTCACCCAGCACTCGATCTTCGGCTGGGGCCTGCCGCACGGCATCCCGCTGTGGGTCGGTATCGTCGGGTTGTGCATTCTTTACGGCATGGTCTCCGCGCCGATCAAGGCCGTGCGCAACGGCGGGCACGAGGCCGCCGGCTACCACCCGGGCTGGCGCGCGCTGCACAGCGTGATCTGGATCGCCTGCGTCGCGCTGCTGCTGTGGGCCGCATACTGGTTCCTGCCCGGCGTGCGCGAACTCGTCGACAACCTGATGTGGGCGGCGAACCTGACGGCGACTACCATCTCCGAAACGATCGTCTGACCGATCGCGGCAGGAGCTCCCGTTGAAGGCATTGGAAACCGTCACCGTCGAAACCGGTCCCGATCCGGCGTTCACCATCATCTGGATGCACGGCCTCGGCGCCGACGGCCACGACTTCGAACCGCTCGTGCCCGAGCTGCTGGACGAATCGATGCCGGTGCTGCGCTTCGTCTTCCCGCACGCGCCGGTGCGGCCGGTCACGATCAACAACGGCTACGCGATGCGCGCCTGGTACGACATCATCGGCATCGATCGCCGTTCGGCCGAGGATTTCGCCGGCATCAAGGCGTCGGCCGCCGGCATCGCACAGCTGATCGAACGCGAGAACCAGCGCGGCATCCCGACCTCGCGCATCGCGCTGGCCGGCTTCTCGCAGGGCGGCGCGATGGCGCTGCATCTCGGGACTCGCCACGCGGAAAAACTCGCCGGCGTCATCGCCCTGTCCTGCTATCTACCGCTCGGCGCCCATCTCGTCGCGGAGAAATCTCCCGCCAACCAGGCGACGCCGTTCTTCATGGCGCACGGCACCCAGGACCCGGTGGTTCCACACGCGCTCGGCGAGGAATCGCGGCGCGCGCTCGAGGCGGCCGGCTACGCGGTGGAATGGCACTCGTACGCGATGCCGCACTCGCTGTGCGAACCCGAGGTCGGCGACATCCGCGCCTTCCTCGCGCGCATCGTCGGCTGACGCGCGGCGCCGACCCTCCAACAGACGTGAAAAAGCCCGCGCGACCGTGCCATCCGTGGCACGCCCGCGCGGGCTTCGCTCAACGCAGTCCTAGTTGGAGCAGGACTTCGCGCCCGTCTCCGTGATCTGGCTCGAGCTGGCGCCGCCCTCGATGCCGATTCGCGTGTAACCGCTCACCGGGCAGATCTTGTTGTTGGACGCCGTGACCTTGCGCGTGCCGCCGTAGCCGCCGTTCAGGTTCAGGCCACCCTGGCTGTCGGCGCAATCGTTGCCCGACACCGTGATGTTGCCGCGGTAGAAGTTCATGCAACCCCAACCGCCCTGGCCCTGGTGACGGAACGTGTTGTTCGTCACCGAGATCGTGCTGGCGTCCGCGATGTTCACCACCGAGATGCCGCGCATGTCGCCGTAGTTCACGCCCTGGAACAGGTTGTCGTGAACGCTGACGCGATCGTGCTGCTTCGGCGTGCCGTCCTGGTGGATCTGCACGACGTGGCCCGTGTGCAGGCCGACGAACTTGTTGTAACCGACTTCGACGTCGTCCGCGCCACCCTGGATGTAGATGACGTGGTTGTTGTTGATGACCACGCGGTTCGACGGATCGTGGAACGCACTGCCGAGGATCTTCCAGCCGTCGTTCTGCAGGTCGATCAGACCCGTCATCGTGTTGCTGGTCGCATCCGTGATCGTGCAGTCGATGCCGACGAGGCGGATGTACTTGCCGCCGGTCTCGGTCGGGCCACCGCCCGAATCCGTCGTGTCACCACCGCCGCTGGCGCAGGTGTACGACGCGATGATCGACATGCCCGCGAACGTCAGGTACTCGGCATGGTTCGAATTGCGCGTGCCGTCGCCGAAGATCAGCGCCGGGCGGCCCGAGGGCTTGAGAACGACGTTCTCACCCGGGTACGCGACGACGGCGATCGGCTGCGACGCCGTGCCCTTCTTGTACGTCTCGAAGTTCGAGTTGCCGTACCAGGAACCCTCGCCGTACTGGCCCGTGTACGTACCCGCGCGCAGGTACACCACGTCGCCCGGCTGGACGCTCTGCCAGACGCTGGCGATGGTCGAGGTCGTGGCTTCGAGGCAGCGGCCCGTGTGCGTCGGGATGCCGGCGCCCGCGGGCGTCGTCACCGTCTTCGCGGGATACACGGTCACCTTCGCGCACGACGGCGCGCTGGCGAGATCGGTCCACGTGCCGGTGGTCGGCGGCGGCGTCGGATCCGGATCGGAACCGTCGGCAACGCAGTAGCCACTCGGCGCGGACGTCGGCGTCCAGGCGCCGGCGGTCCAGCAGGTCGGATACGCGGCGCTCGTGTAGGTGCGCGACTGCTGCCAGGTGCCGGTCGTGCCGGACGGGCAGCTCTGCGTGCGCTTCTCATCGGCCGGACGGCTCGGGCAGGTCGTGCCGCCGCCGGATCCCGTCACCGTGATCTGCACTTCGGTGCGCGTGCGACAGGTGTAGCTGCGATTCGCGTTGATCGCCTTCGCGGCGTTGACGCAATTCGTCTCGGACGTGTACGTGCCCACCTTCACGTTGGTGTCCTGGCGGTACAGATCCCAATCGTCCTTGGTCACGGCCGCGGTGGTGGCCGCTTGTGCCGTCATTCCGAAAAACGCCGTCGCCACGAGCGGCAGCGCCCATTTCACTGATTTCACGTTCCACTCCTCGTTGATGGATCCCGGACACGAGCAAGCGAGAACGCGCCCTGGGATCGGATGCGCGGCATTCTTGGGTCGGGGATCGGGCTAGCTAGCCGGGCTTTCGGAAACTGCGTTCGATCGCGGGCGTCTGCGATCGGCGACGAAAAACACGGCGCGTTGGCGGAAATCCGTGCGGGCCACCGCTGACGGCGGAATTCACTCGCGTTGTAGAAAATTCCCCACGCGGGCGTGTAATTTCCACCGCGCGCGTCGGCACGGAGTGACATTTTTTCGACGCCGGGAGAACCCCGCCGCCATCGCCTTAACGGCGGATCGCGGAACGCGCCAGCGTGGTGTGCGCGAAGTCCCCGGCCGCGATTGTCGTGTGATCGCGACGGACGGAGAACGCCGGCCTGATTTCTCCTTCGAACCGGAAGAAATCAGTCGCGGCGATTGAATTCGTACAACGCGATGTTCACGGACGATGCGACGTTCAACGACTCGATCGCGCCGGTGCCCGGGATCGTGAACGCGCGCGCGCCCAGCGCGTCCATGCGCTCCCGCGGCAATCCGCGCGCCTCGTTGCCGAACACGAAGCAGTCGGCCGCGCGGAACTCCGGCGACGTCAGCGGCGCGCCGCCGAGATCGAGCGCCGCGAGACGGCCATACCGCGAGGGCAGTGATTCGAGCGCCACGTCGCTCTCGAACGGCACGTGGAAGATCGCGCCCATGCTCGCGCGCACCACTTTCGCGTTGTGCACGTCGACGCTGTCCGGGCTCGCGAGGCAACGGAAATTCCCGAACCAGGCCAGCGTGCGCAGGATGGTGCCGAGGTTGCCCGGGTCCTGGATCTCGTGCAGCCAGATCGCGCACTCGCCGGCGCGCGGCGCGGCCGGCGCCAGCAGCGGCACGACCGCGGCGATGCCCTGCGGCGCGCGCGTCTCGCTGATCTGCGCCATGTGCCGCGCGTTGATCACCTGCGTCGGCAGCGAGCTGCGCGGCCCCGCGTATTCGTGCGTCACGTACACCTCGCTGGCGCGCAGCCGCGCGTCGCGCGCCGCGGCCTTCTCCAGCTCCTGCACGAGGTGCTCGCCCTCGACGAGGAAGTGCCCGAGTTCCTCGCGGAATTTCTTCTGATGCAGCTTCCTGATGTCGTCGAATTTCACGCCAGCTCCCGCGCCACCGCTTCCGCCACCTTGATGCCGTCCACGCCCGCGGACAGGATGCCGCCGGCATAACCCGCGCCTTCGCCGCAGGGATACAGCCCGCGCACGTTGAGACTCTGCAAGGTGTCGGCATCGCGCGTGATGCGCGTCGGCGACGACGTGCGGCTCTCGGTGCCCGTCAGGATCGCGTCGTCGCGATCGAAGCCGGCGATCTGCCGGCCGAACACCGGCAGCGCTTCGCGGATCGCCTCGATCGCATAGGCCGGCAAGGCATTGGCGAGATCGCCGGGTTTCACGCCGGGCTGATACGACGGCTCGACCTCGCCGAACGACGTCGACGCCTGGTTGCGCAGAAAGTCGCCGACGCGTTGCCCCGGTGCGCAGTAGTCGCCGCCACCGAGCTCGAAGGCTGTCGATTCCAGCGCCTCCTGCAACGCGACGCCGGCCAGTGGGCCGCCGGGAAAATCCTGCGTGGGTTCGATGCCGACCACGATGCCCGCATTGGCGTTGCGCTCGTTGCGCGAATACTGGCTCATGCCGTTCGTCACGACGCGGTTCGGCTCCGACGTCGCCGCGACCACCATGCCGCCCGGGCACATGCAGAAGCTGTACACCGAGCGACCATTGCCCGCGTGGTGCACGAGTTTGTAGTCGGCGGCACCGAGCTCGGGATGTCCCGCGAACTTGCCGAGCCGCGCGCGGTCGATCAGCGATTGCGGGTGCTCGATGCGGAAGCCGATCGCGAACGGCTTGGCTTCGAGGAACACGCCGCGCTTCTCGAGCATGCGCAACGTGTCACGCGAGCTGTGACCCAGCGCGAGCACGACGTGGCGCGTGACGATGCGTTCGCCGCTCTCGAGTACCACGCCCTGCACCTGCCCGGCTTCGATGTCGAGATCCGTCACCTTGTGTTCGAAACGCACCTCGCCGCCGAGCTGTTCGATCTCCGCGCGCATCTTCTCGACGATGCCCGTGAGACGGAACGTGCCGATATGCGGCTTGCTGACGTACAGGATCTCGGCCGGCGCGCCGGCGCGGACGAACTCGTGCATCACCTTGCGGCCGTAGAACTTCGGGTCCTTGATCTGGCTGTACAACTTGCCGTCGGAGAAGAGACCCGCCCCGCCCTCGCCGAACTGCACGTTGGACACCGGGTCGAGCACCTTCCGGCGCCACAGGCCCCAGGTGTCCTGCGTGCGGCGGCGCACGTCGCGACCGCGCTCGAGGACGATCGGCTTGAAACCCATCTGCGCCAGCAGCAGTGCGGCGAACAAACCGCCCGGGCCGAAGCCGACGACGACGGGCCGATCCCCCGCCGTGGCCGGCGCGGCAGCGACGGGATGATAGGCAGTGTCCGGCGCCGGACCGATGTTCCGGTCGCCCGGCCGTCCGCCGGAGAACCGGCGCAACACGGCCGCTTCGTCCGCGACGCGCACATCGACGATGCAAACGAACAGGATGCCGGCGTTCTTCTTGCGGGCGTCGTAGCTGCGTTTGAACAGCGTCAGCTCGAGCAGGTCGGTGTCGCGGATCCTGAGCCGCTTCACGACGGCGTCGCGCAGGACCTCGGGCGTGTAGTCGAGCGGCAGCGGCAGCTCGGTGATGCGGATCAAGATCGCTTCCTGGCCGGTGGCCCCGGCAAAGGTAGAATGCGCGCCATTATGCCCCGGTCCAAGAGCAGCAACGAATGGCTGCGTCGCCACGTCAACGATCCCTACGTCAAGAAGGCGCAGCTCGAGGGTTACCGCTCGCGCTCCGCGTACAAGCTGATCGAGCTCAATGAAAAGGACCGGCTGATCAAGCCCAACATGTTCCTGCTGGACCTGGGTTCCGCGCCCGGCGGTTGGTCGCAGGTGGCGTCGAAGCTGATCGGCCGCAACGGGCGCGTGCTGGCCACGGACATCCTGCCGATGGAGCCGATCAAGAACGTCGACTTCGTGCAGGGGGATTTCACCGAGCAGGCCGTGGTCGACGAGCTGATGGCGAAGCTCGGCGGCGAGAAATTCGATCTGATCATCTCGGACATCGCGCCGAACATCACCGGCATCGATTCCGCGGACCAGGCGTCGTCGATGTATTTCCTCGAGCTCGCGCTCGACACGGTACGGAAGACGCTGAAGCGCGAGGCGAACTTCGTCGCGAAGATGTTCCAGGGCTCGGGGTCGGATGCCTATCTGAAAGAGCTGCGCACGTCGTTCGAGAAGGTGCTGACCCGCAAGCCGGGGGCGTCGCGCGCCGAGTCGCGCGAGGTGTTCATCGTGGCGAAGGGATTCAAGGGCGCTTAGTCAATCCGCCGGTTTGGTTCACCGGGCCCCCTCCGCTGGCGACAGGTCGCGCGCGATGCGGAAGCCGCCATCGTTGCGCCGGCTGTCGGGCGGGACGCGGCCGCGCCGGGCGGAGCGGATCTCCGGCGGCGTGTCGTCCCACGAGCCACCACGCACGCGGCGCGATTCACAGCCCGGTTGCTCGAACGCAGTGCCGGTCGCCGGCAGCGACTCCTGCCAGCAGTCCGCCACGTATTCCCAGACGTTGCCGATCATGTCGTACAGGCCGAACACATTCGCGCGGTAGTGCGCGACGGGAGCCGTGTACGGCACACCGTCTTCGCAGTGCGGGATACGCAAGGTCGGATCGCCCTTGGCGATCGCCTTCTCGATGAGATCGCGCACGGTGTCGTTCGCGTGCAGCAGCACGGGATCGGCGACGTTCGCCTGTGCACAGGCTGCGTGTTCGTCGCTGCCCCAGGGGAAGCGCGTCGTGCTGCCGGCACGCGCGGCGTATTCCCATTCCGCTTCGCTCGGCAGCCGGTACGGCTTGCCGGTTTTCTTCGCCAGCCAGGCTGCGTAGTCGGCGGCGTCCTGCCAGGCGACGCAGGTCGCGGGGTGATCGTCGGTTTGTTCGAAGCCGGGATTGCGCCAAGACCCCGCCGGGTTCATGACCGACGTGTCCGGGTTACTGACGTCGATCGGGCTGAATCCGAACTGGTAGCAGCCGTGCTCCGGCGGCGGTCGATGCGTCGCCTTCACGAACGCCGCGTACTGCCGGCGCGTGACTTCGGTCGCGCCGATCGCGAAGGGTGCGACCACGACGCCGGCGCGCGGACCTTCGGACTTGAGCCGATCCGGCTCGTCGGGCGGCGAGCCCATGGTGAACGTGCCGCCGGGGACGGCGACCATCGACGGGCAACCGGCGCAGTCGCGAAAGGGCTCGCCTGCGAACGCGGCCGTCGCCATCAATGCGATCGTCCCGATGATTGTTGGAATCCGCACATCGCCTCCGGAAACACCCTCACGGACGTGAGGCAGCATCGCGCTCCCACGCGGCGCGCAGGTTAACACCCGAGTGGGTCCGTGTAGTTAGTACCGGATCCGGGACAACCAGGCGTCGTGCGGCGGGACGAAGGCCGGGCGCGCCAGCCGGAGGAGAATCGCCTCGATCGGACGACTCAGGGCTCGGCGGAACGCGAATCCGCCGGACAGCGTGCGAGCCGCGTCATCGCCGCCCGCAACGTGGCGCGAGCGTCGGCGTTTTTCTGATGCGCGAGCTGCATCAGCGAGCGGCCACGTGCGGCTTCTTCCGCCAGCAGGTATCCGACGTAGTACCCGACACGCGGCGGCAGGCCCGACAACGGCGGACCGCTCGAGAACAACGCCGCGTAATCGGCCGCATCCGTCGACTCGAGCCGCGACGACACCGCGCAGATCGCCGCGCGCCGATTCGCGTCGACCTCGGCGCGCAGCGGCCGCGGGCTGGTCAGCAACAGCTCCGCGTCGCTCGCGCCCGGGTTCAGCCGCTGTGCGGCGAGCGTGGCCAGGCCTTCCGACCACAGCGCGCACCACATCTGCTCGCACTCGGCGAAGAACTGCGCGTGGTAGACGTGGAACAACTCGTGGTGGAAGAACGGCCGTTCGTTCGCGAAGTCGTGCAGTTGGGCGATGACGTCCGCGCCGAACATCAGCCGCGTGTGACCGGCGACCGGCCGCGTGCCGCCGTCGAACTCGCCGAGGCTGTGGACGAGGTAGATGGGCCCGATCGGGCGGACGTCGGGAAACGTGCGCGCGAAGCTTGCGTGCGCCGGGGCCAGTAGTTTGGTGAAGTCGGCGGTGGTGGCGGTGAAGCGGGCGCGGATCGCCGGGAACCTGTCGAACGAATCGCGGATCGCGGTGTCGTACTGCTCCGCCGTCATCCAGCCGACGCGCCGGGCGTTGAAGAATCCCGGCAGCAGGCCGTCGAAGCGCGACTTGAACGCGGCGACGCGTTCGGCCGGCGGCAGCGCCTGCGTCTCGTCCCAGAACGCGATGTATGGAGTAGCGAGGTCGACCAACTCGTACGGTTCGGCGTGCGCCGACGCACACAGCAGGCAGAGCAGGCCCGAGCCGAGCGCCATCCGAAACGAAAAACCCCGGCGCGTGGCCGGGGTTCTGCGCATCGTCAGCGAGAACACGCGATGTTCACCCGATCGACGACGGGGTGCCGATGACGGCGGGCTGCACGGCGTTGCGGTTCCGCTCGTAGTTCTCGACCTGCAGACGAAGCTGCTGTTCGGAGATGCACTGCGAATACGGCATGCTGCGCGTCGCGGGCTTCCGGCAGTAGATCGTCTGGCCCTGGTACTCGAACTTGTCGTAGTGCTTGGCGGTGAGCTGGAATTTCTTCTCGGCCAGCGTCATCGAGGTTTTCGACGCGGGCTGCGACGTGCAGGCGGCAATCGAGAGTGCGCCCGCGACGAGCAGG
>Ga0335075_10014871_pt1 | contig 11665 bp, 9 predicted proteins | sample Lox_Sample_24_FD_206723 | JGI IMG/M metagenome (GOLD analysis project Ga0335075, IMG submission 206723) | Soil microbial communities from Loxahatchee National Wildlife Refuge, Florida, United States - Lox_Sample_2.4 | ecosystem: Environmental > Terrestrial > Soil > Wetlands | place: USA: Florida...
ATGGGCGACTGGGGCTTCCGCCTCGACGTGGGCCGCCCCTGCGCGAGCCTCACCGTGGAGCAGCGGCAGATCGTGGAGATCGCCAGGGCGCTGGCGGCGGGCACCAGGTGCCTGCTGCTCGACGAGCCGACCGCGGCCCTCGAGCGGGCCGCCGCGGCCCGCCTGTTTGCCCGGGTCCGGCAGCTGGTCCGCAGCGGGGTCGCGGTCCTGTACATCTCGCACCACCTTGAGGAGGTGTTCGAGATCTGCCAGGACGCGGCCGTGATCCGCGACGGCGAGATCGTGCTGACCGCACCCATTGACGACCTTTCCAAAGAACGCATGGTCGCCGCGATGGTCGGCTCGGCCGGGCCTGCCGGGACCGGGGCCGGCCCAGGGAGCGTGGGCGCGCCGGGCCTTGGCAGCGTCGGGCCGGCGGGGGCCAGGGCCCGGACGGCCGCCGCGGACCCGGGCAGCGCCGAGCCAACCGGGACCGGGGCGGCCGGGACGGCGGCGGCCGGGACGGCGGCGGCCGGCGCGGCAAACGGCCGCGGCCCCGCTGCCGCGCGAACCCTGGCAGGCGCCGACCGCGCCGGGGCTCCCTGCCTGGTGGTCGAGCACGTCTCGGCGGCGGCGCCGCAGGGCCAGGTGCGCGACGTCTCCCTCGAGGTGCAGCCGGGCGAGCGCGTGGGAGTGACCGGGCTGCTCAGCGCGGGCGTGGTCACGCTCGCGCGGGTGGTGGCCGGCGTCGCCCCCTACGACTCCGGCGCGGTGCTTGTCGACGGCAAGCGGCTGGCTCCCGGCCGGCGCGACCTCGCGATGCGGGCGGGGGTCGGCTACATCCCCGAGGACCGCCAGGCCGAAGGGTTCGTCGCCCTGCTCGGCGTGGCCGAGAACGGCACCATGACGATCGTCGACTGGCTCGCGCGCCGGCTCGGCTGGCTGCGGCCGCGGTCCAGGTCCGCGGCCATGGCGCCGCTGGCGCGCTCGCTGTCGATCGTGTCCGCGGGCCTGAACCAGCCGGTCGGCGAGCTGTCTGGGGGCAACCAGCAGAAGGTCACCGTGGCCCGCTCGATCGCCCGCAAGCCGCGGCTGATCGTGGCGGTCGCGCCGACCCGGGGTGTGGACGTGGCGTCGAAGTCGCTGCTGCTCGCCGAGCTGGCGGCGGTGACCGAGCAGAGCGGTGCGGGCCTGCTGCTGGCCAGCGACGAGCTCTCCGACCTGGACATCTGCGACCGGGTCGTGGTCCTGGTCCGCGGGGAGCGCTTCACCGAGTTCGGCTCGCCGCCGTTCGACCGGGAGGCCCTCATCGCGGCGACCGAGGGGCTGACGGCAAACGGCGGCGGCGAACGGGAACAGCACAGCGAGCAGACCGGGCAGACCGACTCGGACGGGCAGGGGCCATCATGAGGCAGATCTGGCGCGGCGACCCCGCCGGCGCGGAGCAGTCAGGGCCGGCGGTCACCGACCGCAGCCGCGCCGAGGTTGAGGCGGTGCTGCAGGGCCGCAGCAGCCGTGCCGCCGCGATCTCGCTTGTCCGCGAGGCCGCGCTGATCCCGGTCCTGGTGCTGCTGGTCGTCGTTGGGGCGCTGGTGAACCCGGCGTTCCTCACCGCCTCGAACTTCTCCGGCATCGGGCAGCAGGTCTCCGCGCTGGGCGTGACGGTCGTCGGGGAGAGCCTGATCCTGTTGATCGGCGGGATGGACCTCTCGCTCGAGGGCACCTACGGGCTAGCGCCCACGGTGGCGGCGTGGCTGATGGTGCCCGCGCTCGAGTACGGCTCGGGCGCGATGCTCAACCCGTACCTGGCGGTCGTCGTGCTGCTCGCGGTCGGCGCGTTCATCGGCCTGCTCAACGGCCTGCTGATCGTCAAGGGACGGCTGAACGGCTTCATCGTCACGCTGGGCATGACGATCGTGCTGGCCGGCCTGCAGCAGGGGATCGTGAAGGGCAACACGCTGTTCAACCTGCCGTCGGCCTTCAACTACCTGGGGGCGAGGGAGTACGGGCAGGTCCCCGTCTCCCTGATCGTGACCGCGCTCATCTTCATCGGCACCGGCCTGTTCCTGCGGTATCACCGGGCCGGGCGGGCGATCTATGCGGTCGGCGGCAACCGCGAGGCGGCGCGGGCCGCTGGCATCAAGGTCGACCGGATCCGGATCGGCGTGTACATCGCCGGCAGCCTGCTGGCCGCGGTCGGCGGCCTGATGGAGGCGGGCCGGGTCAGCGCGGTCACCGGCACCCAGGGTTACCAGGAGGGGATCATCTTCGCGGTGTTCGCGGCCGCGGTGATCGGCGGCGTGTCGCTCAAGGGCGGCCGGGGCAACATGGTCGGCGCCGCATCCGGCGTGATCCTGCTCGGCCTCGTGCAGAACATCCTCGACCTGTCCAACGTCTCGAACTACTGGATCGAGGCGGTGGACGGCGGCGTCATCCTGCTGGCGCTGCTGCTGGCCAGGATCATCGGCGGAGAGGCCACGGCCGAATGACGATGCCGGACGCGCGCCCGGCGCGGCGGAGCAGCCGATGACCACGTTCGCCGGCTTCGACACCTACGACGTGCGGTTCCCCACGTCGCGGCGGCTCGACGGCTCGGACGCCATGAACCCCAGCCCGGACTACTCGGCGGCGTACCTGGTGCTGCGCACCGATGCCGCGGACAGGCTGGCCGGCCACGCGCACGTGTTCACGATCGGGCGCGGGAACGACATCCAGCTCGCCGCGCTGCGCGCGCTGGAGCCCTTCCTCGCCGGGCGGGACGTCGACGAGACGCTTGCCGACCTCGGCGGCCTGTCCCGCCGGCTGATCGGCGACAGCCCGCTGCGCTGGCTGGGCCCGGAACGCGGCGTCGTGCACATGGCCATCGGCGCGGTGCTGAACGCGTGCTGGGACCTGGCCGCGCGGCGGGCAGGCAAGCCGCTCTGGCGGCTGCTCGCCGACCTTTCCCCGGCCGAGATCGCCGGCCTGGTCGACTTCAGGTACCTCGCCGACGCGCTGACCCCTGACGAAGCGCTTGAGCTGCTGGAACGCGGCGCGGCCCGCAAGGCGGAGCGCGCCGCGATCCTGGAGCGGGACGGCTACCCCGCCTATTCGAGCACGCCAGGGTGGCTGGGGTACTCCGACGAGCGGCTCGCCCACCTCTGCGCCCGGGCGGTCGCGGACGGCTTCGGCGCGGTGAAGCTCAAGGTCGGCGCCAGGCTCGAAGACGACCTCCGGCGCTGCCGGATCGCCCGCGAGGCGGTCGGCGACAACGCCGGCATCGCGCTGGACGCGAACCAGGTGTGGGACGTGCCAACGGCGATCTCCTGGGTGCGGGACCTGGCCGCGGTGCGGCCGGACTGGATCGAGGAGCCGACCAGTCCCGACGACATCCTCGGCATGGCCCGGATCCGGCGTGAGGTGCACCCGGTCCGGGTGGCGACCGGCGAGCACATCCCCAACCGGGTGGTGTTCAAGCAGCTGCTGCAGGCCCGGGCGATCGACGTCATGCAGATCGACGCCTGCCGGGTGGCCGGGGTCAACGAGAACATCGCGAACCTGCTGCTGGCCGCGAAGTTCGGCGTGCCGGTCTGCCCGCATGCTGGCGGCGTGGGCCTGTGCGAGATCGTCCAGCACCTCTCGATGTTCGACTACGTCGCGCTTTCCGGGACCATGGACGGGCGGGCGATCGAGTGGATCGACCACCTGCACGAGCAGTTCGTCACCCCGGCCGCGGTGGCCGCCGGGCGCTACCTGGCGCCCGCGGCTCCGGGGGCGTCAACCGAGCTGCGGCCGGAGTCGATCGCGGAGTTCTCGTTCCCGGCGGGGCCCGCCTGGGCCGGCACCGCGCTGCCCGCATGAGGCGCGAAGCCGTGTCCCGCGCGGAGGGCGAGCGGCAACACGGTGGTGGGCACCTAGCTGTTGCAACAGCCACAGCGCGGGCACCACGACCGCATTGGGCGGCGGCGGAGAGTCAGCGGACCGGTGGAGCGTGAGCACTCCTGTGGCTGGCGGGGTTAGCGGGGCGGGCGGCAGGCTGCCCGCCGCGCCGCTCGGCCGGTCCGGCGTGCCGGTGACCCGGCTCGTGTTCGGCGGCGCGCCGATCGGCGGCCTGTTCGCTCCCGTCGACGAGGGCACCGCGCTGGCCACGCTGCAGGCCGCGTGGGACGCGGGGATCCGGGCGTTCGACACCGCGCCGCACTACGGCGTCGGCGTGTCCGAGCGCCGGATCGGCCGGCTCCTCGCGGGGCGGCCGCGCGGCGATTACGTGCTGTCCACGAAGGTCGGCCGGCTGCTCGTGCCGGCCGGCGGCGACGTCGAGGGGGCCGAGGGCTTCTACGGCACGCCCCGGCTGACCAGGGTCCGCGACTACTCCAGAGACGGCGTGCTGGCGTCGCTGGAGGCCAGCCTGGCGCGGCTCGGTGTCGACCGGGTTGACATCGTGCTGATCCACGACCCCGACGACCACGGGCGGCAAGCCCTGGACGAGGCCTACCCGGCCCTGGCCGACCTCCGCGCCGAAGGCGTCATCGGGGCCGTGGGGGTCGGCATGAACCAGGTCGAGATGCTGGAGTGGTTCCTGCCCCGGGCCGACCTGGACTGCGTGCTCGTGGCCGGCCGGTACACGCTGCTGGACACGCGGGCCGCCGCCGGGCTGCTGCCGGCGTGCCAGCGCCGCGGCGTGGCGGTGCTCGCCGGAGGGGTGTTCAACAGCGGCGTCCTGGCCGACCCGGGGCCCGCGGCCACCTACGACTACCTGCCCGCCGCTCCCGACGTCGCCGGCCGGGCGCGGCGGATCGCCGCGGTCTGCGCCGCGCACGGCGTGCCCATCGGCGCCGCGGCGGTGCAGTTCACGCTGCGCCATCCGGCGGTCACGGCGGCCGTTATCGGCGCGCGCAGCCCCGCGGAGGTCCGCGACGACGCCGGCTTCCTGTCCGCCATCGTCCCGGAGTCGCTGTTCGACGACCTGGCCCGCGCGGGCCTGATCCCCGATCCGGCTGCGGGGGCGCCGTGATCGTCGACGCGCATCACCACGTCTGGGACCCGGCGGCGCGCCGGCACGCCTGGCTGGACGGGCTGCCGGCGCTGAACCGCCGGTTCGGCCTCGCGGACTTCGCGCAGGCGGCCGCGCCCGAGGGGGTGACCGCGAGCGTCCTGGTTCAGGTGCTCGCGAGCACCGAGGAAACCGAGGAGTTCCTCGCCCTGGCCGCCGTGTCGGGTGCTGGCCAGGGTGGCGGCGGTGACCAGGGTGGGGGCGGTCGTGCGGGGCTGACCAGGGTCGCCGGGGTCGTCGGCTGGACCGACCTCACCAGCCCGGGCGTGGCCGACGAGATCGCCAGGCTGCGGGCGCTGCCCGGCGGCGGGCGGCTGGCCGGGTTCCGGCACCTGGTCCAGGACGAGCCGGATCCAGACTGGCTGCGGCGGCCCGACGTGCGCCGCGGCCTGCGCGCCGTCGGCGCGGCCGGGCTCGCCTACGACCTGCTGCTGCGGCCGGCCCAGCTGCCGCCCGCGGTCGCGGTGACCGGCGACCTCGCCGACGTCAGGTTCGTGCTCGACCACGGCGCCAAGCCCGCGATCGCGGTCGGCGCCCGCGAGCCCTGGGCCTCGCAGGTCGGCGCCCTCGCGGCCAGGCCGAACGTCAGCTGCAAGGTGTCCGGCCTGGTCACCGAGGCCGGGCCGGGCTGGCGTCCGGACCAGATCGCGCCGTACATCGACCACCTGGCCGACACGTTCGGGCCCAGCCGCCTGATCTTCGGGTCCGACTGGCCGGTGTGCACGGCCGAGGCCAGCTACGGCAGCGTGATAGCGCTCGCCGCGGGCGTGCTCGGCGGCAGCCTTGGCGTGGCGGAACTGGACGCGTTCTTCGCGGGGAACGCGATCGCGGTGTACCGGCTCGATGCCGGCCTGGCGTAACGTTCAAGATCTTCTTAGAGCACTGAGGCCAGCCACTCCTCGACGCTCGCGATGTGCACGGTCGCCCAGGAGCGCGCCACCTCCGGGTCCCCCGACGCCAGCGCGTCGAGTATCGCGCGGTGTTCGTCGAGCGTGCGTTCCTTGGCGCCCGCCTGGGTCAGCCCGCGCCACACCCGGGCCCGGGTGGTCGGCGCCGACAGCGTCTCCAGCAGCGAGCAGAGCACCGAGTTCCCCGAGCAGGCCGCGATCCGCCGGTGGAATTCAAGGTCGTTGGCGACCAGGTCCTCGACCTCGGGGTGCTTGCCCAGGCTGTCCAGCAGCTTGCCCAGGCCGCTGATTTCTTCCTCGGTGATCCGCTTCGCGGCCATCGCCGTGGCCGCGGGCTCCAGGATCCGCCGCACCTGGAGGAACTCCAGCACCGTGGCGTCCTTGTGGAAGTCGACGATGAAGCTCAGCGCCTCGAGCAGCACCGCAGGCTCCAGGCTGGTCACGTACGTCCCGTCGCCGCGGCGCACGTCCAGGATGTTGACCAGCGACAGAGCCCGCACGGCCTCCCGGAGCGAACTGCGCGACAGGCCGAGCTCGGCGGCCAGGTCGGCCTCTTTGGGCAGGCGGTCCCCCGCGTGCAGCGTCCCGGAGACGATCATCGATTTGATCTTCTCGATGGCCTCGTCCGTCACCGCCACCGCGGATCCTCCATGCCCCGATACATCCGATGTCTGTCCGAGTATCGCATAAGGCCGCCGGCCCGCAGGCCGCTATCGGGCGCCATCGCGGCAGGTCAGCGGATTCTCAGCGAGACCACGCGCGCCGTGCCGCGCCGGGGCCGCAATCAGCGGCCAGGGCCGGCATCGGCGGGCCGGGCGGCTACGCGGCGGCGGCGGGCGGGTGGTGGTGCTTGTGGTGCGGCGGCGGTGACGGGGAGGGCGTGGGCCGTGGCGATGGCGAAGACGTGGGCGACGGCGCGGGCGACGGAGACGCCGACGTGCTGGGAGAGGGTGACGCGGACGTCCTCGGCGCGGGGCTGCGCTGGCTGGTCTGCTTGACCGGCCTGGTGGTCCGCGCCGGCCGGGGCGGCGCCACGGACGGCGACAGCGAAGGCGACGGCGATCCCGCTGGCGGGGTGGGCGGTGCGATCGCGGCCGAGACCGGGCGCTGGGCCGGGGGCGGCGAGCCGTTCGCGGCGAGGGTCAGCGTGAGCCCGGCGGCCACGATCGCCGCCAGCATGACGGCCCCGCCGGCCAGCGCCCGGTGCTGCCGTGGTGCCTCCCGGATCCGCCGCTGGACCTGCGCGATCCGCCGCGGGGCGTGGCTCAGCCAGGCGGATGCGGCCGCGGCCGGGCCGGGAACCGCCGTTCCGGCCTGCGCGGGCTTCGCCGCTGCGGCCTCCAGGTAGGCGTCGGCCGCCGGGCCGAGGAAGATCGGGGCGACCGTACGGCGCAGCGACCGGGAAAGCCCGGTGAGCTGGATCGCGGCGCCGCGGCAGTCGCGGCAGCTGCGGAGGTGGCGCTGCACCATGGCCTCGTCGGCGCCGCGGGTGCGGCCCGCCAGGTGCCGGTCAATCTTGGCCGCCGCCTCCTCGCACTCGAGGCCCGCACGGGCGGACGCGTGCAGGTCCAGGTACCCGCGGGCCACGGCGGCGCGCGCCTGCCCGCCGGCCTGGGCCAGGCCGTCGGCGGTGAGGCCGAGCAGGGCAGCGGTCTCTGCCGGGTCGGCGCGCTCGATCTCGGTGTGCCACAGCACCGCGCGGTGGCGTTCCGGCAGCGACCTGAACGCCCGCGCGAGCGGGTCGTTCTCCAGTTCTGCCGCTGCGGGGTCGGTGAACAGCGGCTCGCCGAGGTTGGGGATCGTCTCATCGCTGGCGTCCGTGTCCGCGTGCCGACCCTCCTGCCGCTCGTGCGCCACCCGGCGGAGCGCGGTGAGCAGGAACGGGCGCAGCGCCTCCGTTGGCCCCTCGCCACGGCGCAGCACGCGGCCCACCTGGGCGAACGTCTGCGACAGCACCGCCTGTGCCGCCGCAGGATCTGTGACCAGACGCCCGGCCAGGTTCCTGGCTGCCGCCGTGTGACGCTCGCGGAGTCTGGCGTACGCCGCGGCGTCGCCCGACGCGGCCGCCTTGATCAGCTCGGCGTCGCTGGTTGGCACGGCCTGGGGGGCTGGCTCGCCCGACTCGCCCATCGCGCATCGTCCTGTTCTGGCCGGAGAAGTCTTGCTCGCCCCGTCGGCGGAAATCATCTCGTGTTCCGCGGCAGGGTGTGGCTGCTTCGCGGCAGGCCGATACGACGCGCTGCTGACTCGCAGGTCAGCCGCTTCGCTGACGCGCTGCTGCGCCGTCGCGGGCCCCGGCATTACGGCCGCCGGCAGGCGCGGCGCGTCCACCTGGCTGGCGTCCGCGACCTGTTCCTCCGCCACCTCAGCGACGAGCAGACCGACCGGCTTGCCGGCATCTGGGCACCTGTCGGGACGGGCACCGGGCCCGGCCTCCCGGTTCAGTCGGAGCAAGTACGCACCCCGCGGGGCCGACCGTCCCGGGCGCCCGCGCCTGGCACGGCCACTCAGTAGCCGGAAGCGGGCATGAAGACGGTCGGTGACACGGGTGAGCGGGACGGTGCCTCATCGGGAGCCCCCCCGTGACGGCCGTGACGTGGAGCCCGGAAGGCGGCGTGGCCGCGCCGGCGCCGACGGTCAGGGGGTGGACGGGCCTTGCGGTTCGCTCCAATGCCGGAAGTATGCGGCTGGCTCGTTCAGGAAACGTCGCCAGTGACCGACGATGTCGAGTTCATCCCATGCGGCCCGGCGCATGCCCCAGTCCCCCAGTTCCAGGATGCTGGCGCCGGGGGTTGCGGCCACGATCGGCGAGTGCGTCGCGACCACCGCCTGAGCGCCCGCATTGGCCAGGTCGTGCAGCAGCGCCGCGAGGCCGAGGCAGGCGATGAACGACAGCGGCGCGTCAGGTTCGTCCATGAGGTAGAACCCGGGTTCGTTCACCCGCGTGCGCAGGACCTCGAGGAAGCCCTCGCCGTGGCTGAGCGTGTGGAAACGCTCGGGACGCCGGCCCGGATTGGCCTCCAGGTAGCTGTAGAGCCCGTGCATCGTGTCCGCGCGCAGGAAGTAGGACCAGCGGGGCCGGGAAGGGCCGCGCTCGACGATGAAATGCGAGCCGATCCCCGGCTCGCTCTCCCTGGTCCGGAACCCCGCTATCGCCGATCCGCCCTGGGGATTGAGGCCGTAGGCCTCGGCGAGGATCTCCACCACGGTCGACTTTCCCGACCCGTTCTCGCCCACCAGCACGGTCAGGCCGGCCGGCAGCTCCAGGCCGTCGCGCAGCAGGTGCGCGACCGCCGGCACCGAGGCCGGCCACCTGTCCGGGGCGACCGGCCGGGCCGGATCGGGCCGGAACGCCCGGACCGCGCGCGCATCCATCGTCCAGCTATCGGCCACATGACGATGATGCCCGGGCCCTGCGACACTCGGCCCTGCGCCGCAGCAGCTCGGCCCGGGTCAACGGGTCGGCCGGAGGGCCCGCGGGGTCACGGCTGGGCGCCAACGGACGGTCACGCGTGGCCGAGGACGGGGTGCGGGACGTAAGGCTCTTCCAGGCGCCGCATGTCCTCGTCGCTGAGCTCGAGCTGCTCGGCGGCCAGCGCGTCCACGAGGTGGCCGAGCCTGGTCGCGCCGATGATCGGCGCGGTCACCCCGGGCCGGTGCAGCAGCCACGCGAGCGCCACCTGAGCCGGCGGCACGCCGTGCTCGGCTGCCACCTCGCCGAGCCGGTCGACGACGTCGAAGTCAGCGGCCGTGTACAGCGTGTCCTGGAACGCGTCCGAGTTCGCCCGGGTGGTCCGCCGCTCCCCCTCCCTGGTGCGGCTTCCGGCCAGCACGCCGCGGGCCAGCGGGCTCCACGGGATCACGCCGACGCCCTGGTCGATGCACTGCGGGATCATCTCCCGCTCTTCCTCGCGGTAGATGAGGTTGTAGTGATTCTGCATCGAGACGAACCTGGTCCAGCCGTGGTCGTCCGCCGCGTGCTGGGCCTTGGCGAACTGCCACGCGAACATCGAGCTGGCGCCGATGTACCGGGCCTTGCCTGCCCGTACCACGTCGTGCAGCGCCTCCATGGTCTCCTCGACCGGTGTCTGGTAGTCCCAGCGGTGGATCTGGTAAAGGTCCACGTAGTCCATGTCCAGCCGCTCCAGCGAGGCGTCGATGCCGGACAGGATGTGCTTGCGGGACAGGCCCCTGCTGTTCTCGCCCGGCCCCATCGGCGAGAACACCTTGGTGGCCACGACCACGTCGTCCCTGCGGAACATCTTCCCGAGCAGCCGGCCGGTCGCGACCTCGCTCGCCCCGGAGGAGTAGACATCCGCGGTGTCGAAGAACGTGACGCCGCCGTCGGCGGCCGCCCGCACGATCGGCTCGGCCGCGTCCTCGTCGAGCACCCACGGCCGGTCGCTGTTGTTGCCGTAGCTCATCATCCCGAGACAGACACGCGACACGCGCAGGCCGGTCGAGCCGAGGTTCACGTACTCCACGAAGATCTCCAATCAGCGGGCCGGATGGTCGGGCACGGCAGCGAGTCGAGGCGGCGGCCGGGCGGCCGCGCGCACCGGATGGCAACGCCCACGGCACGAGGCGGATTCCGGCCTGCGCTCGGGAGGGCAGGCCGGATTCCGGCGGTACTCAGGATTTCGGCATCACCAGCCGGATTTATTCGCGGTCCGCGGCGGTTAGCACCGCTAGACGTCAACAAAACTGGGAGTTCTCAAATGTACACCAGGAGGATCGGCCAGGTCACCGTCGGCGCCATCGGTCTGGGCGGCATGCCGATGTCCATCGAGGGCCGGCCGGACGAAGCGCGCTCGATCAGGACGGTTCACGCGGCGCTCGATGCGGGCGTGACGCTGATCGACACCGCGGACGCGTACCACCTGCACGCGGGCGAGACCGGGCACAACGAGCGGCTGATCGCCAGGGCGCTGGCCAGCTACGCCGGGGACGCGAGCGACGTGCTCGTCGCCACCAAGGGCGGCCACATCAGGCCCGGCGACGGCTCATGGGCCGTGAACGGCTCCCCCGAGCACCTGCGGGCGGCAGCCGAGGCCTCGCTGAAGGCGCTCGGCGTGGACGCGATCGGCCTCTACCAGTTCCACCGGCCGGATCCGAAGGTTCCCTACGCAGAATCGATCGGCGCGCTGAAGGAACTGCTCGACGCCGGGAAGATCCGGATGGCGGGCATCTCCAACGCAAGCATCGAGCAGATCGACATCGCGCGTGAGGTGCTCGGCGACGGCAACCTGGCGAGCGTGCAGAACCAGTACTCCCCGGACTTCCGCTCCAGCGAGCCGGAACTGCGGCACTGCGCCGGGCTGGGCATCGCGTTCCTGCCCTGGAGCCCGTTCGGCGGCAGCCGCAGGGCCGGGCGGCTCGGATCGCGGCACCCGGCGTCCCAGCAGGTCGCCGATGCCCATGGCGTGTCACCGCAGCAGGTGACCCTGGCCTGGATGCTGGCCAAGGCGCCGGTCGTGATCCCCATCCCGGGGGCATCGCGCCCAGAGTCGATCACCGACTCGGCGCAGGCCAGCGACCTCGTCCTCACGCCAGCCGAGCTGGACTGCCTCGAGAACGCCTGACATCCTCTGGCACCCCTCGGCCGGCCCCGCCCCTCGGCCGGCCCCCTCGGCCGGCCCCGGCCCCTCGGCCGGCCCCCGCCGCTCGGCCGGCCCCCGCCGCTCGGCCAGCCCCGCCGCTCGGCCAGCCCCGCCGCTCGGCCCGGGCCGCCCCTCGGCCCGGGCCC
>Ga0335075_10014872_pt1 | contig 11665 bp, 18 predicted proteins | sample Lox_Sample_24_FD_206723 | JGI IMG/M metagenome (GOLD analysis project Ga0335075, IMG submission 206723) | Soil microbial communities from Loxahatchee National Wildlife Refuge, Florida, United States - Lox_Sample_2.4 | ecosystem: Environmental > Terrestrial > Soil > Wetlands | place: USA...
GACGATAGTGTAGTCACCCGGCGGTGTCTCGTCAAGGTACTACAGTGCGATGGGACGGGCTACGAGCTCCCCTGCTCTGCCGGCCCGCTATGGGGGCCGCTGATAGGATTTGAATGGGGCTACGTCGGTGTGGGACCTATGCAGCTGTCCTACGACTTGTGCGTCCATATGTTGGCGAGTCCACAAGATGCGAAAAGTCTTTGTCGCGGACTGTGCAGCGTGTGGACGTCCCGTCTAGCCTACGACGGATGGTCCATCTCTTACAGGGATTTTCGAGCGCTGCTCAGGACTGTCAAATCGGCCTATGATTTCTGAAAATTGTGGAAAACTAGCAGGTTCGGTGCCCCAATGCCGAGGCTGCGGGCAAGTTCGGGTGCGGATCGGCCAAGCTGTGGCTTGTCCGCTGCCTCTTGCTTCTTCAGAGAGTTCTAGAGGGGGAAATGGGATGCTACCTCAATGTAAATGCTGCGGCAGGAGAAAGCCGCTGATCCGATCGGGATGGTGCAAGGAGTGTTCGGCCGCTGTGCCGTGGAGTTGGAGGGGGTGTCGCCCCGCGTCCGATGTGCACCGCGAGGCCCGTCTCGCCTACTACGAGCAGCGAGCGGCAGCACGACTCCCGCTATTTCCCCCGCCTATATCTCTGATGTAGGGGTGCCTCGACCGGAACTGACGGCTGAGCCGACAACGATATGAGTGGTGTGAGCTGCACCTGGTCGCCGGCCTGGTGCACGACGATCAGGGGCGGTGAGGCCAGCTCACACCACAGCATTGCTCCGTCGATACCGTCCGTCACCCAATAGCCGTACAGCGTCTCCAGCGGTCCCAGTCGAGTGCATGTCCAGGTCAGGGCGTCGGCCAGCGTGGTCACGATGCCCTGGCGGAGATAGGCGTTCGCCCATAGTCCGGTGCCCAGCGGCACATAGCCCGCGAAGGACGCCTCGATAAAATCCGCGGCCGTCGTGTTAGGACCAAGTTGGATGTCGTTGACGAAGAGGTGATAGAAGGGAGACACGGAATCTATCAGTCGGTCCAGACAGTATTGGGCCGCGCCGACTGGCAGTACGATCACCGTGGTCTCTCCTATGCTGTCAGCGGAAAGAACTGGTAGCGACGGCCGGCGGCGTCTTCTCGAGCAGAATCCGCTCGATCTCCTGTAGATCCATGACGAGCAGGGCGGTGTAGAGATTGTCAGCGCCGCAGTAGTCTCGCCAGTGAGCGAACGTGCCTAACAGGGTCAGTGCCGCAACTTCGAGGCGCAACCACTTTTCGTAGTCGGCCTTGTATACTGAGACCATTTTTGGTTGCGGCTTGAAGTCATTTGCGTCCATTTGATCCTTCCATCCTCTCTAATGGGAGCGACCGATCAGGGCCGCGTAGGGCCGGACTGTTTGGCTTGTTGGGCGGCGCCCATTTCCCCCAGGATCAACAGCAGTGCATCCATGATCACGACTAAGATCGTCAGGAAGACGCCGGGTGAACAGTGAGGATCTTGCGCAAGTGCGCGAGCCAAGTCTACCATCGCCTGCAGCTGATCCACCATTGCCTGTTTCTTGGGATCCATCGAAACGTCTCCAAATAGGTAGGATGGGGAAAAGGAAAAAACCCGCAGGGGTGCTAGGGTGTGCCCCCTGCGGGCGTACAGTATCGCTCCGACCGAGCTGCAGACCTACCTTCATCAGCCCCCGCCGAAGCTGCATCCCATCATACCCATCGGAGCGAACATGGGGCAATAGCCAGGACACGACCCGGCCGGACATATACAGCCGGGCCCGCAAGCGCATGCTCCGAGCTGCGGGGTAGCCAGACCGGCCGCAGCTCGGAGACCGGCGATCGGAGCGGACGGGCCGGCAAACCATCTCCAGTCCACGATCTTGCCGTTTTCGTAGCGGCCGACCATGACGCCCTGTCCCTCGCGCTGCTCGATCGCTTTTACGTGGCAGTGGATAGCTTCCGGAAGTGCCGCTTCTCCCGTTGGACTCTGCCGGCCGACCCAGCAGACGAGCGGCCGCTGCTGCGCGATGGCAATTAATTCTGCCTGTTCAATCCGGTCCGGGTTTGGGCTCGCTCCCTCGGTAGCCATCATTACGTAAAGTGGCCAAAACATTGTAGACCTCCTCGGTAGGGAATAGATAGAAATGGGCGAGCATGGCTGAGAAACACTCGGTCGCAGTTCGCTTTACTGAGCCGCAACCTTTTTTTGTTCTTGCCTCCTTCCGGCAGATTCCACTGTTGCGAATCCCGCCTGTTTGTGCCTGGCCGTCTCCCCGATCAGGAGGGCTAGGACGATGGCATCATCTACGGCCCGGCCCCATTGGGCATGAGATCGTGCCGGAGATCATACCTTCCACCGTGTACTGTCCCGTCAGGACAGGCCGTCCGCCGGCGGCCGGCTCAATCGACTGGATCATGCCGCTCACGTAGGTGATCGCTCCACTCCATCCCGACATCGGCGGCGACGGCGGAGGCGGCGGACCAGGCGGCGACGGCGGCGGCGGCGCCGGCTGCGGCCCGCCCGTAGTGGTCGGGTTCCGTATCCACGCTTCGCCGCACGTACTCATGATCCAGGCATGGTCCACGAATCCCAGCGTGCCCCACGTGAACAGAAGATAGCCTGCCTGCGTGGATTGCAGGGCGTCCGGCAGAGGCACGTTGAGCTGCTGGTAGAGCCATTGCGCCGTCCCGTATCCGGCCAGGCTGACGCAATGGTCCTCCGAGTTGTACTGCCCCGGACTCCCGCCCGTCGCGTACCACCCAGCTTGGTTGCCGGCGGTGCTGGGAAGGGCCTGACTATCGATGCCGATTTTCACCGGACCGAGTTCGATAGCCGCTTGCAGCACACTCTCTGTGGAATAATCGACCGACTGATACGGCCCATCGCCCAGCGTGAAGGTGTTGTAGGGGAATCCTTTTGCCGCCATTGCGGACATTACATCGGTTAAGTCCGCACCATTCAAGAATCCGTTCTGCTGCGCCCACTCGATAACTACCTGGTCGGAGAGGAGGTAGTTTCCGCTCCAGGCGTCTTTGGCGAATGCCTCCTCCGCGGTGACGCAGTCTCCGTACTGGGTGTTGCCCCATGTGGACATTTTGGCCGGCACCCAGCCCGCTTGAGCGCCTCCTCGGCGTAGGGGAAAAAAGGGTTTTGCCGACGCCAGCTTATGGCGTGGCGTCGGACGTGCTCCAGTCTTGAAACGTGGATCGGGTGGCATATTGAGTTCTCCTTTCTCGAAAGTGTTACACACCCCGTCTTCTATGACGGACCTAACAGTAGTATATCCCAGGAAGCGCGTAAGTTCCTACAGATTCCTCCGGCGCCGGTAGGTCAAACGCCGAACCTGCAAAAGGGCAGTAGCGGTAGCGAGCAGTGTCCGGCCGTGCCCCGTAACCCTGAGATGACTACATTAGATGTCTGCTATCTACCGACCGAAATGGACGCGCGGCACGCCGGCCTACTCGCCTGCAACCTACTGCCGACGGCCGCGCGGCTTATCTCCGCTTGCTTTGAGTGACTCGATCCTGACGACCAGCACATCGAGCCATTCTCCAGTCTCGTCTTGACCGCGATACAGGCGACACCAGCGGCCGTCGTGCCACTGGTCTAGCCCGGTATCGCGGAGCGTCAGCTCCTTGTAATCGCCTTCGTCTGTCATCGGAAGTAGTGCTCCACATCCGACCGGGTCGTTGCGCTGGCGACAACGGGCGGCTGCAAGGACACGTTCGCACTATCCTAGCCGGTCGCCGGACGCTTGCCGCGGCTGCGATCGCCGCTACTGTCCGAAGTAGAGATGGTGGCGACGATCCCCGCCAACCCGCTATTTCGGACGCCTCCCCAAGGCTGAGCGGGCGGCGCAAAGTTGATTGCCAGCGATGCGGTGAGCGTGGTCTCCCCATCCGGCATCGAGTAGCTTGCCTGAAGTGGGCATGAAAAGAGCAAAAGTCCGGTGATCTCGTCGTAGCAGACGATGCCATAGAATGTCTCAGCCCCCGCCCCACTTTCTGTGACGTCCCAGTTCACGTCCGGACTCGTGTACGAGAGCACACCCGTATCGGCGTTATACGATCTCGTCAAGGGCGGCAGCGCTTGGTCTGCGTAACCGCTGCCTGTCAGAGGAGGCCAGTTCGATAGGCTCCCGATCCACTCGTAGAACAGCTCCTGCGCCGAGGCACAGCGTAGCATGGGCATCCATTCGATTAGACCGCCGCCGGCCAGAGCCGACGTCACACTGCAATCGCACGGACTGTAAATCCTGGTCAATGCTGCTAAAATCGGACTATCTACCTCCATAGCACCTCTCCTATTAGTGGCATGTGGTGCCGCCGTGCACGTCCGCTCGTGCCTCGGCGGTGCGGCCGGCCCCACCGCCGGCCACCTCGTCACTCTAACGGCTGCACTCCGCTCGGTCCACTTCCGCCGGCGGACCGTTGGCCTCGACGTAGCCGCGCCGCCTCGTACGGAGTCGGCAACCGCACGTATGTGGACTGCCGCACGCCGAGCGTTCTTCCTTCTTGCCGCCCTTCGCCGACCGCCATCGCTGCTTGGAGAGTGAAATTCAGCGTGATGGCCGAGTCTCCCTCCGGCAGCTCGAAGGGCTCCGGCCACAGCTGGGCGAAGGTCCAATACCCGGCCACAGCTAAAAAGCAGTAGTGGCCGTAGATAGTCTGCGCCGGATCGCCCGGACCCGTGAACTCGAAAGTCGCCGGCCCAAAGTAGCGCGTGAAGTATGTCGGCTCGGTTATATATGAATTCGTCAGAGCTGACAGCGTGATCGGGGCATACCCCGGAGCTGAGCAGGGCGTGAATGCCGACAAGGCCGTGTTGTAGGCTAGCGCCAGGTCGTTGGTGAATAGCCCAACCGTCCACTCAAAATGAGACAGCGCAGAGTAGCCGACCATCCAGTTCGTCAAATAATTGAGCAGCAATTCCGATGCTTGATCTTCCATCCTCCCGACTCCTTATTTGGGCGGCCGCCGGCCTCAGCTCGATTTGCCGCCGCCGTTCTTCTTGGGCTGAGGCTTCCGCCTCCGCCTCTGGCCTTCGGCAGGCTGCTGAACCACTTCTGCCTGGACTCGCCGCTTTGCCACGCGCAGACCGGAATCGGGGCATTCCTCATCGGTCCACGACAGGTTTATTTGCAGAGTGGCACCGTTCGAGGGGATGACGTAGGGCGTGGCCCAGGTCAGACCCCAGGCAAGGGCCACGCCCGTACCCCACTCTCCATTATGAACGACGTGGCCGTAGATCGTTTGGCCCGGCGATCCGGGCCCCGTCAGCTCTATGTAGTATGGCCCGGCCGTCGCCGTAAACACGCAGTCAGTGACCGTCACCACCCAATCCGAGAACGGTGCCGAGACCGCCTCATAGCCCGGCGCTGAACAGATAGTCAAGTCCGAGGAAGCGGTGTCGCATGCAAAATCCTCGTCGTTGACGAACAAGTCCAAGTACAGATCCCAGGGTGACACCTCAGTGTCACCCAGCGTGAAGTAGCCCCGGTCCTCGATGAGATCGGTGTGCAATATGTCGGACAATTAACACCTCTCTTAATTATGCACCGTTACATTGATCGATCCCGAGCAAAAGCCGCAGAGCTCGCCGGGCGCATCGACGGCAAGCCCCTCGAAAGTAATCATAGGAGTAGCACAATCTACTGTTGACGGCTCACCAGTAAACGCATTGTCGCTGCAAGTCAGAATGAATTCAAACGATTGCAGCGTTGTGTTGCACGCGAGCGTCAGGAAGGCGTTTGCCGTGCCGCAAAGTGTCATGGTCTGCGACTCCCATGTGCCGTTACCGACGAATCCCAGAGCATACGTACCCGCAAGACACGCGCAGCCTCCGGCGTCGGCGATCGTCGCCAACAGCGTTAGGGGCAAGGTGTTGTCCGGGCAGCACGCCACCGCCATAGCCCCAATACTCGTCTGCGAAAATCCGCACCCTGCTGCCGCACTCACCGTCTGCGACTCGCTGATGACGGTCTCCGCCTCCCCGCAGCCGCAGGCTTCGGCGTCCAGCTCAAGGTAGCCGGCGATCTGCGATTCCGCCAGCCCGCAGCCACACCCCTCCATATCCAGAGCATACTCGCCCTGGACTGTTGTGATCTGTGCAATGACGATGCTCTCCAGGATCGGGCCGGGCGGTGCCCAGGCCGGCACCGTCTCGGCCGAGCCGCAGCCGCAGCCTGCCGAGAGGATCGCCTCGGCCGGCTGCACTTCCGCCTCCGCCTGGCCGCAGCCGCAGGCGGTCGCGGTCAGCGCATATACCGGATAGATCGCCACGCCAGTGAGCGGCGAGCCGCATCCGCAAGACTCGGACAGATAGGCATTGACATAGACCGTGGTGTCCGCTACGCCGCAGCCGCAGCCGATCATGTCGGTGACGGTCTGCACGGAGACCGCGGTGACGGGACTTCCCAGGCCGTCGCCGGCGGCGAGGACGCAGACAGCGGCCAGCGGCGACGTGCCGCTTAATTGCAGACCTCCCGCAGGCACGATGACTGTGCCGTTGCAGATCTGATACGGCGGAGTTGCCAGTCGTTGCACGCCCGTCTGGTACCATGCTTCGGGGCCGTGATAGTGCGTCCCTGGAGGGGTCGACCGCAGTGTGCAGCTCCGCCACTTCGCTCCCCGCCAGGGAATTCCAGGCCCAACGAATTCGTCCGGCTCGTCGAACCAGAAAGGCAGGCCGAATGCGGACGCGAACGGCAGCGCCTGCGCTCCGGGAGCGCAGAAGTAACTCCGTACCGGATAAAGTGTGTCCGATCCCTGTACTATCGGAGCCATAAAGACAGAGCACGAACGGGCGAAATCGACGGCCATGCCGCACGGGTCTATGGATCCAGAGATAGCCGGGTCAAGCGACGTCCAACTGGTGAGGCGAAAGGGCGACCGCGCTTATGAATGCCGACTCGCAAGGGCAGCAGCTGCGTGATCGTCAGATAGCTCAGATTCGTGTACTTGACGTAGCTTTTATCTGTCAATCGCAAGCCCGCCGCCGAGATACCCCCGCTTCCCGCGAGCGTAATCATCCCCGGACTGCCCGGAGCACCCACGGTGTAATTCAACACGTGCCACTGGCCGTTTACCGTCGGAGTCCCGTGCGTACCTTTCGGTCCCCGCACTCCGCCCACCTGAATCCGCTGGAGCGGAGTGAACGACGGCGGCGGTGTGCTGTTCGTCGAAACTATGACGATCAGATTCGGTGGCGTCGACGAGTCGTACGAGAACCCAAGTATCTGGAACTGCTGGCCGCCGGTAGCCTGCCCGAGCACCCCCCAGAATCCAGTGAACTGCCCGAGATACAGCGATAGCTGCTTGGCCCAGAGCGGATCACCCGTCGAGATATAGGTACTCGGTTCACCGCCAATCACGACATTGGGGATATCGGATAGGTAGCGGATTTTGTTTCGCCCATTGGAAAGAGTCGCTTGGAGCTGCATCACAGCTCGCATCTCGGCGGGTTGGCTGTTGACGATAGCGCTGGTAAAGGACCCGAAAGCAGGCAAAATCAAGCGCTGTTGCGCTTCCTTCCACTCTGGATTACCCGGGAGGAGTAGCTGCGACATCCGCGTGCCTCGGATAGGCGTCGTGTTCCCCAGATTGGCTATGCGCAGGCCGATGCAGCTCACCTTGGGGTCGAGCATCAAAAATCGGCTATTTATCAAGGCTTGTAATGAAGACAGGAGCGCTGTCGGGACATTGACGGTCGCATAGTAGTTCTCACTCCAGCCTGTATTGGCTCGAGCAAAACCCAGCGTGCATTTGTAGTATGGCATTGGTTCGTTCCTTTCTGTTTACGATTAATTGCGCCTGCAACGGAATGTGCCGGACCACCCGGCCGACCGGCAGACACGACTGCACTCGCTAGCCGTTGGCGATAATCGACGCATCCCAATTTGCCGCGGCGTCTTGCTCGATTCTGAGCATGACATCGAGCGCGTCGAGTGTACTAAACAGTCCTACCGGAGTATCCAGGACGACGAAATAGAGCAGATCTCCCGCCGTTTCCGCATCCACCAAAAAGAACGCCACGATGTTCTCGCCCGAATCGTCTGAGGGACCAACGAACTTATTCATCACTCCCTGAAAGTAGGTCGATCCGGTGTTGAGCTGGTAGGGCCCGGCCCACGGACTGCCGAGCGCGCGAGCGTATCCCGTGTACGTCGCCTCGGTGAGGTTCGATAGAACCGTGTTGACGCCGTTGTTCACTACGGCCGTGGCGAGTCCGACATAGGTAGTCGCCGGATCGAACGTCGCACCCGTCTTACGAAGATCGCTGGCGACTCCCTCTAGCATTTGCAAGGTCACTTGCGTCGTCGGCATGATTGCCTCCCACAAGAGTCCAAAAAAAAAGCGCTGGGACCACCCCAGCGCTGCTGATGCTTCGCTCCTTCCCTATCACACTATCTTCTTCTCTCTCTTCTTTCTAGTTCTACTTCTTTGTTCTCTTTTCTTATTAAATCAGAGATTACTATTCCTCTTCTCTGTTCATATATGGGATATACAGAGAAGAGGAATTGTAATATCTTTAATCAGCGAAACTTATAGTCGTCGGGGTTTCCGCCGATGAGCGCTACGCATGCATAGGCGGCATCGAGCTTCGAGCAGGACGCGAGACGCGCGAACAGGTCGATCGCATCCCCGTACCACTTGCACTTGTGGCAGTAGCAGACCTGGCCATTGGTCACGAAGACGCGCGACATCGGGTAGGTGGAACCGTGGATCGGGCACGGCCCGCGGGATATCCCGCCGCGCACGGAGCGGGGGTGCCAGTCCACGAGTGATAGCACTCGTTGGCACTTCACTTGCTGGCGGATCGACGCGAAATTAAGAGGTCGTCTTCCCATTCTTCTATCCTTCCTCCCCAGGCGCCCTCTCGCACCCAGGCACAGACGTGCCCCCCCCCTCGATGGACCCATTAGCATCTGTTGATGGCACGGTAGTTGCAGGGGGGGCACCCCTTTGTGCCTGGGTGCGTGGGGGCGCCAGGGTGTGAGGGGGTGTCTTCACGGCCTCTAGAAGGCCGGAAGGCCACCCAGATACCGGTGGTCCCCATTCCCAATAGTTAGAGTTTCCCGTCCAGACCTGACGCGACGGCACCCGTAGACGTGCCTTAGCACGCCGCAACATGCGCTCCGTGATACCCCCGGACCCGGCCGATCGGGAAATATCGCAGTAGGCTACGAATTGTTGCCCGATAACCTGACAGAGGTGCTTGCACGCCTCCGAATACTCGTCGCGGTCTGCCTCGTTGCCCTGCCCGGCAGCGAGCTGCTCCGAGCTGAGGGCACTCTGGCCGTGCCATACCACGGAGGGCATCGTGCTTTGGTCTGTGTCCAGCGAGTACACCTCGGTCGGACGCGGCCGCGCGTAATTCGTCACCACGACGGAAACACAGAACCTCCCCACCTCGTCGGGGTGCTCATCGCACCGTATCAGACTCCGAGCGGAGTTGGTGACTGCTACTGAACCCAGTCCTTGTTCTCGGGCATCGCCGCCCGTCGTCTTTCGGAGGTTACGCATCAGGAGAGCCGTACAGCCGATCCGCTCGCAGGTCTCTGCCAAGGGATCGAGGTACGCGCGTGCCTGCTGCTCGACTCTAACGTCGATAGTCTGGCTCGCCAAGCTGACGAACGGGTCCAGGATCAGTAGGCGTACCTGTCCCTCCCTTAAAATATCCTCCAGGTAGATGATGTCGTTGGGCAATCGCAGCCGCCGGTGTTGTGGCCCTGTCTCGATCGAATTGAGCCGTGCCACGGCACCGATGTGGGCTTTCGCGGCCAGGAGCCGCGGGATGACTACCGCTCCCCAGCTATCCTCGGCGCTCTCCCATACGACCCGCCCATTTGTCGGCCCGGTCCAACCGGGGAGCGGTGGTCCCCCCGTCACCGCCGCGGCGATCGCCGCGGCGAGCGTGGATTTGCCCGTGCCTTTGCGGCCCTCCAAGAGCACGATTGAGCCGGCAGGGATCGCACCTGGCCAATACCACTCCATCGAGCGGACGTGCGCCATCGAACCCCAGGTCAGGCCCTCGACCACCGGCGATGGGGGTGATGGGTCTTCTTGAGGCGAATTCCTTGCTGTTTTCCGTGCCATTAGTCTTTGTCTCCTCTTACTAGACCTACGATGGGGCATTTAGTGGTGTGGCGCAGGGCGTGCAGCCGTTCGGCCTCCTCTGCTGTCCACGGTCCATAGATGCCGTAATAGCGGATTGCCATGCGAATGACCTGCGTTCGGTCGAAGCCTGTGACGGCCGCGATCGTCTCGAGAATCGTCCGGTCGGGCTGCGAAATCCGGAAACTCATAAGTTTCGTCTTCACGATGCTATACTCCTGTGTACTTGCCACGATATACTACGGATATATATAGGGATTGTACACGGGTTGGCGAGCGTGGCTGCGTGGCCGCAGCTGTCGCCACTCGGATCGGCCGGCGATCGGCAGCAGGATCGTGCTGTTGCCGCAACGGGTGCGGCCGGTATCTGCTGTATTAAGGAGTCTTAGTATGGTAATAGACGATGTGCGTGACTATGCCGCTCGATATGCCCGCGAGATCGAGAAGGAGATCGATTGCATGTGGGAGCGGCACGAATTGGGACATCTGCTCGACCTCGATCTGCTCTATTCCCTCGTGGCGGTGCGTGCTTCGATGGACACGATCGATGCTGTCATATCGCGCTACATCAGGTATGAGATTAGGCGGCAGAGTCAAGACTCAAAAGAGCCGCGGCAATGACGATGCGATTACCTCCGCCGATTAGCTGGTCGGATTTGCGCGACCTGCTCTCGGCGAGCGTGCCACTGTGCTATTTGTTGCACTTTGAGCCGGGCGGTGACATAGCCCGGCACTACTTGGGATCGACCGTCGATTTGATCGGGCTCTACCGACTGCACACCCTCTGCGGCGGCGCTGGCCTGGTCGAGGTAGCTGTAGCAGCTCACTGCTACCCGCTGCTCGTGGCAGTGTGGGAGGTCGGTAGCACGATGGAGCGGCGGCTTAAGTTACAGCGGCATCGCGGCCGCTTTTGTCCCATCAGCCGCCGTTCCTGGCGGCTGATGGGAAAGCCTGTTCTGCGCTGAACTTTGCATGTATGTCCGCGAGCTGAGCGGACCACGCACCCGACGGCCAGACCGCTCGGCTGTCGCCCGGTCAGTTCGAGTTCCGTCCGTCGGCATGGTGCGGTCTCTCGAGGTCTACCGTCTGTCGTCGCCGGCGGCGGCGACTATTTCGCGTGTCAGTACGCCAGTATCAAGGAGGGATCGAGATGCGAAAACGGTGGATGTGTGTAGATCCTGACGTCCTTCCGAGAATCGGCTGCGCGTGGATGCGCGTTCCACTGCGATGCCGACAGTGCGGCTGCTGCCTCTATTTGTCGCGCTACGCTATCCGGGACAGGAAGTTCCTGTGCGAGTGCGACTCGTACTATATGCCGGTCCCGTTCAATGCGATCGGGCTGTCGTCGCGTGAGATGTCCTTAAAGGAGGTATTAGGAGTATGATCCAGGAAAGGTCGTATTGCGGGTATCGAATCTATCGTCATATAGGGGACGATAGTGTAGTCACCCGGCGGTGTCTCGTCAAGGTACTACAGTGCGATGGGACGGGCTACGAGCTCCCCTGCTCTGCCGGCCCGCTATGGGGGCCGCTGATAGGATTTGAATGGGGCTACGTCG
>Ga0335075_10014873_pt1 | contig 11665 bp, 9 predicted proteins | sample Lox_Sample_24_FD_206723 | JGI IMG/M metagenome (GOLD analysis project Ga0335075, IMG submission 206723) | Soil microbial communities from Loxahatchee National Wildlife Refuge, Florida, United States - Lox_Sample_2.4 | ecosystem: Environmental > Terrestrial > Soil > Wetlands | place: USA: Florida...
AAGGGATGGAGCCTGCTGGGGAGAGTGCGTGCATCTCTACTGATGATCAGAATGGATGTTTCTTCGGTGTGAATAGTTTTCCTGACTCAATTGATAGCAGTATTTTCCTTGACAATCAACCTACCAAGAAAACCCAATAAGATTGAGGTTACGGTAAAACTTAATTACGACCGTATCTTTTGTATCATCTAACAAAATCCAGGTATCCTCTCAAGAACAAATTCACGATATTAAGCAGTCAATAATGGAGCTGCCACCTACATATCAATACTCTTGCTTCCATCTCGAGCATAATGGAGAACGGATCAACGACTTTGTTCAACTATCCGAGGTCAAGGATTTTACTTCTGACTCACAATTGGCTCTCATTGAGGATCCATACACAGAGAAGGATGCTCGGATACATGTCATGAGAGTCCGAGAACTTATTGGTGCAGCTGGGGATCGAACAGATACCGTCCTCGGTATCCTTGCAGGATTTTCTCTGCATGACTGTATCAGTGAAGGTACAAAAAGTTCTGATAACGCAACAACACCAAGTCAAAATCCTACTACGCCTCATCCAATTATCGATTATGAATTCCAAACGCTGGGTTCATTGTCTACGTTGCTGCCTCAAACACAGGCTGCATCCCCCAAAACCGTGAAAGCAATCTCAGTGTCGCCATGGAATCCACCACCTTATCATCTCCGTCAGAAGGGCCACCTTCTCTACCTTCAGGTCACCACGAATGAAGGCGAGCAATATCAGATTACATCGCACGTGGGCGGATTTTTTGTGAATAAATCATCCAATACTAAATTCGATCCATTCCCACGGGCTACACCTAAGAGCCATGCAGCTCACTCTTTACTATCACTTATTTCCGAAATTTCTACATCTTTTGACGAGTCATTCAGTAAACTTCAGGAAATCAACAACAAGAGAGAGCCTCTAGCAACATATCAAATTACAAATGCTTCTCCAGCAAGCCCTTGGGTAGTGCCAGCATCAACATCTCCGCTTTACTCACACCAGCCAGATATTACTCGAACACAAGAGAGCTACTTGATTTCCGGCATCGAAAACCCGGAGACACTACGGGACTGGAATGAAGAGTTTCAGTCAACACGAGAGTTGCCAAAGGACACTGCGCAGGATCGGGTTTTCCGTGAGCGTCTAACATCTAAATTGTTTGCTGATTACAATGATGCTGCGGCGAGAGGCGCTGTGCTCGTAGCTCGAGGCGAGGTAGCTCCACTTAACCCTACCGAGGCTAGAGATGCACAGATCTTCGTATACAATAACGTTTTCTTCTCGTTTGGCGCTGATGGTGTTGGAACCTTTGCTTCCGAAGGTGGAGATGAAGCAGCAAGAGTGGCGACGGGTAAGGATGTCATGGGTGTGAGGATAGTCAATCAACTAGACATTGATGGACTGTACACCCCAGGTACTGTTGTGGTTGATTACCTTGGAAAGCGACTTGTTGGTCAGAGCATTGTTCCCGGGATATTCAAACAACGAGACCCAGGAGAAAATCAGATTGATTACGGTGCTGTAGACGGTAAAGACGTTGTTGCGTCTGACGAACGATTTGTCGAGGTCTTTGAGAAGCTCTCTAAGGCTTTGAAGGTTAAGAGACACGCTGTTTGGGACAAGGCCGGTAAACGCCATGAGCTTGAAGGCAGTGTAGAGACGAAGGGTCTTTTGGGTACTGACGGGAGAAAGTATGTGCTTGATCTATATCGCGTAACTCCTTTGGACATTTCTTGGATGGAAGAGCACGGAACGTCAACGGGACACCCCGGACAAGGCAGTGACTTCGACAGGACAGCATATCCTCATAGAATGACAGTGTTACGACCGGAACTTGTGGATGCATATTGGAAGTCTAAGATGAGGGTATGGGTCAACAGTGAGCTAGAACGACGGCGTCAAGCTACGAAAGACGCCTATGGAGATGAGGATATAAAACCCTCAGGGACTGGGAAAGAAAACGAATTAGAATCCGCTAATGGGCCTGTTGCTGTGCAAGATGCGAAATCGAGTGATCCAGATGACTCGAGCAAGACAGCCGATTTCGATAAGGAACGGATTGATATCTCGGATTTCGGCTTCGCACTGAACCCGGATGCTTTTAGTGGCCAGGAACCTCAAACAGAAGCTGAGAAGGAAGAATGGGCCAAGGATGAACAGGAAGTCAGATTAGCCGCCGAATTTTTACGGTCTAGCGTCATACCTGAGCTTGTAGAAGATCTCCGAGAAGGCCATGTAGGCTTCCCAATGGATGGGCAATCACTGAGTCGCCTCCTGCACAGGCGCGGGATCAATATTAGATACCTTGGAAAATTGTCAACACTCGCACAAGGGAAGAGATTGGAGGCACTGCGCACTCTGTCGATCCAGGAAATGATTTCCAGATGCTTCAAACATGTGGCGGGTAAATATTTGAGGTATCTTCCTATGCCGTATACTGGCGCATGCATTGCCCACCTGCTCAACTGCCTGTTGGGAACGGGTTTAAATCCGAACCCGGCGGCTGACATTGACGAATCCTTGAAACCTCTCTATCCAGATGTGGATCTTGCATTTAAGGACGTTACACCAGAGAGCTTGAGGCATGAGATTGAGATACAGGTGATTCGACGATATAGATTTACACTCGAAGATTCGTGGAGTACCTCTATCAAACCATTACAGCTTCTTCGCGAGGTATCTTTGAAGCTGGGCCTTCAAGTTGAGTCAAAAGATTACCGCTTTACCGACCAACCTTCGCTATTAAATGGAACAGATGCTGCAACAGCGAGCAGTGGAATAAAAGACGCTCTGGTCAATGGACATGGCTCGGGTAGCAAGAAGAAGAAGAAGGCTGCTCGAGATGGATCACCAGCATCGTCTACAAACTCGGGCCATTCTTGTTTGCCTACCACTTTTATCGCGGACGATGTTCTTAATATTGTGCCTATCATTAAAGAAGCGTCTCCTAAAAGTGCACTTGCAGAAGAGGCCCTTGAAGCTGGTCGTATTTCAATCATGCAGGGGCAAAAGAAACTGGGCCAAGAGCTATTACTAGAGTCGCTCTCGCTTCATGAACAGATCTACGGTATACTTCACCCAGAAGTCGCCCGAGTCTACAACACTCTTTCGATGCTCTACTACCAACTTGAAGAAAAGGAGGCGGCTGTGGAGCTGGCAAAGAAGGCTGTCGTTGTCTCTGAAAGGACTCTGGGTGTTGATTCGGCCGAGACACTCCTCAGCTACCTTAATCTTGGTCTGTTTGAGCATGCTAATGGTGAGACAAAGATGGCGTTGGCATACATCAGACACGCTCTGGAGTTATGGAAGGTCATCTACGGTCCTAGTCATCCTGATTCTATCACGACTATAAACAACGCTGCCGTTATGCTCCAGCACCTCAAGTTCTACCATGAATCACGACTGTGGTTTGAGGTCTCCCTGAATATTTGCGAAAGCATATTTGGCAAACAATCCGTTAATACAGGCACGTTACTTTTCCAGCTCGCACAAGCTTTGGCCCTAGACCAGGATTCGAAAGCTTCAGTGAATAGAATGCGCGAATCTTATAACATCTTTCTGAGCGAGCTTGGTCCCAATGATAAAAACACTAAAGAAGCCGAAAGCTGGCTGGAACAGCTCACACAAAATGCTGTTTCCATAGCGAAACAAGCTAGGAATGCACAGGCTAGAGGATTGCGGGCGGGAATCAGAGTTTCCCCACGTGTAACACTTGGCCAGACGCAACCTCAACCGCAGGTTGGGCAGACGGCCGAAGCCACTTCTGGAAGAGATCCTCGGAACGTCATGGGTCTTGACTCTCGTAGCATTGACGAGCTACTCAAATTCATCGAAGGTAGTGAGCAAAAGAAAGCACCAAAGAAGAGACCGGCCCACAGTAACCCTAAACGTAGAGGTGGTGCGGCGGTAGGTGCTAAAACATGAGCGAGGTTCTGCAGTATAGATAGGCGATTTGGCTGTATTGGAGATGGAAAAACTATTCCTTGGCGTACTTTAGGGCTCTAAGCCCGCCACTAACCTCCGCTCTATAGAAACGATATCGGTATCATATTTGTGCCTTTATGCTTGAGACGCGGATTAAATGGCAAGGCAGCATTGCCGTGTAATAATAGATAGAGACATCATCACTCTTAGAATAGCTAAAAGAAGACAATCTATAAATTACATGACGACGAATATCAAGGAGATCAGACGGGCCACATAGGACCTAGAATAAATCCTCCGTAATGAGCGCCTTAAAACAGATGAGAATTGAAAGTCTCGTCGATCTGAGGGGAGTTCAAATCTTGAATCTACCCTTGTGCAGCCCCTGAACACCTCGCTGATGCCATGTTATATTACACAGTGTCTAATGACTCCATAAACCCCAAATTTTAAGAGTTCTTCTCCAGAAATTCCTTCGCCTCGTTAACCTTCGTGGCCAGATATGGACTACCTCCTCGATCAGGATGGTTCAGCATCATCAGTATCCTGTGGTTTTTTCGAATCTTTTCCTTGGTAAGATTGCGCTCACTAGTCAAGAAAGTCAGCTCTTTGATCCAAATCGAACATCTGAAGGACGGCAAACAGACTTCAGTTGTAGAATAAGTGCTGCCTCTCTCCTATTCATCTTTGGCTCAAAACCACCTTTGTAATACGCTTTGCCCAATGCCCCAGCGACTCCTCCTCTATATCTCCGCATGGCTAGAAGCCCCGCCCGACCCTTAATGTCTTTGTTAGCCGTTTCTGACAAAATAAGACACTATTCATTCACTATTACTGACTAGAAAGGCTGCAGCGGCAACGCCGACACCTATTGCTACCACAGAAGTCATCACCCTGGCGCAGGAGTTTGATGAGGACTTGGGCCGTGTAGTTGCAGAGCGCTCTGGTGTATACTCTTGAGGATCAACTATCATCACATATTTTCAGGATCGGGACGACGATTATCCGGAGTCGCTTATCGCACACTCGCCAGCCCAATGTAGGCAAAAAGTTCGAGGTCGAAAAGTTGAATTAAATGAGGAACAGCCCCAGGAACTCCGACTTGTTGTTGTCACGATGAGGTATGCTGGTAACTATTGTGTATAATACCGATTTGCTAACTATGGGCAGGATCGAGACGTGCTACTTTTGTTTGCAACCATGCTATCCCATCAAAGGCATCACTTTCGTTCGCTGATGCTCGTCTTTTTCGATTCTGTCGTAGTAAATGCCACCAAAGCGTACGAATCTTTTTGCTCAGACACTGTATACTATGTGTGCATGACTAAAATATCTATTACAGTTCAAAATGAATCGCAACCATCGAAAGCTTAAATGGATTAAGGCGTTTCGAAAGTCAGCCAGCAAGGAAGTGGTTGTCGACAGCACTCACATTTACTGCTCGGCGTAACGTTCTTATCAGGTACAACCGCGATCTGGTTATTACTACTCTCAAAGCTATGCAACGCGTTAGTAAAATTAGATAGAAGAGGGAGAGAGTATTCTATAAAGATGGAGGGCAACAAGGAGAGGGAGAGGGCTGCGAATAGAAAGCTTGTAGCTGAAAATGAGCACCTATTGCCGAAGAGGGTTAGTGAGCGACTGGCATTAGAAAAGGAAAAGGTGGACGATGAAATTGAGGAGGAAATACCGCTACAACGGCAGAAAGCGAAGGTATTGATAAGCAGAAGATGAGGAGGAAGGTGTTGGTTGATGGTGGCATTGAGGAGATCGACTAAGTCATTGCTGTAAAGTTAGCGGACGGGGTTATGGCACAGCAAAAAGACATCTAGGACTTCTACATTAGAGAAATTGTCAAAGATGGAGCTTATCAAGCAAATTTATGACGGCTTGTCTGTCTCGAGGACCTTTGACGGTGCCACAACTTTACCCGTTAGATCACCTTGCAACACTCAGGGATAATCTCCGTGCTGATACTTAATTCTAGACTAAGTGATAAGGAGGACGTCTACGGTGCAGAGTTATCCAATCCTAATTACTTTCGAGTGGTGTCGATGAGCTATTCAGCCCTTCCGAAAGCATGCTCCGCAGCATGCACCTTCGGTGGCGGCTTCAATCCCTTCTCCACATCCAACCTAATGCTCTCATCAATTCTACTCCTAACTTTCATCTCTTCGTCCTCCATCCTTCTCTTATCTGCATCCTCATTTCCCTGCCTCCAGTTTCCAGCTCCGCCTCGTCCGCTAAGTCCTCGATATGTTGTACTCTTATCGCCAGTGACCTTATCTTTAAGCTTTTCTCTACTGGCATCCCAGGTCTCTCTTGCAGGCTGCAGTTCGCTTTTGACATCTGATGAAGAAGTAGGAAGCTCTTGGGAAGGAGCGATATAATTTCCCATCCCACCGCGCCCGGTACGCGCGTAGGTTTGAGATTCTGAGTGAGTGTCCACGCGTGGGGAAGAGCTGGAGGGCTTCTGAGGTGGAACGCTCTGTAAAACCCATTAGCATTTGGCTTCATGAGAGATTAGTCCATCAAGAAAATGCCATACCATATGCAATGCATTTTCAACATCAGCCTTGGTCTTAAAATTGCCGGCTCCACCACGGCCGACCTTCTGGGCGATTTCATCCGACATTATTTCCTTTGATACCGGTTTCGCTTGGGTTCATCTTCATGATCCTCGGTATAACGCTGCTGGGGTTTATAAATTTTTATGATCTCATAAAAAAATTTCTGAGTAAACCTAATCTAAGTTCTGTCACCAAGGCGCACTTAGTTTTCCGAGCCAAGCGTTTTTGCTTTTGAATTCATGCTGTCCTAGTAGTCTTGGCTGAATCTCAGTGGAAATTCTCGACACGTAAAAGTCCCACCAAATTTCAAAGTGTGGTGGGAGTGGAAACGCCTGCGTAGCTCCATTTTGCACCTTGGAATTTTCTCGATGTGAATTCGTACCTCATACATCTGTCAATGCCTTCGAAGACAGGTTCCTCAAAAGAGATTAAGCACCTGCGCAGGCACACATCAATGCGTGCATCCTGGCTTCAAGAATTCTGGAGCGACGGTATTTGGTAGGGTCGAGGGCATGTCTGAATAGACTTTCTACCGGAAATACTTAGATGACAGTGGCAATTGCTCCATCAAGGAATTATCAAGAATTCGAATGAACAACTGAGTTCCTACAGCACGTGGGCTATGGTGTTATATTGTATGAAGGTTGCCTCATAGATCTTTGTCCGGGAACACGGAAACCCTATTGCATATGTCGATGATGTCAATTCTCCATCCAACAAGTCACATGAATGCTAAAAATTTGAGGTTCGGAAAGGCAGTTCAGACGAAGTCACACGTAACAATGCTTGGAGCTAGAGCTAGCATTCATCCCTCTTTTACTTAAGGCGGCAGGAGTGCGGGTTGACCAGCCTGGATGAGGGATCGATCATGCAGCTGACGATGTTTCAGGGAGACCCTGCTGGGCTTTTGTTCGATGAGGGGTTCCGTGACCTGCATTAGTATGCCGCAGACAAGTACAAGGGAGTGCATGATTCAATTCCAAGGTATTTTTGCCCATCTACGGAGTAAGTTGACGATGCATATGCTGGGTGTTCTTGTGTGATTTGAAAAGATGTTCTAATTGATCTGCGACTTAGGTTTCTCCAGCTTTTCACGACCTTGTCAACCCGCACGGACTCATCCGTACCAAAACAGCAACAATCCTTAGTATTATTTAGGGCAAGGTTCCTACAGCGCCACTCACACCATAAACGTCATGATTCTTTTCTGGGAACGGGTAAGTGAGGAGCTGCTTGACGGCTGAATATACGAACTGGAAGTATTATTGTATTGATTGAATGCCTGATCCATTCCTGTTCAAAGCCAGCAACGGCAGGTGGCTTTGTACGATCCGCCCCGCTTGTGACTCCTCCATATCAATACAAGCCAAAAAAAAAAGTGGATCACGCTGCAGCCGCTGTAAGAAGCGCTCAGAAGGGATACGATCATCACATATCATCCGCGACAAAATAATTCCTGGAGCGGCGCCTGACGGTCTATGAATGAGAAGATAATGCTTTGGACTCAACATTTTGACAGCGATGATCAATGTGTCTGGGCTATGGTTCTCGGTGTAGCATTATCTCAATTGTCACCTCGATCAAAAGCATTGTGCTCTCTCGCCTGTGAGCAGTCAGGGCCGAGGCGCTTTCAGGTACAAGATAGGTACATGGAAATGCAACCACTTTTAGGAAATGTACACGGTTCCTGACTTGATCAATGGATTGATGGCATCACTGGCGCAGCTGTCAGCAGTCATAACCGGTAGCATAGCGGCAAGCACGGAGAGAACCACTTTGTCGACAGGGCTCTAAAGCTTGGACGTGTTTGTAACGTCGGGGACGAAGTACCTAGCGATTTGAATTGGGAGGGCTGGATGGCTGGCTCCACCCTGCAGTAGCGGCAGACTGATTGCGACAGGTGCTGGATCGATCGCGCGCTTTCTCAAACCAGCTCGCGCCTGGCTTGGCCAGGTAGGAAATTGAGGGGGCATGTTTAATTTAGCAAAGTACAGTACTGTATGTCATGGAGATTCTGATGGGTTGATGGATTTTTATGATGGATGGAAGCCAGGGCGGGGATCATGACAAAGAAAGTCAGCGGAGGTCCTGTGATGCGAGACTATTGGGTAAAGGGGGAGCATACGCCATAATAACCAAGCCCATTGCCCGAATTCTGGAGCTGCTGCAGTGCGTGGCACGAGGTGTTGGCGGGCAAGCCTCCGCACCTCCAAATGAGTCTAGGGCGCATCGCCGCTGGGTGTGGGCGGCGTCTGACCTGCTGATAGGTAGAGGGGCGAGGCAGAGTACGAATTGCCCCCAAGAGGCGAGGAGCGCGCATGCTGATGGTGCCGCTTTGGGACTGTTTTCGTAAGTGACTCCGTCTTGAGATGACTGGCAGGACAAGATTTTTTTTATTTTACGTGTTGAGATGAGTGAGAAATGCTAAGTTAAGGTGTTTAAAAATGGGCTGAGTAGTAGTATGAAACACTCCACAGTAAGAGGGTTACAGCAAAAGGTAGTTGGTATTTCGTCTGTAAGAAAAAAAGGCGCGACGACGATGGGATATGGCACTAACTTCATGCTGGCTGCCACTCTAGGCCAATACGCAACCCTGCCCACCTGCTCTTCCAATAATCCGTCGCCCTGTCTCTTTACCTACCTCACTCCTTGTGTTCCAGCTCCTCTTTTCGTTCGTCCTACCTTCTCTAACTTTTATTTTTTTTTCTCGTCTTGCATTGCTCATCTGTTTCTGCTGACTCTCTCGCCATTGATCAATGCTTATTGAGGATTTGGCTCGGGTTCATCTGAGACACTTTATTATTCCCTCAAGCGACGAGGCTTCTTCCCACGAAACTGCCAATTCCTAAACCCCGCCCTCTGTCCGTCAATCATCGCTGCAAGTGCACATTCTACCTTCTCAAACAACGTTCTTGACTCCTCTCGACCCGAAATTTCTTACGATCGACGTTCCGAATACCCAACTATTGCTTTTTGACATACAAAGTCGCCCGAATCTTACCTCCATACATTGTATGCGTCGTTCATGTGCATATCCGCAGCATCCAAGCTCTAAGCTCCTTCGATCTTGTCCCAAAGTAACATTATACATCCTACTGTCCGAGTATTTAGGCTTTTCAGAGCTTCGAGGATTTACAGAGACTTCCTTCTGATTAATGGCGTCTTCGAAGGTAGACATCTCAAGAATTTCCATTGTTCTATAAATAATTCCTGCTGATCAATTCTCTGCTCTAGGAGGTCCAGCATTCCTCAAGGCCTCTGAGTCAACACCGCCTCTCAATGTCTGCAAACTCCGGTTCCAGCCTCCCACTGCGGACAAATCACTCCCGTCATCACTCGCACTCAGTCTCAGCCGGGTCTCTTCATCCGGCTCATCGCGTCACCAGAAGAAAGAGCATTTCTGCTACTGCTACTAATGTCGCTGCTGTCGCGGCAGCGGCAAGAGAAGTTGGAGACTCTACTCTGGGAGCTTCAATTCCAGGGTCGTCGCGTAGGAACACAATGTCGAGAGGTGCTGGGACTAAGTCCACAGGCGCGGCAACTCCTCCAAGTAGCCTCCCGTCGCATCGAATCTCCTTGATGGTAAACCGTAAGACAGAGCGGGATGAAAGCGCCATTGAAGACGACCAAAATGATGATATGGATAACGACGAAAACGTAGCCTTCAGTAAAGCACGTACGAGAAGAGCGAGCGAAGGTCAACAACTTATCAAGGGTGAAAGCAAGAAGGGAAACCCCAATGATCTCAGGTGTGAGAAGTGCGGAAAGGGATACAAGCACAGCAGTTGCTTGACCAAGCATTTGTTCGTGCCCACCTTCCTTTTCTGCAATCTCACCCTTATTCCCCTGTTCGCCTTGCGGATTGCAAAGGTTCGATCTGTGGACGACTTTTGAAATCCGAATCAATTGTTAGGTATTTGTTAACGTCAAGTTCTAGATGGGAGCATACTCCCGAATGGTCATATACATCGAAATTGCTTATCTCTAAGCATCAGCAAGTTCAATTGCTCGAAGCCGCATCAGTTCTCGTGGCAATGAATCAAGATGGGAATACGCCACCTGATTCCGCTAAGGAGTTTCACAGTGACGAGGATTCTGCGTCTCCCGCTGCGTCCGGATCGTCAGGCCATCGTGATGGCCTTAGCTCTGCAGATACGACTCCCCCACCACAAGCTGAGGGTCAAATGGGTCTCTCGTATTCTAGCAGCAACTATAACAACCGAACGAAGAGGTATAGTAGTGGCAACGGCTTCTCGCGTTCTTACCAATCTGCTCCCTCTGCAAAGCCTTTTTATGCAGGAAGTGCTCCTAATGGGTCTGGCTTCGGCCATTACCGCCAGCAGAGCGGTGATCATCGTCCACTCTCTTCTGGGATCGGTATTGGTGGCCAGGAAGATGAAGCCGGTCTTGCAGCCGCTGTGGAACTTCTCAGCTGCAGTTTTGGAACTCCAAGGACGGGACCTGTCACTCTTCCACCAGATGTTCCTCCGGTTCCACCTCTACCTGCGTGTTACCAAAGCCAAACGGCCCTTTCTGGCAGCACAGTGACTCCAAGCTATCATGTGCAGGCTGCAGCAACAAGTTCTATTCGCGAAGACAACCATCGCGACGGGGACGTCAAGATGGAGGAAGGCGAAGGAAGCGTCGATGATGATGAAGAATATGACTCGCGCTCCCGCGGCCGCAGTGATGAGGACGAAGATGGTGTCTTTGGCCGCATGGAGGAATAGACTCAGCCCAAAGTCCTGCGGCTGGGAGCGAGCTTGCTGTTGCTAATCATACGAATTTCATTGTTGTCTGGTATGTATACGCGGCGTGTGTCTCCGCAAACGACGTTTCAGCACCGAAGAGTGGATCCCAGTGTCCACGAGGTTAAAGTGAGAGTCGTTTCCGAGCGTCGAGCAAACGTCTTGAGCATTTTTATATTCTGTGGAAGTGGGAAATAACATGTATCGAGAGATATACTCATCATGAATTAAACAAAGTGATGATTTTCAGATACTCTAAATTACTAACAAACTTGAACGCGTCCTTGCAACTTGACAAGTCAGGCCCGTCTTGGACACTGTGACTCGTGCGATCCGCATTGTTGCTACCAATTCATTTATTCCGGAGTAGGTTTTGACATTTACAATATGTGATTTGAAAAATGCCA
>Ga0335075_10014874_pt1 | contig 11665 bp, 15 predicted proteins | sample Lox_Sample_24_FD_206723 | JGI IMG/M metagenome (GOLD analysis project Ga0335075, IMG submission 206723) | Soil microbial communities from Loxahatchee National Wildlife Refuge, Florida, United States - Lox_Sample_2.4 | ecosystem: Environmental > Terrestrial > Soil > Wetlands | place: USA...
TAGACTCTTGTCAATGCTGTTATAGTCGGCTCCTTTGGACCTCATAAGTCATCTGAACTCGATGGTGAGTTTAAAAGGAAAACTATAAACAGTAAGCTAACTTTATAATAACAGACGTAACGCCTAGAACTGAAGAGAGGATCCCTGTTACAGATGAAACATAGAGGTCATTCTGTCTTCTAGGGCGACAGATGTTGTGCTACCATCGTCTCCAACAGCACAAACAAGGGGCAAGGAATGAAGCTCATTAATTAGACAACAGCAGTGAGGCGCAAGGACTCCAACAAACAGATAAGGGCGAAGTATCATTTGACCCCAAACCATAGAAGTTACGTCTTCGACGCCGCAATGCCGTTGAGGCAAAATGACGATGAAGTAGAGGAGATGGCAAGGTAAGCGAATTTTGATGATACGCTGGAGAAAGGAGTATCGAGCCTCCTAGTGCAACCTACCAATTGGCGGAAGCCACTCTTCAGTCATGACATTGGGACTCTGGATTCTGCTAGGGTAAGTCCTTCCGACGGCTCGCTAGTGAAGATTGAGAACGGAGGGGGGAACAGAGAAGGCGCAACGAGAGGACGAGGGAGAGATCGTTGTCGTTTTGCCTGCCAGTCGAGAGGATGGGCGAAGAAGTGCTTTTCTGGATGTCCAGCTCGTACCTCCAAAAACGCCCTGTACCTCTTCATCCACTGCTCAGTTCGCGGTTAATCAGTCACTGCACTCCCTGCGGTCGTGGCCGTCTGCCTCCGTTTCTTCTTGCTTTCACAATTCCAAATACTAACTATTAAAGGCGCATAGACGAACTGGCCTAATAAGGGAACAGAGTCTCTTGAATGCTAAATCCCAGTCAAGTTGCCTTCCGGCTAAATCAGATATATCACAATCATATTCTTGGGGGACTGACTAGGCCGAAAATGTGTAAAGACCGATTCTTGTATTTGGATTGGATATATCAGCTTGAAAGCCCCAAATGTGCCATGTTACCATCATTAATTAACGCCATCGTACCCAAATCTCTCGGCCATAACTCAGCAAAGCCTTTCTTCTGACTTGTCTGACTAGACCATGGGCAGACCCTACATCACCTAGGCCAGAGTCCAAGGTAATCCCACTGGGATTTCTCTGTGTAACATATGACCGAGTCCAAAGCTAGAATACGACAAAAGAAAGCATGCCGCGTTTATTGGTTTACATGATCTCGAACCACTGACAGACTGCGAGTCAACTATAACAGGATCAGGTAATTTGAAGGAGCAATTCCAGTATCACCATTCTCCTTCTTCGCTTGCCACCATCTTCCACTGACATCCGAGACCTCGAGGATTTCATGTTTGGAGAAGCTTATCTCGTTGGCGTCGTCTGGGTTGGCCTCGTAAGAGTAGATGGCTTTCGCTCGGTATGGGTATTCAGTTGGTGCAACGACTTCTCCTACAGGCTGTTCTCCATTCATTGGTGTCGTGGCGTTCCCACCTAGGTTGGATGCAACAGGTGCTGCAGCCACTGGACCACCAAAGCGTGCTTGTGAGGAACGCTCTGCCCCAGCTGTTCCATTGGGGAAGCCTGACACCACCGGGGATGAATTCTCGAAACCATTCAGCTGAGCAGAAGTGTACATCTGAGGTGCTTGGTGTGAAGAAATTGAGGTATCTGGACGCTGAGCACCATAGGCATGTGACATCCCACGGCTGTTACGGGACTCTCTGTTCTCTTTGTTCAAAGCGAATGAGTCGAGGTAGGCGCGTGACACCGCAGAGGGAGTTGACCCGAAATAAAATATCCACACAATCTGAAATTATAGATTAGCTGTATTCCAAATATTCTTGGCATAAAGAACTTACAGCTACCATCGAGAGCAGGATGTGGCCAGCAGCGGCTGCTTCTTTCGAACCTTGTGGAGAATAGACAAGTGAGTTAACGGAGGATGTGGTAAGGACGAGGCCAGCTGCCAGGAAACCGACGATCGCTACGTGATAAGTCTCTATTGTGTTTGATGCGATAACCACAAATACTCCAATAATACAGAAAAGCATGTATACAACGGTCCACCAGGAATAGTTCGGGAATGGCGACTGGACTTGAGCAACGATTGATGAAACAAATGCGATCAACCACGCCAACTGAATGGGACCATATTAGCAACACTATTTCAAAATATGCCGAGCACTAAGGATAAATCTTACCATTGCAATAGATATCGTAGCCAGTGCAAACGGGTCGCCTATTATGTTCGCCATGTTCATAACACTCATCCCACCGGTGCGTCGTCTCGACATAGAATCCATGTTACCGTTCATTTTACGGAGGGAAGGCGAGTGCAGCGATCCGTAAGATGGCATAGGGAATATCGAGCGTTTGCTTATAGCTGGTCAATCTCTAAATTATCGCCTTGAGACGTATTTTTGGCAGGTGTTGTGCGTCTCGAAACCCAGTCGTAGACCGCGGGCGTAAGTGTCTGAAGAGCGAAGAGATTGCGAGATTGGAGAACGTCGGTAACAGAGAGCTGACGAATTGCGCGACAAAGGAATGGAAGCGATTGCTACTAATTGCTTGACGTCCTCTAGTCGCAAGCAAAATGACCTCAAAAATTTGCGGTAGAACAATTAGGAGACGCTAGATGGTGGAAATCGGGGTCGAGGTCGATGTTGAATGAAAGTGAGACGCTCGAAGAAATGTGAAGTACGGAGCGAATCGAGGGGAAAGGATGTCGACGAGGCCGGTTTGAGAAATTGGGCTGGGTTGAATTGCAGTCGGGGGGTGGTGTGGGTATAAGAGAAAGGAGTAAGGTTTGGCTGGGGGGGAGGCCCTGGACTCCAGCTCGGTGGCTTGGGCGCTTGATTGATCGTTGCCAGTAAAATGAGCAGACTCGACACAAGGCCCTGTTTCAAAGGGAAAAATACCTGCACTCCCTGGCCGAACAGAACCTGTGGATATCCGGGAATTGTTTCGAGAACGTGGCAGGCGAGCAGCAACTCTGCAATATCCTTTTTGTATGGATGGCGTTCACTCGGTCGATAAATTCAGCAAATTTGTTGTGGAGATGGGCGATCGCAGTCGGATTTGTTTGACTGGCGTGTGGTGCGCGTGTGCTTGTGCTTGTGCTTGTGCGTGTGCGTGTGCGCGTATGCGAGCCAGGCTGGACACAGAACGAGAGCCTTGGAGACGAGCAGTGGCTGAGTAGTCTTTATGTCTTTTTGGGCAACCATGCAACAGACAGCGGAGCAGAGCAGAGCAGAGCAATTTCGTTAACGACGACGGAACCAGACTTCTCTTTATGCAATCCGCTAAATTCGATCGACCGGCGGGAGCCAAAAACAAGGAAGGGTGATCGCCACACTGTGGCTGATGAGCGTCGGGAACGCGGCCCCTCAATTTCAAAACGCACTATCAGGACATAACGACAGTCAGACCACTGAGAGCCTTCTCAGTTGAGTAGCTTTACTCTACCTTTCGCCCGGCGTGACTTTAGATGAGTGGCAAATGCTTTTGTGCATTGTCGATCAATGCGTGAAATCATCCCAATTGGCCATTTGAGTCGACCAGCATGGCATACCATGCTCCAAATGCCTATATTATCGTACAGGCCCTCAGTGCTCACATCATTCATGTCCATTTAGAATATCATGTGTAGTAACTCTCGAGCAAGACTTATATAATAAAATACGAATCTCCCAACCCGGGGGTTCTCATGTGGGGCAACATCTCACAGTTTCTCTGCCCGGCAACGACTAATACATCATACTCGGCTTACAACCCATGTCAAGGACGCCCCCGATAATACTGAGCATATCTCGTCGGAATCAATGCTCAAATTTAATTGGTGTGTTTGTAAAGGATTGGCAATGAATTTTGAGATCTTTCAATTTCCAAGCCTAAGAAATCAAGCCCTCTAACATCATAACCGGCATACCGTAGGTTACTTATTCCCCTCTCAAGTCATCTTGGCATGCCAGTATTCGTGGGATGCAATGTCCGAGGTAGACCTCTGCATGAGATTGCAATATTAGGCTGCAAGCTTCTTGGTGGGTACCGCGGGGTGGTGACACAATACACATCAGTGCTCTGCTCGGAGCCAACTTGACTTTCCTGCTGAAATGAAATATCTCAATGATTTTTCAAATGAGACCTTCCTCGTGCTGCTTTGCTGAATTGAACCGTCGAATGGCTTGCTCCACCGATTTGACTCGAGTCTCCAAGTCCGCCCAGCATTCTCCCACCTGTAGTATGTCGACCGCGTACCACCGTTGGAGCACCGCTGCACTACGCTGTTTAAGTGCAGCAATTTCTCGCAATTGAGACTCTTGCAATACCTCCACTTTAGCAGCTCTAACAGCTGCATCGATTAATTGAGTAGATGCTTCGGCAGTGGGTAGTGGTGTGTCGTTAATGGAGGTTAGGCGCGAAGCAGTTTGATGAAAGGAGCTTGCTGCAGCAAGGACAGTCGATGACTTGCTAGCTGTATCCAGAGAAGATGGAACCTCCCATGGTTCTGAAATATGGAAGAAATCGGGATGGCGGGCATCTGGAAAGCATTAGGTGTCAGTAGCTTGAAGATGCTAAAATGGTGGGAACTTACGGAGCTTCAATAAATCTTGAACGACTCGCGACTTGGACACAAGCTGACCAAGACCCTGCTCCAAGTCCCTAAGTCTCATGTTCGCCGAGCGATTGTCGTCCTTGAGTATACTTCCATCGAGATGGCCAGAAGTGGCATATTCGATTCTTTGCAGACGCGCCTCAAATTGCTCGATTATGTCAGTTGCAGTCCGATCTAACGGGAATTCCATCCTTGGACATCCAGCCCAGCTACACCTCGACTGTCCAACCAGTCTGTTGTATTTGAACGAATTACTTCCCAGCATTAACCAATTGAACAGAGTATTTACATACCTTCAGAGATTCACGAACTTGTAATTGCCGATTTTAGCGACGAGTGAGGCTGGCTTATACGATGAAGACAAGCGAGCTGACGTCCTAAAATGGGAATGCTTTGAGTATCCAACATCTGGAAAAATAAATCTTGGATTATCTTAAAATCTCTTTTTGGGCGCATTTCAAATATCTGGCTGCGAAAAAAGCTTCTCTATTATACTCTTTCACATTATCAGAAGCTTAGCTAGATTTAAGGAATGCGCCACTGCCCTTGGATCGAAGACGCTTTGTGAATGGCCACTTTTTTGGACATCGTTCGATTCTCTTTGTAGAGGTCCCTATTGTTATTAGGCTATTGAAACCAAAACTGAATGTGAGGAAATGGTTGACTACCATACTATTAGCACGACAAACAGAAACAGTTCTCATGAGGGCTTAGAGGCAGGAATGGAGGTACTGCTAGAACCCTTTATATCTAGACAATATCTAATTACCTAAACATACAGGCAGCACTCGGGTCGATCTTCGAAGGATGGGGGCTTAACAGGGCAAGCCTCGTGGCTTAGCAGTAATATAAATTTTGTGAATACAAGTATGCCGCCTTCTTTTCCTCCAGCCCCTTTATACCCCCTTTCCAACCCCACTCTCTTTGCATCTGAGCATAGGTCTAACACGGTCTTTAGTTATCGGGGCTGGGACATTAGCTTGCCCCCACAAAGTGTGATCTAGAATGTCCCCGCCTTTAGTTGAGACGACAATTGCCCGGACCATGTAAATGCTACACAGCATTTGCACATTCCACTTTTACCAGCTAAGCCGGACGCAGAATAAGTTATACCTGAACCTCATTGGACTACAAAAGAAGCCACCACTGACACTTTTAGTAGCAATGGGGACAATGGTTCTTCGCCTCTCGCATCGCTCTCTGAATGCTACGCACCCGCCTTCGCAATTTCGCTGTGCTTGGCGTGGAATCTAACCTCAATCAATTCTAATCCTATATATTTGCCCATGTTTGATAGTTTGAATGGTTTTGATGTTATTTCGAACTAAAGTTGGACTTCTGAAATGGTATGCTAGGGAGTTGCTTTTATGATTTCACTTCTTTAGATACTCAAGTTTGCTCCATGAGGTTGTAAACCACAGTGCCATAGCAACCGTTTCAATGGTAATTCTTATAACGCAGAATTAATCTTGGCATCTGACTGTGGTTTCCATAGTGAAAACATAATCCTCAGTACTAGCGGGCTGAAAATCGCCTTGGAATTTTGTTGAGCTGATTATTTAAAATAAGGACTCATTAATTAATAAGCGTTCTTGGTCTAGGGGTTAGGATTCTACCCTTCCATTGAATAGTGCAGGTAGAGGGTAAGCTAACTCCACAATCTGAAAAGCTATAAGCAGCTAACAGAAATCTAGCGGGGGTTCGAGTCCCTCAGGACGCAATTCACTTCAATATTTTTGTTATTTTGGAAGACTTGGAGGTTGGTTTTTTTTAACTGAGAAATGCGGTAGATTTTAATTTCAATCTTTCTCCAGGGTTCGGCTAGCGGCATGACTGCCGAGTTTGGTAATGAATGTCTCTTCCTTCAACAATGATAGTCATATTTTGTAAAGGTAAAGAATGCCACGATTTCCCGAGTCTTTTCCAGGCATTGTCCCTTTCGTATCTGGATCCTCTAGATTGATCAAAGGGTTGTCTCTTATTATTAGGGGTAACGCCCTCGTGACTATGTTTATATAATGAGAGATATTCTCAAGTCTCCTACTCGTCTTTCTCCCTCTCAGGTTACTCATTATTGCTGCTTGATGTTGTCTATCCTGTGGTTCTCATGATCCTCTCGACCCCAACAAAATCATTTCCTTGTTAAGCATGTCCAGCTAGATCTTAACCAAGGCAGCTGCTTACATTTCATCGAAAGGCACCCTTGACACGGCAGCACTTCTTGCTGTAGCGGCAATAAGAACCTTGGGAGCTCAAAGAGGTTGTAATCACAACACTGTCGGGCAAAGTCTCTTTAACGGTAATATTAACCATCCATTTTCCTAATGACAACAGAAGAAAGAACGGGGAAAAGAAGAAGTAGTCGGCAAGAAGGTGCACTATAATCATATTGGGAAATAATCAAATAGGCTATGACAATGAATGTTCTCATGTTGGCACGGCTACTGGTGTTTGCACATTTGTTGTTTTATAACCCTCTTCTTCCCAGTTCCCAGAACTGCGTATGCCATCAATTGAATGTACGTTAGAAATAGACCAGATTTTCTAATTCCAGCCAGGTCAAAATTCATCATATTGTAAAGCCTCGCACCTTTAAGCTGGCCAAAAGCCCTTTCAGCCTCTTTTTCACTCTTGTCCTCAACAGGACCAGCATCTTTGATTAATCATATATGAAAGGTAAATGCAAGGCCAATCCTTGATCCTTTATTTGTCAATCGGGTATAGAGGGTAAATTTAAGGCGAACCTTTGACCCCTTACAAGAACTTATAATGCTATAGTCAACCTTAAAATCAGACAAACACAAGAATTCATTCGTTCTGCATAGGACAGTGCATCGTGTCACCTTTACAGCACAGCTTTCTATCGTCAAATACGCTCAAGACTGTCAAGGTATATAGTATATTAGGCGAGCTGTTAATAATATTCTACAGAAAGACGGTCTGAAAACACCCTAGTCATTAACTCATGTCCAACTACTATGCTACCTTGTGCACCTCAGACTAGATTTTATCCTCTAATATCTATCAAGCCATGGAGAATATGATACATGCTCTTTCACGACTCAGAGTAACTATCCCGCACTACTTTCGGACGCCTTTGTCATGCAAGTAATTTTACAATCCACACAACCTAGAAATTTCACTCTACCCTTGTCGGTATCTTGACCTCTCCTTTTCGTCGATCCATGTGAGGTGCTCCATAGCGCCAGCCAGTGCCATTATATCCTCTCCCATCTACACCAATATCCTCAACGCTGATTTCCCGAAACCTGAAATCCCATCTAGAACCGCTAACAACCCTAACAGTCTTCTCCTCCCACGCTTTCCGTCGCTGTTCTGCAGCAAGTTTCTTCTGTTCTGCTTCCTCGTTACGTTTGGCAGCTTTCGCCACGCGCTCATTATAAGGCATCCCGGCCAGCCTATCCTTCTCCAGCTCGGCCAGCTCAGGATGTGGAACCCGCTGATCCGCTGGGAGAAGCTTCTCGTCAAAGATTCTGGCAGCATCAGCGCGTGTGAATTCCCTTGACTCTGACGTTGGGTGGAATATCTGCTGCATTGTCGCAACGTGGACAGGTAGGTCATTAATGGACTCATGAGATTGAATGCGATCTGTCGGCTTGTAGGGATAAGGTGTCTGTGGAAGCATTGCCATAACTGCCTTGGCATACGGCTTCGCAAGTTGTTTCCCCTGGGGTAAGAGAGTCAGCACCAGCCTCCTCTGTACAGATCTGAGAAACAAAGTTTGGATTGGTAAATCAGAGAGGCTCGCATGCAGGTTTTGTAACCATGTAGGTGTCTTAAAGACTAATCGATTTTTGTTGAGATCATCATATCATACTTGAGACCGAAAAATCCTACGCAAACATGGTAGAAAAGACTTACTCGCCGGACCCATTCCTTCTCAATCTCTTTCAGTCGTACAATTGCTCCTACTCGACTCATCTCCACTCCAAGCTGTGCACTAACGGTTTTTACTGATTGCCCGTCCTTCATAACCTTCTTCCATATATCTTCTCTCATCGCTTCATTGACAACTCTTTCACTGCGAAAACTCCGATTCTGGGGGAAAGGCATCAGATCGCTGTCTTGTTCTCGTGGCAATGGCTTGTTTCCTTTGGTAGATGTGCCATTCGAAGAGTCTCCTCGATCGTACATCGCCCGTATTAACTCGCCATTAATATTATAAGCCCCAAGGTAGTTCGTAGATCCGGGTAATGGGTCACGAAAGTTCTTCCCGTGGGTTGTCATCCACATCCACATAGACTTTCGTTGACGTGTTTGTCGTCGAGCACACTCTGAGAAGGGCCGGAAAGCATTCTTCGCAAAAGATACATTACTTCTGCATAATGTCGTGTAAGGTATAAATGAGTGGCACGTAATCTTTCTCAATTGCAAAAACATAATTATTGAGGTTTTGCTGAGTCTGGGTCGGTCATGCCAACTAGAAAGGGAAAAAAAGGACTTGCGTTCGCTTGACGGGAATGTTTCAATGCGATTTCAGAAAATCGATATCACGTGATTGCATAGACCAGGACTCATGGCATGACCCGCAAAATCAATAGCAGTATACTGCTCTTTTTCCATTTTATAACTTTTATAACTTTTATATACGGGCTGTGGTTTTAGCTTTGAATAGATTTATGGTGAGAAATTAGTTTGCATATTCGATGCAACGGTCAGTACTTTTCTTAAGCCAACCGAACGGAGCTTCTGATGTTCTATAACTCTATATTCTAGCCTTTAAATTCCCCAGGGGCATCGCATATCCATGTCTTTAGGTCACACTATAAAAAAAATAAGTCATCCTACCTTACAAGATCTGAATCGCCGGAGCCTCGACGACTAAATTAGACCGAATTCGGTCTACATCTTCCTTCGTAAGACCACACCTGTCTATGGCATACCGCTCTGGGCCCCCATATTTCTCTCGTATCATCTTTAAGGTTGCCAGCATGTTGACTGCTCTGTAAGAATATATGAGTACGGCTATGGTGTTGAAGGGAAGACTAAAAGGCTTACCTGGCACTGATCATATTAAGTGCGCCCTTTTCATTCTTCTCTAGAGCTGGATGAGCCATCAGATGGGTAATGAGTGTTTCTTTGAGCTCGGCTAGGCCTTCTTCCGTAAGGGAATACTCATAAGCAACAACGTTATCTGGTACACCGCAGAGGGATAAGATCAGAGCACAGATCACTCCTGTCCTGTCTTTACCAGCTGTACAGTGGATAATCAAGGGCTCCGAAGGCTCATTTGCTAGGTGTAGCAAGATCTTTTTATATGAAGGCGGCGCCGATTCGAGTATATCATTATAGGCCCTTGTGAAACCCTATAACAATTAGCCCAGCGATCTTTAGAGCTCTTAACTCATGAAAACCTATAGTATTACCTCTGTACCTTCGCTAGCATAGTCCTTGAATCTTAAAGCGAGATTCTCTGGGCTATAGTCCTGGTCTATAAATACTGGAGCAAAAACTCTCTCGCACCCATCCCATTCTTTAATGCCGCCCCAATTGACATCTTTATTTCTTTCTATCTCAACTTTGGAGCGGAGATCATATATATGAGTGACCCCTAAGGATTTGAGCATCTCTATCCCATTTGGGGTCACTTTGGACGGTTCCCCGCAACGGTATATTACATTTCTTCTCACAGAGAGCGTTGGTGACACAGCATAGCCACCGAGATCGCGAAAATTATGTATTCCAGAAATAGAAACAAATGGCGGAGAAGATAGATCTACAGCTTTCGTGGCATCGTTGGGGGAAGCCATTACAAGAACAAGGTGTGATGCTTCTGTGGACAGCTTGATGTAAATTTCTATCTCGGCATATGGAAGGCCGAGGTTGATCAGAAAATCTAGCCTCACAACGACACTACGCCAAAGGCACATTGAAAAGTAGGCACGTTTTGTAGTCATCAACCTCTGGCAGAACATTCTTTCCGAGTATCATAACTACGGGTTTTATAACCGTGGAATATTTGTTCCGGGTCTTTACCGTTATGTCGAAGGAAAGGGCTAAACTATCAAAAGATCCACTTCCAGTGAGTAAGGAAACGGATGATGCGGCCAGCCCAAGGAGTTCGGAACATACATCTAAGGAAGCCCAGCACGCTAGCCGCATACGTATCAAGAATCGAAGGAAGATGTATTTAGATAGACATCCGTCTTATTTCGACACCCCTGATCTAGAATTAGCAGGTCTGAGCACCATTCCCCATCATTCTCCAGCATCCTAGCTATATTGACGTGAGATAGATCCTCTGCTCTACGACCGTTGCGTGAGGCGCTTCCAATCTGCTGCTGAGCGGGAGGCAGAGGGCCGAGCTAGGGGCTACTCCGGTGTTCTTGAAGCAGATTTATATCGGTCAGAGGCTAAGTTGGAGGCTCTTCATAGTCAAAATTACAAATCAGGTCCAGATGGTCAGATTCTTCCAGAGGATCCAGATGAGATTCCAGCAGATAAGGAGGAGGGGCTGAGCAGATGGAAGTATCAGATGACTATGCGATTCCTCAATGGTGAAGACAATGACTTCCCGTACAGTGAAGTAGACGGGAATGAAGAATGGGATGTCATCGAGAACAGGGAGGCTGAGGATCGATGGTTCGAAGACGAGGAGCCGCAGTGGGTAGGTAAAGACGGTGGTCCACAAGGCGAGACTGGTATTCAAGATTTCTGAGGACTGGCAAAGAATGATGCGCCCTGCGATTAGAGTGCCACACAATTCGAGCGCCAGTTGCAGACATATCTACACGCAATTCGATAATTATCGCATTACTCCGTTTTGTATGTTATCTACTTGGGACATAATGTACCGGGCAAAAGCGGCTTCGAGTTACTCCTGTTCCTAAAGCAGCGCCTACTGATGTTGAAATGGACTTTCCGGCTACCGCAGAACATTCAGTTCATAAAAGTTTACCCCACGGGCCTCGCATGTGGGGGTGGACTTGTGGATTGCTGGGGAGAACGAAATGGATATGAAGCTGGCGATGACAGCTACCGAGGATGTATTCTGCTTATACAAGAGTGCTATGTATAAAGATGTTTGCGAGCGTCTCAGTATCTCAACAG
>Ga0335075_10014875_pt1 | contig 11665 bp, 9 predicted proteins | sample Lox_Sample_24_FD_206723 | JGI IMG/M metagenome (GOLD analysis project Ga0335075, IMG submission 206723) | Soil microbial communities from Loxahatchee National Wildlife Refuge, Florida, United States - Lox_Sample_2.4 | ecosystem: Environmental > Terrestrial > Soil > Wetlands | place: USA: Florida...
CCAGGCCTGCATCTTTCTGCCAACCCGCAAAATTCAAAAAGGCTGCGGTCACAGCCGCAGCCTTTTCGCCCATTTCGATCAAAATTCGGCCCGAACGGAATCATGCCGTCTTTTTTTCGCCTTCAGGTGCTTTTTTTGTCTGATCCCCGGCCACTGGCTTTTGAGTCTGGGAGACGTCAGCCAGTCCCTCGTTTTTGCTTGCCTGCTGAGCCTGACTTGGCTGATGCACATGGCCGAATTCACGTCCACCCTCGTTGCGCTGCTCATGTTCGCTCATCGGATGATTAGAAGCTCCGTCGCTGTTTGCCATTTCGCATTCACCTCCAGCCAATAATTGGGATGGCTTTTGCAGCATTTAGAGTTGGCCCAAAACGGACCGGTGACGCGGTAGGTTTCTTGCGCATGACCGGATTATCTCATTGTAAATATTGACGATAGCACCCCATATTGGGCGCCTCAGGAGAGCCGGACGGCCGGAGGAATTCGACAGCAAGAAACGGATAGTAGAAACAAATTACTCCGTGGGAACATCAAGTTGTCGTTCAGGAGTGCGTACCATGACAACAGCGGCAATCGTCTCAGATCCTGCTTTTCCCGTTGCCACCATGCCCGAGTGGCCCCACAACTCGCTACCGGCCATCGACACGGAATCTGCCTGGAAGATCGTTTCGGCTCGAGATTCTCACGCCGACGGGCAGCTCTTTTACGGGGTGCGGACCACCCTCGTCTTCTGCCGTCCCTCCTGCCCCAGCCGGAGGCCATCGCGTCAGAACGTGGAATTCTTTTCCGACCTGATCTCGGCCTTTGGCGCCGGCTATCGGCCATGCAAGCGCTGCAATCCGGCCGGCCTGCATACCGAAGCGCAATTGCTCGAGACCCTCTGCGCCCATCTGAATCGCAATCTCGAGCGTCCGGTTAAGCTCTCCGAGCTCGCCCGCATTGCAGGTCTTTCGACCTTCGCCGTCCAGCGGATCTTCCGCAGGGTGCTCGGAGTGAGTCCCAGCCAATACCAGGCTCACAAGCGCGCCGCGGCCTTTCGCGCCAGCCTGGCCGATCCATCCGTTCGCATTACCGACGCCATCTACGATGCCGGATACTCCGGCCCCGGCCGTGCCTATGGGAAGGATCAGCTGGGCATGCGCCCTCAGGATTACCGCAACCGCGGCCGCGACCTTACCATTGGCTACGCCACAGGATCATCCCCGCTGGGCCGCGTCCTGATTGCGGCAACTGACCGCGGCCTCTGCTCGGTCATTCTAGGCGCGAGCGATGCCGAGATCATCGCTCAGCTGCACAGCCAGTTTCCGGCAGCGAAGGTTGTCGAACAATCCGGTCTCGGACCAAGCCTGGCGCAGGTGCTGTCGCAGCTTACTGAGCATCCCGCGGCACTGGATCTGCCCCTCGATCTGCGCGCGACCGCCTTCCAGATGCGGGTCTGGCAGGCGCTCAGAAAAATTCCGCGGGGAGAGACGCGCACCTATGCCCAGCTGGCGCGGGAAATCGGCCATCCAACGGCGGTGCGCGCTGTGGCCCGGGCATGTGCCACAAACCCCGTAGCCGTGGTTATACCCTGTCACCGGGTCATCGGATCGGATGGCAAGCTTACTGGCTACCGCTGGGGAGTCGATCGGAAAGAGAAGATCCTCGCGATCGAAAGCCGGTCCTGATTTCGCGCGAAGTTACTGGATCGAGGCCAGCCAGTTCAACACCGCGGTCGTTAGCGCGATCCGATGATCGGAATAGGCGTGATCGGTGGGGAAGTGCGCCTCGGCAACCCGGGTGTTACCTTCTTTCTTCAGCTCTGTCGCGAACGTCTGGTCGGCGGGAGCGAGGCCGTCGTCCGAACTGATCACGAGCACCGGACGGGAAGTGAGGCTAGGTGCGAAGTCGTTGAAGTTCCAGGCCGCACGATGCTCGTAGGCTTCATTGACGAGAGACTCCACCGTGCCGCCTGCGAGTGGAGCGGCATCGTTATCCCGGGTGAAGTTCTCAATGAGAGAGCTCTTTGCGCCCTCATCTTCGGCATGCTGGCTGGTCCCATTGCTTGCGGGCGGAAAGCTTGCCCCGATATTCCAGGCGGAAATCATGATCACACCGGCCACCTTGCGATCGTGCGCCGCCGCTGAGGCAACCATAAATCCGCCCATGCTGTGACCGAGCAGCACAATCCTGGCGGAGTCGATCCGGTATTTCTTCGCGTTCGCCGGATCGCTCACGAAGGCCACTTCAGCATCCGCATCTTCCATCGCATGCTGAAAGGAGAAGTCGCCCTTGACTCCCCATGACCCGCGATAATGGACCGCCAGCACATTCCATCCCGCCCGGCGGATGGCCTGCGCAAGATCCAGATTCTGCTCATAGCCGGGAAATCCATGCATGAGAACAACGGTCGGATGTGGGCCGGCCCCTGAGGCGAGATAGAAAACGCCCAACAGGTTCTCGCCATGGCTCGGGACGCTGTCGAGCGAGACAACCGACGCGGGATATTTGGCGTCCTGGGGTGGATCTGTGGTCAGAGCGGACGGCAGTTGCTGCGCAACAGAGAAACCGCAAAAGACCAGGCAGAGAGGAAATCCCAGGCGAACAAAGAGGCGCATGGTGAGATTGTGATCGCCTGTCGAGCTTTGCGCAAATCGAGCCATCGAACGGTGCACAAGTGTCGCAAGCGGATCGCAGCGGCCTCAGTTCCTATTTCGCAGTGGCTGCCACCGGCTCGCGCAGCCAGCCATACAAGGGGAACTGCTCCGCGAGCTCCAGCACCTGCCCTTGAATCCGCTTCAGGGCCTGGGGGCTGTTCCGCTCGTCCAGCGCCTGCACGATCCACTTCCCGATAGTGCGCATCTCCGCTTCCTTCATCCCCCGTGTGGTGAGAGCCGGGGTGCCGATGCGAATGCCGCTCGGCTTCAGCGGAGGATTCACATCGTACGGAATCGCGTTTTTGTTCACGGTGATGCCGGCAACGCCCAACGCTGCCTCCGCCTCGCTGCCCAGGATGCCCTTTTGAAAGACATCGACCAGCATGAGGTGGGTGTCGGTTCCGCCGGAAACGATGCGCAGACCCTCTGCCTGCAGCGTTTCGGCCAGCGCCCTGGCGTTAGTCACGATCTGCTTTGCATATGCCTTGAAGTCCGGTTGCAGAGCCTCGCGGAATGCCACTGCCTTGGCGGCAATGATGTGAACCAGCGGACCGCCCTGCTGGCCGGGGAACACGCTCTTGTCGATCGCCGCAGCCAGGGCCTGGCCGGACAGGATCAGCCCCGCACGCGGTCCGCGCAATGTCTTATGCGTGGTGGTGGTGGTGATGTGCGCGTGCGGCACCGGCGAAGGATGAGCGCCACCCGCGACCAGCCCGGCAAAATGCGCCATGTCCACGATTAGAAGCGCGCCTGCCTTGTCGGCGATCTCGCGCATCCGCGGAAAATCGAAGATACGGGGATAGGCGCTTCCGCCGCCGACGATGACCTTCGGTTTTTCCCGCAGCGCAATCGATTCAAGCTCGTCGTAGTCGATCTGCTCGGTGTCCTTACGAACCGTGTACGACACGACCTTGTAAAGCTTGCCCGAAAAATTCAGCTTGTGACCGTGAGTGAGGTGGCCGCCATGCGCCAGATCCAGTCCCAGGATCGTGTCTCCCGGCTGCAGTACGGCCATGTAGGCCGAGGCATTCGCCTGCGAACCCGAGTGCGGCTGCACATTGGCATGCTCCGCGCCAAAAAGCTCCTTGGCGCGATCGCGCGCCAGGTTTTCCACGACGTCCGCGAATTCACAGCCGCCATAATAACGGCGCCCGGGATACCCTTCGGCGTACTTGTTCGTGAAGACCGAGCCCGCGGCTTCGAGCACAGCCTCGCTGACAAAATTTTCCGAGGCGATCATCTCCAGCCCCTCGTGTTGGCGAAGAACCTCGTGTTCAATAGCAGCGGCGATCTCAGGATCTGCCTGGGCAAGCGGGAGAGACATGCGGTCGGTCATGTCCAAATTGTAGCTCCAGACGGTCCGGTCGCCCGGCCTGAAATGCGGATTCGCTTTCCCCTGCTCCCGCCCCACCGGCGGCAATTCCACAAAACTTTCATGCCCCGGCTCATGCCACACCGCTGCTCGGCTTTCCTATAGCCGTTCGTGATGGCCGCGGGCAAAGTTATGCGACGGCGGTGGAGCAGAAGCATGCTGGTCCTCTCCGGCGCAGAGAGCGTTTCGCGAGCGCTCTGGATAGATTCCGAAGCGCTTCAACTCATACCGCATAGTACCCGGAAGGCAGGTGGCTACTCGGCGGAGTGAGCCGCGAGTTTGCGGTCGTCCTCGCGAACCGCCGCCGGGGGATTCTGCGCCAGCGCCTTGAACGCCGAGTACACAAACGATCCGAGATACCACCCGTCGATGAATTTGTACGGAGTTTCTCCGGTCGTATAGTGGCCGCAGGGTAAGACCTTTGAGACGAAATCGATGCCCAGCTCAGAGAAGCGTTTCAGAACCTCAAGCGAATACTGCTCGAGGAATGTGAGATCGTACTTCGCGTGAACCACCAGCACCTTCTTGGGTTGCGCGGCGAAGCGCCGCATGTAGTTCACCGGACTTGTTGCTCCGAAAAGCTGTCTCAGCCGTTCCTGCGTCAGGCCCGCGTCTTCAAAGGCCTGGCGGATGTGGCGCGTGCTCTGGCCGGTCCAGACCACGTCCCCAAACGAGGTGGAAGCGTGATTGAACGCGTTCACGCGTAGGCGTTCGTCGTGCGCCGAGGCGATGAAGGCGTAGCACGAGCCGAGGCTGGTGCCAAGCACGCCGAACCGCTCGTACCCCTGCTCTTCGAGCCAGTCCAGGCAGCAGCGGATATCCACCACCGCCTGGCGGCAGGCGGAGATATTCCGCCCGATGTTGGAGCTGACCGCGTAATCGGAGCGTTCGAGTTCCGCGGGCCTGCGAATGTCGTGATAAGGCTTGCTCAGGCGTAGCGCGGAAATGCCGAAGCGGTTGAAGAGCGAGCACAGTGCGTTATGGCTGAAGGCGTCTGCGTTCCACTGCGGCATCACAATCATGGCCTGCTTTGGCTTGCCCTGCATCTTTTCAGCCGGCGCCGGATACCACCGTGCATTAACGAAGTCGTTCTCGGGATAAGGCGTGCGGACCGGCGATGTGAAGCGGAGGAATTGCGCCGCAGGCAGCTTGCCCTCCGCAGCTTTGCGCTTTAATTCCGCGTCCTGCTTCAGCGTCTCAGGACGAACGTTCGTCGGAAAGAGCTGTGGGTGCCTGGTTTCAAGCTGGAAGTCTAGCGGGCGGCGATAGCTGTAGAAGTCCTCGCTGCGCTCGACGATCGCCCCATTCAAAGCCGCAAGTGCATCTTCGGCTTCATATCCGCTCAGATCCGCAGATTTTTTGGATCCAAAGATTTCTTCTCGCAGGCCGGCGGACGCAACGAAGTCCTCCAGCCAGTCGAAACCCCATTCCACGGGCCGTACGATGCGATTCTCATCGCGGGTAGTCAGCGCGGTCTCCCACGCGTACATCCGGCGCGCATACCAGTTCTTAAGCATGGCCTCCACTCGCATCTATCGTTACACGAGGAACCCGCGCGCTGATACCACATAGAACTTCATAAGGAATCGTTCCCACGCAGTCTGCCAGATCATACGCCGTGATCCGTTCCTTGCCCTGCGCCCCAAGCAGGACAACCTCATCTCCCAGCGCCGCGGCATCCACATCGGTTACATCGACGATCGTGAGATCCATTGAAATGCGCCCTGCGATCGGGGCTCGTCGTCCACGCACCAGAACTTCGCCGCGATTGGAGAGCAGCCGGTTCAATCCATCCGCATATCCTGCAGACAGGAGTGCCAGGCGGCTCCTGCGCTTCGCGCTGAAGGTCGCACAATAGCCCGCATGTTCGCCCGGCTCGATTGTCCGCAGCGAAACCACGCGCGTCTTCCAGGTCAGCACGGGCTGCAGTTCGCTCGCCGCTGGCAACACACCGTTGCCGCTAAATCGGGGAGCATAGCCGTAGAGGGCCAGTCCAGGCCGCAGCATTGCACACGCACCGTGCTTGGCGGCTAGATTCCGCAGACCCTGGGCTCCATCGATTGCAAGCAGGGTCGCGGAATTTCCGGCGTGTATGACTTTGGGACGAAAGCCGCCGCCCATGATCATCTCCAGCGCGGAGTCGAATCGTTCCGTCTGCTCGGCTGTAGACTTTCCATCCAGAAGCTCCGGGGAGTGAAAGTGCGTCATCACACCTTCGAGCGCCAGGGACTTGGCGCGATCAAGCCGATTCAGCAACGCAGGGAGCTCGGAAAGCCGCACACCCTGTCGCGCCATCCCGCTATCGATCTCCAGGTGCACGGGCACAGACTGCGGACCCAGCCCTCTGTGTTTCGCTGCATCGTCCAGCCAATCGATGTGCGCCGCTTCCCACACCACGGGAGTCAACCGGTGTTCAATTACCGCCTCGGCCTCATGCTCCCACACGCCGCACATGACGAGAATCCGCGCCCGGGCACAGACGCTCCGGACAGCAGCGCCCTCCTCGACGCTGGTCACGCCCAGCCACTGCGCTCCGGCGGTTTCCAGGGCGGCCGCACAAGCCAACACGCCGTGTCCATAGGCATTGGCTTTCACGACCGCGATCACGCCGGTTCCGCTCGCCGCTTTGCGAAGCGTTTGATAATTGTGGATCAGGTGATCGATCGAAATCTCTGCCCAGGTCGGCCGCGTCCGCATGCTCAGGCGCGCCTACTGCTGCGGGGGCTGGTCGCTGCCCGGAGCAGGCGTGGTCTGCGAAGACTCCTTGCCTTTGAAGAGAAGCGGAATGTGGAAGGGCAGCTCGGCATCGCTCTTCTTCGCGACTTTGTGCGCTTTTTCGGCGCCTTGTTCCACTACGGGCGTGCGCTGGGAGTTCACGCACACCCACGTGCCGCGCGCGTGCTGGTAAACATGCGTGAAGATGCCACGCTCCTCGTGCACCACCCCGTTCACTTTCCACTTCTGGATGTAGGTGCCGTCGACCACCGCCACATCTTCAATCGCACGAACGTTTACGACACGCTGCTCCATACTCACCGGCTGCGGCCCGGATTTCTCATACAACAGCGCAATTTGCTGATTCCGCGTGGTGATATCTCCGCCCGAAGAAATGTCGACATATGCCGGCGACATCAGGTTCTCCAGCGTGTACTGGTCTTGTTTCATCAGCGCATTACTCCACTGGTCTTCCAGCTTTTGGAACTGCGCGATTTCCGGGGATTCAGGGGGCGAATTCTGCTGTTGAGCTAGAGCCGTTCCGGCAAGAAGCACCGTGCCGGCTGCCAGCAAAATCAAAGTCTGTTTCATAGGCGACGCAAATTCTCTTTCTCCATGATAAAGCTTTGACGCATTCCCATCACGTTTTCGACAGAAACAACCTGTTTTTCATCAAGATTCACAGGGCGCCTCGTTCGATTCAATTCGGCCTACACTGAATGTCATGGCCACCCAGGCTGACATGACCTTCGAGCGCGGGCTGCCCGCCTCTGTCGACGCCGAAAGATCCATTCTCGGTGCGATTCTCCTCGACAACCACGCTTACAACGAAGCAGCGGAAAAACTTCGCGCCGACGACTTCGCGCTCGACTCCCACCAGCGGATCTTTGCCCGCATGGCCGAGCTCATCGACGCCGGCCGGGCCGTCGACATCGTTACTCTCGCCGAAGAGTTGGCAAAGCGGAAAGAGGTCGAATCGATCGGCGGTGTCGCGTATATCGCATCGCTGACCGAAGGCCTGCCTCGCCGGCTCTCCATCGAAGAGTATGTCCGCATCGTGAAAGACAAATCGCTGTTGCGGCAGCTCATCAACATCTGTTCCACGGCCATTACTCGCGCGGCGGACCAGAGCGAAGAAGCATTGGAGGTGATCAATGCCGCCGAGACATCGATGCTCGAGGTCACTGAGAAAGGCATCACTCGTGGCTTCGCCGGCATTCCCGAAATTGTCAGAGACTCATTCGGAACCATCGACAATCTGTACAAGGAAGGCCGCGAGGTTACGGGCCTGGCCACGCACTTCGATGAATTCGACCGCATGACCAGCGGTCTGCAGAAATCGGAACTCATCATCATCGCCGCGCGGCCATCCATGGGAAAAACAGCCTGGGCCATTAACATCGCGCAGAATGCGGCGGTCCGTGGTGCGCACACCGTCGCCGTTTTTTCGCTCGAAATGAGTAAGGAGTCCTTGCTCAGAAGAATGCTCGCCTCCGAAGCGCTGGTGGACTCGCAGAAAATTCAGAAAGGATTTCTTGGACGCGAAGACCAGCAGAAGCTCAACGACGCGCTGGAGCGCCTTGTAGAGGCGCCTATTTTCATCGATGACACGCCCGGCATCTCGCTCACTGAGATGCGCGCCAAAGCACGGCGTCTGCGCCAGTCGCGCGGCAACCTCGATTTAATCGTGATTGACTACCTGCAACTGATGACGGCTAGCTCGGGCGGTCCCGGGCAGAAGCGATATGAAAATCGCACCCAGGAAGTGTCGGCCATTTCACGCGGCCTGAAGGCTCTGGCCAAGGAACTGGAAGTCCCGGTGATTGCTCTGTCACAGTTGTCGCGTGCCTCCGAGCAGCGTGGCGGCGACAAGAAGCCCATGCTCTCCGATCTGCGCGAGTCAGGCTCAATCGAGCAGGATGCCGATGTCGTGGCGTTCATTCATCGCGACAGCTACTACAATCGCGACGAAAACGGACAACCGGATCCGGATACCGAAGGTAAGGCGGAGATCATCATTGCCAAGCAGCGCAACGGACCCACCGGCTCCGTGCATCTAGCCTATCTTTCGAAGTGTACCCGTTTTGAAAATCTGGCTTATGGAGGAGGCGGCGAGTATTGAGGCGGGTAAACATTACGTGTGCATTGCATCGTAATTGCCATGTCGCCTCCTTCATGCAAAGATCGAAAACAACGCGAGCCGCGCGACAAAGATCGCGATGCGCATCACGGAAGCTTTCCCACTTTTTCTTTGTATTTTCCCTGCCTGTCCAGCGCCAGCCTGCGTTTTTCGCGATCGTTTCACACTCTATGGTGCAACTCTGCGAAAGAGAAAAAAATGCGGCAGAAACGTCGTACTTTCGGGCTTCAAATTGTGCTAGTATCGGCAACGTTCAGAAGAGATTTTCCTGACGCCTCGCGGCCGTCAGCCCAATCGATCGAAACATCGGAAAGCAGCAAGCATCCGATGCGCTTCCTGGCCAATGCGAATGCTCCGGCACTCCCCACGTGAGATGGGGCCGAGCGTATTTGGTCATGCGTTTGCATCCGGAATCGATGGTCTCCGCGAGCGTTCAAGCAAGGAATAAGAATGTCATTTGTCGCTACTCCCGCCGCTGTGCTCAATCCTTGGGTGCGGATCCTCGGCGCACTTGAGAAGAAGGTCAACCGCCAGTCGTTCGATACCTGGCTCAAACCCACACGCTTCAGCCATGCCAAGGATCGCCTGCTCTACGTGCGCATTCCTACGCCGGAGTTCCAGCATGTAGGCGATCGCTACGCTGACCTGATTCAGGAAGCGATCGATGTGCTGCAACTCGAGTTCGACGACGTAAAATTCCTTACCCCCGAGGAAGACCCGACGCTGGCTCGCCCACGCGAGGACGGTGGCTTCCCCCCCGTTCCTACGCACGCGCCGAATGCGCCCGCGAATGGACGCCACACGAACGGGCGCAATGCTCCGCCGCCGCCGCAACAGGCACGCTTCGACTGGTCGACTGCGGCCCAGTTGAACCCCCGCTACACCTTCGATGCCTTTGTTATCGGCTCCGGAAATCAGTTTGCGCGCGCCGCCGCCGAGGCGGTCGCCGAGCGGCCATCGAAGGCTTACAACCCGCTCTTCCTCTACGGCGGCGTGGGTATGGGCAAGACGCATCTCATGCATGCCATCGGGCATGAAGTGAAGACGCGCACGCCCAGCGCGTCCATCTGCTACGTCTCGGTTGAGAAGTTCACCAACGAGATGATCAACTCGCTGCGCTACGACAAGATGACCAGCTTCCGCGACAAATTCCGCTCTGTGGACCTGCTGCTCATCGACGACATTCAGTTTCTCTCGCAGAAGGAACGCACGCAGGAGGAATTTTTTCACACCTTCAATGCGCTTCACGAGAACATGAAGCAGATCGTCATCGCCTCGGACCGTCCGCCCAAGGAACTGCCCGAGATCGAAGACCGGTTGCGCTCGCGCTTCGAATGGGGTCTCATCGCCGACATTCAGCCGCCGGATCTCGAGACCAAGGTCGCCATCCTGCAGAAGAAGGCGGAGAACGAGCAGGTCGTCATCCCCACCGACGTTGCGCTGTTCATCGCCTCCAACGTGCGCACCAACGTGCGCGAACTCGAGGGCGCGCTGACCCGGCTCTTTGCATGGTCCAGCTTGAACGGAGTTGAGATTACGCTGCCCACCGCACAGCAGTGCCTCAAGCAGTTTATCGACACCCAGGTGCGCAAGATCACCATCGAGGCCATTCAACGCGCGGTTGCCGAACAGTTCGGCATGCGCGTCGCGGAGCTGAAACAGAAGAACAACTCGCGCGCAGTCGTGGTCCCGCGCCAGATTGCGATGTACCTTGCCAAGCAGATGACCGAGGCTTCGCTGCCCGAAATCGGCCGCCAGTTTGGAGGCAAGCACCACACCACCGTGATGCACTCCATCGCCAAGATCGACGAGCTGCGCCGCTCCGACAAGAACCTCAACAGTACGGTGAACAAGCTGATGGAGACGCTGAACGGCTAAGCACGGCGTGTCCGCCGATGCGCCTCATTTTGGCGCAAACCTTGAAGGAACCTCCCGCGCTTTGGCGCTCTAAAGCGCGGGCAGTCCGGCGGACTGATAGATCTTGGACATCAGCACCGTATCCCGCAGACCTTCTTCTCCGTCCGTCTTTGGCTCCTTATTCTGAAAAACGCAGTCGGCGAAGTAGTCCGCCTGCACTGTGAACTGCTCGGGGTCGTGCTCCGCCTCCGGCTGGTCGATCTGCTGTTGGCCGATCTCCGCCGTGAGATGAAGCCCCTGGTAGCCGAATGCCGGCAACAGTTCCAGCATGCCCTTCGATCCATGAACGCGATAGTAGCCGTTCATCCTGGCACCGTAACTGGTGTTGCAGCTGGCGACAATGCCTGAGGGAAACTTCATCGTCCAGGAGACATTCTCTTCCACTTCATTGAATCGCCCGTCCTTATCGATCACTGAAGAGTAGGCGCTCAGCTCCTGGGGCTCCTCGCCGGTGAGATAGCGGCAGGCATTCAACGAATAGATACCCACATCCATCAACGGGCCCCCGCCGGCGAGCTTGCGATTGAGGCGCCACTCACCAGGCCGGATGTTGAAGCCGTTCGCGCTTTCTATCGCCTGCACCGCGCCCAGCGCTCCCGTGCGGATCAGCTCGATGGCTTTCAGATTCGTCGGTTCGTACTGGCAGCGGTAGGCGATCATCAATTTCTTTCCCGCCGATTTGCATGCATCGATCATCGCTTTGCAGTCGGCGATGCTGGTGGCCATCGGCTTCTCGCACAGCACGTGCTTGCCTGCTTGCGCCGCACGGATGGTGTACTCGGCGTGCATGCCGTTGGGAAGCGCGATGTAGACCGCATCGATCTCCTGGTTATCGCGGATTGCATCGTAGTTGTCGTAGCTATAGATGGCGCTGTAAGGTACGCC
>Ga0335075_10014876_pt1 | contig 11664 bp, 12 predicted proteins | sample Lox_Sample_24_FD_206723 | JGI IMG/M metagenome (GOLD analysis project Ga0335075, IMG submission 206723) | Soil microbial communities from Loxahatchee National Wildlife Refuge, Florida, United States - Lox_Sample_2.4 | ecosystem: Environmental > Terrestrial > Soil > Wetlands | place: USA...
TCACTTGGCCTGGAAAGTGGTCATTTCATGCGCAAGGTGAGCGCAAGTTACTGATGTTGTCGGCGATGAACGCCAACGAAGGGCGGCTACGGTCTTTTGCCGCCAAGGGGTGGACACGGAGGGTATTTGACTGGAAACTGACAGTTGTTATGCCGCTCGAGGTGGTCCCAGGGACGGGGTCGATGCCGCGGCGTGCCCGCCACCTGATTCCGACGCAGCTTCCTCGCCGTGGGGAGGTCGTGGCGGGTTCCGCCGTGCTCGTGCTCGTCGCTCACTTGCTGTTCGCGCAGCTCACACTCGTGCTGGCGGTCGTGTTCGCCGCGGTGAGCAAGACAACGCGATGGCGGCTGTGGTGGCTGGCGGTGCCCGCGGCCGCCGGGCTGGCCTGGACGCTGGCGATAGGGCCGCGGGCGGCCGCGGCCGGTTTCGCCGCCGGCCCGGCCCAGATCCTGGCATACCTGGGCGGCACGCGTCCGGCCGGCCACCTGCTGCACCCGCACGGCGCGTTCGCCGGCATCGGCGACTGGCTGCCGAGGCAGTTCCCGCTCGCGCTGATCGCGGCCGCTGCCGAGGCCGGGCTGGCCGGCTGGCTGGCCTGGGTGCATACCGACGAGTGGGCCGTCCGGCCGCCGCGGCCTGGAGCGCTCGCGGCGGCCCGCGGCGAGCTGGCCCGGCGGGCAACCCTCGCCGGGGCCGTGGTCACCAGGGACGGCTGCGTGCTCGGCGTCGCGCCGGACAGCGGTGCGAGGGTGGTGCTCCGCTGGTCGGAGATGGCGGGCGGCACCCTGGCGGCAGGCGCGGATGCGAGGACGCTGGCGGTGAGCAGCCTCCAGGTCGTGCACGCCGCGCTGCGCCGCCGCAAGCCGCTCATCGCGCTGGACCTGAGCGACGGGGCCCTCGCCGGAGTGCTCGGCGCCGCCTGCCGGGCGACCGGAACACCGTTGCGGGCAGCGGGGGAGTCGCAGGATGGGCACTGGCTGGGCCACGAGCCGGATGAGACCCTTCTGGCGCGCGTGGTCAGGGAACGCTCGGCCGCGCTGCTCAGCCTGCGCACCCCCGGCGCCGCGGTGGAGGTCTGTACCGGAATTCTGTCTCTCGGGGAGAACTTGCGCAGGATCGGCGCCGATGGCGACGGGCTCGTCTGGCTCTACGGCTACGCGCCCTCGCCGGACGGCCCGGATCGCCTCGGCGGAATGGTAGCCAGCCTGGTGGCTGGCGGTGCCACCGCCGGCCTGCCTGTGCTCGTCACGACCACGTCGCCGCGAGCCATCACTGACCTGGCTGACCTGGTCAGCGTCCTGCTCGTGCACCGGCTCGCGAACCTGCCAGCCGCGGACATCCTGGCCGCGCGGACCGGCACCAGGCTGGTCCCGGCCGGCTGGTCTCCCAGGGCACGGACCACACCCGCGCCGCCGGTCCAGCCCGCCCCGGCCATCGATCCTGCCGGTTCCGTCCCGGTATCCGACGTTCTGGGTCAGACTGGGTATATGGAGCCTGCCGCGAGCATGCACCCAGGCGCGGCCATACCGCCGGGAGTGACTGTGCATCCTGCCGCGGGCCACCCTGCCGTGATGATGCTGCCTGGCGCGGCCATGGCGCACTTCGCTGGCATGCCGCCGACCGCGCCGCCGGCATCCGGGCTCGTCGCGGTCCCGGCCGTGCCGGCCCGGGCGCTGCTGTCTCTCGGGCCGGCCGAGTTCGTGCTCGCGGTCAGTTCCCCGCGCTGCCGGCTAGTGAAGCTCGGGCAGGCGGTCCCCGCGCGGCTGCCACGCGGAGCCACGCCGTGACGCCGGTCACGCGGCCGTCGCGGTTGCCGGACCGGCCAGGCGGCGAGGTCTACCTCGGCTGGCAGTACGCGACGCCGCTGCAGGAACCCGGTCCGCCGCCGCGACGGCCCGTGCCGCCGGAACGGCAGCAGCTGTCCGCCGACTGGCTCGCCGCGCAGCGGCGGGAGGAGAACCTCATCAGCAGGCCGCTGAAGATCGGCTGCGCCGTGGCTGGCGTGGCGCTGATCGTCGTGGTGGTCTGCGTCGCCGCGGGCTGGCTGTCCGCGCTCATCGCCGCGCCCGCCATCGCGGCCTGCCTGGTGGCCTTCGCCCTGACCGGCCTGGCGATCTGGCAAGGCGAGCGGGCGCTGCGGGCCAGGGTCCGCGCCGAACGGTCGCGGGTCGAGCTGTTCAGGGAAGACCAGGAGAGCCGCCTGTTCGCCTGGCAGGCCGAGCACGCCAGGCAAGTCAGGGACTGGCAGGCGCGGCAGGTCGCGTTCCAAAGCCAGAAGCGCTGGTTCGCCGTGCCACTGCCCGCCGGGATCGACCGGGTGGACGTGGCAGGCGGCACGCTGCCTGGCTGGTCCGCGCTGCTCACTATGACCGCGGTGCACCGGCTCGCGGCCGGCGGCGAGGTCACCGTGCTCGACCTGTCCGGCGGATCTGTCGCGGCCGACCTGGTCCGGGTCGCGCGCGACGGCGGCATCGAACCCGCCGTCTGGGTCCTGCCGGCGGACCTGCCCAGGCTCGACCTGGCCGGGTCCCTCGACGCGACCGACCTCGCCGACGTCATCGCGCTGTCGGTCGCGGCGTCCGACGAACGGGGCTCCACCGCGAGCCTCGCGGTCGACACCGCCATCCTCGAGCGGGTCATCGGCGTGCTCGGCGCGGGTAACCGCACCAGGCTGGCCAGCGTGACCGCCGCGCTGCGGGCGCTGGCGCAAGTCGGCGACCCGCGTGCGGATGTCGCCGCTGGACTGCTTACCGAGCAGGAGATGAGCCAGCTCAGCGCGCTGTTCGGCCAGGGCGCCACCGACCGCGTGGTGCTGGAACGGGCGCTCGGTATCGAAGCGCAGCTCCGCAAGCTGGCCACCACGGGCAGCGAGCCCATCCCGCCGCCGCGCAGCAGGCTGCGCGTGGTGGCGGTCGACAAGCGGGTCGGCCCGCTGTCGGCGAAGCTGCTCGGCAGCTTCGTGGTCACCGCGCTCACCCATCTGCTCGGCCAGGCGCAGCCGGGGCAGCCCTGGCAGCACACGCTGTACCTGCTGGGCGCGGAACGCCTCAGGGACGACGTGCTCGACAGGCTCACCGACGTCTGCGAGAACTCCCGCTCCGGGCTGGTGCTCGCCTACCGATCGATGCCGCCCCAGGTCCGGCAGCGCATCGGCCGGGGAAATGCCTGCGTGGCGTTCATGCGCCTCGGCAACGCGGAGGACGCGAAGGCGGCAGCCGAGCAGATCGGGACCGAACACCGTTTCGTCCTTTCCCAGCTCACCGAGACCGTCGGGACGTCGGTAACCGACACGACCGGCGTCTCCTACACCAGCACGGTCGGCGAGTCGGATTCGCTGGCCACCTCCGTCACCGGCAGCGAGTCGCTGTCCCGCGGCAGCGGGCAGTCCCGCTCGGCGCCGAGCAGCTTCCTGCCGTTCGGCGGCGGCTCGTCCCGCTCCGCGGAGACCAGCAGGTCGCAGGGGTCGAGCCAGTCAGAGTCGCTGACCGCGGGGATCAGCACGAGCACGGCGTGGGGGACGTCGACCAGTCGCGCGGCGGGCGACAGCGAGTCGCTCGCGCAGTCCCTGCAGCGTTCGCGGGAGTTCCTCGTCGAAGCCGCGGAGCTGCAGCGGCTGCCGCCGACCGCGATGATCGTCAGCTACGGCACGGCAGCCGGGCAGCAGGTCGTGCTGGCGGACGCGAACCCGGCGATCGGCGGGCTCGCGGTCGCCACGACGACCCCGCTCGCTGACGGGCACGAGCTGGCGGAGGACCCCGGTGCCGAACCCGGGAACCTGGGGCGCCGGCGCCATCCGGCTCCCAACGTGGGACCCCCGGCGGCCCGGCTGGACTGGCGCAAGCGCTGACGGCCGCGTCCCGATACCGGATAGCATCGGCCGCGATGGACCAGAACAACCACCGCTCCAGGTTGCCGATGCGGGCCAGGGTCGCGACCACCGTCGGCGGTGCCGCCGCTACGGTTTCCCGTCTCGCGGGACGTGACGGCTCGGTCATCGGCGGCAGGATCGGCCTGCGACTCGAGCCCGGCCTGCTGTCCCTGCTCGCCGCGGACCGCCAGGTCGTCCTCGTCACCGGCACGAACGGCAAGACCACGACCACCCGGCTGATCTCCGCGGCGCTGACCCCGCTCGGCCAGGGCATCGCCTCGAACATGTACGGCGCGAACATGGAGGCCGGGCTCACCTCCGCGCTCAGCAGCGCGCCGGGCGCGCCGCTCGCGGTCCTCGAGACCGACGAGAAGTACATCCCGGCGATGATCAAGGCGACCAACCCCAAGGTGGTCGTGCTGCTGAACCTCAGCCGCGACCAGATGGACAGGGCCGCGGAGATCTGGCTGCTCGCGCGCCGCTGGCGGGAGGCGCTGGCCGCCGCGCCCGGCTGCCGCGTGGTCGCCAACGCCGACGACCCGCTGGTCGCCTGGGCGGCGAGTGGGGCGCGGCAGATCACCTGGGTGGCCGCCGGGCAGCGCTGGCGGGAAGACTCCTGGTGCTGCCCCAACTGCGGCTCTCACCTGCGTAGGGACGGTGACGACTGGACCTGCGGGGAGTGCGGCGGCCGGCGCCCCCCGGTCAGCTGGATGCTCAGCGGCGACCAGGTGATCGACCCCTCGGGGCACGCCACCCCCCTCGACCTGAAGCTGCCCGGCCGGGCGAACGCGTCTAACGCGGTCATCGCGCTCGCGGTCGCCGATGCCTTCGGTGTGCCCCTGCCGCAGGCGCTGCACCAGGTGCGCACGGTGACCTCGGTGGCGGGCCGGTACACGCAGGTGAACAGGCGCGGCTGCGAGGTCAGGCTGCTGCTGGCCAAGAACCCGGCCGGCTGGCTCGAGGCGCTCGACGTGCTCGCCCCGCCACCAGTGCCCGTGCTGCTGGCGGTGAACGCGCAGGGACCGGACGGCCGGGACACCTCGTGGCTGTGGGACGTCGACTACCGGCGGCTGCGCGGCCGGAACGTGCTGGTCGGCGGGGAGCGGAAGCTCGACCTCGCGGTCAGGCTAGAGGCCGACGAGGTGGCGTTCCGGCTGGTGAACGACCTCGACGAGGCGATCGCCGCGGCCAGGACCGTGGCCCATAACCTCGAGGTGCTCGCGAACTACACGGCGTTCCAGCAGTACCGTGCCGTCCTGGGGAGGACACAGTGATGCGGCCACTGCGGCTTGTCTGGGTCTACCCGGACCTGCTCAGCACCTACGGCGACCGCGGCAACCTGCTCGTGCTCGAGCGGCGCGCCCGGCTGCGCGGGCTGCCCGTCGAGGTGGCCGAGGTGAACTCCGACCAGCCCGTGCCGCGGGACGGCGACATCTACCTGATGGGCGGCGGCGAGGACCTGCCGCAGACGCTGGCCACCCGCCGGCTGCAGGCGGACGGCGGGCTGCACGAGGCGGCGAGCCGCGGCGCGGTGGTGTTCGCGGTCTGCGCGGGCTACCAGGTGCTCGGCATGGAGTTCGGCGGCGCGGACGGCGGGCAGGTCCCCGGGCTCGGGCTGCTCGACATCCGCAGCGGGCGCGGCGAGCACCGCGCCGTCGGCGAGATCGTCGCCGACGTGGACCCCGCGCTCAACGTGCCGCGGCTCACCGGGTTCGAGAACCACCAGGGCGTCACCAGGCTCGGCCCGCAGGCCAGGCCGCTGGCCCGCACCTCGCTGGGAACCGGCAACGGGGACGGCACCGAAGGCGCCTACGCGGGCCGCGTGCTCGGCACGTATCTGCACGGCCCGGCGCTCGTGCGCAACCCCGGCCTCGCCGACCTGCTGCTGTTCTGGGCCGCAGGCCCCCTCCCGCCGCTCCCGCCGCAGGCCGGGGAACTGGCCCAGCGGCTGCGTGACGAGCGGCTCGCGGCTGTTGATTAATAGACGATCGCCTGGGCGTCGTCCGCCACGATCTCGGCGACGAAGGTAGTCGCGCCCGCGATCCGCACCCCGTCGATCACGTCCGCGGTCGTGATGTCCCGCCGGGCGGCGCACTGGCTGCAGACGCTCACCGTGCCAAGTGCGAGCACCGAGGCCAGCAGGTCAGTAAGCGGCGCCGCGTGCGGCAGCGTGAAATCCTCCGCGCGGCCCGGCAGCGCGAACCAGGAGGCCTCGCCGGTCAGCCAGAGCGAGACCTGCACACCGCTGGCCACCGCGGCCGCCGCCACGGTGAAGGCCTGGTTGCAGCGCTCCGGGTCGTCCTTGCCTGCCGTAGCCTTGATAACCAGAGTCCGCCCCACGCCTGAACTCTAGCCGGTCGGCGTGCCGTGCGGCACAAACCGGACCCCGCGCACTAGGCTCGCCTGCGTGAACGGCATGCTGAGCGCGGTCATCATGATCCTCGCCTTCGCGGCGGTCGCCGTGGCGGCCGGCTACGTGGCGGTCAAAGTGGTCAGGGGAGGACCGCATGACGGATAACGGCCTGCCGGAGGAGCACCCGGCCATCGCGCCCCTGAGCTTCCTGCTCGGCAGGTGGGAGGGCGCCGGCGTCGGCGGCTACCCGACCATCGAGAGCTTCAGGTTCGGCCAGGAGATCGTCTTCAGCCACATCGGCAAGCCGTACCTGATCTACAACAGCCGCTCCTGGCGCCTTGACGACGACGGCAATAGGCTCGAGCCGCTGGCGTCGGAATCGGGATTCTGGCGCCCGCAGCCGGACAACAAGGTCGAGGTGCTGCTCGCCCACCCCACCGGCATCGTGGAGATCTACCTCGGCGAGGTCAGCGGCACCAGGATCGACATAGCCACCGACGTCGTGGCCCGCACCGCGACTGCGAAGACGGTCACCGCGGGCAAGCGGCTGTACGGGAAGATCGGCGACGACCTCGCGTACGCCTACGACATGGCGGCGATGGGGCAGGAGTTGCAGCCGCACCTGTCCGCCCAGCTCAAGTGGGTCTGGACGGAGTAGGCCGCTCCCCCGGCCTGGCGGACACCGAACAGAAACGTCACCCCCGGGGATGACCCGCTCCACCACCGGTCGTAGCTGAAAATCACCGGTCACGCCGACGCGCGCCCCGGTGCTTCCCGGGTTACCTGGACGTAGAACGCCCAGGAACCCCAAGGAGGGATCGGGGATGATCGAAGCGCGGGGCCTAACTAAGCGCTACGGAGACAAGGTAGCCGTCGACGACCTGTCGTTCACGGTGCGGCCTGGCCGGGTGACCGGCTTTCTCGGGCCGAACGGCGCTGGCAAGAGCACGACCATGCGGATGATTCTCGGGCTCGACCGCCCGACCGCCGGATCTGTCACCGTCAACGGCAAGCCATTCGCCCAGCTGTACAGCGCGATGCGCGAGGCCGGCGCGCTGCTGGACGCCAAGGCGGTGCACGGCGGCCGCAGCGCGTACCGCCACTTGCTTTGCCTGGCCCAGACCAACGGCATCCCGCGCAAGCGGGTCGGCGAGGTCCTCGGCACCGTCGGGCTCGAGGACGTGGCCGGCAAGCGGTCCAAAGATTTCTCGCTGGGCATGAGCCAGCGGCTTGGCATCGCCGCGGCGCTGCTCGGCGACCCGGACGTGCTCATGTTCGACGAGCCGGTCAACGGCCTGGACCCGGAGGGCATCCGGTGGATCAGGCTGCTCATGCGGTCCCTGGCCGCCGAGGGCCGCACGGTGTTCGTCTCCAGCCACCTGATGTCGGAGATGGAGCACACCGCGGACCATCTCATCGTGATCGGCCGCGGCAGGCTGATCGCCGACTGCCCGATGGCCGGGTTCATCGCCGGCGCCAGCACGGCGGCCGCGGTCGTGAAGACACCGGACATCCAGCGACTGGCCGACGTGGTGAACGCGGCCGGCGGCACCTTGGAGCGGGACGACGACGGTGACCTCACGGTCCGCGGCCTGTCCGCCGAGCAGGTGGCGGAGCTGGCCCTCGCCCACCGGATCGTGCTGCACTACCTGGCCCCGGCCCGGGTGTCCCTCGAGGAGGCCTTCATGGAACTGACCGCGGCCAGCGTCGAATACCAGGCGAAGACGAAAGGCTGACGACGATGACTACGACCACGGTTCCCGCGGTCCCGGCCCGCGCCAGGGCGGTCCCGCCCGCGGCACACCGGCCTGGACTGCCCGGCGCGCTGCGCTCGGAACTCACGAAGATCCTGTCGGTCCGCTCCACCTTCTGGACGCTGCTCGCCCTGGTGGTGGCCAGCGTCGGCTGGGCGGTCCTGGTCTGCCTGGGCACCACCTCGCACGGACCAGGCACGTACTTCAACTCGACGCAAGCGAGCCTGGCCGGGCAGGTCGCCCTCGGCAACCTCGTCATTGTGGTGCTCGGCGCGCTGGTCATCACCGCCGAGTACTCCACCGGGATGATCCGCACGTCGCTGGCGACGATGCCGCGCCGCGGCGTGCTTTACGCGGCTAAGGCGCTGGTGTTCGCGGCCGTCACGCTGGCAGTTTCGCTGGTCACGAGCTTCACGGACTTCTTCGTCGGGCAGGCGATCCTGTCCGGTAAGCACCTCAACACCACGCTGGCCCAGCCCGGCGTGCTGCGCGCGGTGCTGCTGTCGGCAGCGGCCGTCACCGTGTTCGGGCTGCTCGCCTACGGCACCGGAGCGCTCATCCGGCACACCGCGGGGGCGATCACCGCGATGTTCGGGGTGATCCTGGTGCTCCCGCTGCTGGCCCAGGCGCTGCCCGCCAGCTGGTACGAGAGCCTCCAGCGGTGGCTTCCCGGCGGCTCGGCGCTCAACCCCATCGTCACGTCCGCGGGCCCGCACTCCCACTACCTGTTCTCCGCCTGGGGTGAGTTTGCCGTGTTCTGCGGCTACGCGGCGGTCATGCTCGCCCTCGGTGCCTGGTCCTTTATCCGCCGCGATGCGTGACGCGACGGCGACGGGCCAGCCCGGTTACGCTGATTCCGTGGAAGCGGTCCACGCCTGGCCGCGCCGTCATCTGTGGCTGATGGACGTGGCGCTGGCAGTCCTCTTGCTGGCTGGCAGCGCCAACACCCTGGTCGGCAGCCCGGCCACCGGGCCGGCCAGCCTCGCGCTGGCCGGCCCGGTGGTGGTGCGCCGGCGTTACCCGGTGCAGGCCTTCGTCGTCGCGCTCGCCATCGCCATCGCTCAGGTCGCCGCGGGCATCGGGCCGACCTTCACCAACAGCCCGCTGCAGCCCACCTTCGCCGACACCGCGATCCTGGTGCTGATCTACACCCTCGCCGCCAGGCGGCCCAGGCGCGTCTCGCTGCCCGCACTGGCAGCCGCCGTCGTGCTGGCCGTGGTGGCGATGGCGCGGTGGAACCCGGGAACGGACCGGGGGGACCATCCGTTCTTCATCCTGGCAATCGGCCTCTTCGCCCTGACGCCCGTGGCCGCCTGGGCACTCGGGGACTGGGTGGCGAGCCGGGCTGCCCGCTCCGCCGCGCTGGAGGAACGCGCCATCAGGGCCGAGCGGGAGCGGGACGCCCAGGCGGAGGTCGCCGCCGCGGCAGAGCGCGTCCGGATCGCCAGGGAGCTGCACGACGTGATCGCTCACAGCCTCAGCGTCATGGTGGCGCAGGCGGATGGGGGCGCCTACGCGTTCGACGCGATGCCCGAGCAGTCGCGTGAGGCGCTCGCCGAGATCGGCCGCACCGGCCGGCAGGCCCTGGCGGAGATGAGCAGCCTGCTCGGGGTGCTGCGGGCGGGCCCGGAAGCGCCGTCGCTGGCGCCGGCCCCCGCGGTGGCGGACATCGCCCAGCTGGTGATCCAGGCCCGCGAGGCGGGCATGCGCGTCACCTGCGCTGTGGAGGGCCCCGCCCGGCCGCTGCCCGGCGGCCTGTCGCTCGCGGCGTACCGGATCGTGCAGGAGGCGCTTACCAACGTCCGCAAGCACGCCAGCCCGGGCGCGGCGGCCGAGGTAACGGTCCGCTACGGCAAGGACGAGCTCCTGCTCCGCGTCGCCGACGACGGCGGGGATACCGCCGGGCCGGCGCCCGGCCTGCCGCGATACGGCGCTGACCGGCCGCCGCGGCCAGCGGGCAACCTGGGTCACGGCCTGGCCGGAATGCGAGAGCGGGCCGCGATGTACGGCGGGACGGTCCAGGCGGGACCGCGTCAGGACGGCGGTTTCGCGGTGACCGCCCGGCTGTCCCTCCCGCCCGCTAGCCACACGGCGGACAGCCCGGCGCCCGCCGCGACCCTGGGAACACCATGACGATCCGCGTGCTGCTCGTCGACGACCAGGACCTTGTCCGGGCCGGATTCGCCATGGTGCTCGGCAGCCAGCCTGACCTCACCGTGGTCGGCGAGGCGGCCGACGGAACCGCCGCGGTCCGGCTGGCGCGTGAGGTCCCGGCCGACGTGATGGTCATGGACGTGCAGATGCCCGGGCTGGACGGAGTGGCCGCCACCCGGGAGATCTGCCGGGCCGCCGAACGGCCCCGGGTGCTCGTCCTCACCACGTTTGACCTGGACGAGTACGCTTTCGCCGCCCTGCAGGCCGGCGCCAGCGGGTTCCTGCTGAAGTCAGCGCCTCCAGAGGAGCTCTTGTACGCCATCCGCAGCGTGCACGACGGCGACTCGGTGGTCGCGCCCTCCACCACGCGACGCCTGATCGGCCGCTTTCTGCCGCACCTGCCCGCGGCAGGCGCCCCGGACCGCGAAGGCCTGGCCGAGCTCACCGTCAGGGAACGCGAGGTGCTGGCCGAGGTCGGCTCCGGGCTGTCCAACGCGGAGATCGCCGGACTGCTGCATATCTCTGAGGCCACCGTCAAGACGCACGTCGGCCACATCACTGCCAAGCTCGGCCTGCGCGACAGGATCCATGCCGTCGTCTACGCCTACGAGACCGGCCTGATCACCCCGCAGGGCCGCTGAGACAGGGCCGCTGAGACCTCTTCCGGAAAGGCAAAACCCCCGGGCGACTCCGCTTTCGCGGGACCGGCTGGACAAGGCCGGTCAGCCCGGGGGTCCGGTGTATGCCTTAGATTAGCCCGCCGCCGCCCAACTGGGCCGGGATCCGCTACGCGGACCCACTCGGCGGGGGCGGCGGCTAGCTGACAGCCACCTCGCAAGTCCGATAACTATGCATACTTCGGACCACCTCCTTTCCGCGTACCTGCACGCTATGCCAGGCCTGGCGAGAGCGCAAGATGATTTCCGGCGCGGAACTAGACTCGACGGTATGGACCAAGGACCGTCGCGCACCCGCACGTGGGACGAGGCGCTCCGGTCCCGTGGCTACCGGGTGACGCCGCAGCGCCAGCTCGTCCTCGAGGCCGTCGCCGAACTCGGTCACGCGACACCGGAGGAGATCGCCGCCAGCGTGCAGCGGACCGCGAGCGGGGTGAACATCTCGACGATCTACCGCACGCTCGAGCTGCTGGACAGCCTCGGCCTCGTCACCCACACGCACCTGAACCACGGCGCGCCCACGTACCACCTGGCCAGCGACGCCAACCACGTCCACCTGGTATGCCAGGATTGCGGCAAGGTCGACGAGGCCAGCCCGGACACCGTCGGGTCGCTGGTCAGCGCGCTGGACGCCAGCCACGGGTTCGAGACGAACGTGACGCACCTGACCGTGTTCGGCCGGTGCGCGGACTGCAGGGGAAAGCGAGCCAATGCTTGACATCGAAGGCGCGGTCGAGGCGTCCTGGCCGGACGAGGGCGTCGCCGCCCACTACGGCGACCCGATGCGCGAGCAGCGCGCGATGACCGAAGGCCAGGTTCTCGTCGACCGCTCCAACCGGGGCGTCGTCCGGATAACCG
>Ga0335075_10014877_pt1 | contig 11664 bp, 9 predicted proteins | sample Lox_Sample_24_FD_206723 | JGI IMG/M metagenome (GOLD analysis project Ga0335075, IMG submission 206723) | Soil microbial communities from Loxahatchee National Wildlife Refuge, Florida, United States - Lox_Sample_2.4 | ecosystem: Environmental > Terrestrial > Soil > Wetlands | place: USA: Florida...
GGATGCAAGTAGGCCGGCAAGCCGCCGCCAGCGACCCATTGAGCGAAGCGATCGAGATCGCGTCCGTAGGCCAAGAGCGTGTTGCCGGCCAAGCCGCGCTCGGTATGGATGTAGTGGCGAAAGGCTCGAATGTCGTCAACCAGAGCGGTGTATTGCTGGAGACGTTCGGACGGCATGTGCGGGCCTCCTTGCTGTTGTTGTCGTCCGTGGCGGGACTGATTCTTAAACTAATACCAGCCCGCAGCACGGACAAGCCTCGTTCCCAAGCGGAGCTTGGGAACGAGAGGTACTAGCATGAAAGCCATCGTCTGTGAGCGTTGGGGTGAGCCGGGAGAAGTGTTGCAAGTGCGCGAGGTGCCGGAGCCGGTTCCCGGACGCGGCGAGGTGCGCGTTCGCATGATCGCCAGTCCGATCAACCCCTCCGATTTGCTGATGGTGCGCGGCCAATACGGCAGGCAGCCGCCGCTGCCGGCGACGCCGGGTTTCGAGGGGGTCGGCATCGTCGAGTCCGGCTCCGGTCTGTTGGCCCGGCGCGTGATGGGCCGCCGCGTCGCCGTCCTCAATAGCGGCAGCGGCAACTGGAAAGAGCAGGTTGTCATTCCGGCGCGGCAGGCCGTGCCTGTGCCCAAGGAGCTGAGCGTCGAGCAGGCGGCGACGTTCTTCATCAATCCTGCTTCTGCTGTGGTGATGACCCGATACATCTTGCAAGTGCCGGCCGGCGCCTGGCTGTTGCAGACGGCAGCCGGCAGCACGTTGGGACGCATGATTATCCGTCTCGGCCAGCGCTTCGGTTTCCGCACGCTCAACGTGGTGCGCCGCCGCGAACAGGCCGAGGAACTGCTGCGCCTGGGCGGCACGGCGGCCATCGCAACCAATGACGAGTCGTTGGCGGAGCGCGTAGCGGCGCTGACCGGCAACGAAGGGGTGCGCTACGCCCTCGACGCCGTGGGCGGGGCCACGGGTTCCGAGGTCGTTCGCGTCCTGGCTCGCGGCGGCCGGCTCATCGTCTACGGCACCCTGGCCGGTGAGCCGATGAGCGTCGATCCGCGCACGCTGATGGTAGGCCAAAAGCGAATCGAGGGTTTCTGGTTGTCGGAGTGGGTCCGCGCTCAAAAGCCGTGGACTATGCTGTGGCTGTTTCGGCTAATCGGCAAGCTGATGCGGGAGGGCGTACTGGTATCCGAGGCGGGGAAGAGCTTCGCCCTGACGGACATCCATGCCGCCGTCCGCCAGTCGGAACTACCGGGACGGCAAGGCAAAGTGTTGCTGCGTATGAACGAGCCGGAAGCGTAAGCGACAGACAGTCCATCGCTTACGCTTCCGGCTCGTTAATGCACCGATGCCTGCTCCTCGGCGGCGCGGGCGAGCAGGTCGCGGACTTCCTCATCGGTCGTTTGCGCGAAATCGTCGTACCAGGCGCCGACCGCGTAGAAGTGTTCCGGCATCTCGGCGCACACCACTTCATCGGCTTCGTGTTGGAGTTCCATGCAGATCTCCGGCGCACCGACCGGAACGGCCACGACAATGCGGGCCGGACCCTGTTGCCGCAGCGCCGCTACGGCGGCTCGCATGGTCGAGCCGGTAGCCAAGCCGTCATCCACGAGGATGACCGTGCGGCCCTGCACATCGGGCGGCGGGCGTCCGTCTCGGTAGTCGTGTTCGCGGCGGCTCAATTCCTGTTGTTCCTCGGCGGCGACAAGGTCGATCACCTCATCGGGAACGTTCAGCTTGCCGATCACGTCCTCGTTTAGCACTCGCGTGCCGCCGGAAGCGATAGCCCCCATCGCCAACTCTTCTTGACCGGGCAGACCCAGCTTGCGGACCAGGAAAACATCCAACGGCGCATGCAGCGCCCGGGACACCTCGTATGCGACAGGCACGCCGCCGCGTGGCAGCGCCAACGCCAGCACGTCCGGGCGGTTGGCGTAGGCTGCCAGTTTTCCGGCTAATATCCGACCTGCTTCGGCTCGATCTCGAAATAGCATCGTTTGTTCCCTCCTTGGGCAAATGAGTGCAAAAAAGGCACCAAAGCAGGCAGAGGCCACAAGCCCGAAGCGCCAGCGACGGGGCGCTGAACCCGTCGCTGGCGCTCCGGGCTTGCGGCCTCCGAGAAGCATCAAATCCCGCCGCCGGACGCGAACTCCAGCTCGACATCGAGCGGGTAGCGCGTGTTCTCCTCGGCATAGGCGTTCATGTCATACAGCAGCGTTTCAGCATCGCCGGGCCGCGCCTGCACGGGCAATCCCGCACGCACGCGCACCGGGATGGGCCGGCGGTGATGGATCAGATAGCCGCCGTTGAACGGATTGTGCTGCGACGGCTGGATGCGGCCGCTTGCGGAGACGGCACGGGTCAACAGTGTATAATCGCCGGCATCGACGACCTCCCACAAATACTCCCACAGCGTCCAGCAATAGGGAGTGCGCGGGCCGAGCAGTTCGGCGGCTTCCCAAGTTTGGCCGCCGTCGGTGCTGACCTCGACCTGCGCCACCGCCTCTTCGCCGGACCAGGCTACGCCAAACAGGCGATTGACGCCGATGCCCAGCTCCGCTCCCGCTGCCGGACGGATCAATTCCGACTTCACTTCCATCGGTCCCACCACAACCGTTTCCTGACCGTTGGGCGTCTGCCGTTTCACTGTGTACTTGACGCTCTGATAGTAGCCGTGGAAAGAGTGATCCAGCACCTCGATGCGGCGCAGCCATTTCACCGAAGCGACGCCGTACCAGCCGGGCACGAACAGCCGCAGCGGAAAACCGTGGGTGGGGCTGAGAAGCTCGCCGTTCATGCGCGTCACCAATAGAATGTCGCGCTCGAGCGCCTTGGCCAACGGCAGACTGCGGGAGAAGTGCATCGGCTCCGGATGGTCCGGCTCGCTGCCGCGGTCGCATCCCTCGAACAACACTTCGACGGCATCGGATCGAACGCCAGCTTCCTCTAAAATGCGGCGCAGCGGAACGCCGGTCCACTCGGCATGGCCAATGGCGCCCGCGCCCCATTGCACGCCGGACACCGGCGTCTGTAAGAACGACCGGCCGTTGCCGGCGCATTCGACGGTGGCGAAGACGCTGCGCTGCGGCAGCGCCATTAGCTGCTCCCAACGCCACTCGGCCGGATGATCCACGCAGCCCTCGACGCGCAGCCGCCACGAAGGCAGATCGATTGCCGGCGTCTCGAAATGGTTGCGGACAAAAAAGAGGCAATTAGGCGTCACCCAACCTTGGATGCTCTCCAGGGGCGTCTCGCTATTCTCCGGCGAGGCCGTGATGACCTTGCGCGTTTCGACAGGGGCGGCCATGTTTCACCTCGTTGAATTATTGCTGGTTAGCCGCGCCCGAAGGGAGCGCGCTCGCGCTCCCTTCGGGCGCGGCTAAACGTAACAGGGCGGCAACCGATGTGGTGCGTCCTTGTTCCATATCTTATAATTCTAGCCTGAAACCAAGGAAGAGGTGTTCCGTGCCCGAATTGCCGGAAGTTGAGACAGTGGTCCGCGATCTACGGCCAAGCCTGACCGGCCGCCGGCTGGCGCGCGTGCGGCAAAGCAGCCGGCAAGCGCTGCGTACGCGCTGGCGTCCAGCCTGGAGCGCTGCCGTCGCCGGCCAGCGCATCGAGAGCGTCGGGCGGCGCGGCAAATGGATCTTGGTAACGCTGGCAAACGAGTCCATTCTCGTTGTTCACCTGGGCATGACCGGCCAGTTGACCGTGGGTCCGGCCGCACTGCCCCTCGCCGATCACACGCATCTGATTTTCGATCTCGACGACGAGCAGCAATTGCGCTTCCGCGACATCCGCCGCTTCGGCAGCGTCACGCTCTTTCTCAGTCGGCAAGCGTTGGAGGACTTCTTCGCCGCTTCGCGCCTGGGACCGGAGCCGTTCGATGTGGCGGCGAAACACTGGCGCGATTGCCTGCGCGGCTCGAAGCGCTGCCTCAAAGCGGTGCTGCTCGATCAGAGCGTGGTGGCCGGCGTCGGCAACATCTACGCCGACGAAGCACTGTTCGAGGCGCGGCTGCATCCGTCCCGGCTGGCCTGCGACCTGGACAATGCCGAGGCCGACCGCCTGCGCCGCGCCGTCGTCACGGTGTTGCGCCGCGGCATCGAACGGCGCGGCGCCAGCATCCGCAATTACGTGGGCGGCTCCGGCTTGCAGGGAAAGTATCAAAACGAGTTCCGCGTCTATGACCGAACCGGAGAGCCATGCCTGCGCTGCAGCGCCGCCATCGAAAGGCTCCGCCTGGCCAGCCGCTCCTCGCACTTTTGTCCCGTATGCCAAATGAGAGCCACCACGAATCACACGAATAACACGAATAAAAACAAAAAAAGCAGAGCAAAAATTCGCGGACGACGCCTTTGATTATTTTTTTCTAATTCGTGTTATTCGTGTGATTCGTGGTGGCTCTTTTAGGGGAAAGCCGAGAGTCGTATGTCTTACCGTGCTTTCAAACGTCTGCTCGGCGAGTATCGCCTGGAACGCAAGTGCCGATTTTTGTTCGGCTTCTTCATCGTGCTGCTGTTGACAGGCAGCTTCTGGCTGTACGCCTTTCAGACCGAATCGCTGGCCTACGATCAGATCAAGACCGCTTGCCGTCTCACGGTTGTCAACGAGATCGTCGGCCGCCACCTGGCGCTGACGAGCCGGCCGGGCGATAGAGAACCTGCCGATGCCAAAGCACTCGAAGAAGCCTTGAACGGGTTCCGCGACAGATGGGAACACGAACCACCCTTGCCCTTCAAGCCCAAAATCGCCATCTACAAACCCAATGCCACCCATTCCAAGGACATTCCGGACCATAATATCCTGAAAAAAATCAACGAGTTTCAACAAGATCCGGACAAACAAGAGGATAATACTCTTGATTGGTCCAGCAAACGCAATTATTACTATGGCGCCGTCCGCGCTACCGCTGCCTGCCTCCATTGCCATCGCCAGTCGAACGCCGAACTGAACGAGGGCGCCCTGATGGCCGTCATCAAAATTGATGTGGACATGCAACCCGTTGAGGCCGGCTTTCACGCCAATCGCGCCATCCTTCTCTCCATCGCTTTCGGCACCACCTTCGCTATCATGCTCGTCAGCTACTTGATTGTCCGCTACGTCATCGTCAAGCCGGTCAAGCACTTGAAGGAAGTCAGCGACGCCATCAGCGCCGGCGAACTGAACGTGCGCAGCGAGATCCAGACCGGCGATGAGTTCGAGGATTTAAGCCACGCCTTCAACCGCATGCTCCGCAACCTCTTCAGCATGCAAGACCGTCTGCGCAAGGTCAACGCCGACATCGACCGCAAGCTCGATGAGCTGGCCCAGGCCAACATGGCGTTATACGAATCCAACCGCCTCAAAAGCGATTTCTTGGCCACCATGAGTCACGAGCTGCGCACGCCGCTCAACTCCATCCTCGGCTTCAGCGAAGTCTTGCTGTCCAGCAACGGCCTGAGCGAAAAACAGACGCGCTGGGTCGCCAATATCCAATCGAGCGGCCAACAGCTCTTGAACCTTATCAACGACATTCTCGATTTGGCCAAGATCGAGGCGGGCAAGATGCAGGTTCGGCTGGTGGAGTTCAGCATCTACGACGTGTGCGACGGCATGTTGGCGATGTTTCGGACCATGGCCGAGAAGAAGAACATTGATCTGCGCGGCGTGTTCGCCCCGGACATCCCGCTGTTGCGCCAAGACGCGGTCAAGGTGCAGCAGATTTTGTCGAACCTGCTGTCCAACGCCATCAAGTTCACACCGGAGGGCGGCCGAGTGCAGCTCAAGGCCGAGGTCGATCCGTTGGCCGCGCCGCCCGCGGCCGCCGCTCCGTCGCTGCTGTGGAATGGCGGCGGCTACATCGTCTTGACCGTCGCCGATACCGGCGTCGGCATCGCCCGCGAAGAGCAAGAGCTGATTTTCGAGAAGTTCCGGCAAGCGGGCAACCCGCTGACGCGGCAACACGCTGGCACCGGCCTGGGTCTGTCGATTGTCCGCGAATTGTCGAAATTGTTGGGCGGCGAGGTGTCTTTGCAAAGCGAGCTGGGCCGCGGCAGCACCTTTACGGTGCGGCTGCCGCTGCAACTGAGCGAAGAGCCTCGGCTGGAGTTCGACTTGGCCCACGAGGGCATCGATCTCTCGAAGGCGCAGCGCGTGGACGTGCGTTTGTACGCCGGCGGCCCGCCGCTGCCGGTCTCCACCACGCCCACCGAGCCGCGGCCGTGAGGGAATGGTTGCGCGCTCAAGCGACTGCTCGTTTCAACCGTTCGTCAAACGTTTTCTCGCTCAACACACTGCGCCAGTCGAGATGCTTCCGGACGTGGTCCAAATCCATCCGGGACAGCGATCCTTGAGGCGTTCCCAGGCGGCATCCGAAAGGGCATGGCGGTGCAACATGACAGACCCTCCGTGGTTTGAAGTCCGGTCTGTCATTTACCTCAATTATCTCGCCCTTGTCCGCACGACCTAGTTCTCGGTTGCGCACTTCTGCTTTTTTTCCATTTTTTGCGCGAACCTTTTGCTTTTTCCCGCGTCTCTTCATTATAATGGGGTGATTGTTTCCGTACCCAATCGCCAAAAGTCTGGCTGACTTTTGGCAATCTGGGCAAAACGCGAAACCGTACCTTTGTATTTGCTCCGTGGACTCAACTTTGAGTTCCGCAAACTCTTCTTGTGATCGCCGGAGGTCTCCCATGGCCGTTAAGAACCTGAAATGCCTGGTGCTGCGTGGCTCCGCCGTCCTGTTGGCCGGCAAGGCCGGCAATCCGCGCCGGGGTTTGGGTTCCTCGGCCAACCCCGAGACCCCGGAGGTCTGCATTTCCATGCGACGCCCGTCGCACGGCGGCACGCAGGAATTTCAACCTGCGGGGCGGCCCGGACATGCGGATTATTGCCGCATGGATACCTGGGTCGTATCAGGGGCCGGTCGGTCCCTCCGTTGTGCGGGCGTCCTCAGTCGCAGGCGGCTACGCTGGACCAGCGGCATAGCCACACCGTTAGCCTGAGGGCTCGGGGGCCGCTAGCCGGCCCTACCAGCAACCGACTGTTCTCACGATCGAACGAGCGATGCGCTTCCCGTTTGCGCGGCAACGCGAGAGCTAACGCGGATGATCCCCGCATGGTTCTCGCTTCCGATCGTGGGCATGGCCATTCGCGCATGGATCGAGAAGGGTTCTTCCACATGAGTTGGATCGAGATTAAGGACTTGGTTGAGAGGGCACAGGCCGGCGATCGGTCGGCCTACGGCACGCTGATCGAGCGCTTTCAGCCGACCGTTTACGCCATCGCCCTGTCGCGTCTGCGCAATCCGGCGGAGGCGCAGGAGCTGACGCAGGAAGTGTTTTTGCACGGCATGAAGAAGCTGCCGCAGCTGCGCGATCCCCAGTGCTTCGCCGGCTGGCTGCGCCAGATCACCGTGCGCATGGCCATCAACCGTCTGACGCGGCACGGCCCGTTGCAGAAGACGGGGGCCGAGGTGCTGGAGAACGCCGAGGCGTCCGGTGCCAGCCCGTTGGAAGCGCTGGTCAAGGCGGAGCAGGCGGCCGAGCTGTACCGCGGCTTGGACCGCTTGAAGCCGATCGACCGCGCCACGCTGATGGCGTTCTACATCCGCGGTCGCTCGCTGAAGCAGATGAGCCGCGAGTTCGAGACGCCCATCGGCACCATCAAGCGGCGTTTGCACGTGGCGCGCATCCGTTTGCGGAAAGCTCTGGAGCGCGGCGCCAACTTCCAGACGCGACGCCGTGAGGCGGCGTGCGTGTAATCGTCCCATCCGACCAGCCCGCAGGGCAAGCAAGGGAAGCAACAACCCTTGCTTGCCCTGCGGGCTGGTTCTCTTCTGCCCTCGATTTCCCATTTCGGCTATGCTATTGCTATGGATACACGGCTCTCTTGAATCACGACAGCTCCTGTTAGCAGCCAAAAGGAGGACAACAGATGGCTTATTCCAGCCCGATCCTCGAACTCAATCGTCAACTGGCTATGAAAATCAACGAAGAGGCACGGCGGGATCCGCACTCCCCTTATGCCCACAAATTCGTAGGTATCATCAATGGTCAGGTTGCGGTGATCGCCGACGGCCCAGAAGAAGTATCGCGCCGCCTCCGCGAACTCGAACCGGAGCCACTCAAGTGCTTCATCGTCGAAGCGAGCCGGGACTACAACGAGGTCCACGAGATCTGGGGGGTGAGTTGATGCCGCGCGTGCAATGGCCATTGCGACAAGGGCGACCATGTGTGCAAGTGGTCCTCGCCCTGGCGCCGTCGGGGCAACCATTGCCGCGAACCTTGCTGGCCGATACGGGCGCAGGCTCTGTTAACGATGATTTTGAACTGATCCTCGCTGAAAACGACTGCCTGCTTTGCGACGGCATTCCCTATCCCTCTGTGTGTCTTAGCGGTGCTTACGATGGCTGGTTCCCCCTCTATGATCTTGCCGCGCAGCTTCCGGCGCTGGGATTTTCCCAAACCATTCGCGCAGTCGGCGTTCCCTCGGCTCTAGCGGGGTTTGACGGCATCGCTTGTTTCCGTTTCCTGAATCGCTTCACCTTCGGCAACTTCGGCGATCCCAGCCAATTCGGGCTGGAACAGTGAACACTCGTCTACGCCACGCCGAGCATGGAAACGAGACGAGAAAAAAATATCAAAAAAAATTCCCTTTCGATAGAGACGATCGGCTCGCGTTTGCACTTAAGAGGATAGAGGCGCTCTTGGGGTAGCAGAGAGCGGTCTGTGGGATCGTCGTGCGCATACGCATCCACGAGTCCCTCGATTTCGTCGTCTGGGCAGCGTTAGCCTCGGGAATCGAGGGGTTCGTTCTCGCAATAGGAGTTTCGCTATGTGGCTCAGCACACTTTGGCATCGCTGGTATGGACGTTCGTATCCTCCGCCTTCCGCCTTCCGGCGGCAACGCTCGGCGCGACAGCGGCCGAGTTTCCGTCCGCGTTTGGAGGCGTTGGAGGACCGCACGCTGCTGTCCGGCGGCGGCGTTTCCTCTACTGCCGGCTTGATCGCCGCCATCGGCGCGGCCAACACGGCCGGCGGCGCCACCACCATCACGTTAAAAGCCGGCGTCACCTTCGATTTCACGTCGGCGTACAAGACCACCAAGAACGCCTTGCCGGCCATCGCCGGCAACATCACCATCATCGGCAATGGCGACACCATCGAGCGAACCGGCTCGACGGCGTTTCGTCTGTTCGACGTGTCCGGCGGTGGTTCGTTGACCCTGGAGAACTTGACGCTGCAAGGCGGTTTGGCCCAAGGCGCTTCGGGCCAGGCGGCGGACGGCGGAGCGATCTACAGCGCGGGCGCTCTGACTTTGAACGGCGTGACGGTGCAGAGCAACACGGCTCAGGGCAGCAGCGGAGCGAGCGGAGGGGCGGGCGTAGCCGGCGGCAATGGCGCGGATGCGTTTGGCGGCGGCTTGTACGTGGCGGGGGGCAGCGTCACTCTAACGAACGATACCACCCTCAGCGGCAATCATGCCTACGGCGGCAACGGCGGCAACGGCGGCGGCGGCGCCAAAGGAACTCCCCACTCCGGCACCGGCGGTGCCGGCGGTGCCGGCGGTGCCGGCGGCAACGGCACGGGCGGTGGATTATATGTGGCAGCGGGCGTCGTCACGCCCGTCATCCTGAACAACGTCAACCTCAACAACAATAGCGCCCGCGGCGGCACCGGCGGCAATGGCGGCTTCGGCGGCAACGGCGGTGATCCCGCTAACGGCGTGGGTAACCCAAGCATTGGCCCTGGCGGCCAAGGCGGTAGCGCTGGTAGCAGCGGCAACGGCACAGGGGGCGGCTTGTACGTGGCGGCTAACAGCGTTACCTTGAGCCTTGCTACTCTCAACGGCAATACCGCCAGCGGCGGCGCCGGCGGTGTCGGTGGGCGTGGCGGGTTTAGCGCCAGCCCGTCTCACGTTGGCTTCGCTTCCGGAGGCAGCAGCAGCAGCGGGGGCAGCGGCGAGGGCGGCGGCATGGATGTGGCCCAAGGCAGCGTAAATCTGAGCCAGGATACCCTCAGCGACAATAAAGCCTTGGGCGGCAACGGCGGCAACGTCCGTGCCTTGGTCAACGGGTCTCCCGGCGGCACGGGCGGTAACGGCGCGGGGGGCGGGTTGTACGCGGCGGCGGGCAGCGTCCTTCTGAGCCAGAATACCCTCAATGGCAATACGGCCCAGGGCGGCACCGGCGGCACCGGCAGCTCCGGCGGCGACAACGGCGGCAGCGGCGGCACTGGCATGGGAGGCGGATTATACCTGGCGGCGAACCGCGCCACTCTGAGCAATAGTACTCTCAACGACAACAACGCCAATGGCGGCAACGGCGGCAACGCCTTGATTGGCGGCGACGGAGGCGACGGCGCGAACGGCTCCGGCGGCGCCTTGGCTGTGGCCCAAGGCGATGTCTCCCTGATCAACGATACCGTTGACGCCAATTCCGCCCAGGGCGGCTCCGGCGGCAACGGCGGCGGCACTCGCAGCGACCTTCGCGGCGGCAACGGCGGCAACAGCGCCGGCGGCGGTTTGTATCTTACCGGCGGCAGCACCTCTTTGACCAACACCATAATCGCCCAGGACACTGTGACGGCGGGCACGGCAGGAGCGCCCGGCAAGGGAGGGCAAGCAGGCAACGGCGGCAGCGCTACTGATACCGATGTCTCCGGAAGCTATTCCAGCGATGACGACTTCATCGGCGGCGATCCCGATCTTGGCCCGCTGCAAAACAACGGCGGACCCACGCAGACCATGGCCCCGTTGCCCGGCAGCCCCGTCATCGATAAAGGCGACAGCAGCGCCGCCAATCTGCCCGAGTACGACCAACGCGGCTACGCCCGCATCGTCGGCAGCGCCGTGGACATCGGCGCCGACGAGTATCAATACGACCTGTCCGTCAGCATCTCCGGTCCTTCCTCCGTGAATGCGGGACAGAACATCGCCTACCAGATCACCGTTACCAACAACGGACCCGACACCGCCGGCAATGGCGGCGATGTCGAGTTGGAAGATGTTTTGCCCGGCGGCGTCACCTTCAAGTCGATCCACGCGCCTAGCGGCTGGCAGACCGACTATACTTCCGGCAACCCCGCCACGGTCACGGCCACGATTCCAACGCTGGCCTCCGGCGCTTCGGCCGCCTTCACGCTGACAGTGGAGACCAACAACGACACGCCCAGCTCGGTCGTCAACACTGCCACGATTGGGCTCTCGACCTGGGACAACGACCTCAACAACAACATCTCCCACTTCACCACCACGGTGAACTCTCCGGCACCGACCGTCACCAGCGTCTCCTCGACGACGGCCAACGGCAGCTACGGTGTCGGCTCCGTCATCAGCATTACCGTGGGATTCAGCGCGGCGGTCGATGTGACCGGCACGCCGGAACTCGCTCTCAACTCCGGCGGCACGGCTACATACGCCGGCGGCAGCGGTACCAGTACGCTGACTTTCACCTACACCGTCGCCGCCGGACAGAACGCCAATCCGCTCGACGAAGCATCCTCCACCGCCCTGACGCTCAATGGCGGCACCATTGACGACGGCTCCGGCGATCCCGCCATCCTGACCTTGCCTTCGCCGGGCGCCAGCGGCTCGCTCGGCGTCAACAAAAGCATCGTCATCGACACCACGGCGCCCACCGTTACCGGCGTCTCCTCGACCACGGCCAACGGCACTTATGGAGTCGGCTCA
>Ga0335075_10014878_pt1 | contig 11664 bp, 10 predicted proteins | sample Lox_Sample_24_FD_206723 | JGI IMG/M metagenome (GOLD analysis project Ga0335075, IMG submission 206723) | Soil microbial communities from Loxahatchee National Wildlife Refuge, Florida, United States - Lox_Sample_2.4 | ecosystem: Environmental > Terrestrial > Soil > Wetlands | place: USA...
ACGTCACTCCGGCTCGCGAAAGCGCAGGCCCGAGGCTCTCGGGAACAGGCGCGCCCGCTGCACGCGGAAGCGCACGACGCGCGCCTCGAACTCGGGCCCAGCGAGCGGATGCGTGCCCGTCGCGACCTCCGCGCGCGCTTCGAGCTGCAGCACGTCGCCGCTGGCCACGTCAATGAAGAGCAGCCCCGCCGCGGTGTTCAGACGCAGGTTGCCGAGCGTGTTGTAGAAGTTGTTGCCGGGGAAGTCCGGGATGACGAACGTCTCATCGTCGATGAAGGCCGCAAAGCCCGGAGGGCCGCCGCGGTGCGAGACATCGACGCCGTGAGCGCGCTCGGCGCCCCTGCTCGCCTCGGGATGAGCGCTCGCGAGGAAGAACGTGTCCGCCCCCGCGATGATCGCGCGTTCGCGCGCGCCGAGCGGGGTCGACACCCGCGGCTCCGTCGCTGTGCTCGACCCGACGAACGTCGCCTCGCGCCGCACGATGTACTTCGGGCAGTTGCCGAAGCTCTGGCGCACCCCGAGTGAAAATCCGCCCGCGTCCGTCGCGAGCACGGTGCCGTTCGCGCGGTTGCGCCGCGCCGTGTGTTGCTGGATGCCGAGCACGCCGAGCGGCGCTCCGGCGCGCAGCTGCTCCGCGAGCGGATCGCCCGGCAGCGGCCGCGCGTCGATGCGCAACGTCGTCGCATCGGGCGACGACACGAAGCCCGGCGCGCCAGAGAGCAGCGACGCCGTCGGCTGGCCCCGCCCGTCGACAGAGCCCACGACGAGGAACGGCAACAGCGGAAAGAACAGCCGATGTTGCTCCGGCATGTGATCGCGGATGACCTGCGCCCCGATGCGCGCCATGCGCTCGGCCACACCCGCCTCGCGCTGCAGCGCGACCTCACCGGCATGAAACGACGAACCCGACCCCGAAGCCTCGAGCGACATGCCGACAGCATGCGCTCGGCCCGCTCTGCATCAATGGTGCCCGTTCGGATTAGACTAGACCGATAATCGGAGTAATGCTCAGCGGCATGGACAAGCTCCGCGCCATGCAGACCTTTGCGACCATCGTCGACGCGGGCAGCCTCACCGCCGCGGCGCGCGCCACCCAGAGCTCGCTGCCGGCCGTCGTGCGCCTGCTCGCGGCCCTCGAGGCCGAGCTCGGCAGCCGCCTGCTCCAGCGCACCACTCGACGCATTGCCCTCACCGACGCCGGTCGCCGCTACCTCGAACGCTGCCGCCAGGTGCTCGCCCTCGTGCACGAAGCCGAGGCCGAGCTCCGCGCCGAGCAGACCCAACCTCGAGGCCAGCTCCGCGTCACCGCGCCCGTGTTGTTCGGCACCCGCCATGTCGCTCCCGGCATCACTGCCTTCATCCAGCGTTACCCCGAGGTCAGCGTCGACGTCGTGCTGCTGGATCGTGTCGTGAACCTCGTCGAAGAAGGCATCGACGTGGGCGTTCGCATCGGGCCGCTCGACGACTCATCGCTCATCGCGCGCCCCGTCGCCAGCATGCGGCGGCTCACGGTCGCCGCGCCGAGCTATCTCGCGCGCCACGGCACGCCCTCCCATCCGAAAGAGCTCGCGGCGCACGACTGTGTGCGCGTCACGCACGGTCGCGACAGCGTCTGGTCGTATCAGGCCGAGGGCAGACCGCTGCGGGTCAGCGTCCACGGGCGCCTCGGCCTCAACCAGACGCTGGCCGCAGTACAAGCCTGCGCGGCCGGGCTCGGCATCGGCAGTTTTGCCGCCTACCAGGTGGCGCCCGAGCTCGCGAGCGGCGCCCTCCGGCTGTTGCTCGAGCGCTTCGAGCCAGCGCCCGCGCCGGTGCACATCGTCTATTCCGAGGCCCGACTGGTACCGGCGCGAACGCGCGCCTTCGTCGACTTCATGCGCGAGCACCTCGACAACGAACGGTCCGCGTGGGAGCCGCCCGCCACCCGGTCACGCCCGCGCAAGGTGCGCAACGACCCGAAGCCCGGCTGAGCCCGCCAGCTCGAAAAGCAGCGCGACAGGCGCCAGCGTCACGGGTTAGACGCTGCCTTTTGAGCGGACACCGGAGCCGCCGGCGCCTGGGGAGCAGGCACAGGCGAGGAGGGGGCGCTCGGGACGGTGGCGGCGTTGTTCGCGAGGCACTGAAGCCAGCTGACCCGGCGGGCCAGCTGCTGCTGGATGATGCTGCGAATGATATGCCCGCGCGGCCCGCCCTCGCGGCCGTTCTCCGCGGTAAACAGGCGCTTGACGGTCGAGTTCGAGCAGTCGTTGACGAACGCTTGGGGGCCGCAAGCGGCCAGTGCCTGATCGGCCGGCACCGGCGTCTTGTCGCAGAGCGCGAACTGCTGCTGGCCATCCGCGATCTCCTGGTCGAGCCGCGCGCCCTCGGTGCTCGCCGCCGCGAGCCTGGCATTGCTCTCGTCGAGCTTGGCGAGGGTCGCGTTGTGGGCGGCGCGCTCTGCCTCGAGCGCGCGCACACGGCTTCGCGCGACGCACTCGAGCCACTCGGCGCGCGTCTGGTGATAGTTGGCGACGTCTTCCCACGTCTGCGTGTTGCTCTTCACCTTCTGCTCGTAGCGTCCCGTCGCGAACTGGAAGGCGCCGAGCGGCTTGTCACAGTCGAGCGGAACCTGTCCCGACACGTCCACGGACGCGCCGACAGAGGCTGCGGGGGCGGGCGTCTCCGCGCCAGCTGCAGCACTCACGGCGTATAGCACCCCGATGATCACCCGAACTCGCATCAGACTCCCTCGTCACTCGTGCCGAGCGGCGCACGGCTGGCGCCGCCGTCCGAAAGAGCCTGATGGGCGTCATCGTGTCATGCAAGCGTGCCAGATCAGCATGGTCGCCCACAAACCGTGGGCGCAACGAACACCTGGCTCGCGTCGCGGGCTGCCGCTGACGGCGCGGATCGGGCAGCGGCATCGACAAATTGCAGTGCTGCCGGCGGCGGTGTCTCGTCCGTCCGTCACTCCGCCAGCGACGGGCGCCGCGCCTTGCTGCGTGCTTTGCGCGTCGCGCGTGCCTTCGTGTTGCGCTCGCCGGTGGCTTTGGGCTTGGCCTTGGCTGAGCTCGGGCGGGTGAGCTGCCGATCCGAGCGGCTCGGGGCGAAGCTCAGCTCGTTCGGGCGGACGACGGCGGCGGCGCTGGCGGCGCTCGGCACGTCGAGTTCGGCGGCGCTCGGGCTCGGGCTGGGTGAGCGGGTCGTGGTCTCCTCGATGCGAGCGTCGCTCGCACGCGAGGGCGCATCGGAGTCGCTCGCGGTGGCGGCCACTGCGCTGTCGACGCTGCGCGCGGGCAGACGCGACGCCGCGGGCGTGTTGGCGAGCCCGTAGAGCGAGACGATGAAGATGCCGCTCAGCGCCGCGCCGAACAACCACGGCCCTGCCGCGGCCCAGCGCGGGTGCTCGGCGCGTTGCCGCGACAGCACGTCGAGCAGCTTCCCGAGCGCACGGCGAACGCGGAAGGGCAGCACCGCGCTCTGGAAACGAAGCCCCGTCTGCAGCTCGGGGTTGGGGGTGGTGATGCTGGCCCACATCGAGGCCCCGCCGTCACCGAACATGCTGACGCTCGTCGGTGCAAACGAGCCTCCGTCGGCGAGCGCCGCGGGCGTCGCGACGGGACGCGAGCGGGGCGGCTCGGTCGGCGTGGTGCGCGCGTGGTTGTCGGGAGCGTCGCCCTCGTCGTCCTCGAGCACGACGTCCGTGTCGTTGGCTGCCGCTGCTTCGAGGTTGGCGATGACTCCGAGCGGCGTCCACTCCGTCATCCCCGAGGTGAACACGTATGTGTTCGCATCCACCTCGTTGCGCTGGAACGCCGCGTCGAGCTCGTCGAGAGACCAAGTGCGGACACCGCTCCTTGTCTTCACCATCCAGACGGCATCGCCATGGGGGCCTGGCGGGCAGGCGTCGAAGGCCTGCGCGGATTCATACTTCATGACCATGGGTGTCTCGGCGAGCCGCAGGGGCTCGGCAGGGGGGAAAGACGGACGGCGTTTACAGGCTAAACCCGCACTGGAACGCGCCCATCGGATAATAAGTCACGAAGTTGAAGCACATCTCGTCGTCCGAGTTTTCGCCGAAGCTCACCGTGCGGCCCGTGTCGTTCTCGTACGAGCACGTCGTGGTGAGCACGTCGCCGTCGTGGATCTCGAGGTTCTCGAGCTCGTAGATGCGCTGGTCTTCGAAGTCGAACGGAGCGTCGTGCAGCGCCGTCTTCTGCCCGGCGCGCGTCAGCTCGAGCTTGGCGTGCACGCCCAGCTTGTGCATGTGTGGGCTCACGCTCAAGAACGTCACGTGGTCGGTGCCGGTCAAGTTCACGGTGCACGACGTCGCATTGTCCGAGCGCCCCACGCGCGCGGTGGCGTTGCCCGTCAACCCCGACACGGTGGCCGTGTTCGTGCGCGGCGTGCGTGTGATGCATAGCTCCACCCCGCTCGAATCCGCCTCGGCCTCGGTGTTGCCGAGGTTGTAGTAGTGCACGTCGAGCCGCAGCTTGTCGGCGCCTCCCGGCATGTACATGCCGACGTCGTCGGGCATGCCGGTGTTGCCCTGGCTGCCCGGCGCCCAGCCCACCAGGAACTTGCCGCCGAGCCCGCCGCCAAAGATGCCGCCGGTGCTGTTTTCGTACAGGATCCAGTGATGCAGGATGCGCGAGTTATCCGTGATCGGCCGATACGCGAGCACCTGCACGTCGTCATCGCCCCAGGGCGAATCGAAGATGAACTGCGGATGCTCCTCGCCGCCCGCCGGCACCACGTACTTCTCGCCCGGGTTCGTGCGGCTGCTCGTCGTCAACGTGAAGAACTCCTCGCAGTCCTCGGGCCACTCGAACTCCGCGGCCTCTGTCGGCAGGGGTGCGGGCGCGAGCCCAGCGCACGTCGCGTCGGGGCCAGCGCCGCCGCCCGTGGCGAGCCAAGCATCCAGCACGGCCACTTGGTCCGCCGACATCCCGCCGGGCGGCATCGGACGTTGCGCATCGTGAATGCGCGCCTGCACCCGCTCGCGCACCGATTGCATCGCGTCGGTGATGGAGGGGGCCTGCAGATCATCGAACGAGACCAGCGACATCGGCGCGCCAAACTGCGGCTCGCTCGCGTGGCAGCCCTGACAGTTTTGCCGGATCACCCCGAGCGCATCGCACCACTCCGAGTCGACCGCGCCGCTCGAGGCGTTCGGATCGAGGGACGCGCCGCCCGGGTTCGTCTCGTCTCCACCGCCGCCGGGGTTCGTGCCGGTGCTGGGGGTCCCCGTTCCCGGCGACCCGTTCGGGGTGTCGTTCGTGGGCGCGATGGGCGCGAGCGGCTCCTCGCCGCCCCCGCCCGAACCACCCGACGAGCACGCGCTCGCCAGGGAAATGGCGCCGATAGCGCCGAGAGCCAATCCACGCGACCGATGTGACACGAGGCGAGATAGATGTTTCATGACGTCCTTCTTCACAGTGGCGACGAGTGCAGTTCGGGTTGCAGCGTTGGGGTTCACTCGCGCACGACGCGCTGCGTTTGACGCCGGATGCGGCGTCGCAGAGCCAGCGCGAGCAGCCCGCAGACGCCGGCGCTGCTCACGAGCCGCGATGTTGGGCGGCGCGCTGTCTCGATCTGGCACCCGCCGTCGGCAGAGCGCGGCGGGTTGCCCGCCGTTGCAGCGTTCGGAGCGTCGCCCGCGTTGCCGCTCGGGTCGCCGCTCGCGTTTGCGCCGGCGTCCGAGCTCGTCGCGGCGGGCTCGTCTCCGGGCAGTACCAGGCCATCACCCATCGCGGGCGGCGCCGCCTGGCCATAACCGCGTGCTGCCGGACCGCACAGCGGGTTTACCTCCGAGTAGGCGTCGCAGAGCGGCGCGCTCGCGTAGTGCAGCACCCCGCACCAGTTGTCGCAGAGCTGGGGCTTGCACACGGGGGCGAGCGCTTCGCCCTCGCACGCCACGAAGCCTTTCACATCCGTCAAGCTCGACAGCCGTGTGAACGCGCCCGTCGTCGGGTCGACGCGACCGAACGCGTTGCGCTGGCACGCGAACATCTCCTCGGGGTCGGCGCGATAGGCGAGGCAGCGCACCGGCATCGTCGCGAGCTTCTGCGGCGCCGCGCCGAAGTCGTCGAAGCGATACAGCCCGCCGGGCTGGCTGTATTCCGACTCGCCGCCGGCGTCACCAACCCACAGGCGGCCGTCGGGCGACACGCTGCTGGCGCCGAGCTCGAAGATGTCGAGCTGGGGCTCGAAGCTCTGCCCCGCGTCCGCGCTGACGAGCACGCTGTCGTTGGCGGAATCGCGCGAGAGCGCGATGGCGACGCGGTCGGCGTTCGTGGGGTCGACCCCGACGAGCACCACGCGCGCGCCGTCGGCGCCAGCGACATCGAAGCTCGTCCAGCTGGCTCCGTCGTCATCGGAGTGGCGGATGATGGGGTAGTAGTTGCCCTCGGCGTCGGCGCGCAGCGCGCTCGCGTAGAAGCGCAGCCCACCATCGGGGCGCACCGCGACCGCGAGGCGATTCATGGACGCGCCGAGCCCCGCGCCGTCGTTGCCGCTGGTTGCGCTCGCCGTGTCGTTCGAGCCGAGCGGCGTGAGCATCCCATCGGCGCCGAGGCGGACGAGGCCCGTGACCTGCCCGTCCGTCGCGTTGGCCGTGGCCAGGTACGTCACGCTCGCGTCGCGCGGGTCGCGCGCGAAGTCGGCGACTTGCAGCCCGGTGAGGGCCTCGTCCATGCCGAAGCCGCAGCCGTCGGATCGCCCATGCACCAGGCCCTCGAACGTGCCGAGCAGCGCTTCGCCGTCGCTCGTCTGCCAGAGCGGCGCGCGGCTCTTCGTGAACGACGAGCTCACGGCGGCGCCGCAACGCAACGAGAAGGTGAGCCCCCCGTCGTTCGAGAAGAGCAGGCCTTGCCCGCCCTGCACGTAGGAGAGCACGATGCGAGTGCGGTCGGTGGGGTGCAGCGCGATCTCCGAAAACACCTCGGGTGGCGCGGCCTGCGCTGCGGAAGCCGCGGCGATGACGCCGAACAGACAGCGACGAGCGGCGCGAGCTCGGGTCACCGCTGCAACAAGAGGCTGGAGCCGATGACCCATTTGCGCAGCTGCGATGGGCGCGGCGACGTCGAGAGGCGGCTCGGGGAGCGCGTATGGCCTGCACGCTCGTCGCGGCGCCGCCAGCGGACGCCGTCGCGCTGTCGGTGGTGGCTGGCGCATGCCTGGCGCAGCGCTCGAAAGGGCCTGCGCGTCTTGAGGCGGTGGAGGACGCGATGGCGAAGGCGCGCCGCGGAGCGCCCGACCAGGAGGCGCCGCAGGCGCACCAGCGCAGTGAGAATGAGTGCCATATCGAGCCGTTGCCGGGCGTGGGCGGCCGGCTTGGGATGAGTGGCTCGGGGGGGGCCGAAGGTTGCAGAGTTTTTGTGCGCGGACGGGCACGACGGGACGCGCTCGCCCTGCCTCGCGCGACGTGCGGCTCACGCCGACGAGGTGGTCGAACGTGCGTTTCGTGCCGGTTTGGCTCGAATGCTGGCGCGAGTGGGCCCGCAGCCAGGCCATGCGTCGCGACATCCCGCCGCACTCGTCGTCCTCTTTGTCTGAGTGGGAGCGGGCCGCGCCCGCTCGCAGCATGAGGTCACCGCAGAATGCAAACCGTGACGACATCCACTGAAAAGCCGCGCACCGCGAGCCGATGGCCCTCCGGGCTGACGTTCCTGCTCTACTGCGCCGGTCTGTCGCTCCTCGCGCTGGTCGGATACGTCGTCACACACGGCGAGGGCTTCAAGTTTACGGCCGGCACGGAGGGCGTCGGCCTCGAGTCGGTCAAGACGCCGCTCAATCAGAGCACCGTCAGCGTCGACTCGTCCACGCAGGCCGTGCGCAGCAAAGAGCTGGACGAGCAGTTCCAAGAGGCCACGCGCACCCCTGCCGTGGCGCAAACCGGGCCGTTCAATGGCCGCTGGATGGGGAACGGGTCCACCTATCTCGTCGAGCAGCACGGCGCCGACGTCGCTCTGCAAGAGCTCACCAATGGCATCGTCACGTCCGTGGCCCAGGGCACCGCGGTGCAAAACCAGGCGACGCTGACGGCAGTCAACATCATCGGGCTCAGCTTTCCCATCGTGATCACGCTGCAGGGCAAGCAAGCGCTACTCAGCGCCTTCGGCAACACCTTCACGCTCGACCCCGCCTGACGATGCCGAACGGGACGTGCGACATGCGCCTTCGTCAGTCCTCGTCGATGATGTCTTTCACGACGAGCATCTGGTCTTCGTCGCACGTCTTCGACGCATCCGGTCGCAAAGGCTCGAGCTCGCTCACGCGCTCCACCCACGCCTCCGGGATCAGCTCCGCGATCTCTCGGTAGTTGTTCACTCCGAAATAGCGCCAGGCCTCCGGCAGGGCGCTCTGGATCAGGCGCCGCAGCGCCGCGCGCTTCAGCTGCGCGGGAGCGTGCGTCAGCTGCCGAGGTGACTGGAGGTGAAGGGTCGCCGCGAGCACCAGCGCCTCCTCCGCGAACAGCGTCCGCATGGCGTGCAACTTGTCTGCGCCCTCGAGCCGTGGGAAGCCCTGCCACGCGCCTTCGCGCTCGACCATGGGTCGTGTCCCGAGCTTCACGCAGTCATGCAAGCGCCGATGCAGCTCGCCCTCGGGCTGCGTCGGCATCTTGGGGTGGCAGGCGTCCGCCTGGGAGCGCGTCGCTCGGTCGTGGGCCTCGCCGAACATGCTGCGCGACAGCTCCTGCAGGGGACGCAGCAGTTCTCGGACCTCGGGGGGCACCTGCGTGACCCAGGCCTGGAGTTGATACAGGTCCTCGAGGTTCTTGTGCCAGTGCCGGATCCCGTAGATGAGGCCGCACTGCTTGGTGAACAGCATGAACGCGGGCGGGGGCACGCGCAGGGGCCCGAGCACGCTTTCGTCCATGATGGGGGCGTCCCGAAACACGTGCAGCGCTCGCCCCCAGAACGGACGCTCCTCGGCGATGTCGACCTCGACCATCGCCGAGGCGTACTCGAAATGCGCCTTGTACGCCGCCTGGTGGCCGCGCCGCGGCAGCACCTGGTCCAGGCGTTCGACGTCGGCGCGAGTGCCCGCGAGATCCCAGTCGCGGGGCTCGCGAAACTGCGGCAGGTGGTAGCGTAGCGCTCGGCTTCCGAATACCAGCATCGCCGCCGATTTTAGCCGTAGTCCGCTTCGAGAGCGGTGTTCAGCAGGTCGTGCCAAGGCAGCCCGCCGCGCTCGAAGGGCGCGACGTCGAACGTCCGGTCACGGGGTAACATCAGGTAACCCGAGCAGTTGCCGTCGGTCGAGTTGCACGTGTTGTTCGTGCAGCTGTCGTAGCTTCTCCAGTCGAGCGTGCTCGACATGCTGGAGCTGCTGGTGCCGAGCGCGCAGATCCGGAGTTGCTCGCTCCCGCCGCCGATATCGAAACAGCGGAAGGTGCCCGGAATGCAGTTCTCGCAGCTGCCCTGGTAGCAGACGCTCGTGCACGTGGCGTCGTTTCCCCAGAACCCGGTCCCGATGCACGTCTGGCGCGTCGTCGTGTTCAGGCAGCGCTGGCCGCCGGAGCCCGTGGCGGGCACACACTCGAGCGAGGTGCCGTTGCACGTCCAGATGCCGCATTGATTGCACTGGGCGCCGACGGTGCCCGGCAGCGCGTCGCAGCCGCCGCAGGCGTTGGTGATGAAGCTCGAGTTGCCGTCGTTGCAATCGGGGCCGGGGTTGGCTTCGCACAGCCGCGTGCCCTGGCCGTCGCCGTCGGTGTCGCGGGCGGTGATCAGTCCGGCGACGCAGCGGCAATCCGGGTCTTCGACGGGGCCTGGCTTGGCGGCACAGGCGACGGCGTCGGGGCCATCGCAGGCGTAGGTGCCGCACTCGAGGCAGTCTTCGCCGATGACATTGGGCAGCTCGGTGCATCCGCCGCAGCTGTTGTGCGTGACGGCGGCGTCGTTGTCGTCGCAGTCGGTTCCGGGCGCGACGCTGCAGGCGCGGCTGCCATCGCCGTCACCGTCGGCGTCCTTGGCTCGGATGAAGCCCTCGACACACTCGCAGTCGTCGTTGGCGCCCGCGTCGTTGCCCGCGTCCACGCTACCGGCATCGCCGACGCCCGCGTCGATCGGGTCGCAGGGGATGGGTTCGACGGGGCCTGCGCCCGCCTGGCCACCGCTGCCGCCGCCGCCCCCGACGCTGCTCGATCCGCCCGTTCCGCTCGAGCCGCCGCTGCCGCCCGTGCCCGCGGCGGTCCCCCCGGTCCCGCCATTGCCGGAGCCGCTGGCGCCGCCGTTGCCCGCGCCGCTGCCGATGTTGAGGTCAGCATAGTCGCGCTCGGGCACCGAGCAGCGCACGAGGAGGAACAGCGCGGTGAGGCTCGTGCCGAAGGTGAGCGCGCTCAGAAGCGAGTTGTAGTTTCGGTGCCTCAGGACCATGGCTGCCTTCTCTCCGAACGGGCGCGTCCCTCGCTCACGGCGCATCAGAAGCGCCCCCAGACGCCGAGCTCGTTGGCCGTCGCGTACGGTTGCACGCTGACGCCGGCCGCCGCGGGCCCTGCTTCGGTCTTGCCGTTCATGAGCAGCAGCGCAGCGCCCGCTCCCAGACCGGCGACGCCGACGCCGAACGAGACGACAGACAGCGTCCCCATCGTGGCGGCCTTGTCATCCAGGTCTTCCATCTCGCGCTGGTCGGCCGTGACGCACGCCTGCGAGTTCAGGCACGCTTCGAACCTGTCGTCGGCGTCCGACGTCGCCGACGAGCGCTGGAACAGGAACACCACGCCCAAGCCGACCCCGACCGCTCCGACGCCCAGCGCGACGTACGCCGGCACCGGCGACTGAAAGAAGCCAGCGTCGGTCGACACCGACGCCGGCACGGGTTCGGTCGGGGTGGCCACGGGCTCGGGCTCCGCCGGCTGAGCTGCCGCGGGCTCGGCCTGCGCCGACTCGAACTTCACGCCGTGAGCCCCTCCCGGGCTGGTCTCGAGCTCTTGGGTCTGCGAGGGCTGTCCGCCAAACTGAGCGCTGAAGCGATGCACGCCCGGGCGCAGGCGCAGGACCAGCGAGCCGCCCTCGGGCACATCGTAATAGTTCTTGATGTCGGCGCCCGTGTTCGGGCTGCGCACGTCGGTTACGCGGGTGCCGGCAGGCAGCCCGAGGATGGTGACGATCGACGCCGTCGCCGACAGCGTGTCGAGGTCGCTCTGGAACTGGGTGCGCTCGGCCTTGCTCAGCTCTTTGCCGCCTTGCTCGAGATAGCCGCGGAAGGCCTCGATCGCCTCACCGTCCCGCTCGAGCTTCATCGCCGTGTAGCCGAGATTGCCGAGGATCTTCCACGAGGGCGACTCGGCGTAGGCCGCCTTGAACTGCTGGTACGCCTCTTCGTAGCGCGCCCCGTCCGGGTCTTGCAGCAGCGTCACGCCGGTGCGGAAGAGCTCGCGGGCCTTCTCGGTGATCTGGACGCTCTGCGCCGGCTACGCCGAGGCCTTGGGGGCGGCCGCGTCTTTGGCGGGAGCGGGCTGCGCCAGCGCCGAACCCTCCGCCAGCAGCAGCACGGCGCCCAGCCCGGCCATACGCCTCCATGTTGCACCCGTGCAGCGCACGAGCAGCGACCGTGCTGCTTTCTGGGTGACGGGCCTCGAACGGTGGGTGCGGGGGGGAGCGATGGCTTTCATTGACGTCATCGAGTCAAAGGCAACCACTCGAGAACGGCCGACGAACGCGCCTGCGAAATCCCTGC